>Ga0307437_1000153_pt1 | contig 56530 bp, 44 predicted proteins | sample SalMarWE160390MG_FD_202146 | JGI IMG/M metagenome (GOLD analysis project Ga0307437, IMG submission 202146) | Salt marsh sediment microbial communities from the Plum Island Ecosystem LTER, Massachusetts, United States - WE1603-90 | ecosystem: Environmental > Aquatic > Marine > Intertidal zone >...
ACAACACCACCCTGACGGTGTTGCTGGGTTTGCCTGTATCGGATTTGTTTATCGTCAAAATGCGATTACCCTGTTTGTTGCCGCGCTTTTGATAAACAGCCACTGTTTGTGAGATTAGAGACGAACCCACCAAGTTCCTGCATACTCTACCATATTTTTTGAGGCTTTCTTGTTCGAAATCTACCCCCCCCCCCCGACTTTGTCAAGCGGAAAATCGGGCTAGAAAGTAGTTTTTTTGTTACAGGAAAAGGTCAAAAATAGGCAGAATTTCTTTAGCTTCAGCCCAACGTATGTCCATGCAATCCCCTCTCGAGAGGGGATTTAGGGGTGTGTAATGACGAAGAAACAACACACCCCGCCCTGCGGTCACCCCTCTCAAGAGGGGAATTGTCGGGGTGCACCTGCTACTTCGCATCCAGCCAGTTCTCCCCCACGCCGAGATCAACCACAACCGGGACTTTCAGCTTGACCGCTTTTTCCATACCCTCTCTTGCAATCTTCCTGACGTCATCAAGCTCTTCTTTATGGACGTCAAAGACCAGTTCGTCGTGCACTTGAAGAACCATCTTCGAGCGCATCGCAGCCATCTTCTTGTGAATCCTGATCATGGCCACTTTAATCATATCGGCGGCCGTTCCCTGGATGGGGGTATTTATCGCTGTCCGCTCGGCGAACTGACGCACGCTGAAATTCTTCTCGTTGATCTCAGGAATGTAGCGCCGGCGGTTAAACAGAGTGGTCACATAGCCGTTGTCACGGGCAAGCTGCTTGGTTGTTTCCATATATTGCCTGATGCCGGGGTAACGTTCAAAGTAAGTATCGATGAACTGCTTGGCCTCATCAATATCAAGCTCTGACTGCTGTGAAAGCCCAAAGGCCGTGACACCATAAATGACCGCAAAGTTAGCCGTCTTGGCAGCCCGCCGCATATCAGGCGTGACGTCCTTTAAGTCTACACTATACACCTCAGCAGCAGTGCGGGCATGGATGTCCTCCCCCCTTTTGAAGGCCTCGATAAGACCCTTATCTTCCGAATAGTGAGCAAGAATGCGCAACTCAATCTGCGAATAGTCGGCCACCAGCAGGACATGATCGTCGTCACGCGGGATAAAAGCCTTGCGTATCTCGCGACCTTCTTCGGTGCGCACGGGGATATTCTGCAGGTTGGGATCGGTCGATGACAGACGCCCGGTAGCGGCGACGGTTTGATTGAACGACGTATGCACCCGTCCGGTCTCAGGGTTAATGAGCTTGGGGATAGCGTCTGTGTAAGTGTTTTTTAGCTTGGTCAATTGCCGGTAATCGAGAATCAGTTGTGGAAAGGTGTGAATAAGTGCTAACTCCTCGAGGACACGGACGTCGGTCGAGTAGCCGGTTTTTTTGGCCGTTTTCCCCTTGGTCGGCAAGCTCAGCTTCTCAAAAAGAATGTGCGACAACTGTTGGGTGGAGTTGATATTGAATTCTCCTCCTGCAATTTCGAATATTTCACCCTTGAGGGTGTTCAATTTCTTGTCCATCTCTTTTGAGAGTTTGGCTAGAAAACCAGGATTGACTCGAACCCCCGCTTCTTCCATCGAAGCGAGAACCTTTATCAGGGGAAGCTCTATGTTGTAATATAGATTATTCAACTCGTGTGTATGAATAAGCGGCGCCAGCGCCCCCCGCAGACGGAAGGTTAAATCGGCATCTTCGGCGGCATAGAAGGTGGCCTTGTCGACCGGAACGGTGTCGAATGTCTTCTGCTTCTTGCCGCTGCCGATCAAATCGCTTATCGGCTGCATCCGGTAGTCAAAGTGCTTCAGAGCCAAGAAACTGAGCGAGTGCTGTCGCAACGAGGGGTTCAAAACATACGAGGCCAGCATAGTATCAAACGAGACGGGGTCGATATCTATATTGTAGCGGTGAAGAACTTCAAGGTCATACTTGATATTCTGACCCGTCTTCTGAACTTTGGGATTCTCTAACAGCTCTTTGATCTCTGCGACAGCTTTGTCAAAGGGGAGATTCCTCTCCCCCACTCCTGAATGTCCAAGCGGAATGTAGTAGCCACTGCCGGCACTATCGCTCAGGGAGACCCCGACCAATTTGGCTTCGAGGGGATTGAGCGAGGTTGTCTCGGTGTCTACTGCAATCTCTTTTTTCGAAGAGAGCCGTTTTACTAATTCCTTCAATTCATCCAGCGATGAGATTGTTTTGTAAGCCACTTTCGCGGTGTTGGGTGATTTATCGGCTAGCCCTTCGGTTTCACCTTCCGGCAGCATCTGCTTCAAAAGTGTGCTGAATTCAAGCTCCAAGAATAGCCGCTTGGTGGCTTCGTAATTGATAGGATGCCGCTTTAAATCGTCAAGCCTGAAATCAACTGGGACATCCGTACGGATAGTGACAAGCTCCCTGGAAAGCATAGCTATATCAATACTTGCTCGAATCTTCTCACGTGTTCCTTTAGCCTTTATCTGCTCAAAACCGGACAGCACGTTTTCGAGAGAACCAAACTGGTTGAGTAACGTGTCCGCTGTTTTGGGGCCGATACCCGCCACGCCGGGGACATTGTCGGAGGTGTCTCCCATAAGGGCCAGCTTGTCGATCACTAGTTCAGGGTAGACACCGAATTTAACTTTAACCTCTTCGCGGCCCATCTTGTCAGGAATGTCGGAAGCCGGTTTGGGGTTGTAAACCTCGACATTATCGCTAACCAGTTGGAAAAAATCCTTGTCGCCGGTCACGCACCAAACCGCCAGCCCCTTCTTTTCCGCTTTTTTAGCAATGGTGCCGATAATATCATCCGCTTCGTAGCCGTCCAATTCAAAATAGGGAATGTTCAAAGCATCGATTGCCTGGCGAATGCGCGGCAGTTGGTCAACCAGCTCGTCAGGCATTTTGGCGCGCGTCGACTTGTACTCCGGGTAAGCCTCATGGCGAAAGGTCGGCTGCTTGGTATCAAACGCCACGGCTAAATAATCCGGGTTCTCTTCACGGATGATTTTCAACAACGAATTAACAAAGCCGAATGTGGCGGAGGTATTCTCTCCCCTAGAGTTAATCAAGGGATTGCGGATAAAGGCAAAATAGGCACGGTAGAACATAGCCGAGCCGTCGACAAGATACAGTGTCTTCTTCTTGGCGCTCATCGGTAAAGCTTTCTCTGCTGGATGTATTCCCTCACTTTCGACGGTATCAGCCTGTCCAGTTCGTCAGGAGAGATGTTACCCTCTATCTTTTGCCTGATCTCAGTAGAAGAAACATCAATGAGGCTGGTTGGAACCAGCTCTAATCTGTTAGATGGAAAGGCAGCAAGCTGCTTCTGGGCAACAAGTTGCTTTTTGTCATAAGGTGGACGTGATCCGACCAGTATCCTGACTTCCTTTAAGATCTGCTCTGGATTGTGCCATCGCTTTAGTTCGTCGAGAATATCGGCGCCGACAATAAAAGAAAACTCTACCCGGGGATACCGCTGCTTGCAGGCTCTGACCGTGTCAAGCGTATAGCCGCTGAGGCTCATCTCGGTCTCAATTTCACTTACCAGGAAACATTCATGATTCTCAACCGCCAGCTTCAGCATAGCCACCCGATCTGAAAACGACGCCTGACACTGACCTTGCTTGAAAGGATGTCTGATGGAGGGAACAAACAGCGCCCCGATAAGTTTTTTCTGCTCGCAAATTCCGCGTGCCAGCGCAAGATGGCCGCGGTGAACCGGGTCAAAAGTACCTCCCAAAATCCCCCAGCTTCCGCCCTGGTCAGGAGTCGGCTTGATCGGACTGTGATGCCTGCCGGGTGATCTGGTCGATTCTGTCCAGATACTTCCCTGCCTTTTTTGTCCAACCGTTGTCAGGGAAATCCGTCTGGAACGCCTCCAGCTTCTGCTGCGCCAGAGTGTAGTTGCCCTTCTTGAAGGCAGCTTCGCCACTCTTGAAAGCAGCTTCGATCACTCGCCGGGCGGCCTTCTCGGACCATTCATGCTCGGGAAAAACCGTTCTAAAATCCTGAAACTTCTTGCGCGCCTGATCAAACCGTCCCAGTTTGAATTCCATCTCGGCGTATTTGTAGCTGGCCTTGGGGCCGTAATCGGTGTCGGTGTAATCGTCAATTACTTCCTGGAAATAAATCTTAGCCGCTTCAAACGCCCGCATCCGGCTGTAGACAACGCCGCTCTCGTAATATTTCCTGGCCATCCGCGACCTGGCCTGCAGCAGATACTTGCGGACGTCGGGCATCAGCTCCGATTCGGGAAAATCGATGATGAAGTCTTCAAACTGCTTGATCGCTTCCTGAAGGTCCGTCTGGTCAAGTCCATAGTGCCGTGGAGTCGATTCAAAGAACGAAACTGCTTTCAAGAAGATGGTGTGCTCAAGGTACGCCGAAGAGGGATAATTGATTATCAGGCGGTTAAACTCAACCCCGGCCAACTCGTACTCCTCATTGCCGAAATACGAGAGACTCAGGTAGTATTGAGCGGTGTCGACAATCGACTCTCCGGGATAGTTATAGACGACTGATTGAAACAACTCAATTGCTTTGAAGTACTTTTTCTTATCATACTCCTTTTTGCCCATTTCAAACAGTTCGTGCGCGCTTTTGGCCGCCAGCGACTTCGAGCCGCCGCACCCTGCCACCAGCAGGGCCATGCCAAGCAGCGCCACGGATAACATGATGAGATAGAAACGGATCGTGTTGGAAGGGAGGTGTGAGAAGTTGACGCATCGACCCCTTCGGCGGATGCCACCGCCGTTCAAACGCTCGGCCCGCGACGGGCAAGCGGTGGGCCACCCGGTCATGTTGGTCGACGTTGGTTGCGTTTTACTCATCCCGATATTGCTCTTCTTACAATACGATACGCTGTTAAAGTCAACCACCTGCTGGGCAGCTTCTTTTGTCCAAAATCGAAATCTGACCATACTTTGTGCACCGATTCGGCGTAGAAGCATCCCCTTTCATCCTGCTTTGTGGTAAGCCCATTCATCATTGCCATCATTCTATAGTCATTTTTTACGAATTTAAGCTGTGAAAGGATGTCTAAGTACTTCAATATCTTATAATCGGTGAAAGGATACTTCAGCTTCTCCCAGCCTTTGCCAACTTGAGAATCATGGCCAGCGTATTTTATCTTTCCTCTATTATCCCAGCATTTAAGCAGAAACTCTGCACTCTTCCGAGCAATTGCGCATTTCCTAAGTTCAGAGTTTTGAACCAGGGCACCCAAAACACACAATGTTGCAAAGGCACAACTTGGTTCGTTTTCCCTTGGCTCACCGGGAAGTCCTGTGTTTTTGCACCAAAAACCACCATCAAGACGCTGCCGCTGTATAACCCACTCATAAGCGTTCTTCAATCGTGGATCGGAGCCGTACCCCAACTTTGCCAACGATTCAGTTAGTATGCCGGTAAAGCAATCGGCCGGCATAGGTGGAGGCGCCCAACCAAATCCCCCGGAAGGAAACTGTGTGCTAAATACATATTCGCAAGCACGGGCAATTTTCCTGTTTTCCTTTGTGAAGCCAAAGTCAGCCAATATCCCCAGTAGCCAGAAAGTAGTGTCTTTTTTAGGCCACCAGGTATAAATATCGCTGGGGGTACCCCAATAACCATCTTTGTTTTGCTTATCAAGAATTTGTTTGATCAACCTATGCTTGCAAATTGACCTCTTTGTTGTAACAACCTCTTTGTCGATCTCCTGTCTGCCTAAAATATCTGTCAAGGTTCGGTATTTGACAAAAGGTTCACCGTTGAGAAGCCAGTCGATGGGCATTAGTTCCAAAAATCTTCCCAAATTATTCGGCATATGATTTTCTTGGTCCAGTTCGGACCCTGGTGGGTCTGCTCTTTGCAGACATAGGGCAGCAAGCCGGGGGTGTGTGATCAAACCTTGTAGGTCTCCTTGAGCATCTTGTAGTTTTCAAGCACTTTGTTTAGATACTTGATGGGAAGCGGCCGTTGCTTGCGAATCATGTCGCGCAGACGCGTCTCACCAAGATTGTATGACAGGAGAGCTTTCTTGAGATCGCCGAATTTGAGAATCTGCTCGAAAAGATGAAAAGCGCCCAGTTTGATATTGGTCTCCGGCTCAAACAGGGTTTGGGAACCTTCCCACTCAACGCCGGTGCGTGAAGCAACGTCGGCTCCGACAAACGGCACTACCTGCATCAGGCCGCGGGCACCGACATGGGATTTCTGACCCTTCTTGAACGAAGACTCGGTCAGAATGATGGCCAGGATAAACATCGGGTCATATTCATACTTCTTGCTCTCGGCGTAGATGACCTCTGTGAGTTTGTTGACTTCCTCGTCGGTAAATCCGATCTGGAAGTCATCAATCGCTTTGAAAATCTGAAGCTTCTCTTCCAGCGCGGTGATGCGCTTCTGCTGGAAAGATATCTGTTTCTCCAGGTCAAATTTCTCCTTTATCAGATAGACTAAAAGGCCCGACTGAAGCAGATAAACCACCACCAGCAGGAAGGCTATCGGCCTGGAGAGAAAGATGCCGAGTTTTTCATATTGTATCATGCCTTACGCCTCAACGAAGGTTCCTTCCAAATCATACCCGTCGACCGCGTCAATCAGCACCCTGATAATGTCACCCTTGCAAAGGCCGTTCCCGCTCACGTGAACTTCCTGGTCAATTTCAGGACAGTCGCCGCGCGTCCGACCGACAGCGGTTCGTTCATCCTCCACGGTATCAATAATAACTTCCTGAAGACTGCCTATCAAGTCTTCATTTTTTGCCCAGGCGATCTCACGCTGGAAGCTCATCAGCTCATCTATCCGCGAGAATTTGACCTCTTCAGCAACCTGCCCGCCAAACGTTTCGGCCAGGGTGCCTTCTTCCTGGGAATAGGTGAACACGCCCACGCGGTCGAACTGATATTCACCCACAAAATCCTTCAATTCTTCAAACTGCTGCTCAGTCTCACCGGGAAAGCCGACAATAAAAGTTGATCTCAAAATCGCATCGGGGCTAATCGACCGGATAGTTCTTACCAGCCTCTCGATTTCACTTCGAGTGATTCGGCGCCCCATCGCCGAGAGAATCTCTGAGTTCACATGCTGCAGCGGCAGATCAAAGTAATTGAGAGTCTTATTGTCGGCAGCCAGGTACTCGATAAGCTCTTTCTCCAACTGAGGGGGGTATAGATACATCAGTCGAATCCATTTGACCCGTTCGATTTTCTCAAGCTCGCGCAGCAGGTCCAAGATAGTCGGACGACCCTTGAGATCATAGCCGTACAATGTTGCATCCTGAGACACGAGGACGAGCTCCTTCTTACCTCGGCTAGCGAGAAACTCTGCCTCGCTCAGGATTGAATCGATCGGGCGGCTCCGGAACTTTCCCCGAATGCCGGGTATGGCGCAGTAAGTGCAGCCGTGATCGCAGCCGTCGGAGATCTTCAGGTAGGCATAAGGGTAATCGTCTGCTACAAAGCGACGAGGCCAGCTCAGGTAGTTGAGCTGCTGCGGTAGCATTCTGATACATTTATTATTATTGGAGGAGGCAGTAATGGCCCTTGCCAACGAATCCAATGTCCCCAGGCCGAAAGCGCCGTCCAGTTCCGGCATGTCAGCCAGAAGCTCATCACCGTACCGCTGTGAAAGGCAGCCGGATGCGTACAGTCTCTTCAAGCGCCCGTTTTTCTTCAGTTGTCCCAGACGGAGGATTTCGTTTATCGATTCCTCCTTTGCTGGAAGGATAAAGCCACAGGTATTGACAATAACTGAGTCCGCCTGCTCTGGGTCATCAACCGGTTCATGGCCGGCGTCAATCAAGCGGGCTGAGATATAGTCGCCATCAACGTCGTTTTTCGGGCAGCCAAGCTTGTGGAGATAAAACTTCACGGCGCTACAGCCTGATCTTTTCAACGGAATCAGGAAAGACCGGTTCAAACTGCTTCTCGTCGCAGTCTTGGCCGGTCTGCTGTTTTAGGATGACAATAACATTGCGTTCTTCATTTATGTCAAGATACTCAAGGCGTTCCAATTGCAATGAATCTGGAGCAATGAAGATGGTTAGCGAATCGGGTATATCACTCTTCTCACCGGGCTTTTTCAGCAACCGGTAAGACTTGCCGGGTCGGATAGTATGGGTCTCGTAGAGTTCGTCAAGACGGGTGATAAAAGAAATCTCTCTGCTGACCTGCGCCTGGCCCGACACTTTTTCAATAACAACCTGATTGTTTTCAGCGGAATAGCTGTACAAAAAGCGCAGGTCAAACAGGTATCGGTCCTCCCCGAGAGTCACGTTAAACTGGCCGTCACGAGCAATATAGGCCGTGCCGGTGGCTGAGTCTGTGGCGTCAAATATCTCCGATTCTATGATACTGACAAACTCAAAGCGGGTGCATGCGGCCTGCGCCAGTTGTTCCTTTATGGTGTCGAAGCGGTCAGCCACAGCGCTGGCACTCAGGTAGATCAGCCACAAGAATATTATCCTGAGTACTATTTGTTTCATCATAATAGCTTATACGCCGTGCAGAAGGGTCAGTTTTGTTTAGTCTCGGAAGCGAGAGTTGCCCCGGAAGTTGAGAAAAGAGCCTCCAGGTAGGTCTTGTCCACCATTACCTCCCGCGCTTTGGAGCCGTCAAACGGTGAGACGATGCCGGCCTGTTCCAGCTTGTCGATCAGCCGGGCCGCCCTCTGGTAGCCGATACCCAGACGTCTCTGCAAGAGCGACACCGATCCCTGCTTGTGACGGACCACCACCTCACAGGCTTCACGAAAAAGTGGATCGCCGAAATCGACTTCACTCCCCTTAGACTCCCCACTGGCTTGTGAAATATTCTCTAGGGCGAGCATTTCCAACCCTTGCTCCTTGATAAACTTGACGATCCCCTCGGTTTCCTCGCTGGAAATGTAGGCGCCATGTATCCGCATCGGTTCCGGCTGGCCGGGGTGCAGGTAGAGCATATCCCCCCGGCCCAGAAGCTTTTCAGCGCCGTTGGCATCAATAATGGTTCGTGAGTCGACTTTTGAGGAAACCTGGAAGGCAATGCGGGCCGGGAAATTGGCCTTGATAAGGCCGGTAATCACGTCGACCGACGGCCGCTGAGTGGCCAGTATCAGATGGATGCCGACGGCACGGGACATCTGCGCCAGGCGGGTGATAAGCAGTTCCGTTCTTGAGGAAGTCGATGCCATCAGCAAATCAGCCAGTTCGTCCACGCAAATCACAATATAAGGGAGCTGCTTCTGGGCATCCTTTTGCTTGTTGTTATAATCCTCAATGTTTCTCACCGACGCCTCGGCCAGCTTCCGATAACGGTTCTCCATCTCCACCACCACGTCGGCCAGAACCTTTTCTGCTCGCTTGGGACTTGTCACCACCGGTCGTCCCAAATGGGGAATACCTCGATATACGGTCAATTCGAGCATCTTCGGATCGATCAGGATAAACCGCACCAGGTGCGGGTGCAGCCGGTAAAGAAGCGACGTGAGCAGGCTGTTGAGGCAGACCGACTTGCCCGACCCGGTGGCGCCGGCGATCAACAGGTGTGGTAGTTTCGTAAGGTCGGCCACGCAGGGTTTGCCGGAGGTGGTCTTACCCAGCGCCAGAGGGAGTCGCAACTCCGGCCGGGCAAACGCCTTGGACATCAGGATCTCTCTCAGATAGACAATTTGCACCTGGCGGTTGGGTATTTCAACGCCGACGGCGGCCTTTCCGGGAATCGGGGCAATGATACGGATACGCTTCGCCTTCAGTGCCAGAGCAAGGTCTTCCGACAGATTGGTAATCCGGTTTACCTTGACACCAATGCCCGGCTTGAATTCATAGCGTGTAATAATCGGACCGGGAAATTTCTCGATAGGGCCGTCGATAGCAACCCCAAACGTTTCCAACGTCTCTTTGAGCATACGGGCAGTGAACACAAGTTCCTCACTGCCAACCGCCTCCCTGGAGTGCGGATTCTGCTTAAGGAGATCCAGGGAGGGGTAGGAGTACTCTATCGACTTGATCTGAAGCGGCTCAGAAGACTTGATTATAACATCTTTATGTTTCCCCCTCTTCGCAGCCCCGCGCACTGGTGCGGCACTCTCTTCTGCCTTCCATTTGTCCGTGTCTCCTACTTCCGACACCTCAGCCATTTCGTCGGTCAGCGTTTCACGGAAACCATCAGTTATCTCGTCCTCTCTTTTTCTGCGCTCCAGCAACCGCCCAACCCATACCAAAGAAAAGAAGCTTTTAAACAGTGTCATGATCGATTGATATGCCTGTCTGAAAAAACCAGCCCTGGGCAGGGTCAGCTTGCGAGAGAAGATCGGAGTTATAGAAGCATACAGAATGAGCAGAATCAACTCCAAGCCGAACAATAGGATATACGAGCCGACTTCACCTACTAGTTTAACAGAACCCATCGTCAGTGTCTCTGCTAAGTATCCCCCGCCGGCTCCGGTGTCGGTGGTCAGGTTGGGAAAGGCCACCAGGTGGATATTGTATATCATAGTGCCCAAAACAGCCATAACGAACAAAATGAAGACATTGAGCCTGAGGGCTACCAGCCTTTCGGGAGAGATAAGCCGCAGCGACACAACTAAAAGGCCCAGCGGTACAAAGTACGCCAGCCAGCCCCCAAGAAGCATGAAAACAAACGCAAGGTAGGCTCCTAACATACCCACCTGATTACGGTATTGGATTTCAAATGGATTCAGGTATCGGTCGATCTCCCCGCTGATGCGCTGGTTGTCCAGATGATGATGCGATACTAAAGAAACCAGAACCAAAGCAGCCAGCAGAAACAACAATACCCCTGCCGCTTGCCTCTTTCTCTGGCCGGGATCTTTTTTTCTGCTTCTTTTAGCCATCACAGAAACAAACTCGTCAAACGGCCTTAAAAACGCAATTACAAACTAAGACAAAAAAGGCAGGGGAACAATCCCCTGCCCGGTAAACGATTTGGACGCGAACTATTTGCGAACAGCCTCCTTCAGATGTTTCCCGGCTTTGAAGACGGGCACTCTGGTTGCCGGAATGTTGATTGCGGCACCGGTCTGAGGGTTACGGCCAATACGAGCCTTGCGCTTGGAAATCGAAAACGCCCCAAAACCGGCAAAGCTAACCTTCCTGCCCTTCTTCAACTGTCCGGTTACACCGGTCATGAAAGCCTGTAAGGCTTCGGTGGCCTGCTTCTTCGTAATTCCGGACTGCGTGGCCATCAGGGCGATCATTTCATCCTTTGTCATAGGATATCCCTCCTAAGGGTTACAAAAGGTTTAGGTTTCAATATTACATTACAGTCTAATTTTGCATCAACACAGTAAAGAAGTCAACTAAAAATAATGATAAAATATGCCGAAAATCAGCCCCCAATCCGGTTTTACGGCCCCCCTCAGCGGTGCCGAAGCAGGCCGCTGGAGAAGGTGTCGTGATTCTGGTCGATTTTTATCTCCGGCAGAGCAGTGACATTAAGCTTGAATCCGAAACCTCGGTTGGAACCGATCGGAACCCAGTACAAACTTCCTGTCCAGCAGTGAATCTTTCGAACAATGTTGACCGCGTTTGAAACTGTCAGCTTCTTGACAATGTCGTAATTCTGGGAATATGTAATGGAGGTAGTGGGTGTCAGGTTAAAGCTCAGGGTAAACCGAACGAAGCTCGACTTGCGATACCCTGCGTCCCTGCCCGATTCGCTGAAGCTGTACGTGACGTTCAAATTCCACCCTTTACGCCCCTTTGATTGCGAAGAGGTGCCGAGTTGAGAAGCGGAGTCGGCGCCTTTTGGAATCGCCATCACATCATCGTCGAAGATGAACTTACTGCCGGACAGAGTGAAGCTAGTGTTGAGACTGAAACTCATCAGGTGTGGCGACCAGAAACTGAGCTCGTCGGTGATGGGATCATAAAAGGAATGCGTCATACGCCCGCTAAGAGTGACGCCTGGCAGTGTACTAATACTAAATGCTGTACCAAGGCTCGATAACGGTTTCTCCTCTTTCTCAAAGTCATAGCTGAAGCTTGACGTTAACGAGAGCAGGTTAAGACTTCTTTCCGTTTCGCCCTGCCCCACCTTGGCCTGAAACAATTGTTCCAATCTAAAAGACATTACCGAACTTTTCCTGCTGCCGGCGCCGCCGCCCACAAAACCACGCTCTTTTGGATAGCGATCGATATCGGGTGAGAAACCATACGAAACAGTCGGCGTGATTACATGGCGCAGACCGACCAGTCCGAAGGCGTTCGGATATACCGTGCCATAGAGCGCCGTCTTTAGCCCCGCCCCGCCGCTATAGGAATAGGTCCGATAGAGCCTGGAAGCATCTATAGTATCTGCAAGCGATTGATCCGTCTCATAAATCTTGAACCAGGTCTCACTATAGTTAAAGCTGGGGGTTAAGATAAAGTACTTGGCTAAGGTTATGGTGGGTAAGCTGATCTTTGGATTGTGGTTGATCTTGGTATATTCTCTGCGGCTGCGGAACGACACCGTATCCTCTGTTATTGTTACACGCCTGCGATACCACGCCGTATCCACTTTCCTTGCCATTGTTGCAGTTGTATCGACTGTCAGTGGCTCGATCGTTATCGTTGTGTCGTAAGTGGTAAGAGTTTTAGTGTCCCGTCTGGAATAATTTAAGAGACTGGGGTTGTATCTGAACGTGATATTATGATACCACTTTTGCTCAAGTTTTCCTTCCTGATTGAGACAGCCGCTGCCGAACGGCCATATCGTAGGAAGGGAGAAGGTCGCCGAGGGAATATAGTCAGTCCGGGTTTCGCGGTCAAGGTCGACATCGTGTTTGAAATATCCAGAAAGTGCTGTGCTTTTGCCGAACTTCTTGGAGAAGTTTACCCTCGACGACACCACCCGGTTGAGCCGCTCATCAAGATTGGAGGATAAGTCCGTGAAGTACTGCGCATCGGATTGAAAACTCCCCGAAGCGTTGATGTTAAAGGAGGGAGAAAAAGTATGGTTGTAACCGGCGTTGAGAACCCATCGCCTGCTTTTGCCCTCCGCCGCCACGGACCAATCATAGCTTGTCCCCCTGGTGTACTTCCCGGTTACATAGCCATCGAACACGTATCGTTTTCTGAAGTGCACGGCACTGTTCAAAGTGAGGTACCGATTTATTTCATGGTAGTCGAACGACCCCTGCCAGTCCCAGTATTCCGAGGCCGCCCAGTAGTATCCTACATTCTGGACATAGCGATCGCCCCGCTCGAATTTGCCGAACGTAAACGGCAGAAAACCCGAATGACGACCCTTCTTTAGCGGAAAGACATAATAGGGGATGGCCAGGAGCGGAATACGTCCGATATAGAACACGACCGGCTTAGCTATCAATTTCTCGCCCTCGATCAGTTTCATTGACTTGGAATAAAAATGGTAGTGAGGCTCGCCTTTATCGCAGGTGGAATACGTGCCGCCATCCACGTAGAAGATGTGTTTCTGCTCTCGGAACAGTTTTTTGCCGTAGTAATAACCGGCCTCGTAAGCTGATTTGGATTGGACTATCCTTCCCTTTTCCGTGTTGATAGAATATTCGAGATAGTCGCCGTACACTTCGTCGGCTCCATCCTTGAGAATGACCGGGACGGTGTTCGGCAACAAACTAGCCGTTGCCGGTCTGTCCGTTCTACCAGGATCGTTCGTGTCAGTAGACACGGTATCGACTGCGGCCGAGTAGGCCTCTATTACCCGTCTTCTGGTATCAAAATAAATCTCGTGGGCGTCCAGCACCACCGTGCCCGACTGAACGTGCGAGGCTTCCTTCAGGGTTATCATGGAGTCCACCAGGTCATACTGGATGAAACGCGAACTATAATCAATAGTGTCGACTACGGGCGGTGCAAGAGTGTCGTCACCATAGATTTTCCCGGTGATAAAAGTACCGATGGCACCATCGATCACATCTACTTTGTGGAGCCTCTCCCCTTCCACGGAGAACCTGATCGTATCACCCGAGACAGTGTTTTCATTAAACTCATTGGAGCCTCTAATTGAAGGGTAATACCAGGAATAGGCCTGGCCGTAGCACAGAATGTTGTCAAGCTGCCCCTGCTCCAACGTGAGTATAATCCTTTTCCCTTTCAGAACGGATCTGTCAAAGTCTGTCTCAGCCGAATCGACCGGCTCGGAAAATTCCCCGTGGGCCGAATCGATGACGTCGATTTTGCGCAGCATATTCTCTTCAAAGTAGACCGCGATCAACTCCCCGGTAACTTCGGAATGCCCCCGCTTCGCCCGGGGATTGCCGAAAAGGTCAAGCGTGTTAGCGGCCGTGTTCATAACAGCACAGTCGGAGAGCGAAGATATATCCTGCGAAGTGATGATAACTGTCCCGCTGGCTTCCGTTCGTTTCAAGTTCGCATCGTATTCGATCAGGTCGGCAATAACCTCAACCATGCGAGCCGAATCAGGATAGTTCAGGTAGAGCACAGGCCGCTCTTCCATGTAAAAGAAATCTTTTTCATTGTCGAAGTAGGCATGAAGTCCCACTGCATAAAGCGAATCATTGTACGACCAGAGTTCCACGTTGGAGCCTCGCGCTACCGCTACTGAAGTGGCGATGTCATAGAAAACTGAGTCCGCCGCCAGCCGGTAATCCTCGTCATCAATGACGACACCCCCCCTAAGATCGACGCTCTCCCTCTTACGCCAGACGGCGGAGTCGCAGTAAATGAGGCCGCTTTCGGTCTGGAAAATCACATTGCCAATGGCATGGGTGACATACCTGTCCCCCTCCAGCAACACTTCAAGCACATCAGCCCGTTCCAACACAACGCGGTTACTGCTCTGACCCGAAACGAAAGGCGCCAATAGGAAAACAACGCCTGCAGCTAACAGTTTGTAAACAAACTTAGCCATCGCACAGTAGTTTTCCCATTACTTCCTTGTAATGAGCCATCTTCTCTTTCTTGGCGCCGCCAATCTGGGCCAGAGCGGCACTGCCGCCTCCCCTGAGGCCCGTCAATTCACAGAACTGTTTTGCCAGGTGACCGGCATGGAGCTTACTTTCAGGTGATACTGCGACAAGAAGACGTTCCGACGCCAACAACAGCACCACGCCATCTATGCAACCAGCCACAAGGCCAGCGAGCTGTCGAGCATGACGGTCATCGGACAGCTCCATCTCTCGACAGACGAGTTGGTAGGCCCCGCATGATTGCGCCTCGGTAGCCAACTCCTCTGCCCAGACAGGCATGAGTTCCTTCTGGAGTCGGGTGATTTCCCTGCGCATGTTGTCGTTGTCAGCCGCCAGCTTGCTGACTTTGTCAACAAGGTCATTTACGTGGCAGGTAAACTGTTGAGACAACTGGCTTGTTACCGAGAATCGGTTGTGGTAATCGTCCAGAGCCTGCCGGCCGACCAGAAATTTCATCAGCGACCGTCCGCGCATTTTCTCCACGCCGGTTATCTTGAGCACAACCACTTCACCGGTGCTGTTGCAGTGCGTCCCTCCACAGGCTGACCAGTCAAAGTCGCCGATCCTGATAACCCGAATGATACCCTCTCGCACGGGAACTTTGCGCAGGGGCAGATTTATAGCCTCATCTCCATCAACAAAGAGGATTTCAACCGGGTGGTTGGCTCCAATGACTTCCTGGGCCATCTGTTCGGCTGAGGCTACCTGCTCCAGCGACACCTGCTTGGCGTCAAGCTCGACTGCAGCATACTCCCGGCCAAGATGCACGGATACGGTCTCATATCCATAAAGGCGACTAAATGCCTGACTCAGAATATGCTGGGCGGTGTGCATCTGTCGGTGCATATGGCGTCGGTCCCTATCAATAACTCCATGGACGGTGTCACCGACCTTGCCCACCGGCTTGTCCGATATATGCCATACCTGACCGGCATCTGTCTCGATGACATCGATGATTGCAATTCCATTCAAAGTCCCGGTGTCATGCAACTGGCCTCCTGAGGTTGGATAGAAAGCCGATTTATCAAGAACTGTGTAGTTTTTACCCTCGTGCTCACCTTGTTCGATTATCGTAGCCTCGAACGTCAACAGAGATGAGTCGCGATAGTACAGTCTCTCGGTCATGTCAAGCGTCCATTCCCAACATTGGTTGGATAGCCTTCACTTGGCGCTGCTTCTTTGTACAAACCTGGCGTAGCAAGAGACTGAAAGCCATGTGAACTTTTCGTGTCTGAGGGCAGCCCCATAACTTATCCCATCCAGTTTGCCAGTGTACCGACCCTTTCTACTCTCACTTCAACTTCATCTCCCGCCTTCATCGGTGCAATTCCTGAGGGCGTGCCGGTAGAAATCAGATCACCAGGATTAAGGGTCATTATGGATGAAATATAGCTTATCAGGTAGGCAATATCGAAAATCATTTGCGAGGTACGTCCCGACTGCTTGACCTTGCCGTTCAGGATTCCTTCCACGAGTAAGTCCTGCCAGTCGACATCGGTAACGACCCAAGGACCAACCGGACAGAAAGTATCAAACCCCTTGGCGCGGGACCATTGTCCATCCAGTTTCTGCAAATCGCGGGCCGTGACGTCATTAACGCAGGTCAGCCCGAAAACAGCCTCGGCTGCTTTATCAACTGCAACATTTCTGATCTTTTTCCCGATAACCACTCCCAGCTCAGCTTCGTAATCAACTCGCCGGGACTGGGGCGGGTGGATAATCTTTTCGTCCGGCCCGATAACGGCCGAGGGAGGCTTGAGAAAAATCAGGGGATGTTCTGGAGCCTTATCGGAGGAATGGGAGGCTGCAACATGAGCATGATAATTTAAACCGATGCAGATTATTTTGGATGGTTCGACCGGCGCTTTTAATGTGACGACGTTGACGTCAAGCACTTCCGTCGTTACAGCTACACCGAACCAGGGGGCTCTTTCAAGTCGCGTCACAGTTTCGCCGTCGTGCCTGCCGTAGCAGATAATTCCCCCACCGGATTTGCTGAAGCGAACATACCGTTGACTCATGTCTGTTTCCCTTTATGCCGATCACCCGCCGCCGCTCTGCGAGGGACCAATACGAATTAACGTCGCAACCGGTAATGGGTCAACAAGCAATCATAACCGCTTTGCTTTCCATTTGCCTCGCTTAAACCACAAAGCGAGAATGACGGCTTTTACCGTGGTCGTGATCGTCAGCGTCCACCACACGCCGTTGATACCCCAGTCCAGCGTAAAGCACAACCAGTAGGCCAGCGGAATTCGCGCGATGGACCCGGGGATCATAACAATCATCGGCGGCAGCGTATCTCCCGCTCCCCCGAAGGCGCCCTCCAAAACTATCTCAATGGCCATCGTTATCTGTGACAAGCCGAGGATTATCAGGTAGTAGATCGCTATGTTGAGCACCTCCGGATTGTCAGTGAAGATTGAAGCGATGCTCGATGGAATGGTGATAAACAGCACCGATATGACAAACGTCAAACTAATGGCGATACCGATCGCCCCCCAGGCGCATTTGGCGGCGCGGTCCGGCTTACCGGCGCCTAAGTTCTGACCAACCATAGTAGAAGCGGCGATTGAAAACCCAAAGCACATCAGGTAGGAGAACGACTCCATTCGATTGCCGATCCCCATCGCTGCCGCCGCCGTTTCGCCATACTGGTGGACAATCTTGATGAGAAACAAGTACACCACCACAAACACAATCTGCTGACTTGCGATGGGAGTACCAATGCGACCTATCTTAAGCATATCTTTTACATTGGGCCTTACTCTGAAGGGATCGCTGATGCTGTAACCAAGGGCGCCGGCGAGTATCTTTCTGATCACCACAATCATCCCCACCAGCATAGAAAACGCCGTCGCCACGCTGGCCCCGGCAACGCCTAATTCGGGAAAAGGCCCTATCCCGAAGATGAGAAGGGGATCCAATACCATGTTCAGAATGATGATGGCCACCCCGATTTTCATCGGTGTTCGCGTGTCTCCCGAAGCTCGAAAGACAGCGTAGGCCGTTTCCACCAAGAACAAGAAAACGGCAAATGCGAAGAATATGCGCAGGTAGGGGACAGCCAATCGCATCGTCGGTGGCCCGGCATCCATAAAGGCCAGAATACCAGGCGCCAGCAGGTACCCCACAAAGGAAAACAGCGCCCCCATACCCAGGGCCATGGCCAGCCCCTGCTTTATGTAGTATGCCGCCCGGTCGAGATCTTTGGCACCTACATAGCGCGCCACCAGTGCGGTAATCCCAACACTGATTATGGAAATCAGCGACCAGATGGTCCAGATGACAACCATCGATGTGGTCACGGCATCCTGCGCCGTCGCCCCTAATTTGCCCACCCAGAAGTAGTCGGTGCTTTGTAGGGCAAATTCCATGAACATACCGGCCACGACCGGAAGCGCCAGAGAGAAGATCGTCTTCGGTATCGAACCACTCGTGATGCGGTCTGTATTATTCATCGAGCTGTGCCGATTGTAGTCCCGTTAAAAGACACTTCGTGACATTATATCTTACAGCAGACAACATATTATGCCCGATCATGTCGCAGTACAAGCGAAATCAGACGGTGATGACGTTTTCCATTGGCTTTCGTGAGAGGTAGATGTCCACACCTGCCCCGCCCTCCATCATGCCGTTCCCTTATGGACATCAAGATTGAACTTGCCCCAACACTGTCACGTCTGTATAGTAGTTGAGGTGAGAATGTGTAAGGGTACAAGAAAGGGGATTACGATGTTTAGACACCTATTGCAAGCCGGTATCATATTTGGCTTCTGTCTCCTGCTATCTTCGACGGAGGCTGACGCCGCTCGCAAGGAGCGCAAACGAAAGCCAAAAAAGGAGATTACGGTTGTCCATATGAAGTTTGCTTTAGTGCCCAAATTAACTATTGGCGTGCTGACCGGAAAGGCAGCCGAAGAACTCGAAGGATCGAAAAATACTTCGGTCTTTGGAGGAGGCTTTAGTATCGAATACTCTGTCCATCCATCATCATATTTGGGATTCAACCTGGAGCTTGTATACGGCCAATCACATAAGGTAAAGTTTGATAATAAGAATGGTAAAGTTCGTTCGCTTTCTTATTCTGGAAGTTGGCTACTTCTGTTTGTTCCTCAAAACCGATCTTCTCTCTTTGCAAGAGCTGAGTTTGGACTTTCACAATTAAAACCAATTAACCCGGACTATTACGAGTCACAAACCAAGTCGTTCTTCAGAGTAGGCCTTGGACACTCAGGTCATTTCGGACCTCGCATGGCGACTCGTTTTGAACTGTATTACAAGCAACTTTTCACTGACGGTACAGAGCTCAAATGGAATGGACGCTTCGATACGCTTGATTTCAACGTTAATTACGTTGGGCTGGAGTTTTCGATGAGCTTCTCGCTGTAAAGTGGCTGTTGCACACGGGTGCCTTTCCCATACTTGTCTCGTGGATAGCAGATGTCCACATCCGCCCCGTCCTCGACTGAGTTCAACTCGTGGACGCTAAATCCCCAACCTGTCCATTAGATACTCCGGGTTCAGCCTCTCCCCTGTCCCCCGCTCTAACAGTTCGCGCCAATCGTACCGGCTCCCGAAACGGAAATAGTTCTGGACGAGAAACGAACCGACCATCGGATTATCAACCACCACGCCATAGTTTTTCTTGAGGTAATCTACCGTCTGCGCGGCGATAATATCAGCTATCAAATAGTTGTGCAGATAAACGGGATGGGTGGTGTAATGGATAATCGCTGCCCACGGTTTGATCTCATCGTGCCGCGGTAGCAAAAGGTATCTCTCAAACAGATCCCAGTACAGCTTGTTTAAGTCGCGGTTGGGATTTACATAAGCTTCATATTCAAAGTAGAGGCGCATCAGCGTCGTGCGAAGATAGATAATGTCCCGCTCCTGTTTGGCTGTTATATACCTGTCAATCAGCCCAGCCGGCATGGCGGCATATGTTTCCAGCCAGCTTCTCTCATCACACAGAGCCGCCGCAATCTGCGCCATCCCCTCCGCCCAACTGGCTGAGAGGGTATTTTTGAACAGCGGCCGATCCTGCGCGATGTGCGTGAAATGGACGGCATGACCAATCTCGTGCAGCAAAACACGCGTACTGTAAAGCCCGTCGGACAGATTAGCCAGCACCCGCAGGTCGTAGGGGGGCTTAATCGGAAAAGCATAGGCAAACTGTGACTTTCCCTCACGGGAAGCGAGATCAAAGTAGATGGGAAGCTGATCCAGGTTGATATCAATCTTCTTGAGGCTTCTCTTAATATAGAGTAACTGCGAATCAGCGGGAAAGTAACGGTCTACCTCTCCGTTAATATGCGCGTAGGCATAGGCAAGGTCCCATATTTCGAGATCATTCAAGCCGAGCTTGCCCTTAGCTTTGTCGAGAATCGATTCGTATTGCTTCTCACTGAGCGAGTCAAGCTGTCTCAACAGAGTGAGATATTCTCTGGTCTCAAGTCCCTGCTGGGCAAAAACAAGCCCCAGGAAATTGTTGTAGCCAAGCCGGCGAGCTTGCTGATTACGAAGCCGGAACAATTGCTCCAGGCCATCAGCCAACTCCAGCCCGACAGAACACCAGGCGCGATAGGCTATATCCCGTCGAATAGGACTTCGATCGGTGCGATAAGTCCGGTACAGGTAATTGGACGAGCGTTTCTCCCCCTCGAATTCGGCGCGATAGTTTATGTCGACAACGGCAAGAGAGTCACGTAGCCTGGCAATGTCACGCCGGGCTTCGACCCGCGACAGCAGCAGGGTCGAATAGGCCAACTCCCGCCGACGCTGGTCTGCTTCATCGGTCAACAGATGTTTAGCCGGCCGGAGATGTTCAAAGGTCTCTCTGTCAGAGGTCACATAGTCGTATAATTCCCGGTAAAACTCCAGGGAATCGGAGCGCCCTTCAGTATATAACTCCCAGCTTTCCTCAGCAATGCGATAGTCCAGCCATTCAAGTTTCATCTCCAAGGAATCAAGGCAGGAAACGACCTCCTCCTCTGTCAACTGAACTTCCTGACAGGAGGACAGTACCAACAGAACTGCTAAAGCCAAAATCAGCGCGACAAGAATCTTTTTCACTCTATTGATCCCTCAGGCTGTCGGCAAAGTACGAGAGCGCCATCGCATACCCATAGAATCCGAAGCCGACCAAATGTCCGGTACAAACCGGCGCGATTACCGATTTGCGGCGAAATTCTTCTCGAGCGTAGATATTGGACATATGCACCTCGACCGCTTCAACCTCCACGGCGGCAATGGCGTCGCGCAGAGCATAGCTGTAGTGCGTCAAGGCGCCCGGGTTAATGATCAGGCCGTCGGCATCGAAGCCTTCTTTGTGCAGGTAGCCGATTATCTCACCCTCGGAGTTGGACTGGAAAAAACTAACCTCGACACCCAGCTCCCTGGCCATGTCGGCCAGCTTGCCGTTCAGTTCGTCAAGCGTCTCGGTCCCGTAGACTTCCGGCTCTCGTTTACCCAGCAGGTTGAGATTGGGACCGTTAACGACTAAGATTCGGGGCATCCATGCCTCCCTCTGTTTTGTATACATTTAACATATTCTCAAGGGACGATTTAATCAACCGGGGATTTACGTTGCGGGCAATAAAAGCGCGGCCAGGTTTGTCAAGTAAGACAAATCTGTGCGCTGTCCCGGCTCTCTTTTTGTCGAGCTGCATTGCCGTGAGAGCTTTATCGCAACTGATCTTTCTGTACGGAATCATGTGAACCATCTGATTTATTATTCGACTGTAATCGGCAAGATATTTAGCGCGCCGTGGCTTTAACCGGCAACTCAGCTCAACCGCGGCCAGAAGGCCAAGAATGACCGCTTCTCCATGCAACAGTCTGCCATAACCGGCGGCGTTCTCCACAGCGTGGGCAAACGTATGACCCAGATTCAAAAGCATGCGAAGGCCGCTATCGTGCTCGTCTTTTGTAACGATACCCGCTTTGTATGATGCCGAGAGGTGAATCAGTTTAGAAAGGAGTCTTTCATTATATAAGTCGTCTTGATCAAGGTACTTTTCAACCACAGCGAGCATCCTGTCGCCTGACAGCCCGCAGTATTTTACAACTTCCCCCAACCCAGCGATCAACTGTCGAGCGGGGAGAGTTTTCAGGAAGCTGGTGTCGCACAGAACAAAAGAGGGCTGCCAGAAGGAGCCAATCAGGTTCTTACCTCGAGGATGATTAATACCTGTCTTGCCGCCAATAGCGGCATCCGCCATTCCCACCAACGTGGTCGACACGATGCCCCACCGGATGCCCCTGAGAGTAGTGGCAGCCGTGTAGCCAATCAGGTCCGTTGTGACTCCGCCACCGCAGGCAAGGATAAAATCAGATCGGCTTATCTTCTCATCGAAGAGAAACGCGTAAATCTTGCTAAGGACGGCAGCCGATTTCACCCTCTCCCCTATCGGTACGACCATTTCTTGCATATCGTCTTTAACACACTTCAACTGTACCTGTATCCGCCGGCGGTGCAAGGCATATACCTGTGCGTCATAAAAGACGAAAAGCCGCCCGCCGCGGACAAGTCCATTTAACTTCTGTCCCAGACGGTGCAAGACATCCGGGCCGATGATTATCGGATACCTTCGCTGGTTGAGGTTGACGTTAATGATTGGCATCGCAGGATTGTATCCTTCTATGTAATTGTCTTACAGTTTCGTCAATGCTTTTATTTGTTGTTGAAATCATCACATCAGCCTGAGCGTAGGTTTGTCTTCTTTGAGTAAGAAGGTCTTTGATTCTGTTGAGCACAGCTTGCCGTTGTGTCTCTCCTTTGGCCGGTGACACCCGAAGGAGCGGCCGATCGGTGTTCTCTTTCAAACGCTTGTAGATTTCCCGGACTGAACAACTCAGATAGATGACGATCCCGTGCCGCTTTACGATATTCCAATTTTTTCGCTTTTCAAAAGCCCCCGCCCCAAGCGCCACAACCAATCTTGATTCATTAAGGTAAATCAACTCGTTAATAACCTCAGATTCAAGCCGCCGGAATGCGGCTTCACCATCGTCGCTGAAAACTTTATCAATGGTTTTGCTGCACTGCTGCTCGATCAGCATATCGGTATCGTAGAACTTTACTCCAAGTCGTCGCGCCATACGGGAACCGAGAGTCGACTTACCCGACCCTGAAAAGCCAATGAGGAATATGTGTTTTTTTTTAGTCACGAATGAAGAACAACTCCACGAGGTGACCCACTCAAAGAGGTGGGCCACCCAATCATTTTCTCCTGAAAGAAGTTTTCCTACTTTTGTTGCTTACCCAAATACCCGTTCGTAGATAGGCTCAAAAGGCACCGTCTCGCCCGTCCAGATGTCAAATGAGCGCAGCGCCTGACCAACCAGCATCATAGAACCGTCGATTGCAATCAGACCGGCGTCACGAGCGCTTTTTATAACCTGGTTACCTTTATTATAGTTAATGTCGTAATACATCTTGCCGGCCCGCCAATGAAGCCCTTTCGGAAGAGGGTACTCATTAGGGTAGTTCCATCCGCCTAAGGGCGTGCAGTTGACGATAATATCGTATGACGCACCTTCCCAAGTGTCACCGGCGATTTCTTGTTCGACCACAGGTGTGATCATGATCTGGTGTAAATTACGCTCAAGAGGCCGCCGGAACTCAGTCAGTTTGAGACCTTCGCGTCCTAAAACAGTAAACCGCCTGAGCTCATAGTCGGTATATAAACTGTACACCGCCGCCCTGGCAGCCCCCCCGCAGCCCAATATCAGAGCCGTGCCTTGCTTGAGCTTTTCACCATACTCTCTTAGAGGTAGAGAAAACCCATAACAGTCAGTATTAAAACCATACAGCGTCTTGGAATCGATCGAAATGGAATTGACCGCCTTAAGCGCGCCAGCAATCGTATCAATTTCCTGAAGATGCTTTATGACAGCCTGCTTGTACGGAATCGTAACCGACAACCCCTGGACGCCATCCTTAACCAGTTCGTCAAGCTGAGCCTGAAAGTCATCCGGGGCGACATCGAAGATATCGAAGGCGCCTTTTTTCCCTATGTGAGAGAATATGGCGCGAAAAACATCCCCCGATTTAGAGTACGATACCCGGTGACCAATTAAACCAAACCTATAAGTATGCCTCATAACGAAGTAGCATCCAATAAGTTATAGAAGTTCGGACAGGACACATTTACAACTGCGTCAGCATCGATTGTCGACGGGCCGACCAGAAAGAGGGCGGCGATTGAAAACGCCATGGCGATGCGATGGTCACCAAAACTTTGAAAATCAGCCCCTGACAGCTCTTTTCCTCCTTCGATGGCCAGGCCGTCTTCCAGCAGGCCGCACTTTACTCCCGTCCGCTGCAAGTTTTCGGATATGGCCGCAAAGCGGTTGGATTCTTTGAACTGCAGCTCACCAGCACCCCGAATTACCGTGGTGCCATCGGCAAACGCGGCCATGACTGAGATAATCGGGATTTCGTCAATCAACCGCACCGTCGTATCGCCGGAAATTTTTCGTGGTTTAAGCGGCCCGCCGGTAATCGTTACTCTTCCCCGTGGTTCGCCTGAAATGACTGTTCTATCCCTTATGTCAACTTTGCATCCGACGATTTTCAGGTGATCCAGAATAGCGGTGCGGGTTGGGTTCAGCCCCAGGTTCTCGACCGTCAGCGTACGGCGCGATATGGCCGCGGCGGCAAGAAAAAAAGCCCCGGTGGAAATATCCCCTGGTATATCAATACTACCACCCGTGATTTGTGCCTCACGAGAGATTCTGATCTCCTTTTTGAATACTTCGGGCATTTCCAGTTTTGTCTTGCGGGGATCAACGGGGTCCGGACTCCTTACCGGTTTGACTTTACGAACAGTGGCACCGTCGCCTATTTCCCGCAACATGATTTCTGTATGGTCACGGGTAATTGTTTTCTCCCTTACAGTTACCGCACAGGATGATGCCAGACCGGCCAACAACAGAGCTGTTTTCACCTGCGCCGACGCCACCGGCAGGTCATACTCATAAGGAAGCAACTTTTTGCCCCGTATCCTCATGGGTAGGTGACCATCCTCGGCAAAGAACTCCGCCCCCATTTCGGTGAGCGGGTCGATAATGCGCTTCATCGGGCGTGACCTGAGTGACTCATCGCCGGTCAGAGTAGTTTCCAGGTTGGAACCGGCAATGATACCGGCCAGCAGCCTGGCGGTGGTTGCTGAATTGCCGCAGTCAATTATACTGTCCGGCTCAATTGAGACGGCAGCAGGTGGGGTCAGCTCAAGGCCGTCAACCTCAGTGCGCACCTTCACGCCAAGTCTCTTGGCAGCTTCCAATGAATTCAAACAGTCCGTACCGTTGGGGTAATTCTTAACGATGACGGGCCCCTTAGCGAGAATGGAAAAAAGAGCCGCTCTGTGGCCGATGGACTTGTCACCCGGAACACGGATAGTTCCCCCAACCTTTCTGACCGGCGTAATTGTCCGCTTCATGGGCCCGTCCTGCCCAGAACGCCGGCGATCCCTCGCACCTCTTGCATCAATTGGTCAAACATCTCCGGCGAGACGGACTGCGCCGCGTCCGAGAAAGCGCCGGTCGGATCGTGGTGAACTTCAACCAGTAGGCCGTCGGCGCCGACGGCAACGGCGGCACGGGACATCGGAAGGACTTTGTCCCTCATACCGGTGCCGTGACTGGGGTCGACAATTATCGGCAGGTGGCTGATCTGTTTAACCGCCGGCACAACCGACAGGTCAAGAGCGTTGCGGGTATGGTCGGCAAAAGTTCGCACGCCCCGTTCGCAGAGAATCACGTTGTGGTTTCCTTCGGCCATGATATACTCGGCCGCCATCAGGAACTCTTCAACCGTGGCTGACATCCCTCTCTTTAACAGGACCGGATTCTTCTTGCGTCCCGCCTTTCTCAACAATGAGAAATTCTGCATATTCCGCGAGCCGATCTGGATGATGTCAGTATAGTCGGCCACCATGTCGATTGTTTCGGTGTCCATCGCTTCGGTAACGATGAGCAGATTAAATTTGTCACGCACTTCAGCCAGAATCTTGAGGCCCTTCTCCCCCAATCCCTGAAAGCTGTACGGCGAGGTGCGCGGCTTGAAGGCGCCGCCACGAAACACCTTGGCACCCGACTTTGCTACTCGCTCAGCGATCATCATACATTGCTCACGACTTTCCACCGAGCACGGTCCTGCCATAACCACAAGCTCCCCGTCGCCAATGCTGACATCTCTTATCTCTATAACTGTATCATTCGGGTGCGACTGACGGCTGACCAGCTTATAAGGTGGGGTCAGGTGGACAATATCCTTGACGCCCGGCTGGGTCAGAATTCCGTCCGGGTCGACCGGAAATCCGTTTCCCGTCACCTCGATGGCCGTGCTTTGAGCCCCCCGTATCGGATGCGCATGTAGCCCCATCTTCTCAATTTCACGGCAGACGTGCGCCACCATGTCAGGGCTGGCCGAGGCTTCCATCAAGACGAGCATTTACAACTCCCGGTTACCACCCTACCCACAAATTGACTCACCATATCACATCTCTTCCGGTGCTTGCAGACCCAGGAGCTGTAGGCCTTCCTTGATAACGATCTGCACGGCTTTTACCAGAGCCATTCTTGCCGCCGACAGCTCTTTGTTGTTGGACACGATCTTGTCTATTCGCCCCCCGGCATCCTTGCGCTGATACACCTTGTTGAAGGCAGCCGCCAATCTCAACAGGTGCGTTGAGATAAAATAGGGATCGTAATTCCTGGCCGCGTCAAGGACCGACTGGGGATAATCGGCCAGCAGCTCCACTACCCGCTCTTCTTCTTCGTTGTTCAACAGGGAGTAGTCAACAGTGGAGGCGATCTCACCGCCATAATGCCGCATCAACGAACACAGCCGGGCATGAGTATATTGAAGGTACGGCCCGGTTTCTCCTTCGAAATTAAGGACCTCGTCCCAGACGAAATTGACATCCTTTTGCCGCCTGACCGATAACTGGGAGAATAGCACCGCCCCCACACCGATCATAACAGCAGTCGGACGCCGCAGCCCCAACACTGTCTGAATTGGCACTTCCTTGCCAAACAGTTCAGGATTTTTCTCCATAATTCTGTCTGATGCAAGCTCTACCGCCTTCGTCAAAACATCTGTAAGAACGATAATATTACCGCGTCGGGTGGACATAGTTTTGTCACCAAACTTCACCCAGCCGAAGTTGATATGTTTAGCCCGACTGGTCATGCGCTGCGGTTCCGGTAGATTCTCAGCTTCCTCCAGCATGGCAATCACCTTGAAGACCTGCTTAAAATGGTCGGTTTGTGCTGATCCGACCACATAAAGCGACTCATAAAACTGGTAGCTCTCCCAACGATACACCAATCCCGCCAGCTCCCGCGTGGCATACAGTGTTGCACCGTCAGCTTTCTTCAGCAGGCAGGGAGGCAGTTGAGGGTCGTCCAGCTCGACGATCAATGCTCCCTGGGAGTCTTTTATCAGCCCTGCCTTTTGCAGACGCTCAATAACAGGTTCCATTTTATCATTAAAAAAAGACTCGCCTGTGGTTGATGTAAATTCAACTCCGAGTATCCGGTAAACTTCCTCAAACTCCGAAAGAGAAATGCTCTTGAACCTTTCCCACAGATCAACGGCTTGTTCTTCGTTTCTTTCTAGGGCCTTGAACGCTGCGCGAGCTTGCTCATCCAGGGAATCATCTTTTTCGGCTTCCTCGTGAAACCGCACGTACAGGTCATACAGCTTCTCAACAGCGTTTTCCCTAAGGGTTAAGTTTTGACCCCACTTCTGGAAAGCCACAATCATCTTACCGAATTGCGTTCCCCAATCGCCGAGGTGGTTGATGCCCACCACTTCATATCCGAGTTTCTCAAAGATACGCCGCAGTGAGTTGCCAATAACCGTACTACGGAGGTGCCCAACCCCAAACGGCTTGGCGATATTCGGCGATGAGTAATCAATGACGTACTTCCGCCCGGCGCCCTCGTCCGAATCACCGTAGTGATTGCCGGAGCACAGTATTTCGCCTATTGTCTCCTCAGCCAACGCCGCAAAGTCCACCCTCGCATTAAGAAAGCCCTTTACGGCCATACTTTCCACCAACCGGACGTTCGTACCGGTTGACCACAGAATCTCGTTGGTCACGGCAGCAACCTTTGACGATATTCTGCCCGGGCTGTCCCCCAGTAAGGTGGCGTACCTAAAGATTGGAAAGGCAAAGCGGCCCATGCGGGGGTCTTTCGGTTTCTCAAGATTACGGTAGACATAATCGGAATCAAAAATCTGGGCAGTCCCCACCGCCTGATACTGTTTGCTGTATACCTGCTGAAAGGCGGTCGCCGTCGCTGCTGCAAACTGCTCTTTGAATCGGTCCTTTTTCATTCCCGTTCCGTCCTTATCGCGCACACTAATAATACGACAGCGCTCCCGCTCTGGCAAGTTACAACATTCGCTGATCACCCATTTAAGCGGCGCGTCGCATGGGGACGTACGCCGCGCACGGAGCGGTAAACCGGTCAGCTCATCAGTCATGGTGAGCGGAGTCGAACCATGACCGGCAGAGCCGGCCTTATTCTCGTGGGCGGCAGATGTCCACATCTGCCCCCACCTTTGATTAAGCACCGTGCACGGAATAAGACTCAGAGCGAGGCTACTTGAATTCGTACATCCCTCGGCAGACAAACTCAACCGGGCCGCTCAGCTCAATGGCATTGTCACTTTTGCGCCAGTCAACCTGCAGCGAGCCGGTTTCGAACATAACCTCGCAGCGTCGGTCGGCCAGCCCCAACATAACAGCAGCACAAACCGCCGCAGCCGCTCCGGTTCCCGAGGAACCGGTGGCCCCGGCCCCCCTCTCCCAATCAGTTACCCTCAGCCGTTTGCGGTTGATCACCTCGACAAACTCAACGTTGGTGCGGTTGGGAAAAGCGCGATGGATTTCGATTTCAGCGCCGAGAGTCTCCCAGTCGAAATTGAAATCATCAACAAGCAGGACGGTATGTGGATTCCCGACAGCGACACAGGTGACCGGGAAATTCAATCCCCCAAGTGCCAAGGTTACATTTATCATATACTTAGACTTTGTCTTAACGGGTACTTTCTCCGCCCTGAACTCCGGTTGCCCCAGTTCCGTTTTGACTACGTACCTGTTGACCGAAGACGCCGTTACCACAACCCTGTCGAGTCCCGTCGCCGTTTCGAAAATAAATTGCTTCCTTCTTTTGTCGCGCCGGAACTGATGCACGCCCGCTATTCTAAGGCCATTGCCCGATTTTTCAGCCCAGCTACCGTCGGCATTAAAGATATCAAGTTTGCGCCCTGCCTTTGTACTTTGTGACAGGTACAAAATGCCGTCAGCCCCCGCACCCGTTCGTCTATCGCAGATAGACCTGGCCAGACGGCGCAACTTCGTCTTGCCGAGCCTCACCTTCGTCTGCTCAATGACCAGAAAGTCATTCTGAAGCGCATGGTATTTGTCAAAGGCAATAAGCACTATGTCACTTTTTCGCTGTCCGAATACGAGTTGTTTTTCCCGCGTAGGGGGCGGCCTTGCGTCGCCTAACCCTTCGACTCCGCTCAGGGTGACAGCTATTGCCGTCGGTGAGGGCAAGCTTCGCCGTTGCGCGAGGGGAAAGTCAATTCACCAATGTCACATGTTCTCTTTGAGCAGCTTGGCCAGCCTCTTGATCCCCTCGACGATGCCTTCGTGGGTGGCATTGGAGAAGTTCAACCGCATGGTGTTCGCTCCCTGCCTGTCTGGAAAGAACGGTTCGCCGTGAACATAAGCGACCTTCCGTTCAATCGCTTTTGGCAGCAGTTCTTTGGTTGACATGTGCTTGGGAAGCTCGACCCACAGGAAAAGGCCACCTTCGGGTTCGGTCCACTTGATCCCGTCTGGGAAAGTCTCTCGCATCGTGTTAATCATTAAATCTCGCTTCACTTTGTAGTCGACTTTTAGTTCCTCTATGTGTGGTTCCAGCTTTCCTGCCGTTACGTACTCATAAATCATATACTGGCAGGGAGCATTCGTATGCAGATCAGTACACTGCTTGACCTTCTCAAAATAGACCAAAGTGTCTGCCGCAGTGTTCATCCAGCCGACTCGTAATCCCGGAGCCACCACCTTGGAAAAGGTATTGATCGCGATTATAATATCGCCACCAAGTGATTTCAACGTGGGCAGTTCCTCTCCGGCAAATCGGATATCACTGTACGGGTCGTCATCGACAATCGGCACATTGTGCTTCATGGCCAGTTCGATCAATGCTTTGCGGCGCGGCACTGTCATGGTAATACCAGTTGGATTCTGGAAATTGGAAACGGTGTAGATCAGTTTCGGTTTATACTTTTTCAGTTTTTTCTCAACCTGCTCGATAATCATCCCCTCGTCATCCATCTCCACCGTGGTGTAGCGAGCCCGGTAGTAATCAAACGCCTGCAGAGCGCCGATGTAGGTCGGATATTCGGTCAGGATATAATCGCCCGGATCAATGAAGACCCGCGCCACCAGCTCAATAGCCTGCTGAGCTCCGGAGGTTATTAATATATTGCCAATTTCGGTCTTGGCGCCGGTTTCAGTAGCTCTTCTGGCCACCATCTCGCGAAGAGGCGTGATTCCCATGGAAAGGGAATACTGGACGCAGTCCGGGCCATACTTCGCGATGGCGCTGGCCATAGCCTCTTTGAGGTCCTCAAGGGGAAATAACTCTGGCGCCGGCAGACCTCCGGCAAACGAAATAACACCAGGCTGGGAAGAGATCTTGAGTATCTCCCTGATGGCGGAAGCCTCCAACTCCAGAACGTGAGGAGTAATCTTCCACTCGTCTGTACGCACTTTATTATTCTGGTTGACCAACATGATGTCATCCTTTCTATGTCTTATCCCGACAGAAAATTCTATTTCTTAAATTATAGTATACTTTCGCAGGGATTTCAACGGAAAACGGGATGTTTGTGAAGAAAATAACTTACGCTGACGGCGATGACTTTTGGGCAGGCGCACACAGCATCAGGGACAGACTCCCGGTTTTACGGGGCTGCTTTCTAAGCAGGCTACAAATGAACGGGACTTGTCTCCGCGTACATCCTAATTCTAACAATGTCAGGTGCGTGACCTGGCACATCGAGAAGTGATATTCTGCCCGGCCACACTCGCCAATGGCGAGCAAGACCGACGGACCTCCCGGTGTGAATGGCGCTGTCGCCTACGGGGATACTTTCTCCGCGAAGTAGTCGTTGATTCTCTGGGCGGAGCGATCTATGATAGAAAGATACCGATCGAGACCGGCGTCGGTGTTCGGGGTGTGGGATTTTATCATCTCGACCGATCCTAAGATGCTTGAGAGAGACGATTTAATGCGGCCCTTCAGCATCGGGTCGGAGAGCGTAACCGGCTTAATACTACTCTCGTCCAACCTGGAAGGGGTTTTTGTCTTTTTGCCGAGCGCGAGTTGAATCGCCAGGGACAAGCCCGAGGCTACCGAACTTGCAAACAGGACGTCGGATTGGTTGTATTGATAACGGGACCACCGTCGCAACTCGGCTAAGCTGATAACCGCCAGTGTCTCCTGGCCAACCGTAACCGGAACCAGTAGCGCCGATTGCAAGTCCGGGCGGCAGATTTGTCTTGCCTCCGCCTCGGTGATCTTCTTGTCCGTCTGTTCCTGATTTATCATCATCAGACGACCTGTCTCTCGCACTAAAGTATGGTAGGGCATCAATGACAAAATCATGTGACCGTCGATAGGCGTGAGTCCCTCGATAGGTCGCATGGACGCCAGAGCTCTCGATTTCAAAAAGGCGCCGTCGTACTCATAGGTGGAAATCCTGATCATGGATGTTCTTAGCTCCCTCGACAAAAGTGCCGCCGCCTGCTCGAATAGATCCTGCAAACTGGAGACTCGGCCACAATCAGCAAGAAAACCGTTTATCAGATCAACGTGCCTCTCACCCATGCCTATCTTATAGCGATAGACCTCCTCATTAACGAGGTGACTCAACAGCGGGACAACCGCTTCGATCAGCTCGATTTCTCTCGAGCTGAAGCGGTTGGTTTCTTTCGAAGCGACAACCATAGCTCCTCCCGGTCTCTGGCCGTATCCCAGCCGAAAAGCGGCCAAAGATTTCATCCCGCTGCCAAGAATCATCTTGTCGATGGGTACGCTGGTCTTGCCACTGGTGTCGTTGATTACCAGAGGTTTTTCATTGTCCAGAACATACTTCAGGAAAGCGTGGTGCGATAGTATGTCGAGGCGCTTCTCGCTCAGGAGAGTACCGTCCTCACCAACCGAAAACCTCTGTATGTTCTTCTCGTCGTAAATGACGGTAAACGAAATCAGTTCGACCGGTATCATACTGGTGAACAACCTGGCGATTTCCGACATGTTCTCCTTCACAGGTTTCTTGCGATCGATGGCAGCGACGAAAGACTGCAGCCACTCGACCTGCCGCCCGCGGAACGCCTCTCCCATTTGCAACTTTCTGAGCTCAACCTTGCGGCCGATAATGTCAGCCGCTATCTTCAGATTCATTCTGTCAACGTCATCCAGAGACGACTTCCTGCTCAGCCACAAGAGGAAAAGAGCCGACAGTTTGCCTCCGGCTACCACCGACAGGGTGAGGTCTGGCCGGGTAATGCCTGATGGAACTTCCGTGACAATTTCGTTACCACCGGAAGAATCTTTATTGGAAAGGTTATCAGCGAGGTTCACGTCGAATAATATTTTCTCCAGGTCGTTATCAGACATCCGGGCCGAACCTGAAGAAGACAAAAATACCGGCCTCTGTCGTCTCCGGGAGTAGATGTAAACCGCTCCCTCTCGTAAGCCGAAGTGTTCGACCATATACTGCAGCGCCTTGCTCAGGACCACCGGCGACCTTCTTTCTACCCCGACAAGTTGCTCCACTCTCTTGACAAAGTCCATACGTCGCAACCTTTCCCGGTCAAGCTTTCGGTGAGTCTGCGAGAGAGGAAGCCAGTTGGATATGCCCCTCACCAGCATCGTCAGTCCGGTTATGATGCCAATCCAGAAGATCAACCGATAAAAAACCGGATCGTTAAGAAGTGGGATTAGGTGGAAGGCGCCAATCGTGCTGAAGAGACGCGACACCACCATCAGCGTTAAAATCACCAGCCCACTTGATATGTAACGGTAGCCTTCCGTACCTTCGCTGGTGAGTCGTTTTCGAGACCTGGCAACAAGTATAAGAGCAGAAAGGAAAAAGAGTGACACCACCAGGTCAATCGCCTGTAATTCCATGGGACCTCCCAACCGGCCAACTTGTTATAGTCTTTCTGATTATCGACAAAACCGGCCTTCTGATTAGCCCTTCAACCGCTTTGGTACAGTCAGCTGAAAACGGATTCTGTCCCCTCTTTTCATGCTCGATATACTTAATGAAAGACCTTAAGTAGCTCAGGTTTATCTTCTGTTATGGATTGAGTTACCCAGAGACTCATTTCGTGGCGTCGGGCGACCCGGCCCGACACCTAAACGCGAAAGGTCTGCCATACAAGGTCGCATGACAAAACCCCAAAAATGAAACATCAGCCGCTGTTTGAAAGCAACTCTATATAACTCCAAACCCCATTGAGAATAGAGACAGCCGGGTTGCAATCAGTCCGGCCCTCTTGTCGTTTTCACTTCAGCGACAGCGTAGGATTGACTATGCGGCGGTAGTTTTTGAAATGGGTCTTGGCAATCTTGTTGAACCCGTCGAAGGTGGGGCGCCGTGCAAGCCTTTTGCCCGCCTCGTCCACGATGGCGCCGGCCCCTCTTGGAATGTCCATCTCCAACAGCGCCGACAACTTTGCGATCTCTCTGACAAAGGCCGCTCGCGCCAGGATCGAAGCCGCCGCAACCTGAAGAATTTCTTCACCCCGGACAAACTGCTGAAGGTCAATTTTCACTCCTCTTTCTCGAAGAGCCCTTTCCACTAACTCCGGCTTTCCAAACTTATCGGATATGGCCAGGTTGGCCTTGTGCTTGGCAAGAACTGCCGCAATCGCCCGCGCATGTCCCTCTGCCAGTAATTTGTTCAAGTTTTTGATCGATGCATACTGCCGGTTGTATTCTTTCGGGCTGTACACAACAACAGCGTGGGGAAAGCTGGACCTAAGTTGCTTGTCGATCGTCAGCAGCTTCTTGTCGGCGATGAGCTTACCGTCGCGGACCCCAATTTCTTGCAGCTTTTGCAGATCGCTGTCCGACGCCAAAAAGGCTGCAACTACCAGAGGGCCGAAAAAGTCCCCCTTTCCGGACTCATCAACGCCGATTACCCGACGCTTAGCAACCATGCTCTAATTGGCCCGCTCCAGGTACTCACCGCTGCGGGTGTCGACCTTTACCTTGTCCCCTTCCTTGACAAAGGGCGGCACTTTTACCGTCAGGCCGGTTTGCAGCTTAGCCGGCTTGGTTATGTTCGTGACGGTATCTCCTCGAGCGGCCGGTTCGGTCTGGACCACTTCGAGAATCACGGAAGTCGGAAAATCGACTGAGATAGCCTCGTTATCCAGAAAGACTACCTTGTATTCCTGACTTTCCAGCAGATACCACCGGGCATCACCAAGGTTGTCGACCGCTATGGACACCTGCTCGAATGTTTGCGAATCCATGAAGGCAAACTCACCGGCGTTCTCATAGAGATACTGCATCGTTTTGAATTCCATATCCGGCGGTTTGAAGGAGTCGTTGGATGAGAAGACCTTTTCAACCACGGCACCGGTTTTGATATGTTTCAGCTTGGTGCGTATGTTGGCCTTGCCCCGCCCCATTTTGAAATGCTGATACTCGATTACATAGTATGGCTGGCCGTCGACAATAATGCGCAGCCCTTTCCTGAAATCTGACGGCGTATACATCTAATAAACCTTCTAACCTATCGCTCCCAAATATATAAAAAATAGCCCTGCGCCCAAGAGATTTCTTACGGCTGTACACACGCGCCCACAAGAAGTACATTATTTACTTAATTTATGACTGCCGGCACCTGAACCGGCAACAAAATGGTAAACGTCGTTCCTTTGCCCCATTGAGAGATCACCGTCAGAGAACCCTGGTGCAGGTCGATGATCTTGCGCGCCAAAGGCAGCCCCAAGCCTGTCCCGGAGGGACGAGATGAGAAGAAAGGCGTGAAGATTTTATCGAGGTCCTCTTCGGAGATACCGCAGCCGGAGTCCTCGACTTCAATCTGCAATTGTAGGATAGGTGGCCCATCGCTTGCTCGTCGCGGGCCGGGCCTTTGACCGGCGGTGGGTTTGCTGGGAGAACTCTCTTGACTTATCCCACTCCAAAGGGGTGGGGCACCCAAGCTCACCCTGAGTTCAACCAGACCTTTTCTATTCTCATACGCATTGACAGCGTTTTCTATGATGTTGGTCAGGGCCTGTTTGATTAGTAAGGTATCCAACTCCACCATAATATCACCTGCCTGCTTGACTACGAATTCGGCTTGCTGACAATCCAGGCGGGCATGAAAACTGTCAATCACTTGCGCGATGAGTTCGTTGACGGACACCAGTTGAGGTGTGAAAGCCAGTGGCCGGGCAAATTGCAGAAAACGTTCCACCAACTTCTCAGTCTCAGTAGTTTCCTGAACGAGCGCTGCAACGCTGCCAATCTCAATCCCGCTTCTTTTCAGCCTCTTTTTCAACAGAGCGCAGTAGCCGGTGATAGCCCCCATCGAGTTCCGCAACTGATGCGCCAGCCCTCCAGCCATCTCCCCCAACGCCGCCAGGCGATTTTTCGTCTCCAACTCGGCGCGGAGCCGTCGCAGCTCGGTCAGGTCGTTGATGAGCAGAGAAGCGCCTATCGGCCGCTGCCGGTTGTTGCAAATCACGGAAACCGAAACGCCAAGAGTCAATTTATGTCGGTGGCCGGGTGTGAAATCAATCTCCCGATAATCGATGTTTTCCCCTTGCGAGAGAGCCTGTCCCACAGTCTCGGTCAGTTCGGAATCGGGTTTGAGTAACTCCGTGTACGACTTCCCCTCATAGCCGCTTGCCTGGACAGCAAGTATCTCACCGGCAGCCCGGTTGATAGATAGGATCCGCCCTTGTCTATCTACAGTGACAATGCCGGAATTCATAGAGGTTAACAGGTACTGACTGAACTGCTCCAGCGAATCGGCCTTTCTTTGAATGGCCTCATTCAACTGGCGAAGTTTGGCCTCCTTTTCCTTGAGTTCGCTGATGATCTTGCGGTAGTCCTCAACCATCGCCTCGACATCATCCGCTGTCTGGTCGACGATTCGGCCGGCATCCAGTGCTTGCTTTTTGATTTTCCTGAAGGGCGAAAAGATAAAGCGCGAAAGCAAGAGGTAGATGCCGGCAATGGCCAGCACTGAGACAATACCGATAATCAGCACCACCCGGGCCGAATCATCAAGGTAAGCCAGCTCCGGTGTGTTTTTCGACAGGATCGCCAGGCTCTTACCGGCGCCGGATGGCATCGGATAGACATAGAAGTATTCATTTTCCTCTCCTCGCGTCAGGGTATGAAAATCTGAAGTCAATAGCTTACGAGCAAGGTCGGGAATCTGCACGGGATGAAGACTGTGAACAACGAAGGCAAACCATCGTCTCCTGGACTCTGCCGAGTTGTCCGGCGGCTTGGAGGGAATCACCATCAGCCCGCTCAGTCCGTATTGCAGCATGAGATTTCGCTTCTGAGACTCGGTCAGAGAGGAGGGGATCGTGCCCTGCACCATCCGGGTTACGGCCCGCGCCGCGGAGTTGAGGTCGGCGGTCAGACTGTTTCGCTTGGATTCACGAGCCCGATAGATAATGACGTTCGAAGTGAAATTGAGAAACAACAGAATACAGACTATAACGAGTAGTCCGAGGTGGACCTCTGATTCAAATCTGCGGCTGCCTTTTTTCGTCATCTCAGGTTACTTATCGGCAGCCCTTCGATTGAATTGAAAGGCCGCAGGACTAGTGCAAACCAACAACGTTGATAAGATAAAGGCTGATGAGTTGGTCGCCGTAAACGATGGATAGCATAGCCGCAGTTGCCAGGAAAGGTCCAAACGGTACTACCCTCGTTTCGCGAACTTGGGCGGAGAAGATCATTATTACCAGCGACACGATTAGGCCGATTACAGCCGAGGATATGAAGATCAGGATAATCTTTTGCCAGCCCAAAAAAGCGCCTAACATGGCAGCCATCTTGACGTCGCCGCCCCCCATAGATTCTTTCTTGAATAACCAGTCGCCAAGCATGGCTATCAGATACAAAGCCCCGCCTCCGACCAGTAAGCCAATAAGGGCGCCCACGGGGTCGATTCCGCCGGGCAGCAACGAGACGGCCAGACCCAGCGCTATTCCGGGCAGAGTGATGATATCAGGGATCATCTGGAAGTCGAGATCAATAAAAAAGATGACCAGGAGCACTGAGGCAAGAAAAGCGAAGATACCGAAGTTCAGGCTAAAACCAAACTGCCAGTAAAAGTAGACGTAGAAGAGCGCATTGATGATCTCGACGGCGGGATACCGGTAGGAGATTCTCCCTCTGCAAAAGGCGCACCTGCCGCCAAGAAGCGCAAAGCTGAGCACCGGGATATTGTGGTACCACTTAAGCTGCGCGTTGCAGTGAGGACACACGGAACGCCCCTTCAGAAACGGAACCTGGCGCGGAAGCCGGTGAATCAACACGTTCAGGAACGAGCCGATAATCAGGCCGAACAGCCCTATCCATACTAAAAGTATCATCTCCATTTACTTTACGTATCGGAAAAAGGGGGAGCTATCTCAACTCGCCTAACATATTCATCACAAGTGCACAGACTACCGGCCCGGCCGTTTCTGTTCTCAATATCCTCGGCCCTAACGACACTGATATGAATCCGGCTTTGCCGGACAGAGCAACTTCGTCCGGCGTAAAGCCGGACTCCGGACCAACCAGCGCGGTGATCCGTTTCGTCTGAGCATCTATCGGTATCTGCTCCAACGAAGGCGCCCTGTCACCCGGCTGGAAGATAAGTTTAAGGTCCCCGCCATCAACCTGTTTCATATATTCGGCAAAGCTGACCGGCAGCGAGATATCCGGTCGGTAACTTCGGCGGCACTGCTTAATAGCTGCTAAGGCCACTCGTTCGAGACGGCGCATCTTGGCTGAAGCTTTTGTAGGATCATCCAGCTTCACTTTGGATCTTTCAGAAATGATCGGAACGAACCTTTTCACACCCAACTCTGTCCCTTCCTGGACAACGGTGTCGAACTTGGAACCGACCGATAGCCCGGCCGCCAGAGTGAGTACAATGGCCGGTTCACCGAAATTGCGAATCTCTAAATGCAACCGTACCTGGACCTTTTTTCTGCCAATAATTCTTGCTATCTCTCCTCGGTAGGCGGTGCCAACACCGTCAATGACTATCACCCGGTCCCCTTGAGAAAGGCGCATGACGCTGACGGCATGGTGACTTTCGTCAACGGGAAGTTCAATTGTATCATCGCGCCGTCGTTCCGGCGGGCAGTAGAAGATCGGCAACTCCATTATTCAGCCTTTACTAACGGCGTAGGTTAGCCATTCGTTGTCCCGCAGAATTGAAAACGTGGTCAACCTCGCCTGCTTTAACCGAGCCGAGACCTCGATTTCATCCCAGTCGAGTAACCCCGACAATACTAAAATCCCCTTGTCGGCCATAAGAGCCGCCAAATCGCTCAGCATGGACAGTATCGTGCTCTTTATAATGTTGGTGCAGATAAAATCATAAGGGAGATCGCCTTTGCATTTCTCAATCGATCCCAACAAGATTTCGTTGGGTGTACGCACCTGATTGGCCTGAAAATTCTCGCGACAATTTTCCACAGCTATGGGATCTTTGTCAATCGCTTTGATAAAACTTGCTCTCATCTTGTCGGCAAGAATGGACAGAATGCCCGACCCGCAGCCGACGTCCAAGAACCGCATCCCCGGCCTAAATCTTTCCCTGACAAGCTTGAGACACAATCGTGTGGTTTCATGTCTGCCGGTGCCAAAAGCCATCTTAGGTTCAATAACGATGTCATACTTGACGCCCGGCTCGGCGGCACACCAGGGAGGACGAATAACGATATCCTCGCCGATGAGAATCGGCGTGACGGATTGCCGGTACTGTTTTTCCCACTCGACGTTCTCGATCTGGCGCTCCTCGATGTGAGTAATTATTGCCCCGGAATCGTCGACAAGGCACGAGAGATAACCAGTCAGCAGGCTCCGCCACTCCTTTTTGCCGTTCAGGGGAACGTAAAAGGTAATTCCGGTAACGGGAGAACCCTCTTCCTCCTCGAGAATCAGACCGGAACTTATGTTTTCGATAATGAAATTACTGACTGCATCAGCTAAAAGACGGGGTATTTCAACTTTCGCTTCAGTATAAGCGTGGGGTTTGATTTCACCCATTGTTTGCTCACACGCCGAGAGTTTCTCTGAGCTTCTCAAAGAACGACTTATTTGCTGGCGGCGGCGTGAACGTCTCCGAGGAAGAGAGCTTTTCAAGCAGGTTTTTGTCCTCCTTGCTCAGCTTCATCGGTACCCACACGACAATGCCAACGAGTTGATCTCCCCGGCCGGCGTGGTGCAGATAAGGGATTCCTCTGCCCCGCATTCTCAACGTCTTGCCCGGCTGCGTCCCCGGAGGAATTCGTATCGTCGCATGTCCATTCAAGGTAGGCACCGAGACCATCCCTCCTAAAGCCGCCGTCGTAAATGAAATTGGTAGCTCGCATAGGATGTGGTCCCCGCGACGGGTGAAATACTCGTGCTCAGCTTCCTCAAAAACGGCAATGAGGTCACCCGGCTCCCCGTTGTGGGGGGCGGCGTGGCCCATGTTTTCAATCGTCATATAGTTGCCGCTGGAAACTCCTGCCGGAATCTTGACTTGAACTGTGGTTGAACCTCGCACTCGACCTTCACCGCCGCACACCCGGCAGGGATCGGCTATGACCTCTCCTGTGCCCCGACACATGTTGCAAGTGGAAACCTGCTTAATAGTGCCGAGAAAGGTTCGTGTTACTGTTCGCACCTGACCCGCACCTTTGCACTGGGGGCAGGTTCGACGCGATGAGCCGGCCGCCACACCCGATCCTCCGCAACCGTCGCAGCGCACGAACCGCTTGACTTTAATCGACTTTTCCACGCCGGTGGCAATTTCTTCGAGAGTGAGTTTGATTCTGATACGCAGGTCCTCACCGCGGTTTCTCCTTCGCCGAGAGCTACCGGTGCCCATCCCGAAAAACTCGTCGAAAATCGAACCGCCGCCGAAATCACGCATGAAGGCCCGCAGGGCATCGCCGAGGTCAAAACTCTCAAAGCCACTAAATCCAAACCCTGCCCCAGCCGCTTGCCTTACCCCGGCATGGCCGAACTGGTCGTAAGCATGCCGCTTCTGCGGGTCTTTCAATACCTCGTACGCTTCGGTGGCCTCTTTGAATTTCTCCTCGGCCTCCTTGCTACCCGGGTTGCGGTCGGGGTGGTACTTGAGTGCCAGCTTCCGGTAGGCCGACTTGACTGTCTCTTCATCGACACTCCGATCTACTCCGAGGACATCATAGTAGTCTCTTTTGGCCATAGGCTAACTACTTTTTGTCATCGTCAACAACCTCAAAATCAGCGTCAACTGCTCCCTCCCCCTTGTCTTTCTTCTCTTCACCCTCACCGGCGCCGGCGGTTGCAGTCTCTGATTCGGCTCCAGGTTGAGCGCTGCTTGCAGCCCGGGCTTGTTTGTACATCTCTTCGGCAAGTTTATGCGAGGCGGTAGTGAGAGCCTCTTTGGCAGCGTTAATCGCTTCTAAAGAATCACCGGGCATTGCATCTCTGAGATTCTTGACGGCCTCTTCGATCTTCTTCCTGTCCTCCTCATTAACCTTGTCACCATGTTCCTTGAGAGTCTTTTCCGTGGCATAGGCAAGCTGGTCGGCTTCGTTGCGCGCCTTGATCAGCTCCCCCTTTTGCTTGTCCTCCTCGGCATGTTTTTCGGCGTCATGGACCATATTGTCGACTTCCTGGTCTGACAGGCCGGAGGAGACTTCGATCTTGATCGACTGTTCTTTGGCGGTAGCCAGGTCTTTGGCGCTGACATGAACAATACCGTTGGCATCAATGTCAAAACTTACCTCGATCTGAGGCACACCGCGCGGCGCAGGAGGAATACCGACGAGGTCGAATCTCCCCAGCGTGCGGTTGTCGATCGCCATCTGGCGTTCACCCTGCAGGACGTGGATCGAGACTGCCGGCTGATTATCATCAGCGGTCGAGAAAATCTGGGCCTTCTTAGTTGGGATGGTGGTGTTGCGCTCGATCAGCCTTGTCATCACGCTCCCGAGCGTCTCGATGCCCAGCGAAAGCGGAGTGACATCCAGCAACACTATATCCTTCATTTCGCCGGACAGAACACCAGCCTGAATAGCTGCCCCCACTGCCACCGCCTCGTCGGGATTGACCCCTTTGTGTGGTTCTCTTCCAAACAGTTCCTTCGTCAGCTCAATAACCTTGGGCATGCGGGTCATCCCACCCACCAAAACTACTTCGTCAATGCCGGACATAGACAGCTTGGCGTCAGCCAGCGCCGCCTTGCACGGCTCGACCGTACGCTGAATCAGATGATCGGTCAACTGTTCCAGTTTTGACCGTGACAGTGTCAGATCAAGATGCTTCGGACCGGACTGGTCAGCAGTAATAAAGGGCAGATTGATATTTGTCTGAAGAGTTGACGACAGCTCAACCTTGGCCTTTTCCGCCGCTTCTTTCAGGCGCTGCAGAGCCATGCGGTCCTTGCGTAGATCGATTGCCTGCGACTTGAGAAACTCCTCAGCCATCCAGTCGATAACGGTCTGGTCGAAATCATCGCCACCGAGGTGGGTGTCGCCGTTGGTCGAGCGAACTTCAAAAACGCCGTCGCCAATCTCCAGGATGGAAATGTCAAAGGTACCCCCACCCAGATCAAAGACGGCAATCTTGGCATTCCCCTTCTTTTCCAGACCATAGGCCAGCGAGGCAGCCGTCGGCTCGTTGATAATACGCAACACCTCCAGGCCGGCAATCCGTCCGGCGTCCTTGGTGGCCTGTCGCTGGGAATCGTTGAAATAGGCCGGCACCGTTATGACCGCCTGTTTGACCTCCTGCCCGAGGTAGCTTTCCGCCGCCTGCTTCATCGAACGCAGCACCATCGCCGATATCTCCGGCGGCGAATATTTCTTGTCCTGAGCTTCAACCAGAACCGCTCCCTTTTCATTCTCAGTCACCTTGTACGGGACGATCTTTTCTTCCGAGGAAACCTCGCTGTGCATACGTCCCATAAAACGCTTGATGGAAAAAATCGTGTTTTCCGGATTAGTCACCGCCTGTCTTTTGGCCGCTGCCCCGACCAGACGCTCACCATCCTTGGTAAAGGCCACCACTGAGGGAGTCGTGCGGGCGCCTTCAAGATTCGGTATTACCACCGCGTCTTTTCCTTCCAGGACGGCCACGCACGAGTTGGTTGTCCCCAGATCAATGCCGATTACTTTTCCCATGTTTTTATGCTCCTTTATAGTCTATTATAGCCTTTGAGATTACTGTCGGGTTTCTCGTTTCGCTTCGCATCACTCGGAACCCTACCTACTTTCGTCCTTCTTCCTTATCTCTTGGCTTCCCTTTGCTGACTCCTACTTTACTGTGGCGCAGCACGCGATCCCCTTGCAAATACCCCTTACTCATTTCGATCGCCACGACCCCTTCCGGGTAATCCTCCGATTCGATCGGCATCACTGCTTCGTGGAGATTGGGGTCAAAGGGCTTACCTAAAGCCTCAATTGGCATAGTATCGTATTTACGCAACAGGGCGGTTATCTGGCTGAAGATAAGCTCCATACCTTGGCGAAAAGTCTCAAAATCAGTGTTGTCATTCTCATGATGCAGGGCGCGTTCAAAGTTATCCACCACTTCCAGCAATTCAAGGAGGACTCTGTCATTTGCAGAACGCATCGTCTCTTCGTACTGGCGCTCCATCCGCTTCTTATAGTTGTCAAACTCAGCCGCCAGGCGAAGGTGCTTGTCCTCCAACTCTTCTATCTGCTCTTTGAGCCTTTCCTCTTCGCACGGCTCCTCCTCTGGCTGGGTGTCCTCGGGAACCTGGGCATCTTCCCTCGCTTCACCGGAAGGTTGCTCAACATCCGCCTGTGTTTCCCTGTCGGCGCTTTCTTTTTCCTGTACTTCCGAATCCGATATTTCTGTCTTTGCCTGCTCTTTTTTGGGCATCTCTATGCGTCCCTCCTTTTGTCAATACCGGAGAGCACTTCGGTTATTGTCCGCGCCGTGTGCTCGACGACCGATACCAGCTTGTTGTACGGCATTCTCGTAGGGCCTATGATACCGATGGTGCCGCTGATTTTCCCCACTCGGTAAGAAGAGGTCACCAGCGAACAGTCCATTATTTTACTAAACTTGCTCTCCCGCCCGATCGTTATTATCAGTCCCTCCTCCTGTGCTTGGCTGAGGAACTCCGAGAGCGTCGTGCCGTCTTCCAGAAACTTAACCAGACCCGATACCTTCTCCCGGTCGGCAAACTCAGGTTGAATAAGCAGGTTGTCCACACCCGACAGATGAATATCCTCCGCCCTCTCGTCGGTCCAGATCTTCTCCTTGGAATCGATAATCAGACTAACCAAACGCCCATGGCCCGACACGTCCCCCAGTCGCTTGGAGATGGTGTCTCTAATGCCACCTAGCGTAAGGCCCGCCAGGCGCTCATTGATAAGTGCTTCCACTTCACGCAGGTCCTTCTCGGAAATGGCCGTTTCAACTTCGAGGATCACACTGCGAGCCAAACCGGATTCAACTACCACCACCACCATGATCCGCCCCTCGGTAACAGGGATCAATTCCAGTCGCCTGAGCGCTCCCTCATCGAACTTGGGAGCGATAGTTACTCCCAGTTGACGAGTAATGTCACCAAGCACTTTGCATGTCTGCCCGAGGATTTCGTTTACCCCGCGGCCCTCTTTGAGGATAGAATCTTTGATAGCATCCTTCTCAGCCTGAGTAAGAGCCTCCGGCTTGAGCAAATAATCGACATAGACGCGGTACCCTAAATCGGTGGGAATCCTTCCGGCAGAGGTATGCGGCTGCTGCACTAAGCCCATATCTTCCAGGTCCTGAAGGGTGTTGCGGACTGTCGCCGAAGAAATCCCCATCTTAAACTTGCCGGCAATCACCCGCGACCCAACCGGTCCGGCCGAAGCAATATAGTAATCGATAAGATTGTACAGTATCTGCTTTTCACGCTCGCTGAGATTCTCAAAGGGCATAACGAGTTAGCTCTCCACTTATGACTCACTGCCATTATGGCAGTCACTATGTCAGTCCGCCTACCAATTTATACATTTTACAACAATAGTCAAGCTTAACTGATTCAAAGATTAGTGGATTTTCTTGAGCTGTGCAAAGAGTGGTTCCAAAACCGGTCGCCCACAGCTCTGCTGTGGGTACTCTTATAATAACGAACAACCGTCATTTAATGAGAACGCACCCAATTATTGCCAGTGCTCACTCTTGTTACCATATTTGACTATGACCAGACTACGGCACTTTGATGATTTCAATACCGCGCGTTTTGTAACCTTCAACTGTTACCGAAACCTGCCAAGTCTTGCCGATAACAGAGCAAAACAAATCCTGATTGACTTTCTTGACCTTACTCGAATGAAGCATCAGTTCAAAATACTTGGCTATGTCATTATGCCGGAACATGTGCATCTCATCCTTCACCCGCCCGACTGCATGAAACTTGGCTTGGTTGTTCGGGAGATTAAATCCCGTTCTGCAAAGCAATTCTTTGCTGAACATCAGGTGGGACCTCCTGAAGCAACTCGTGTGTTTTGGCAACGTCGTTGCTACGATCACCCGCCTCTGGCGGGCCGGAGTCCGAGATCAGTGATTGAAAAGATTCGCTATTGTCACAATAACCCCGTGATACGCGGCCTGGTGGCTTGTCCTGGTGACTGGAATTGGTCGAGCTATAATTCTTATTTGAGAAAGAAAGATGTACCTTTACAGATAGATACTATAGACATGACAGTAGATGATCTATGTTAAGTTCCCACAGCAGAGCTGTGGGGTACCCGGTGGGCGGCAGATGCTCACCTCTGCCCCCATAATACTATCGTGACCTACATGACCTGATAATGGCAGGGACCGGGGTCTCCTACCCTACAGGAACTATAGTTTCTATCTTTTGTCCCAGCCTCACTCCGGGTTCCGTCTTCTATTGTCACTATCAGAAATACACCGACAGCCCAACCTTCACCGATGCAGTGCCGAACGAAAAGCTCTTAGATTTATTCTCAGATACGTAGAGAGCCGTTGTGTCATCGGGATAAGTTCGTAAAGATTTATCCTTACTCTTTTGCCATTTATACTGTATGTCCGAACCGTACTCAGCCAGCAGACTGATACTGCGAGTAGGGAACCACTCAACTCCAAGTACGCCTGTGATCCCAACCGACCACGAATATGACTCGGAGCTTGTCATGCGAGTCGGCGATAGGTATTTCCGAGTGCTCTTGTTGTGACCAAAACTTGCTTGTGGTCCTAAGCCGTAAAAGAAATTAACATCTGCGTTCGGCGCCGGGTAGAAGATTTTCTGCAAGGCAATTTTTACTGACTGACTGTTCCTGTCGTAGTCCGACTGAATTATGGTATCCCCGTCTTGTTCTGACGTCCGGTCGTCATCAGAAAGGTTTAACCCCAGGCCAAGTCCGATACGCAGTGCAGAGCCGTCGGAGATATGCTTCTTCACTGCAAGAGTGGAGCCAAAAAGGTTGCGCAGATTAAGGTTAAAAAGATCGCCGACAATCTCAAACTGGAATGCCCAGGGCCCCTTGGTCAGGGAGTTGTTTCGGTTGTTATGTGCTTCCTCACTCTCTTGCGCGAGAGCAGAAGCAGCGAGTAGCGTGCACAAAAGCGGCACTGCTATCAATCGCCACACACAGGTTGTGACAGGTTCCTTCATTGATCCTCCTTCTCCTATTATTGACATTCTGATCGTGAATGTTCACCCACTAAGCTCCATATCGAGGATTACGCACTTTGTCGGCGGCAGGTTCCCTCCTCTGCCCCATAATACTATTGTGACCTACGAGACCTGATAATAGCAGCAGTTGGGGATTCCAACCCTCCGGGAATTGTAATAAAACACACTTGTGTGTTACTTCTTTTTCTTTTCTTTTTTCGACACCTTCGCCTCGGTCTTTTTCTTCAGGCGCTCCCGGCGATCGTCAATGCCGTTTTTATTTTTGTCGATAAAGTTGTCGTACTTCTTCTTCCTGGGAACAAATTTTGTACTCTTTTTTGTGGGCACCTTCTTTTTCTGAACGACCTGAGTTTTAGCAGGTTTTTTCTCCTTCTTCTCAACTGCCGCCACATTCCCGGTGACGGAGATAAGAAAGAATCCACACAGAAGATATGCCATCAGCCTTTTCATCTCTATTCCTCCTCCCTATAAGAAACACCTATCACCCAATTTGTCAACTGTCGGTGCATTTTTACCTCTTCCCCTTGCCTCCTGATGAAGACTTCTTGCCGGCAGAGGAACCGGCCTTGCCACCCGATTTACCAACCGAAGGCGAAGTCGCCTTCCCGGACGGCTTGCTGCCGCTGGGTGACTTATAAGAGGAACCGCTCTTCTTCGAGCTGCCCGACTTGCCAGAAGACTTTGACTTGGTGCTCTTGGATGACTTTACTTTCGTCGATTTAATAGCTTTGGATTTCTTTTTGTAAGTCGAACCGGATTTTTTCTGGTAGTAGCCGGAAGACTTCTCGGAACCGACTTTAGGTTTAGTCTGTTGATAATCCTTCTTACCGGATGAAGACTTCGCTTTTCCGCCAACGGCTGAAGATTTCTTTGAGAAATCGGGGGAGTCGGTAGATGTCGAGCCTTTGATCTTTCCCGTGCGGGTTATCTTCGCGCCGTCGCTTCGTGTCTGCTGCGACTTTTTGGGTTGTTCATCCACCAAGCCGACAGTCTCATAGCCGCGTTCCGTTTTGACCAGTTTGGCGCTGCCCTGTATGTGCTTCTTCACACCGGTAAAAATCGTCCTGGTCTCTTTAGATAAGGACGCATCACCCGTCACGTCACCCTTTAACTTCACAGAGGCGCTCTTCACGATCGCTTTGTGCTTTTGTTTGAAATCAGGGTACCCATTTACCTCCGGGTTGCGGTAGCCGGAATAACGGACTTCCTTGTACTTGGAGACAACTGTCGGCGAAGTTCGTATCACCTTATGCCCCAGCACAGCCGTGTGATACCGGGTGACGTGGAAATCAGACTCCCAACAGTAGCCGTAGTAGTCATAAATGGTGACAGTATGCCAGCCGACATAGATGCGCGGAATATAAAGCGGGGCGCATCCCCAGTAGAAGCCGTCGATGTATACCGTGGCGCCGATTGGATAATCAATGTAGATGTTGCCGCAAACCGTCCAGTTGTGGTATGCCGGGTAGTAAACCGGTCTGAAGTAGTACGGCTCCCATTCATCAATGTAGATGGCTGCCCGATCATACGCAAAGCGTTGACCGCCGTAACGAACAAAATAGCGGTCGTTCAGATAATCCATGTACTCGTGACGGTCGTCCCAATCACACACCAGGCCGGAAGTCGGATACCAGTCGGGAATCGGAAACCGTTCCCGCGAGGCAATAATCTGGATGTTCTCCGCTCCTTCCGGACCGGAGACCACAAGGTCGAAATCGTCAAGGCCGTCCGGCAAACGATAGGTCACCCCGCCTCTGACAAAGTTGTCCCGGCCGGGTTCGCCCGGAAACAGCAGACTAACCCGCCCGCGACTGTCAATAGAATAGACAGCCACAAAGGCGTCGCGGTTCGTCCGGTAGGAGATTACAATGTTGTCCCCTTCGTAGTACTCACCGTCGGAATGATTGGTCCAAATCTCCACGTCAAGATACCGGTCGATTCTCGTGCGGTCGGCATTCTCATACTCATCGTCGCCGTAATCCCGCGAGATATTCTGTGACATCGCGGGAACGGCGCTTATGACCAGCGCCATGGCCGTCATTACCAGCATTCTCAAAAGATTCTGTAACATTTTGTTATCCTCTCTTTCCCGTTTATTTCAAGGTAGTTGATTTGTTGTCTTTGCGCAAATACTCCGGCCCGTGGACAGGTTTTTCCGGACCGTCCGAGCGGGGTGCCAACTCCGGGTTGTCCGGGGCGGTCTGGTAGGCCCACCGGAACAAAACAAAGCCATCGTCATAATGTATCGATTCGACGCGCATCTTGGCGAAGCGAAGATCATCCGTCCAGATGACGTAGGTGTGCCCCGGAATGATCTCAGCCCATCCATTCTCTGACCATCCGTTTTGTGGCGCCCATCCGATGTCATCGAACGTCTCGGTGTACCCCATGTCTTGCAGGTCAGTGTTCTCATTGCTGGCATTAAGATAGAAAATGCCACCCACCGTGTCGACGATCACGTCGGCAAGTGAGGGACCAACTCTTGAGTAGCTACTGAAACGCCAGCCCGACAGGCTGGGAGCCGAGACAGAATCGTACAACACAACCTCGCCCTCAGGGCGTGGTGTATCAAACACTTCCTCAGCCGACAAATCCGATACCTGACCCGCAGCGTCAACGGTGGAAACCGCGTAATAGTAGGTCTTGCCGTTTCGTACATCCGCACCCTCATCAACATACTCGTAAATTATGAGGTCAAGGTTCGGATTGGCTTCCGCCGCACGCCGCCCGATTTCCCTGTAGTTGTGAACGGGCTCGTCAGAACGCCAGATGATGAATTCTACAATGTCGGCTTCATACGGCCCATACCAGTACAGATACACGGTGCCGTCACCAGTAATGGAAAAAACTCCTTGCGGTGTCGCCGGTACCGGATCAAAAATGCAGTTATCGTCATCACATCCGACGAAGACAAGCGCTCCTAACACAACAAATATTGGAAACAGCTTTGATTTCATCACAATAACCTCTTGCTTTTACTCTGTAATTATCTTTCAGGTCAAATGACATCAAACGCCGTGCCCAATTGCGTAAGTGACGAAGTCACAATTACTTATCGATAGCAGGGAGACAACAAGTCCGGTTGCTGTGCACACTTTTTGTGCGCAGGTTAGTGAAGACGCACAAATATGGTGAGCACCGAATGTCGGGTTTCCCCCCCCCTTAGGTGGGGCGGGATCCGACCTGCCATGCTGCCGTCCACACGCTTTGCACACAGAAAACAGGCAGGAGTCGGGGGACACATGCCCTACTTATGAATTTTTCTTAGAAATTCCTCTACCTCCGGGATGCCGCCCTGAAGTATAAGATAACCGTTGTACGGCTCGCGATCGGTAGTTTCACCACAGATTGGAGTCAGCATGATGTCTTTTACTTTGTCTAAGTCGTTGGTCTGCCCCAATGCCCAGCCCAGCTTCACATAGGCTACTTCGGGAAGCATGTTGGCTGCCGGGATAACCCCCTTGGCCATCAGGTCACGTCCGGTGTCATAGACGAACATGTGCGTGTATCCCCACAGCGTCTGCACGGTCATGTAGATCGCCACGCCTTTACTGGTGGCGCGCTCAATGGCGGGATAGACCGGTTTGTTCACATGACCCAGCCCGGTGCCGGCGATAACGATGCCTCTGTAACCGTTGTCGACAAGGGAATCGATAATGTCAGGATGCATGTCGGGATAGTAGTAGACTAGGGCGACTCGCCGCTCGAAGTAGGGATGGATATCCACATTGCGATCCCGACGGCGTCGGTTATAGTCCTGGCCGAGCGGTGTAATCTTCTGCCGATCCACCATGGCCAGTGGAACATCCCCGATGGTTCGGAAGGTGGAACGGTAGGAAGAGTGCATCTTGCGTACCCGTGTCCCCCGGTGCAGAAGGCCGTATTCATCGGAGGTCGATCCAAACATGCAGACCATAACCTCGGCAATGTCGGACTCGGCGGCAGCTTTGGTGGCATGTATAAGATTCAAGGCGGCATCCGAAGATGGACGGTCCGACGAGCGTTGCGAGCCGACAAGGACAATTGGAACGGGAGGGTTTTGCACCATAAACGCCAACGCCGAGGCAGTGTGATGCATCGTGTCGGTGCCATGACCGATAACAATACCGTCTTTACCTTTTTTGATTTCCTCGCCAATAGCAATCGCCAGAGTTTTGTACTGCTCAGGACCCATGTTTTCACTAAAAACGGCAAACAGCTTTTCAGTGGTCAGGTTGCAAATATCAGCCAACTCGGGAACGGCGCCATACAACTCACCCGGGGAAAAGGCCGGTATCACCGCACCCGTGCGATAGTCGAGCCGCGACGCAATGGTGCCGCCGGTGCCGAACAGTTTGATGTTGGGCATATCTTCTGAAATCGGGAACTCTTTTTCCGGGATCTTATAGTGCGCTTCCTTATAGCCGTATTCTTTCATGTTGGTAATGGTATCCGTTGCCACACCGACATTGTATCCGTTGGCCAGCTTCAAAATGATGTGCCGATCATCATCGTTTTCGGCCCTGGGGAGGATGATACCGGTAAAGTCGCCGCGGGTTGTCTTGACGTGGGTATCGCTCCACACTCTCACGTTGAACCGTTTCAGCACCTCAAGCGCCTCTCCTTTGTACCCTTTGAACAGATCAGCCATGCGAGATTTCCTTCTCAACGTAAGATTTTAATTCAGCCAAGGAGATATTCCCAACCGCCAGTTTTCGCAGATTGCCCATGATCCAGCTCAGTCGTGCCTGCGGTCTGCTGGAGGTATTGACTTCGTCGAACTTTTGGTTTAAGACCGGGATAGACAAGAGGATTTCATCTTTGGACATCGGGGCAAAGTCAATCGTGGTCAGTACGGAATCAAAGTCCATGTTAGGATACTCATAAACAACCGGCAGCATCTTCTTTACAATCTCACGGTCCAGCTTGCGTTTCTCAACAAAAGCAAACAGATCATAGACACGCCGATAATCGAAACCTGCCGAAGGTGAATTAGCTCCCTCAATGCGGCGCAGAGCGTGTCCGATGAGGGTGCCAACAAACTTGGGGTCGATGTCGAAATCCTCGTTAATCTTTTCGATCAAACCCGCCAGGTTGCGCTTTAAAATGTAGCGATAGGTATCGTGTGGGACTTCCCATTCTTCAAGCTGTGCTAACCGATAGTGGATGGGTGGTGGCAGGTCCTTGCGTTGTCTCTCAATAAAATCGTCGTCGATCGGAATCGGTGCCGAGTCCGTGTCCGGATACATCCGATCAGGTCCGGGGAGGACCCGCTCAAAAACCGTAGTGCCATCCGCAAGCGACTGGCGCGTTTCATTGGGAATACCTTCAAAGGCCATCAGACACCGCTCCTCAATGGTCTCCAGCGCTGTCTCGACATCTTCGTCTGGTCCCCACACCACAACCTGTGCATCGTCGTCACGAGCTTTTAATTTCTCCCCTATTCTTGCAAGCGTCTCCATGTCTAAGACAGGCTCCGCCTGCTCGGAGTGGAGCATATTTGGTTTCTCAAGACAAGCAATTACTTTCAGGCGATCGGATAATTCGTCCGCGAACACTTTGCCCAGTTGGGTGAAAAAAGACAAGATGCCCTTGAATTGCGGCAGGTTGACGGCTACCAGCCGCTGCTTATGCTTTTTTGCCTCATGCAAAAGCGGTAACGTGGTGGCGATGCTGTTGAAGTCGATATCTGCAAACGATATACTCCACGAAGACGGATCACCGATGCGTTCGTTGAGAATCTTTTTGATCTGAAGTAGTGCCTTCTGGCGGAAGGCCTCGTTGTGCGTCAGTTCCGGTATCCATTTGATGTGCGCAACACCCTTGATTTCAACTCTGGTCCCACCGCTTATGCTGACATTGACGTCTTCGCGAGCGGCGCCGATACCGGTGCGCACCTTACCGGTGCTGCGGGCGAGAAATCTCAGGTAGTGAGCTGCCTCGGCTGCTTCATCGGGAGTTTCCATGTCCGGGTAGGTGACGGTCTCGATTAGAGGTATCCCCAGCCGGTCGGTAGTGTAAACCCGCCAGTGACCGACATCGGATACTTCGCGGCAGGCATCCTCTTCGATACTGAGCTGCATAATTCTTACTGTACGGCTCTTAATTGGAATCTCCCCCTCAATGCCGACAATTGCTGTGCGTTGAAATCCGGTGGGGATACTGCCGTCAAGGTACTGTTTGCGGGTGATATGCAGCTCGCCGACAATATTCAGATTCAGCAACAACGAAATTTGAACCGATATCTCCAGCGCCTTCCGATTGAGGGGAAACGGAGGGGTGTCATCAATTTCGTACGTGCAAGCGGTCTCGTTCTTTATTCGGTAGACAATGTTTTTTTTGGTTTTCCGTTCCATCAACGCCGTGCCGTCGTACTCACCCATTTCACTGAGAGTGGGGCGCATGTGCCGAATGACCTCAGCGTCATATTCGCCGTCTTTCTGATAGATTCCCGATGGGCAGCGGCAGAACAATTTCTCTTTCGTCTTAAGCTGCTGATGTATTTCGAGGCCGCACTTAAACCCCAGCCCGGCGTATGTCTCAGGTGTGGCCCTCTTTCTCGGTGTGTAGCCGATCAACTGCCGGGTGCGTTCGTAATTGCGGATCGGTTCGAATTCTTCTCTCATCTAACGTCTTCAACCAAAAAAAACGTGGCAATGCTACTTTACAGGGGAAAGTATGAGAGTTTGCTCTGTTTTTCAAGTGTTTCCTGATTCACCGGTTCAACCGGCAGGCGGCCTGTCCATCAAACGGGGATCACCCTCGCTCTGGGCAACGCCCGTCTCATGATTTGGGAAGAGTGCAGCTTATTAAGACATGCTTCGGCCCAGCTTGTAGGTCAGGTCCCTTGAGGACCTGACAACCTTTGCCACGGCGTCTTACTGCGGATTAACGTCAGGAACAACACAAGGCTCCTGACCTACAATTGCATACTCCGATCCGGTAGAATCATTCTGTTGGCGGCTCTATCGGTGTCCACTCGCCAAAGTTTTCCACTACGATCTTGCACCTGCCCCTGGAGGTCCACCGTTCGTTGGCGTTATAACTCCATTCAAGATATTCCGAACCGCCGCCGCCAATCGTGGTAATCAGGAAGCGATTGTTGAGATAACCAAAGGCATTGGCTCTCGCGGAGGGCCACTCGGAGTCGCCGCCGGAGGGGTCCACCGGCAGCCAGCCGTAGTTCGGCAGATAAATCTCCACCCAGCGGTGAAAGACATTGTCCCACGATGCGTCGTCCCCACGAATGACGATTGACCCCACGTACCGGGCCGGCAGACCGGCCGCTCGGCACATGGCGATGTAGACAAAGCTGTACTCGGAACAGGAACCGTTGCCGCGCCCCAGAACGGTCGGAGCTATATTCCAGCCGCCGGATAGCTCGTACTCCATGTGCTCGATGACATAGTTGTATATCTTTCGCCCTATCCAGTAGGGATTGGTCTCATCCCCGACTGCTTTCTTCACCGCCTGCTGAATGACCTCACTTTCCAGTGAGAACTTAGTGTCATCAACCAGATACATTTTGCTTATCTCTCCGGGAATGTCGTCCAGAGCGCCGACCTTTCTCGGAAAAACAAAATATCGGTTTTGATATAGCTTGACTGAGGCCAGCATGGTCACGGTAACGAACCGGGTCGGGGCCAGATCGGCAAACTGAAAATGGGCAACTTTCTGTCCCCACTTATCGGTGAGCGTTTCCCTGGGTTCAGGGTCAAATTTGATCGGCTCCAACAGTTCCTGGCTGTTGAGATTCTGTGGGATGGCAAAGTAAACATCGAGCGTCTTAACCGAGTCCGGGCCGTAGTTTCTAACTTGATGGATAAACTCGACCTGCTCTGTCTTCTCCTCCAACCGGGCAAAAACGGTACCATCGTCGATGGCCAGTTTGTAGATTAGATCAGTCTGATAATCGACATTCCACAGGTGCGATCCATCCCAGGCCAGTCCCCAGCTATGCGGGCCGGGCGCCTCAAAGCAAACAATCACATCCCCTTTATCAGGGGTGATCATGTATATCATATTCTTGATTCGATCAGCCACCCACAGGTAGGCGCCGTCGAAGGTCAATCCCCCGGGATACGGTGAGGGAGCCGGAATCGAGACAATTGTGGTGCCATCCTCACTGCTGATCTGGTGGATCATATTGTCACCGTCATCGGCAATCCATAGATAGTTGCCGTCCCAGGCCAGACCGCCCGGACGCGAGACCGGACAATAAATCGTCCTTTCCACAATCCCGGTGGTCGGGTTGACGGCATAGATCAACTCCTCTTCAGCATCAACACACCACAGTCGTTTACCATCCCAGGTCAACCCGCGCGGCACGTAACCGGGAGCAGGTAGAGAGTCAACCAACGACCCGTCTTTAGGTTTAATTTTGTAAATCATGTCGCTTTTTCTGTCGACATTCCACAGGTATTTGCCGTCATAGGCCAGTCCCTGCGGACAACTATACGGTGAAGGAAACGATTTCACCGTGTCGCCGGGGATTGCCAGTACTGATTGCGAGATGAAAAGGACGAGTAAAAACACAAGTCCTATGTTGTACATCCTACGCATCACAACCTCCTTTATTTCTTATGCTTCCATAAATGTCTGGACTGTCACTTTTGACGTTAGAGCCGAAACACATAACAGATACACGAGATCACACCTGAAATTTCGATTACATGAATGCAGCGGTTCTCAATCGTTTTAAAGCAGTAGAAAAGTAGCAGAATAGATACGCGCGTCAAGAAAAAAGCTCGACATAATGCAAAAGAAAGTGTATTAAATTAGTGCTGGGGTTAAGCACCCTGTTATTCCCTCTATCAACCAGCAACTCATAAGCACATTGTCAAACCGTGAAAGCCGCGTTCTGCTGCTTAAGCTCTTAATAGCGCGGCCATCGTTAGCAAAAAAAACCGGCCCAACTGCGCCGGTTTCTCAAGATGGCATTATTGAAAATAGCTTAGAACCGCCTTATATCCACAACAATTTTCGGAAACCCGTACGAAGTAGCAGAATTGGTGTTAGTCAGAGTCTTCATAGTGAATTGCTCGAGGACATGCTCAAAATTTATAAGGTTCGCCTGAGCTGTTGGAATAGGCCCAACCAAAACAAACAGCGGAAAATTCGTCGTGGTATCAGTGATATTGACCGGTTCCAGTGTGATGAAGACTGTGCCGCTGTTGCCATCCACTTCCGGTACCAGTCCTCGCCAGTTGGACATGTCAAAGGGCAACATCCTCAGGAAATCTTCACCCGGAAATGGCGGTACCCGCGGGCCGACACTGTACGGATTGCCCTCATCAGGCGCTGCAATGTTGGTGAATGTACCAGTAGTCAAAAGACCGCCCTCGACGCCCGGAATCAAAGAATCGCTCGAGTTAGTGTTTACCGGATAGGCAGGCAGGGTTATTTTGCCCACCGCCTCCGTAGGCACCTCAGGTGAAACAACCCATCCCTTATACTTCCAACCATAAGCAGAATAATCAGGTAAACCATAATCAAATTGGAGGAACCTATCGTAGTGAAAGGTATCCAAGGAATCACCAACCGTATAGTAAAACACAGTTCCGGTATCCGACATATCCATCACTTTATAGGGCCAGATATCGCTAGTATCAAGTACCGAGTCGAACCTGACAATCGTATCCCACAAAGTGTCCAGGCCAAATACTCGGGCCGTATCATAAGCCGTATCGTTCTCTATGCTGTCCAGATAAATAGTGAAGGTGTCCAGCGGCAGGGTGGAATCTGGTTTCGTGACCAGCTTAAAACTATCAAGTCTCAGTGTATCCCGCACTGAGTCTATCCCTTCCAGGTAAACTGAAAACCAGACACCGAAGCCATCTGAGCTATCCGTGTTACCGAATTCACCTAAGCTGTCCCTGCTGGTGTCCGAGGGGCTTTCCATATTGAACGCCACGGTAGTAGTTGTTAAGCTGTCATTCAACGGGAAGCGTAACTCAATCAGGTCACTCGACGGCTCTGTCACAATATCTATGAGCATAATCGGCCCCGGCACCTCCGGCAAATCATCGGACTTGGTCTCCACCGAAACAAAGATATGTGAATAGTCAAAAATGTCGCCCTCCAGTACAAAATAATTGGAGTCGGGCCGTTCATCGCCGTTTTCGTCACGGAATGTTAGCGATGTCTGATCATAGCCGAACTTTCCAAGAGATACTGTATGCCGGTCGTTATCCCAGTCGTTTGCTACCCACAACTCATATATCATCCCTTCAGGATTTGTGGGTAAGTTTTGCACCTGTAAAGCAGCATTACTACCCGGCTCATTGACGCCCCCCAGATACACGTCAGTTCTCGATATGGGGGTCATAATATCCTGAGGCTGCGTGCAGCTAAAATAAAAAGTCGCCGCGCATACGGCTAAAGCAATAAAGACCAGTCGACTTCTGCGCCTTATCATCTATGTTGTCCTCCTACGAGACATTAAGGAAAACTCTAAACTTTATCAACCATTAATTATAACAAGCTGATAACAGCAGTGTCAAGCCATTATTTCAGTGGCCATTCATCTTTTCAACTGACGTTTATTCCCGTCCCTTTGTCTAAAGGAATAATCCCGGCAAGTCGATAAAAGCAAAGAAAGCCGGGAATCAAACATACGAGGTAACCCCCGTGGAGGACCATTCAAACCCCAAAAACGACCGGTCAAATGGCGATTCGGGCCAAGGCCGCAAAGACAATCATAACTTTAGCAATGAGGCTCCTCCATCTGCCGAGGAAGTAAAA
>Ga0307437_1000156_pt1 | contig 55938 bp, 39 predicted proteins | sample SalMarWE160390MG_FD_202146 | JGI IMG/M metagenome (GOLD analysis project Ga0307437, IMG submission 202146) | Salt marsh sediment microbial communities from the Plum Island Ecosystem LTER, Massachusetts, United States - WE1603-90 | ecosystem: Environmental > Aquatic > Marine > Intertidal zone >...
CTCGGAACCATTCGTGAATAACCCAATTTTTATATTCTCATTTTATAACTGTATGTCATAAAAATGTCAATATCAAGGCAAATGACAATTTGATTTTGACATAAGATTATAATTCTGATATAAAATTCTTAAAGGCAAAGAAAAATATTTTTATAAGCCGGGAAATTTTTTGTAAAAGAGTGATATTTCAAGAGCGAGGAATAAGTGAATTATAATATTTACAAGACCATATTAAATAACATTCACGACGGGGTCTTTTTTTTGGACCACAAACTTAAAATATCTTTATGGAATACGGCAGCAGAAAAGATTACAGGATTCAATGAATCCGAGATAATCAATAAACAGTGCCCAAAGAACATCCTTATCCAGGTTGATGAACAGAAGATGTCTATTTGTAAAGAGAACTGTCCTGTTAAGCAGACTCTCATAGACGGAAAAATACGCAATAAAGTGGCATATTTTCAGCATAAAGAAGGATTCAGAATACCTGTGAATATGCGTGTACTTCCTATTATTGATAATGAGAAAAATATTATTAAAGCTGCAGTTTCTTTCTATGACACATCTCCCAGGGTCATAATCCCACAGAGAACTAAGGAATTGGCAAGAATGGGTTTGCTAGATCCTATTACAAAACTTGGAAACAGGTCCTATCTCGATATGCATATCAATTTTCGACTTGATGAAATGAAAAGATATCAGTTACAGTTCGGGTTAATCCTGATTAGCATAGATCAGTTACAGACGGTCAATGAAATATATGGCCGTGAAAGTGGAAACAAACTTCTGAAAACAGTAATTCAAACGATTACCAATAATATTCGATTTTTTGATATTGCAGGACGTTGGGCAGGAGAAAAATTCGTTGTATTAATTCTCAATGTTGATGAAATAAAACTCGATTTTGTTGCTAACAAGCTCTGCTTGCTTGTATCTCAATCAAACACAATAGTGGCTTCAAAAATTCTTAGAACAACTGTTTCGATTGGTGCAACACTTGCCTGGGCAAATGATACAACAGCAACGCTTAGTAGAAGAACAGAAGAACTGCTACAACACAGTAAATTGGTTGGTAAAAATCGAGTCACTTTAAGAATCGATGAAGAGTAAAAAGTCAAGCAACTAGCTTTTATATCATTTATTTTCTATCTTAACAGACTTATCAAAGAAGATTCTTTTAGCCTCTTAATCAAGAAAGCAGATGTAGAGATGAGGCATCCTAAATCGGAAAATGCACCTTTTTATTTATTTAAGTTTTTAAAAGAACTAATTTAACCTGAATTATGATAAAATAACTTTTTGAATGGATAAAGAAAAAGCTTCAAAAGACTTTATAAGTAGTTTAAAAATATCGTTCAAGACAGCTTCTGTCTATAATACAGAACATCCTGCTCTAAAATCATCTGTAGAAAACCTAAAAAACAAAATCGATATACTCTTTAACTATTTAAGCCCCATAAAAATAAGTTTTACTTCCCACTCTTTGCTCTTAGGGAAAACATCATGGGAAAAAGAAAAAATGTATGTTGAGCTGGCAAAATTATTACATCTTCGCAAAATCAAGAGCATAGAAATAATTCCTGGCATAACACTTGAAGAACTAATAAACTTAATTTCCAAAATCCACCTCCCTTCTAAGGATATCCTGCAACAAGGAGGAATTAGAAACATCTTAAAACATGAAAAAGTTTCACATATCAAAGTAGAAGAGTTTGACTATTATCAACTCCTGAAAGGTGAAGGAGAGGAAATCAAAGATATCTGGGTCTATCTTCTCAGTGATGCTTTGGAGAAAGAGGACAGCCAAAAGCTCATGGATGTCACAGATAGTTTTGAAAAGGTTATTTATAAATTCGCGCCAGAAGATATAATCGAAAATAAAGATCTATATGAAAACTTTTCCAGCCTTTTTTCCCATCTTAAAATTCATGATGAAAATAAATTTCGTGAATGTGGAAAAAGCTTAGCCAAATCACTAATCATGAAAAAAAACATTTCGCCTGAATCAAAACTCGACAAACTTAGCACCCTTATAAGCGATTTAAAAGAAGAGGATATGGCTTCTGTTCTAACAGAAGAAATAATAAAAGATGATAAATTTGATTCTTTAAGTTTCAACATATTTTCTAAACTTGCCAACAAAGAAAAACACAAAAAAATCGCATCTTCTCTTAAAAAAACGATTAAAGAAAATGCTTCTTTACATTCAAATCAAAAATTATTAGAAAAAATAGGGGGGATTTTCTCCGGAACATCAACTCCATTAATTTCAGAGATCTACCGCAAGACACTTGTCTCTTTCCTAAAAGATATTACTTCTGAAAAGAAATTTACTTTCGATCATGTTCTGGTCCAGAAAAATTTCCGTTTTATACTAATAAACCTGCTTGAAAGAGAAACAGATAAAATCCAATCAGTAAGCCTCCTGAAGAAAATTTTTAATGAAAAAGATACAATTACTAATGAGAAAGATTTCGAATATTTAAAATTTATTTTTGAAGTCCTGAAACAAAAAAAAGAACAGTTATCTTCCGAGCCCATATTTTCAAAAATCATTTCATTTATTACAGATTATATAGAGGATAGTATCCTAGAAGGGGAGGTTTCATTATATTTCGAATACTTTATTGAAGAGCTTGGCAAAAGCAACTCAGATGTTAATATTTATCTAAAAAAAATATTCACAGAAAATAAAGTCACAATCTATATACTGCAAAGCTTCTTTAAATTTTTTCCAGAATATTTGTTTTATTTCAACATAAATCTGGAACAAAAAACTTCTGACATAAGATTTCTTGAAAAAATGATCGAATGCCTTAAAATGATTGATTCTCCTAAATCCTTTGTTATTTTGAAAAATATTTTTTTATTAGGCAGTCACTCCACTAAAATAATAGTATTGAAGGCAATGCAAAAACTCTCAGAGTTCGATGAAAAATTTCTTTTTCCCATTCTAAAAAAGAAGGATTATACTTTAAAAGGAGAGGTTCTCGTAATCTTTATAAAAAATGAAAATATAAAAAAGACCGCCCTTGAAAAAATGTTTTTTATTCGATCCCCATTTGGAATAAAAAACAGAATACTTATAGAACATATAAAAATAGTCGAAAAAAAGGAGATCATGGTAGCAAGGGACTATTTGCTGCCTTTAAGCAAAAGGAAATTTTTCTGGAACAGAAAGCTAAAAGAACAGGCAATAAAAGTTTTAAAGAAGTGGAATGATAGAAAAAGTTAAAAACTCTATATTGAAGCTTGCTGGTGCAATACAAGCAGGAAAAATATACTCTGAAAAGCACCCGATGTTCTTAGAACTTACTGAAAAAACATATACAATCTTAAAAGAAATCTTGAATGAAAAAAAAGAAATGGTTATTGGCATACTCAATGAAGAGCTGGCATGGGAAAATGAGATATTTTTTGACATCAGCAAAAAAATAAAGCCGTTGGTTCTTTATTTACAGGAAAAAGAAATCGAGAGGATATATTTTCATCAAGCTATGAAAAAAGAGGAATTAATAAAGTTTATTTCTCTTCTAACAGCATCCAAAGAAGAAACTCAAATCGATATTCAAAAAGCTTTAGTACTTCACGGCATTAAAAACATAAAGACAGGCAAAATCAGAGCCGTTTCTCAAGACAAGGAACAAATTAAAAAGCCTGAAAATTTTACGAAGCAATACGAAAATTCACTAGAATCATTTTCAAATGTTGTTGACAAAGTTCTAAACATGGAGGAAATTGATTATCTTAATTTGAAGTTCAATATTTTAAACCTTATTGAAAACTTCATGGGGAACTACCAGGAATTACTTAATCTAATTTCCATAAAGGAAAAAGACCTTGTACCATTTGCACATCTTTTGAACGTTAGCATTCTATCTATGTATATATCCTCAAAATTTGGGTTCCCACAGGACGATGTCATAGATATAGGAATTGCTGCCTTATTCCACGACATTGGAAAGATTCATATCTCCAAACAGATAATCAAAAAAGAATCTAAATTATCTAAAGATGAATTCGCTCAAATGAAAGATCACTCTGTATTAGGAGCCCATATTCTCCTGGAGCAATCAGACTCTTTAGGGGCATTATCCGCAGTTGTTGCTTTTGAACACCACCTCCATTTCGATCTAAAAGGCTATCCTAAATTGTCATTTCCTCGAAAGCCTCATATTGCCTCCCTAATAGTGTCCATGTGCAATACCTATGATGCACTTGCCCAACGGAGAACATATAAAAAGTACTACTCGTCCATTAGAATTTATAAGTTAATGATGAAAGGAAAAGGCAGACAATTCGACCCTGAACTTATAGAGAAATTCTTCAAAATAATGGGTATTTGGCCTATAGGAACTGTCGTTTCTTTGACCGATACTAGAATTGCTGTAGTAAGGGAGGAAAACGAACAGGATATTTTCTGCCCTATAGTAGAAGTCATTTTTCCCTTAGAAAAAAGAGAACTTATTGATCTGGAAGAAACAAAAGAGTATCTTAAGATAAAGAATGCCCTTAACCCTTTTGGGGATGGGAAAAAATACCTTGAACTCATTTAACTCCGTAAAAAAGATTACTGTGAATGGAGAAAAAACAAAATGGAAGCAAAGTATTTAGTAACAGGAGGAGCAGGCTTTATAGGCTCAAATATTGTTCACGACCTGGTCAAAAGAAAACTTCCAGTAAGAGTAATCGACAACTTATCTACTGGAAACATGGATAATCTTGCTAACTTGAGTAATAAAATACACCTTATTGAAGGAGATATATGCGATTTAGCAACGGTTCGAACGGCAATGAAAGGAATTGAGTATGTTTTTCATCAAGCTGCCCTTCCTTCTGTACCAAGATCAATTGAAAATCCACTTGCCTCTAATGAAACCAACATTAAAGGAACCCTGAATATTCTCATCGCATCCCGTGACAGCCAGGTCAAAAGAGTAATCTATGCAGGATCTTCTTCCGTTTATGGTGATACACCTGTTCTTCCGAAAAAAGAAAACATGCCTTCTTATCCCCTTTCCCCATATGCACTTACGAAGCTTGTTGGCGAATATTATTGCAAAATATTCAGCTCAATTTATGGATTGGAAACTTTAATACTACGCTACTTCAATGTGTTTGGCCCAAGACAAGACCCTAAATCCCAATATTCAGCAGTAATCCCTAAATTCATTCAAGCCCTCCTGACAGATAAGACTCCAACAATTTACGGAGATGGTGAACAAACCAGAGACTTCACATTCGTAGAAAATGTGGTCCATGCCAATATCCTGGCCAGTCAGGTAAAAAAAACTCATGGAGAAACAATCAATATTGCAACAGGCTCAAGAGTTGACATAAATAAATTATTAGAAATTTTAGAGGAAATTACAGAAAAGAACATACTGCCAAAATATGAATCCGCTAGGAAAGGCGATGTTTTCCATTCGTTAGCCGATATTTCTGAAGCAAAACGAATTCTTGCGTATACTCCAAAAATCAGCCTAAAAGAAGGATTAATAAACACCGTTAGATGGATGGAAAGTAATTTTGTCGCCCAAAGCTAAAATAATTTTAGAAAATAGAATTACTATCCTGGATTATTCACGAGTCGAGGTTGCTACAGATGCGAGGCACAGGGTATGCAGCTGTGGTCGTCCACCGCAAATGCCCTGTAACGAAGCAAATGCGGTAAGATCGGCTCGCCTGTAAGGTAAAGAATGCCGATATAGAGAAAAAGAATTACATGGGAAAAGAGTTGAATGTTATGCTAAAGGAAAAATCATCGTAACTGGCAGATATAATGGAAAATAAATATTGGTGTCGGCATAATTTATGAATAATTCAGGCTATTAATATTTGACTTGAATTATTCATAATACCGATAAATATGAAAAGAAGAGATGCCATCATCACTTTTGGCTGCTTGGCCTTAATAAGTCCAAGTTTATTTTCCTGTAAAAAAAGGAGTAAATCTATGAAAAAAGAAATTAAAACTGAAAATGCCCCTAAAGCAATCGGCCCTTACTCCCAGGCAATATCAGCTAATGGTTTTGTCTTTGCATCAGGACAAATTCCCATTAATCCCACAACCGGAGAGTTAAATACAGGGAGCATAGAAGAACAGACACGGCTTGCTTTAAATAACCTAAAGGCTGTTATTGAAGCTGCCGGGAGTTCTTTTGACAACGTTATCAAATGTACGGTTTTTCTCAATGACATGAACGATTTCAGCAGGATGAATACTGTGTATAGCGAGTTTTTTAATGCTCCTTACCCCGCCAGGGCAGCAGTTCAAGTTGCACGCCTTCCAAAAGATGTTAAAGTTGACATTGAGGCTGTAGCTGTAATATAATAAAGAGAAATATTATGCCTATATATGAATTTATTTGTAAAAAGTGCGGAAAGAAATTTGAGACTATTGTTTCTCTGGGCAAAGAAAAGGATGTCTTCTGTGTAAAATGCGGAAGTCATGATATTCAAAAATGCATCTCTTCTTTTGGAATAAAAGGAACTGACAAACGCACAAATTCTTCTAACGGTTACTCCACTTGCTCAAGTGGAACCTGCAGTTTACGCAAATAATTCTTGAATGCCTACATTTAATCATTGTTTAAAATGGCTGAAATTAGAATTGGTGTTGACACTGGAGGTACATTCACTGATTTTTTTATCTCTATTAATGGAAAATTTGAGATAAAAAAAATCCCTTCTACACCCAGTAATCCTTCTCTATCTATTATTGAAGGAATAAAAGAATTTGTTCGCAGCAGTGTGCCTCTTTTAGTTATTCACGGGACAACCGTAGCCACAAATTCCCTTCTTGAAAGGAAAGGAGGGAAAATTGCATTGATCACAACCAAGGGGTTTGAGGATATTATTTTCATAGGACGGCAAGTAAGACTCAATCTATACAGCTTGAAAGCCGAACCAAGGGTTCCCCTTCTTTCCAGCAAGCATTGTTTTGGAATAAAAGAAAGAACATCATCAGCAGGAAAAATCGAGATAAATATTTCTACGGTTGAATTAAATAAGATTCTTAACAAAATTGAAAAAATTCATACAGAAGCTGTTGCAGTATCACTTATTAACTCTTTTGCAAATCCAGCTAATGAAAAAATTATTCTAAAAGAACTTAAAAAGAAAAAAATCATGGTTTCCGTTTCAAGTAAGATTCTCCCCGAATACCGTGAATATGAAAGAACGACTGTCACAGTTGTAAATGCATATCTAATGCCGGTTATCAGCCAATACTTGACTGACCTAACAAAAAAGATGCCCGAAGCAGAGCTCCGGATAATGCAATCAAACGAAGGACATATTTCTCCTGCAACAGCAAAAAAAGAACCTATACGGACAGCACTTTCAGGACCGGCAGGGGGAGTTGTTGCTGCCTTTCATATAAGTAAGGCCGCAGGTTTTCAAAAAATAATCACTCTTGATATGGGAGGAACATCTTCTGATGTATCTCTAATAGACGGGAAAATCAGGAGAACAAATGAAAGTACTATCGGCAACTTTCCTGTTCGTCTGCCTATGATTAATATCCATACTGTTGGTGCTGGAGGGGGATCTATAGCATATGTTGACAGCGGAGGTTCTCTAAGAGTTGGCCCTCAAAGTGCAGGAGCAGTTCCAGGACCAGCCTGCTATGGTCAAGGAATTTATCCGACTGTGACAGATGCAAATCTTATCCTTGGACGGCTCTCTCCGGAATTCTTTCTTGGAGGCCGCATGAAGATTTTTCCGGATAAAAGTTTAAATATTTTGAAAATACTTTCAAAAAAAATTAACAAATCTATTATTGAAACAGCTGCAGGCATAATTGAAATTGCTAATGCAAACATGGAAAAGGCCATCCGGGTTATCTCTATCGAACAGGGATTCGATCCCAGAAACTTTGCACTATTTTCTTTTGGAGGAGCTGGCGGAATGCATGCTGTTGAAATAGCTGCTAATTTGAAAATGCCAAAAGTTATTATTCCCAAAAATGCAGGAGTTCTTTCTGCCATAGGACTGTTACTGGCCGATTCCATAAAAGATTACTCAAAATCTGTTTTAAAACTCACAAAGGAAATTAAGTGGGAAAAATTAGAAGGATATTTTGCCAAACTCTGTCAAAAAAGCCTCAAAGATATGCAAAAGGAAGGATTTAACCCAGAACAAGTAAGAATTTTTCGTTTCCTTGACCTTAGATATTTTGGACAATCCTACGAAATCACAATTCCACTTACCGGTAAGAATTCTCATGGCTTGTCATTTGTATCTGAATTTCATAATACTCATCAAAAGCTCTACTCTTACCATCACCACGACAGGCCAGTCGAGATTGTGAATATTAGAGTCAAAGCGGTTGGTATAAACAAAAAAGCCAGGCTTAAAAAGTTCTCTATTGAAAATCAAGATCCAAAAAATGCTTTTTTAAAAAAACAAACTCTATTCTATAAAGGCAAAAAACTTACAGCCTCTGTATTTAAACGGTCTATGCTTAAAGCAGGAAATATGATTAACGTGCCTGCACTTGTTGTGGATCATGAATCAACAACATTTCTCCCTCCTGCATATACATTAAAAACTGACAGTTTCTTAAATCTTATTATCCAAAAAACAAAACATTTATAATGATTAAATTTGATCCTATCGAATTAGAATTATTTAAAAATATATTTGTATCCATATCTGAAGAAATGGGAGCTGTTTTAGGCCGCACTGCCCTCTCCCCTAATATCAAAGAAAGAAAAGACTTTTCGTGTGCTCTTTTTAATAAAATAGGGGAAACATTCGCCCAGGGTTCGCATATCCCTGTTCATCTTGGAGCCATGCCGCTTTCTGTCCAATCCTCTCTGAAAACTGTTACTTTTGAAGAGGGTGACCTGGTGATTCTCAACGATCCTTACAGAGGAGGGACTCACCTTCCGGATATCACATGTATTTCTCCAGTGTTTATTGATAAAAAATTATCTTTTTTTGTGGCCAATCGTGCACATCACTCAGATGTAGGCGGAATGACACCGGGTTCCATGCCGCTTGCTTCGGAAATATTTCAAGAGGGGCTTATAATTCCACCGTTAAAAATAATCCTGAAAGGGAAATTAAATAAGGAACTTTTTAACCTTATTCTCGCTAATGTTCGGACTCCAGAAGAAAGAAAAGGAGATCTTCTTGCTCAAATAGCTGCCAACAACAATGGAATACATCGGTTAAAAGAAGTCACTAAAAAATACGGCTTAAAGAAGATACTTCACTACGGCAGCCTTATTCAAAACTATACAGAAAAGATTCTAAGGCAAACTATAAAAGATATTCCAGACGGCACCTATTCATTCACAGATTATATGGATAATGATGGAATTAAAGATATACCTGTAAAAATTTCAGCAGAAATAACTATCTGTAATGACCAGGCCATCATTGATTTTAAATTCACATCCCGCCAGGTAGAGGGCGGAATAAATGCTAATTACTCTGTTACATACTCTGCAGTTCTTTATGTCTTCCGTTCTCTTATTGAAGAAGATATCCCTTTTAATACGGGACTACTAAGGCCTTTGAAAATCAAAGCTCCCCTCGGGTCAATTGTTAATGCACAACATCCTGCCGCCACTGCTGGCGGAAATGTAGAAACATCTCAAAGGATAGTTGATGTTCTTCTTGGTGCCCTTGCAAAAGCTGTGCCTCAAAAAATACCGGCTGCAAGCTCAGGAACTATGAACAACATAGCTTTTGGAGGATTTGATCCAAAAAAAAAGGCGGTTTTTGCATACTACGAGACAATAGGCGGAGGTATGGGAGCAAGTTATAACAACCCAGGACTCAGCGGAGTTCATACTCATATGACAAATTCCCTTAACACACCATTGGAAGCCCTGGAAAATTACCTTCCCTTGCGCATTAAAGGATATTCACTCAGAAAAGGTTCTGGAGGCAAAGGACGAAAAAACGGAGGCGATGGAATCATCCGCGAATACGAATTTCTTGTTCCCACTCAAGTCACTATTATTTCTGACAGGCGGAAATTTGCCCCCTATGGTGCCTTAGGAGGAATGAATGGTAAAAAAGGCAAAAACATTCTTCTTACAAAAGGGAAAAAAATCGTTCTGAATTCCAAAGTAAACCTCAAAGCAAAACCTGGAGATGTCCTGCGTATAGAGACTCCTGGAGGCGGAGGTTATGGGAAGAAAAAATAATAAGTCATCTTTCGGCCCCGGTTTCCTTGTAACAGCAGCTTTTATAGGTCCAGGAACTGTAACTTCATGTTCCATTGCAGGAGCAAATTTCGGATATGCCCTTATTTTTGCCCTTGTTTTCGCCACAATAACCACTCTTATACTTCAGGAAATGACAGGAAGACTCAGCCTCGCATCCGGGGATGACCTTGCTCAATCATTAAGATGCCTTTCTAAAACACCATTGGCAAAATTCTTCTTTATTATACTTACTCTTTCTTCAATCACATTTGGCTGCGCAGCCTATGAGGCTGGGAATATTATAGGCGCTTCACTCGGTCTCGAAATAGTTACTTCAATTCCCCAGAAAATCTGGGTCATAGTGATTTCTATTGCAGCAATTCTTTTATTAAACCAAAAAAAATACAGATTGATTGAAAAATTCTTGATTTTTCTTGTTTTTTTTATGAGTTTGTCTTTTTTTGCAACACTTATCATTGTTAAACCCGACTTTCCCTCAATTCTTAAGGGAATGATTCCTTCTTTTCCAAAAAATTCGCTTTATATTGTTCTTGCCCTTGTAGGAACAACCGTTGTCCCCTATAATCTCTTTCTTCATTCATCCGCTGTAAAACAAAAATGGAATTCAAAAGCTGACCTTAAAAATGTTAAAAAGGACCTCCTTTTTTCAATATGTCTTGGCGGATTGATTTCCGCTTCGATTGTCGTTACTTCAGCCGTTACCTTTTATAAAAGCGGAATTACTCTAGAAAAAGGATTACAGATGGCAGAACAGCTCAGACCGCTTTTCGGTCCAGTTACTAATATCCTTTTCGGACTGGGTTTTTTTGCTGCGGGCATGAGCTCATCTATCACAGCTCCTTACGCAGCTGCATTTGCTTCTTCCGGTGTACTTGGTTGGAAAGGCGGCTCAAATTCCAAAGGATTCAGAGCAGTGTGGTTAGGTATTATTCTCATAGGATTTATTGTATCTTTATCCAATTTCAACCCTCTCACAGTTATTATTTTCGCTCAAGTAGCCAATGGGCTAATTCTGCCAGTCGCTTCGATATTCCTCATAATTGTACTCAATAACAGACAGAAAATGGGTAGTCTTGTCAACAACTTAAAACAGAATATATATGGAGGTTTGATTGTCCTGATTGTTTCTGTCCTTGGATTATGGAATATATTAAGAATTTTTCTAAAATAAATTACCATTCACAGAAATTGCATATTTCACTGCAGCCCTGGCATGTATAGTTGTCGTATCGAATAACGACACTTCATAATCCTCCTGGTCAATCAGTAAAGGTATTTCCGTACATCCTAATATTATTCCTTCTGCACCTCTTGCTACAAGATTATTGATTATTGTTCTAAATTTGTCCTTTGAAGCTTTTTTTATTTCACCCAGGCACAGCTCATTATAAAGAATAGCATGAATGATTTTTCTTTCATCCAGAGGAGGAATGATTGCTTCAATCTCATGTTTTTCTAGTAACCTCCCTTTGTAAAAATCCTGTTCCATAGTAAATCTGGTCCCCAGCAAACCTACTTTCTTCTGTCCTTTTGCCTGTATTTCCTCAGCAACTACATCAACCATATGAAGCAGAGGAATGTTAATGTTCTGCTGGACTTCCTCTGCCATCTTGTGCATTGTATTTGTACAGATAAGCAAAAAATCTGCACCTCCTTTTTCAACTTTTTGAGCAGCATCAATCATAAATTCTGTTGCTTTATCCCAATTTCCTTCATGTTGCAACTTTTCAATTTCTGCAAATTCAACCGAATACATAACAATCTTGCCAGAATGAAATCCCCCCAGCTTCTTTTTAACTTCCTCATTAATAATACGGTAATATTCAAGAGAAGATTCCCAGCTCATCCCTCCTATAAGGCCAATAGTTTTCATGTTCTTCCTCCGATTAATAACATTAACTGCAACTACAATAAAATATCACAAGCTGAATACAATGCCTATAATTAATTTTATGGTAACAAATGCCGATAAATTATTTAGATAAGATGAATTTGAGGGCATGTCTGCGCTCCACTAAGATTTTTAACGCCATTTCCTCCCCGATCTTCTCGGCTCTGCTGGAACTCCGCATGTTTATATTAAGTAACGCAATGATGTCCCCAAGCCATCATTAACACCGCCCCTTTGATTATACAGTGCTCACACATCCATCAGGCCCGACTTTGTCTGGTTCCCTCGAAGATCGACTCAGAAAGGCTAAATCTTTCAATGTCGCTTCCTCCATCCCCTCAAATTCATCTGCTTTACCCTTTCTTGATTAAGAATTAAATGTTATGCTGAAGGAAAGATCAATGTAACTGGCAGATATAATGGAAAATAAATAATGGTATCGGCATTCTTTATGAATAATTCAGGAAAACCTGGGTTATTCACGAGTCGAGGTTGCTGCAGATGCGAGGCACAGCGCATGAAGTTGTGGTCCTTCACCACGAATGCGCTGTAACGAAGCAGATGTGGCAAGATCGGCTCGCCTGTAAGGTAAAGAATGCCGATTATAATTAATATTAGATTCAATAAAGAAAGCGACTCTCTCAATCTTGCAAAAAATCATGCTGAAAAGCAGATTACATCAATGTTAAATAATGGTATCGGCATTCTTTATGAATAATTCAGGAGAATTCAAAGCCTAGAAGAATTTAATTAAATGAGTGAATTTACATCTAACGGTAAGCCTCATGTAAGCCTGATCCGACAACTCGGATTATTCGACTCTACCATGGTTATGGTAGGAATAGTGATCGGTTCAGGCATCTTCCTGACCACAGGGATCATGGCAAAAAACATCCCTTCAGGAGGGCTTATCCTTTTAGCCTGGACTGTAGGCGGACTTCTTACTCTGGCAGGAGCTCTTACTTATGCAGAGTTGGGTGCTGCTATGCCCGAGGCTGGAGGCCAGTATGTCTATCTAAGAGAAGCTTACGGTCCAATGGCCGGCTTTCTCTTTGGCTGGATATCTTTTCTCGTTTATATGACAGGAGGCATTGCCGGACTGGCTCTTGCTTTTGCAGAATATTTTGGCTATTTTTTCCCATCTTTATCAACCAACAAAATCATTTTTTCCTCAGTCATTAATTTATTTAACCACCCTATCACCTATTCCCTATCAGCAGGACAACTAGTAGGCGTAGGGGTTATCATATTTTTGTCAATTTTTAATTATATTGGTGTTGGTTTCGGAAAAATTATTCAAAACCTTTTCACAATACTAAAAATTGGAACAATAGTTGCAATCATTGTCCTTGGCTTTTCAATAGGGAAAGGAACAGCTGTCAATTTATCTCTCAATCCAACAGGAATGGATTTCGGCCAACTTATAGTAGGGTTTGGCATAGCTCTTGTTGCCATCTCATGGGCTTTTGACGGCTGGAATAATGTCAATTTCGTTGCAGGTGAAATTAAAAACGCAAAAAGAAATCTCCCTCTTGCCCTGATACTAGGAACATTAGGAATAACTGCCCTTTATATCCTTACAAATTACATTTATCTCTATGCTCTTCCAATAAATGATATGATTGGAGTAGTTAGGATTGCTGAAAAAGCAACGTCATATCTTTTTGGAACATCTACCGGAGCAATTATATCTGCAGCTGTTATTATTTCTACATTTGGCGCTTTAAATGGTTCAATATTAACAGGCCCCCGTATTTACTATGCCATGGCTAAAGACAACCTCTTTTTTCACAGAGTTTCCAGGGTCAATCCCCGTTTCCGCACCCCAGGGTTTGCAATTCTCATACAGGCTATCTGGGCCGGAATTCTTACATTGGTAGGCACTTTTGAACAGATCTTTACATTCGCAATGTTTGTTTCCATAATTTTCTGGATTGCTGCATCAACTTCTGTCTTCACACTGAGAAAAAAATATCCAAACCTTCCAAGGCCTTATAAGACATGGGGATATCCTGTAATTCCAATTGTTTTTATTGCTGCTTCTAGCGGAATTCTTCTTAATACATTAATCGAAAAGCCGGTGGAATCTTTAGCTGGTTTGGGGTTTACAGCCATTGGCATCCCTGTCTATTTTTATTGGAAAAGCAAAAAAAGACGAATTTAAATTCTTGCCGTTGAGTAAAATGGAGCAATTAGATGAACAAAAAACAAATATGGAACTCAGCTAAAATAAAAAGAGAAGTCATAGAGGCAGAAAAAAGAATACGGCCTTATATCCGGGAAACTCCTCTCGAATATTCACCTTATCTCAGCCGCCTTGGAAATTGTGATGTCTTTCTCAAGCTTGAAAATATCCAAATAACAGGTTCTTTCAAGCTCCGAGGTGCTATGAATAAACTTCTTTCCTTAAGCAGAGAAGAGAAAGAAAGAGGAGTAGTAACAGCATCATCTGGAAATCACGGCACAGCATTTTCTTATCTTCTCAAGGAATTCAGCATTAAAGGAAAAATTTATCTTCCTGAATATGCATCTAAAGCTAAGGTTGAAGCAATTCGTTTGTATGGTCCTGATTTAGAATTTTATGGATCGGACTGTGTCGAAACAGAAGTTTTTGCCAGGCAGACAGCAGAAAAAAATGGAAAAACTTACATATCTGCTTACAATGACCCTAAAATAATCGGCGGGCAGGGAACTATCGGGATCGAACTGATAAAACAGCTTAAAAAAATTGATACAGTTATAGTTCCGGTCGGTGGAGGAGGACTAATAGCCGGAATCGCAGGTTACTTAAAAGCAGAGGACAAAAATATAGAAATCATAGGGTGCCAGCCTGAAAATTCAGCAGTGATGTATGAATCCATAAAAGCAGGAAAAATAATTGAAAAGAAACTAATACCAACAATATCAGATGGAAGTGCCGGTGGGATTGAGAAAGGAGCTATAACTTTTGATATCTGTAAAAATTTAGTAGATGATTTTATAATTCTTTCAGAAGAAGAAATCAAGGATGCAATAATACTCATTTTAGAGAGGCACTATATGCTAACTGAGGGAGCAGGTGCTCTTTCAATCGCTTCCTTTATCAAAACAATCGAGAGATTTAGAAATAAAAATGTTGTATTAATTATAAGCGGCGCAAAAATCAGTTTGGATAAGTTAAAACAAGTTCTTAAGTTGAATAAAATTCCTTGATAGAGTTGACAATGTACTCCTGTTTTTCTGGAGAAAGCTCAGTATATATAGGCAAAGCCAGAACCTCAGAAGATGCCTTTTCAGACTCAGGAAAATCTCCTTTTCTATAACCAAGATAAGTAAAACATTTCTGGAGATGTAGAGATAAGGGATAATATACAGCGGTAGGAATACTTCTTTCTCTCAGATATTTCTGCAGATCATCTCTTTTTTTGACTCTTATAACATATTGATGATAGATATGATAATTTTGGACACATGTTTTCTTATTAACAAGCTCAGGAACTTGCACTAAGCCGTTTTCCACAAGTCCAGTACTCTCAAATAATTTATCATAACAAGAAGCTCTCTCTCTTTTACCTTTATGCCAGTTATCCAAATATTTCAGCTTGATCCTTAGGACAGCTGCCTGGAGTTCATCAAGACGGAAATTACCGCCAAGGACATCATAAAAGTACTTATTACTTGAACCGTGTTTCCTCAAGAGTTTTAACTTGCTTGCCAGATTTTCTTTATCTGTAAGGACCATTCCACCATCACCAAAACCGCCCAAATTTTTTGACGGAAAAAAGGATAACGTTCCCAAATCTCCAAATGTACATGCTTTCTTAACTCCATCAGAAGCGGGATATTCAGCACCAATGGCCTGGGCAGCATCTTCCACAACAAACAAACCATATTTTCTAGCCAGGGCCATAATTGGATTCATGTCCGCACATTGGCCGTAAAGATGGACAGGAATAATTGCTTTTATTTTTGAGTTTCCTTTATTGTCTATCTCATTAACAAGCAGTTCGTTCAATCTATCAGGACAAATGTTATAGCTTGCCTTATCTATATCACAAAAAACAGGCCTTGCTCCAAGCCTGGCAATTGCGCCTGCAGTGGCAAAAAAAGTAAACGGAGTTGTCACTACAGCATCTCCATCCCTTATGTTAAGTACCATCAAAGAAATGATCAATGCATCAGACCCTGAAGATACACCTACAGCAAAATCTGTCCCACAGTAAGTTGAGACTTCTCTCTCTAGTCCTTCGACTTCAGGCCCTAAAATAAACCTTTGAGATGAAATAACTTCCAAGACTTTCTTATCAATTTCCTCCTTAATGCTTTTGTATTGAGCTTTTAAATCTAAAAAAGGGATGTCCATTTTTTTACCCTTTCATTAATATTATAAAACTTTCTTCAATTTTTTCTTTTCAATAATCAACTGCCCATGATATGAAACACAATTTAGCAGTATAACAACTCGGTCCTTATCAGTAAGCTGTCTTTCGAATACTCCTCTAAATCCTTTCCAAGTTCCTGTCATTACTTCGATTTCGTCCCCCAGATCAGGCTCTTCCCCGTATTTGTTAAGCTCGATCAAACCATTAACCTCCCTGGCTTTGATCTGCTGGATCATGCTTTCCGGAATAGAAATAGGCCCTTCACTGTTTCCAACCAACTTTTTCACTCCCCTTGTATATTTCACAAGTTGATACTGAGCAGGGTAATCAAACCAAACAAACTCATAGCCAGAAAAAAATGGTTTTATAATATTTTCATCATTGTATTTGGGATTATAAATTCTTATTCCCCCTGCAATGAATAATTTCTCCACTTGGAATTCTTTTTTTGGTTTTGTATTAACAACAAACCAGTTTTCCATCTTCTTCTCTCATCTTTTTATATCTTTTCGTGGAAAATATCCAATTCCTATTTATTTTTATTAAAAACCACAAGAGCTTCTTCCGGAGAAGCTTTCTCGTGAACAACAGCCCTTACCGCTTTTATCATGGCTATTGGATGAGGAGACTGCCATATATTTCGTCCCATATCGACTCCAACAGCACCCTTTTTAACAGCATCATAAGCTAATTTAAAAGCATCCAGCTCAGTCTCCAATTTAGGCCCCCCAGCAACAACAAGTGGGACAGGGCAGCTTTCCACGACCTTTTCAAATCCATCACAGTAATAAGTTTTCACAAAACTTGCTCCCAACTCTGCAGCAATACGGCAGGAAAGGGATAGAAAACGGGCATCTCTCTTGCCAAGCTCTTTTCCTACCGCTGTAACAGCTAGAACCGGCATACCATATTCATTTGCTTCATTAACAAGATTAGCCAGATTCATCAAAGTCTGATGTTCATATTCTGCTCCAACAAAAATCGAAAGAGCCACCGCTGCAGCATTCAAGCGAAGTGCCTCTTTCATGGATGTTGTTATTCCTTCCATAGACAAGTCTTTGCCAATAATACTGCTTCCCCCAGAAACCCTGAGGACAACTGGCACAGAACATTCCGGATCTACAGAACTCCTCAAGATTCCCCTGGTCAACATTAATGCATCTGCAAAAGGCAGAAGAGGTTCTATAGTCTTGCGGGCATTTTCCAATTTCGAAATTGGCCCAAGAAAATAGCCGTGGTCAACTGCAAGCATAACAGTACGGCCGGTTTCAAGCTTGATTATTTTAGCTAAACGGTTTCTTCTTCCCCAGTCCATTTTATTCCTCCAATCTTGAAGTAAAATTCTTGTTTCCATGAGGTTCAATAATAACCTTTATTGAATCTCTTGCCCTGGCAACAAGCTTAAAACCATATGAGATTTCTTCAAGGGGAAACCTGTGAGTGATCATCTCTTTTATATTGATCAAAGAGGAACGTATTAATTCGAGGGCAAGCCATGAATCGTAAGGACCCGCTCCATACGAGGTAGAAAGTGTGATGTCATTCCGGAAAAACACATCATTAATTGAAATCGGAATTTTTACATCAGGCTCTGTCGGTGCAAAAAATAGAACCGTCCCCCCCCTTTCAACTGACTTCAAAGCCTGAATCTGAGCTTGCCTGGCTCCAGTACAAACAATAACAATATCAGCCAATCTTCCACTATTCATGTTGCGAAGGCAATCATTAATATCCTCAGAAGCACTTACTGCCTTGTCAGCTCCGAATTTTTCAGCTGTATTAATTCGGTAAGGAACAATATCTACGGCTAAAATTCTTCCTGCGCCAGAGGCGCGAGCCAGATGAATATTCAAAAGTCCTGTTATCCCACTCCCAATCACAAGAACACACTGACCCGGCATTAATCTGGCAATCCTGTGGGCCCTAATGACACATCCAAGAGGTTCATGAAAGGTCGCCTCTTCATATGATACTTCATCAGGGATAATAAATGTCCCTCTGTCCACATTAATAGAAGGTAGGCGAATGTATTCAGAAAACCCACCAGGGTCAAAATTTGTGCTTCGCAGTGTATTACACGCCGTATGATGACCGCTAAGGCAGTAAAAACAAGTGTTGCATGGAACATGATGGGAAGAAACAATACGGTCTCCTATATTGAACTTATCAACTTTCTCCCCTACCTTTTCAACACGGCCTGCAACTTCATGCCCCAAAACTAAAGGAGCTTTCTTAATACGATACCATTCCAAAACATCACTTCCGCAGATCCCACTGGCTTCCACCTTCATCAATATCTCCTCTGGACCTATCTGTGGGACAGGCATATCCTCAATACGGATATCTTTATTGTTATAGTACATTGCTACGCGCATAATATAATCCAGGTAATATTATGTATAAAGTTCCACGGAAAAAGTCAAGGACGGGTAGTAACAAGAAGGACAATTTTTATGAATAATTCAGGTTAGATAAGATGAATTTGAGGGCATGTCTGCGCTCCACTAAGATTTTTAACGCCATTTCCTCCCCGATCTTCTCGGCTCTGCTGGAACTCCGCATGTTTATCTTAAGCAACGCCACAATGTCCCTGAGCCACCATTAAAACCGCCCCTTTGATTCTACAGTGCTCACACATCCATCAGGCCCGACTTCGTCGGATTCCCTTGAAGATCGACTCAGAAAGGCTAAATCTTTCAATGTCGCTTCCTCCATCCCCTCAAATTCATCTGCTTTTACAAGCAGATTTCATCAAGGTTAAATAAAGGTATCGGCATTCGTTATGAATAATTCAGAAGAACGTGTGTTATTCACGAGCCAAGTTTGCCGCAGATGCGAGGCACAGCGCATGAAGTTGTGGTCCTTCACCACGAATGCACTGTAACGCAGCAGATGCGGTAAGATCGGCTCGCCTGTAAGGTAAAAATTGCTGATAATAGATTTAAATAATATTATCGATATGATAGAGGATAAACTAGTTCTGAGGGTTTCATGAAGAACTATCAAAACTATTTGGTATTATATTAATTCTATCAGCAATTTTTATGAATAATTCAGGTGGAGAGTTTTCTTGATAATTCCTTCCAACTCATACTCTGCAAAAGGTTTATTGACAAAACCGAAACCACTCGATTTTCTTACTTTTTCTATTGTCGCGTCATCTCCATAAGCTGAAAGATAAACTATAGGAATTTTATAATTTTTATAAATTTCATTAGCAGCCACAATTCCGTTAATCTTCCCTTTCAGCTTGATATCCATCAGGATTAAATCTGGCATTAAAGCAGGTACTTTTTCAATAGACTCCTCCCCGCTAGAAACAAACCCACATACACAGAATCCCAAATTTTTTAGACTAATTTTGATATCCGAAGCTATTATATTTTCATCTTCTACTACCAAAATCCTTGGGGATTTGATTTTAATAGCTGCCAAGAATATTTCCTCCATATAGAGTTCTAGTTTGTACCTCCAATCATTTAGTCGCAAATCAAACGAACGTATTGAAGAAAAACAAATTAAAAGGAATAAGACATCTTTAACACAACTCCTCTCCCCGTAGCATCTACTCCCTTCTCATCTGCAGATAAACGATATGTTTGGTTTAATATATTCTGCACAATAGCCAGCAGCACTATATCTTTATTGAGTTTGCAGCCAAAAATGGTATCCCACAGTGTGTATCCATTTATCGCGAGCTCTAAAGGCCCGGGATCCTTCTTGGGAGCAGCCATGGTTAATTTGGATTCCATCCAGAATTTTCCAATGGAATACTTTGAACTGATGTACATCCTGGAAGCTGGAATGTAATTAAGAGGATCGAATGTGCCTTTTTCTTTCCCTACTATATGGTGAAAGTTGATAAAAAATTCAAAATTTTTTATCAGCCATAAATAAAATTCACCCTCAATACCCATGATGCGGCCCTGGCTTAAATTCCTGTAATAATATTCATCCTCACCAACACCACTGTATTTCTGAATCATATCACTCACAAGATTGCTAAAACCATAAATCGAAGTATAGTACTTACCATGGAGATACCTGAGTCCAATATCCATGTTTATACTTCTCTCAGGGCTCAAGTTCACATCTCCAAAAACAGTCCCTCTCCCAGTTAAGCCTGAATAAAACAACTCACTGATTGTTGGAAACCGAAAGGACCGGCCTAGATTGGCCAGTAAAGAAAAATGCGGTGTTAACTGAAATATTGAGCCAATATATGCAGTAAATGATCTATCACTTCTTGAAATCCTCTTATCCAGCTCTACAATATTACTTGTTTTTATCCAATCAAAACGGGCACCGATATCCATACTTATCAAAGAAGAAATCTGGATTTTATCGTCAATATACAGTCCAAAATTATCCCTGCATGCGTCTAAAAGAGAAGTTTCTTCTGTTTTACCGGAAATATTTCCATATTCATCAAATTCCCACTCATCATTTGAGTCATTTACGCCGCGGCGTCCGAAAAAATCAAGTCCGAAATTCAAAGTATGTTTTTTATCTAATCCTTTCCCTCCACGAACCTTAAACCCAAAATCAGTGCCTTCAATCCTGGCCAGGTTCCTCTTTTTAACAGTCAGATTTTCTCCCAAATTGTCTTTCTGTGTTTCCAGCATTGGAAGCGTGAGATAAAAACCGGCATTCAGTGTGTCCAAATGGAACCTGTTTTTTATCTTATAACCCAAGGTAAAAAGAGTATTTCTTTCTTTTGGATACCAGCACGGCTTAAGTTTGGATGTAGGGCTGGGCTTACCAATATTCACGCCTTGATAATTTAAAAAGGTAAAATAGAGCTGAGAATTATGCCATTCCCTCAAAACTTTGAAATTAAAGTCATAATCCGAGTAATGCGATTGTTCTATTATGCCTGAAGGAGAAGAATAATCATCTGCCTTTTTTCCGTTTACTCCAATGACGAAACCGAATTTTCCACTAGACCCGCTTAAATTAAATGACGCAGCTCTCTCTTTTCTGACCGAATTATAGCCAATCTGAAATTTTCCAGCTAACGGAGCATTCACAAGAGGAGATTTTGTGACCATATTTATAATCCCGCCAATAGCTCCTGAACCATAAAAAACAGAATAAGGCCCGCGGTTCAACTCAATATGATCAATATCATTCAGGTTAATAAAAGATGCGCTTGCACCTATACGCCTTTCAGAAGTAATAGGGACACCATCGACAAGAAGAAGAATCCGGTGTTCCGCAAGACCTCGTATGGCCGGCACCATGGAATAGCCGCCTTTGCCAACCATATCTACTCCAGGAACATTCTTTACAGTCTCCGCAATATTGGATGTTCCCAGTTCAGACAATATGCTGCCGGGAAGAATAGTGCGATGGGAAGGCAGGCTGATATCAATTATGGAATCAGCTTCGGCTGTCACGGTTATTTCTTTCCTGATATTGAGCAAGTTTGGATTTCTTGCAAATAAATCAAGATTTACTGTCTTACCTGCATTCTTGCTGACATCGATTTCGAGCACTCCAGGCATATAATCAAGATGCGTAAATAGGATTTCGTGTTTACCTGGTGTTATGCCCTCCAGGATAAAAGTCCCGTCAGAAAGAGTCCTGGTTACTATGGAAGTCTTGTACACTTCCACTCTAACATCAGCCAATGGTTTTCCTTCCTGATCTGAAACCCTCCCTCTTAAAGTTTTATTTGTATGAGGATAAGAAAATCCATAGAGAAAGACCAATGACAAAAAAATTAGAATATATTTCTTCATTGCTTCTCGTCCAGTATATTTTATCATAAGTTCAATATTATAGAGGACAAGATAAAAAAGAACCACAAGTTTCTTACACTTTTCAGGAACTTTTTCTAAGCCCTTTACGTATAAAACATATTGAAGTGTGAGTTCAAAATAGAGATGAAAATTCAGAAAAAAAGCGAGGAATAATGAAGATGAGAAAACACATTTTTAAAAGCAGCTTGATCTTGCTAGCTATTATGACATGTTCACTGTTTTTAGTATCAGAAACTGTTGAAACGATTCCAAAAACCGACAACCCGCCAAATATCGATGGTAAACTGGATGAGAGTGTTTGGAACTCCGCATTCAGGATGACAAATTTCAAGACCTATGAACCTGATTTTGGAAAGGAACCTCATGAGAAAACCGAAGCCTTTATGACTTATGACTCGGAAAATCTCTATTTTGGCATTCGTGCATACGATAAAGAACCGAACAAAATAAAAACTTCTGTTACAAAGAGAGACAACATGTTTCAGGACGATTTTGTTGGTATTATCATCGATACATTTAACGATAAACAAAGCGGATATGGGTTTCTTATAAATCCTCTAGGAATCCAGGGAGACGGGATGATGACTGCAAACGGCAATCTTGAATCCAGTCAGGATTTCATCTGGTACAGCAAGGGTCAAATCGACGATGAAGGTTATTCCATAGAATGTAGGATTCCGATAAAGAGCATCCGTTTTTCAAATAAAAAGGCAATCACTATGAGACTAGGTATTTTCCGCCAGCTTGTCCGGTATTCTGAAGCAGCTTCTTTTCCTCCTCTATACCCCGATAAAGGGGCTATCCTCAGCCAGTCTCAGCCTATTTCTGTTTCAGGATTGAAATATGAGCGTGTCGTCGAGATATTACCCGCCATAACCAGCAGCAGGAAAAAGGCCATCGATGAAGGCCTTTTAAAGCTTGATGAAGAGCAGAGCAGAAGTGATTTTAGTATGACAACAAAGATAGGCCTTACATCAGACTTGGTTCTGGATGCTACTCTTAACCCGGACTTCAGCCAGGTTGAGGCCGATGCAGGACAGGTTGATGTAAATCTGCGCTATGACCTTTTCTTTCCCGAAAAGAGGCCTTTTTTTCTTGAAGGAAATGAAAACTTCCAGATTGCAGGAAATACAGAAGAGGCTCCACTCTGGGCAGTAGTACATACCAGGAACATCATTAATCCTAGATTCGGAATTAAACTGGCCGGCAAACTCGGGCAGCCCAATTCAATCGCAGCTATCTTCGCACGTGATGAGGTTGAATCTGAGGATGGAATAGTACGTCCTAATTTTTCCATCTTTAGACTCCGTCATTCACTGAAAGATGATTCTTATATCGGCGGATTATTTTCGGACAAGAGCCAGGAAGGCGGATACAACAGGATTTTTGGCTCTGACGGACTGCTTCGGCTCACTCAAAGTGTGGTGGCTGAATACCACATTATCGGCTCATTAACCAAAAATCCAGATAATGATCATAGCAATAGTGGTCATGCACTGGCGCTCAGATACAACTACGGCACACGCAAGGTTGTTCTCGACTTTGGATTTCAGGATATATCAAAGGATTTTCAAATAGATAGCGGTTTTATAACTCGTACAGGTATAAGCCGCCTGGCTGTCTTTTCTATGTATCAGATCTATCCTAAATCCAATTTTTTTAAAAAAATCGAACCTTTTTACTGGAGTTACCATATCCATGACAAATATTCAAACATGTTTGAAAGCTTCAACCTTTTTACTCTTCGTTTCCTTCTACCAAGGAGCACTCAGTTCCGTATAGACACAATCCTTGCTAATGAAGTCTTTGAGAGTCAGCGTTTTAACACAAGCGGTTTAGGTCTCCGGACCTATTCTCAGTTAACAAAACACCTGTATTTAAGCCTTTATTTCAGGCATACAAAATCAATATTTTATGACCCTGATGACCCTTACCAAGGATACGGAAGCCGTATGAGTCTTGGCATCATGTATCAGCCATTTGATAAATTAAATTCCAGTTTTTCACTTGCATACAGCGACTTTTACCGCGAATCTGACAGAGAAAAAATATATGATTACACTCTTCTTCGCAACCACACCACATTTCAGGTTAACAAATATCTTTTTTTCAGAGGAATCGTGGAGTATAACACATACTGGGAGAAGTTAACGACTGATTTTCTTGCTTCTTTCACCTATATCCCAGGGACTGTTATTCACATTGGATATGGATCGGTATTTAAAAGGCTTCAATGGGAAAACCGTGAGTATGTAGAAAGTAACAATTTCCTAGAGACAAAGCGGGGGTTTTTCTTCAAGGTCTCCTATTTATTAAGAATTTAAGCCTTTCATATTGGATGATATAAAAAAACAACGGAATCACCAAGTATCCATTTTTGCGATGATCCTCATGTATACAGCCGAAAGAATAAAATAAAAAATAGTTCAGATTCTTAATGTCTTATAATTCCAATAAATTGGATTAAATTCAATTTATTGGATTAATAAAGGGGCTAATTTACAAAAGCAAAACCCAACTTATTGATATCATTAAAGATATAAAATATGGCAATTTGGCATGGAACCTGCATATTAGATTTTGGGATTGTATTGAAAATCTTAAATAAATCTATATTTACTGGAGGTGTTATATAGGATAAAACAAACGTAAAGGTATTAGTTGGAGTGAGATTTATCACTCTAGGGATTTGGTTAAATTTTTCCTCCTTAAAAGGAGGAGCAAAAAAGGAGATCTTAATTGCGAAAAATATTAGTTTTTTTATGTGTGGTTCTTCTTTCATCCTCTCTGATGGCGCAGGTCAGAACAGGTAATATCTACGGAACGATCAGCGATGCAGATGGTAATTTTCTTCCTGGTGTGAATGTTACCTTAACAGGTTTATTAACAGCTCCTATGACATCAGTCACCTCGGCTGAGGGAATGTTCAGATTCCTCTCTCTCCCAGCTGCAAGAGACTATACAATCAAGGCCGAGTTATCAGGCTTCAATACTATTATCCATGAAAACATCATCGTTGTTGTTGGTTCAAACGTACAATTGAACCTCACAATGGAAATGGGAACCCTTGAAGAAGCAATCACTGTTACGGCCGTTACTCCTGTTGTCGATAGCAAGAAAACTTCGGTAGGTTCTAATGTTACCCACGAAGTCCTACAGTCTCTGCCCACGGCAAGAGACCCCTGGGTCGTCCTCCAGATGGCCCCATCCGTTATTACAGACCGTGAGAATGTCGGAGGAGCCGAATCCGGCCAGCAATCCAACTATGTCGGAAGAGGCTCGCCCGATTATAGCAACAATGTATGGGCAATGGACGGAATGGTCATCACCGACCCTGCTGCTATCGGAGCATCACCGAGTTATTATGACTTCGATGCTTTCGAAGAGATGAACATCGTGGTCGGCGGTGCTGATGTCACCGTACAGACTGGCGGTATTGCCATCAACATGGTTACACGAAGAGGCGGAAACAGGGTTTCACTGGGCGGCCGTTTTTATTTAATCGATGAGAAATTCCAGGCGAAAAACGAGGACTATGTTGCAGAAATTCAGGAAACAGAGCCAGGTTTTCTAGGGCTCAATCTGATCCGCGATAACAAGGACTACGGATTCAATCTTGGACTTCCTCTACTGAAGGATAAAGCCTGGTTCTGGGGGTCCTGGGGAGTTCAGGATATCCATACAACAACAGTTTACCAAAGGAAGGATGATACACTTCTTCAGAATATGGCTGCCAAATTCAACCTCCAGATAATTCCGGAAAACCGGTTTGAGGCTTTCATCCATGTAGGATCGAAGGCCAAATACGGAAGGTCTTCCTCTGCTGCACTTCCTGGCGGTTACTCCCAGGGCGGAAGGTATCACTTCGGAAGCCCGATTGTAAAACTCCAGGATGAGCACATGTTCGGGGATAATCTCTTTGTATCTGCTAAATTCGGATTCTCCGACGCAGGATTCAATTTGACCCCGATGGACGACCTCAATTTTGAGCATACCGTATTCTGGGATGTCACCAATTCAATCATGGAAGGCCCTAACGGACTTGTTGGAGAATGGCGCTATTATGTTGAAAGACCGGTCAACCAGTATAATCTCCTCGTCAATTACTTCAATGATTCACTCTTCGGTGCAAGCCACGATATCAAGCTAGGCGTCGAGTATGCAGACAGAAATCAATACGCCGAATCCGTATATGTCGGAAACATGCAGATCAACTGGAACTACAATGAATCCACAATGGATTTTACTGGCGATGGTGCCCCGGATGTCCCTACCGATGCAAATTTTTATCGCTTCATGTACTGGAGAGGATATTACAGGGATTATGGTGTAAAGGCCATGGCTGCATACTTCAGCGATACAGTGACATTTGGACGCTTCAACCTGCTCTTAGGACTAAGGTATGACTACCAGCATCCACTAATCAATCCTGTTACTATCGAAGCTATGAATGGTGATCATGGCTGGGATGTCGCTGATTCAACTGTGCAGTCAACACTCGATGCGATGCTTCCTGGAATCGATATTGCAGAAAAAAGTGCAGTGGATGTCGATGGAAACACCTACGCCTGGAGAGTCTGGTCTCCAAGGCTGGGATTGACCTGGGATGTCACTGGCGACGGTAAAACCATTGCCAAAGTGTCCCTTGCTTCTTACGGCGACTTCATGGGAACAGGAAGTTGGAGCCAGATGCCAGGTGGAGCCAGCGGATGGATAGATTTCTGGTGGTGGGATAACAGTCCTGCCACAGGCCGCGCTGCAGACGGAACTGTTCAACTCGATGAGCTCTACTGGAACACAGTAGGAGACGGAAAATACACACCTGTCCAACTCTTTCCTGGCGGCGGTGCTTTTGCAGGAAACTGGGATGATGCAGGAGGCGAATTTTGGGGAAGCTTTGATTACGCGAATCCCCTTAAGTTAGTGGATCCTTATTATTCTAGAGCTGCAGATGCCGGTTCTTCAAGGACATTGGAAGCAATGCTTACTCTGGAAAGAGAAGTCTTAACCGATTTTTCAGTTGCTGCAAACATCTCTTGGAGAAGATATAATAATTTCAACCGGGAGAACAAATATTTTAAAGATGCGGACGGAAACGCCTATGGCTGGCAGACACAGGATTGGTATGTAGACTGGAGTCTTCCTATCAGCAATATCTCACAGTACCTCCCGGATGGTTACACGAAATGGGACGGTGACCTTGGAGACGCGCCCAACCATACTTACCAATACATGACCAATGATTACAACGGCTATGACCCCTCCTCTTACTCTCCTTGGGTCCAATATCAGAGAAGACCTGATTATTACAATGAATATTACGGCATTGACTTCATCTTCAACAAAAGACTCTCCAACAAGTGGATGCTCACTGGAAGTATTACTTTACAGACTCAATCTATTTACTATGGCGACAAAGGTTACTGGGATGAAACAAATCTATGGGCTCTCGAAGGCCAATCCTATGCAGCCTATATAGGTGGAGCAAGCGGAAAAATCAACTCGTACATCTTCTCCAGATGGCTAGTGAAAGTCGGAGGACTCTATCAGCTTCCCTATGACATCAACTTCTCTTTCACTTTCCAGGCCAGAGAAGGCTGGCTGACAAGAGAGAGATTGAGATTCTACGACTACACAATCCCGAACGCAAGAAGCCAAGACAGATGGCTCTATCTGAATGAATTCGGAAACGACAGGCTGGACACTTTTTATAAACTCGATATTAGACTTGAGAAAGTGCTGAAGAGCGGAGATTTCGGCAAGATTTACCTGATGGTAGACTTCTTCAACTGCCTAAATTCCAAACTCGAGAACAGACGCTACCAGAAAGACTGGGGCAATTTCTACTGGTATGGCCCTGAAGACTCAAGAAATTACTTCAAAGAAGATACTACTGCATATACACTTAATGAAATCTTAAACCCGAGAGTTTTGAGAGCAGGAATCCGGTTCAGCTTCTAATAGTATAGTTAAAAGCACGAGTTCAAAGCCCTTCCCTCCTCAAGGAGGGAAGGGCTTTTTTTTATAAAAAGAAAAGGCTGTGTCCTCGAAAAAAGTTGCCTATCCTCCTTTTTGATGATAAAATAATTTAGCACAAAAAAATTACTCCATACAGCGGAGGTTTTCAGATGAGAAAAGCAGCACTCATGGTTGTCTTTATTCTCTTTATTAGTCTCTTTGTTTCTGCGCAGACCTATAAAGGAAAAGGAAGAATCGCAGGCCTGATTTCTGACGAGGAAGGTAATCCCATTGAAGGAGTCAAGGTCAAGCTGTTTTCCTTAAGAGGAAAATCAGGTTTTGAGGTTAAGACGGATGCCCAGGGCAAATGGATTGCTTCCTGGATAAGGGGAGGGACGTGGACTATCGATTTTGAAAAGGCCGGCTATATGCCTAAAGGAATAACTGTCCAAGTGACAGAATACGGCAAAAAGCCTCCCCAGATTGAGTTAACATTGAAGAAAGTCGAGGGATTAGTGATTACAGAAGAGTTGAAGGCAGAACTCAAGCAGGGAAACCAGCTCTTTGAAGAGGGCAAGTATGAAGAATCCATCCCAGTCTACACTAAAATTCTTGAAGAGTTCCCTGATGTTTATATCGTCAATAAAAATATTGGGAATGCTTATTTTAAGTTGGAAAACTATGACGAAGCTGAAAAATATTACTTGAAAGTTCTAGAGAAGGATCCCAAGAATAACGACGCCATGATGCTCATCGGAAATTGCTATTCAAATCGTGATCAAGAAGATGAAGCCTTGGAATGGTACAATAAGATCGAATTTGATAAAATCAATGATCCGATTGTTCTCTACAATATTGGAACAAAATATTACAATCTTGCAAAATACCAGGAAGCTATGAAGTTTTATAATAGATCCGTCGAAATCAAGGATGATTTCCTCGACGGACTTTATCAACTTGGGCTTGTTCATCTCAGCCTTGGAAACTACAAGGATTCTATGGCCGCCTTTGAAAAGTATTTAAAGCATGATTCCGAATCCGAACGTGCCAACCAGGTCATCAATTTCATCGAATTTCTAAAAAAGCAAATCGAGGGGAAAAACCCAAATTGAAATGGGAAACCATCGCTCCATTTATTCCCTTTTGTTTTTCTGCCTTTTTTTAAACACAGTTTTATCTGCCTCTACGGCATTTCAAAAAGAAAAACCAGAGTGGAATGTTATCCTTATCAGTATCGATACTTTGAGAGCAGACAGACTGAGCTGCTACAGCCATGCACATCTCAAGACTCCTAATATCGACAGCCTTGCCAAAAGAGGCGTGCTGTTTTCAAAAGCCTTTGCCAACACGCCTGCTACCTTACCTTCCCATACAGATATGCTAACAGGCACAACTCCTCTCTATCATGGAGTCCATGAAAACGGTACGTTTGTACTGCAGGATGAATTTTTAACGTTGTCCGAACATTTAAAGACTCTTGGGTATTCCACCGGAGCTTTCGTCGGAGCCTATCCACTGGATTCAAGGTTCGGACTCGCTCAAGGATTTGACGTCTATGACGATGACTACAGCAGCCCAAGCTCTCATGGACTGGCTTATGTGGAAAGAAAAGCTGAGCTTGTTGTAGACAGTGCTCTAGAATGGTTAAAAACACAGGATCCTCCCTGGTTTCTATTTCTCCATTGTTTTGATCCCCATGATCCTTATGAACCACCGGAGCCTTTCAAAAGCAAATATAAAAATAATCTCTATGAAGGAGAAATCGCTTACGTCGATCATGCTCTGGAAAAGTTTTTAAGCTATATTGAAGAAAAAGGTCTTTATGATGATAGCATTATAATCTTCACTGGCGACCACGGCGAATCTTTGGGACAGCATGGAGAAATGACCCACGCCTATTTCGCATACAACACAACACTTCATGTCCCTCTCATAATTTCTGCCCCTGGAGTGCAGCCTGGCCGAATCGAACAGTATGTCAGCCACGTAGATATATTTCCAACGGTCTGCGATGCCCTTAAGATAAAAGCGCCGACTTTTCTTCAGGGAATTTCGCTTCTGCCTGCACTTAAAGGAAAGAAGATTGTAAAGAAACCCATTTATTTTGAAGCAATGTATCCCTATTACAGCCGGGGATGGGCACCCTTGAATGGCTACATAGCTAACGGAGTTAAATTTATCGAATCTCCTATTCCAGAACTTTATAATATAGAGCAGGATTTCGACGAACTTAAAAATCTCGCCAAAGGGAAAAAACTAGATAAATACAGAAAACAACTTGTAAAAATAATCAACGAGCAGTTTCTTCCTGAAAGCATGAAAGCCGAGCAGAAGACAGATAGAGAGTCCCTTGAGAAATTAAAAAGCCTGGGGTATATCTCAAGCCCCCAGGTTCCCAAAAAGAAGAAATTCGGGCCTGAGATGGATATAAAAACCTTACTTCCATTCCATAACAAATCCATAGGAGCCATTAGGCTCTACAAGGAAGGAAACGTGGCAGAGGCAACCAGGCTGCTGAAAGAGGTGATTACAGAGAGGACGGATATCGATATTGCCTACTCGAATCTGGCAACTATTTATAAAGAAACAGGGAGGCTCGGAGAAGCTCTTGAAGTATTAAAGTTAGGACTCGAGAATCTACCTTCGAGTTATGAGGTTTTCTCTACTTATATCAACTATCTCATTGACGCCGGCCAATTTGATGAGGGCATCAAGCTTTTTAAGGAAAAGAGTTTGCGTCAGATGGGCCATGACCCTGAGATATGGAACTACTTAGGAGTTGCATACTATAAAAAAGGAGATTTTGATAATGCTGTCCTAGCCTATAAACAGTCCCTCTTATTAGATAAGGATTATCCTGTGGCCTACTGTAATTTGGGAACATCCTATTTCTCTCTAAGCCTTAAGTCAAAAGATGAAAAATTCTTACAGAAATCCATCCAGGCATATAAGAAGGCTATAGAACTTGATTCGGATTATGCCTCCCCTTATAACGGCCTGGGTTCAGCTTACAGATATTATGGCCGTTTAGCCGATGCAATTCTCATCTTTGAAAAGGCATTGGCACTCAATCCTGATTTTGGCAATGCACTCTACAATTTAGGCATGACATATTTGGACAAAGGCGATAAGGTTAAGGCACTTGTGTGTTTTAATAAATACAGGGAAAAATACTACCGGGTTCTTCCACTAAAAGAAAGGCAAAAATTGGAGACATTGATAAAAAAATGCAACGAAAAGTTTTAACATACTGTTATCTATTCATGTTTGGGATTATTTTTTCATCAATGATGAATTGTGCCACGTCGAGAAATATAGAACTCGATCCGGAAAGCAAGGAATTTTTTGAATATGCTTACCTCATTATAACCAATCAAGAGAAAAATATTTTCTTCCATCTTCCTGACACAGAGTCAAGACAAGAATTTATAAGAGAATTTTGGGAAAAGAGAGACCCCACTCCAAAGACAAAAGAAAATGAATTCAAGGATGAATTTTACCGCAGAATAGAATATGCCAACCAACGCTTCAAAGAAGGGCCTCCGGGATGGAAGACAGATCGGGGAAGGATTTATATCTACCTTGGTTTTCCTGATAAGATTGATGAAATTCACACGCATAATATGCCAGGAGTTAGAGGTCCTATTCTCTGGTGGGTCTATTACAGATACGCGTTTGCAGTGATGTTTCTCGACAAAAATTATACCGGTCATTATACTCTGGATCCATATTCCGGTATATACGGGAATATTTTTGATGCCATTGAAAGTGCCAAGTTTGGGTTCATTTTTCAAGATGATTTGGAAGCAAGGAAATTCGTTGATTTTGATTTAGTGTATAATAAGGCAAAGAAAGAGTTTGTTGTATCGATTTCTGCAGATCATTTAACGTTTATAGAGGAAGATGGGCTTCTCAAAGCCGATTTTGAATTTGAGGTTTTTATCTACAAGCAAAATGAGAATAAGAAAGATAAACTAGATGAAACCAGGACTTTTGCAAGGTCTGAAGAGGAGATTGTCAAGCTAAAGAAAGTCGAGTTTTTCTTTCCTTATGACTTACAGTCAGGAAAATATTATGTCGATGTGATAATCACCGGAAAACTGGATAACGGCAAGACAAGAAAGATATTTGAGATTAAAAACTAGTGGTTTGAAAGGTTAGAGATAAATGAAAAAAAATGCATCGTTGTATATCCTATTATTTCTTTCAGCATTTTCGCTCCTTTATTCCGGAGTGAAAATTAAAGAGAAAGACCTTCCCGCAAAATACAGAAACTTTCTGGATCTTACTCATTACATCATACTTTCTGAAGAAAAAGATGTTTTCATGCAACTTGCCTCGAACATAGAAAGGGACACTTTTATCAAAACATTCTGGAAACAGCGTGATCCTACTCCCGGCACTCCTCAAAACGAATTTAGAGAGGAGCATATTGAGCGGTTTAATCATGCTAACAAGATTTTTAGACGCCAAACCGTACGGCCCGGATGGAAGACTGACCAGGGGATGTTTTACATCATCCTTGGAGAACCTGTAAGCAAAGAGAGATTTTACGGAACCCTTGGACTTTATCCCTGTGAAATCTGGTATTATTACGGAGACAAGACAAAAGGGCTGCCAGTTCACTTTGGACTGGTCTTTTATCAAAGAGGTGGTATCGGAGAATTCAAGCTGTATGACCCAGTTTCCGATGGGCCTGGACGTTTAATGATCCATTCCAAGGGTTTTGCCATGGAAGATTATCGAAGTATGTATGAGAAGATCAGAGAACTCGCTCCAACTTTATCACTTGTCGCTCTATCCATTATTCCTGGCGACATCCCTTACAATTATACACCTTCCCCTCAAAACACTATCATGCTTGCTGAAATTATCGAATCGCCAAAAAAGAATGTCAATCCAACCTATGCAACTCATTTTCTTGATTATAAAGGAATGGTCAGCACAGAATACATGGAAAATTTTATCGAAAATGATACCCAACTGTCATTAATAAAAGATCCTATCATGGGGATAACTTTTTTGCACTTTTCCATTGCACCCAAAAGTATTCCCCTCGATTATTATGAGCCAAAAGATCAGTATTTCTCTAACTTTAATCTTACAGTTAGTCTAAGGGTTAAAGAGCAAATTATTTTCCAGTATAGAAGAAATTTTCCATTTTATTTTTCTCCTGAAGACCTTGACAAGATAAGAGGAAATGGAATTTCTATCGAGGACTGCTTCCCAGCCATAGAAGGTAAATACAAATTGGTCATTCTCCTCCAGAATTCTGTAGCCAAAGAATTCAGTATATTTGAGAAAAATATTACAATTCCCGAGGATTCAGAATCTCCCCAGATTACAAGCCCTTTAATCGGCTATAAATTCCAATCTTACAACAATAATATGCACATTCCCTTTAAGATTTTGGATAAGAAACTAGTCATTGACCCCAAAAACAATTTTGCTGCATCAGAAGATATTTCTTTCTTTTTTATTCTCTCGAATATAAATCAAAGCCTCTGGGATGATGGCAAAGTTGGAGTTGTGATAAAGGGCCTCAAGCCAGAGAATCCAATACTAAAATCTTTTAATTTAAGATTAAATAACTATCCCTTAAGGAAATCTATACCTGTTACGAATACTATTTCAGGAGGAGAATTGTCTCCAGATTATTATAAGATGACGTTGAGCTTGAAAGATAAAAACGGAGTGACAATCGATGAGAAAACTGTAAACTTCATCATTTCGACTCAGGAAGTCATTGCACATCCTATAGCACACTCAAAGGCTTTTTCTCTGCTCAACAATTATCTTTATTTCAACATGATGGCTCATCAATATGAAAACGTTGGAGAGTATGCGAAAGCTGAAGCTAGTTATGAAAAAGCTTATGAAGCCAATCCCGATTATAAAAAGGGACTAATTGAATATGCTCATTTCTTATTTAAATTTAAGAAATATGACAAAAGCCTTAAATTGAGTGAAAGCATAGAAAACGACGAAAAGTTCAGATTCGATTATTATCTAATAAAGGGAAGAGCTTACATGGGAATGGGAGATTACTCAAAGGCTATCGAAAACTTACATAAAGGCAACGAGATTTATAACAGCGATATCAGTCTTCTTAATTCTCTTGGTTTTTGCTACTACAAAACTGGAAAAAGGGAAAATGCCTTGAATGCCCTCAAAGCATCTCTCAGCCTGAATTCAAAACAACCAGATGTAAAAAAGTTAATCGATGAAATCGAAAAGAAATAAAAGCAGTCAAGACAGGACAATTGCCTTAAATAGACAATAATTTATGTTATATTAATTGACCAAAGAAAATAGGAGGAAAAGTGACGAAAAAAATACCCTTACTAAAAATATTCTTAATTTCACTATTAATATTAAGCATTTCTTTTGCAGCTACAGCTAAAAATACAGCAGTTACCAGTAAATGGACTAATGCTCCTATCAAAATCGATGGTTCTACCGATGACTGGGCAGGAGATTCTTTTACTTTTGAGAAAAAAGCACAAATTGACTATGCATTCAGGAATGATTCTGATTATGTTTATATTCTTTTCATCTTCAAGGATCCTAAATATTTAAGCTCAATCAGGGCTAGCGGTATGACAATTTATTTCAACACCGAAGGAAAAAATAAAAAAGATCATGGCATTACATTTTTAAGTAAGCGTATTCCGGCTGATCAGTTTATTGCTCTTATAGAACAGGACCAGGGGCCAATCTCTGATGAAAGAAAAAGTCAAATGCTAAAGACTCCTTATTACAACATACAGAACTATAAAATTATAAACGAAAAGAGCAAGTCATCTTCCCCAGACACAGAAAACAGCGAAATTAAAAAAGCTGTATTCAGGATCGCAAGCCAAGAAAAAACGGTCGTTTATGAATTTGCCATTCCTCTGGAGAAACAGTCAGCTCTTGATCCAGGGATAGGTATAGAAGCTGGCAAGAGCATCAAAATTGGTTTTGAATGGGGAGGCATGACGAAAGAGATGAGAGAGGCAAGGATGAGGCAGCTTGGTGAGCAAAGTACAAGAACCACAGCAACAAAAGCTGGCGAGTTTTCAGATGAAAGAAGCGGGGGCAGAGCCAGTTCGTCGTCTATGGCATCGATGAGGAGGAGAATCCCAAAGAAATATTCTTTCTGGGTTGATCTCCAACTAGCACAGAAATAGTTTGAATTAATTAAGTGAACTCTTTCAAATTAAATCATTTCAAAAACCTGTCCAGAAATTCAACGGCTGCATTATAGGCGCCTATCCGGTTTTTATATAATAAAAACTCGTGCGGCTCATCCGGGCATATTACCAATTCGATATGTACATCCCCTTTTAGCCTGAGTTTTTGGACTAAATCTGTAGTTTGCGAAAAGGGAACATTGCGGTCATCATCACCATGTACGAATAAAACCGGAGATTTCCACTTTTCGACACTGGCTACCGGAGAAGATTCAAAAGCTAGTTTCTTATCATTTTCTTCATCAGACAAGCTCCTGACAAACTGCGACCAGTCATGAACCCCGGCCATATCTACACCTGCCTTAAATATATCGGAATTGCGGGCCAGTCCCATGGCTGTTAAAAGACCACCGTAAGACAAACCCCAGAGCCCTACTCTCTCAGGATCAACCTCAGGCCTTTCTTGCAAATATTTAGCACCGGCAACAACATCCTGGTACTCCGATGCACCTTCTCTCCCAGTGTTAGGTGCATCCCGGAAGGAACGTCCATACCCTATCCCGCTCCTGTAATTGATCGAAATTACTACGTAGCCTCGATTGGCAAAATATTGGTTTATCCCATAGGCCTCGGAATAGAATTCCATATAGTGCCAGCCCAGTAGCATCTGGCGTATAGGACCGCCATGTGTATACACAATTCCCGGCCTTCCATCCCCTGCTTTTGCATCCTTAGGGAGAAACAGCTGGCATGGAATCTCCAGGCCATCTTCAGCCTTTACAATCACAAGCTTTGGAACCACAAGCTCATCTAGAGGAAATTTTGTTGACAGTTTCAGCGGTGCGATGATTTTTGTTTTACTCCCATCAGCAGGAACGAGCGCTACTGACATAGGATACTTTGCCGTGGAATGCAAAAAAGCGACATTCTTTCCCGATGAAAGGGCAACCGGATAAGTCCCGATGGTTGCACCTTTGGTTAGCTGTTTCGCTTTGCCTCCAGATGTAGCAACTTTCCAGATATACCGCCCGTGAATATCAGTCAGATTACTGCTGAAAAAAAGCGTTTCTCCATCACTCGATAAACCCAGATGCTCAACAAAAGCCTCCCCGGGGGTAAGATCTAAAGGCTCACCCTGAGATAATGACATCGAAAAAACATGATTCCAATTGTCGTGCTCGGCCGTAAACAAAATCCGATTATTCGCTGTCCACTGGAAGTTGCGAATGGAATAAAACTTAGGTTCTTTATCTATCGAACTCCACAGCTCTCGGCCTTTTTCTGTATCTATATCAGCGATCCAGATCATCAATCTAGAAGGCTCCCCCCGCCTCCAGTAGTTAAATACTTCATTATATTGCAAACCAGGCCTTCGCAAGAAAGCTATCTGCCTCCCATCCGGCGACCAATGCGGATCGCTGTCCCGATCTACACTGGGAGTTAGCCAGGTGATTTTACGTGTCATAAATTCGAAAACTCCTATAAAACTATGGTCATCCCGGCTGCTGACAAAAGCCAATCGTTTCCCATCTGGCGACCAGCAGGGATTTTCATTTCTACCAGCAGCTTTAAACAGTTGTTCCGGCAATGCCTGCTTTCCGGTTTCACATGGTGGCTGCAGAGAAACTCTATAAATCTGTCCTTCTTTTTCTAAAAGAATCCATTTCCCATCCGGCGATAGTACAGGATTGTTCCCCAGGGCAACTTTCCACGGTTCTCCTCCAATCGCCTTAACTGCCCAGATAGCTTGCTCCATTCCGTCCGGATCACTTTTCGGATTTGTGACCCATCCCTTGCTGTTCGGGTATCCCCCACGCACATACACAACAATGGAACCGTCATCGGTTATCTGAACATCAGGGATTTCAAACACCTCATCTTTTACAAAACCGGTAAGATTCACCGGCTTAAAATCCGGAACTGCTGCCGTCCAGACATTGTGCTCACCTTCAACATAAAAGACCCATGCAATCCGGTCGGCATGTTTTGCCGCTACCAAGTGCTTAGGATATGGACTACTCAATATTTGTTCGAGAGTAAACGTGCTTTCTTCGGCAATGGCCTCATTTACAAGACCTATAAATACTGCAATAAAAACAATCAGCATCCATAATTTATGATTTTTCATGTTTTTACTCCACGATAAATTCTTTATTATCTAGCGTTATCCCTCTGAATATCAGAAGTATACTCGAAAGAGAGAGCTTCTCATCTATTTATTTTGAATAAGTTTCCAAATATTGGGCCCGAAAATAAGCCCTGGCCTCTCCTAAGTTCTTAAAACTCAATTCTTGTTTTTTAAAGGAAAGCTCTCCTTTAAAATCCTCTATTCCTGAATAGCGATGTTCATCCATCCAGGTTTCCATTCCGCTCAACAGGTTTTTTATCTCATCAAGTCCCTTTTTGTATAAAAGAGTACAAACTTGAACAGCAGAAGCGCCAGCAAGAATCTGTTTCACAATGTCTTCAGTCTCTTGAATTCCTCCAGATGAGGCAAGATCACAGTCAATCCTATGAGCCAAAAGAGCTATCCATCTTAAGGACTGATAGAAATTTCCTTTTCCAATGATAGTCCTTGTCTTAAGATTCTTGACATCAATATCTGGCTCGAGAAACCAGTTAAAGAGAACAAGGGCGTCACTACCAGCTTGAGCTAGCCTGTTTGCTAAATAAGGAACAGAAGTAATCTGTGACATAAGCTTCAAAGATACTGGAACGGAAACTTCCTTTTTTACTTCTTCAAGGATTTGAAGGTGTTGTTCTTCGTAAACTTTACAAGGTGAATCAACATCAATCGGAAGAAAATAAATATTCAGTTCCAGCCCATCCGCCCCGGCCTGTTGAATCTGTCTGGCAAAGCTCGGCCACAGTTTGGGTGTTTGACAGTTAATGCTGGCAATAATGGGAATGCTTACATCTTTTTTTGCCTCTTCAATCATTCGAGTAATCGAGTGAGGAGCATATTCTAACAATCCTCCTGCCCTCATATAATCAAGCGCTTCCGGATGGACATGAATATTCTCTTCTGCTAAAAACTGTTCTTCGAATATCGACTTCATTACCACTGCGCCTGCTCCAGCCTCTTCACATTTTTTTATCCCTGATACAGTCTTTGTTAAATCGCTGCTTCCCACGATTATCGGATTTCTAAGTTTTAATCCCATATAAGATGTAGTTAAATCTGCCATGTTTTTCTCCTTGAAAGCTTCTCTGATGCTAATAATATATAGAAAAAGCATATCTCGTCAATGCAAAATTCGTAAGATGTAATTTTGAGCAGAAAGGAATATTCTGCTATTTGTTATTTGTTAAGTACTGTTTGGGGGGAACTCCTGGCAAACATCTTATTGACAAAAAATGTTTGTTCTATATAGTATTGGCAATAGAGGAGATAAAAGGACCTAAATTTAGCAAAATGAATCGAAATTAAAGCAAGCCAAAAAAGCAAATTCTTATGGTGAATTTCATGGATGTGTTTGGTAGATTTTATTTAACGGGATGAACTGGATTATGCGTACTACAAATCGGATTGTCTTTACGTTGATCATGATGGGAATGATAGCCGGGTCCCGGCCACTTTTTTCTACGTCGAACAAAGACACGAAACGGTTGAACGTCCTCCTGATCACCGTGGACACCCTAAGAGCAGACAGAGTGAGTTGTTATGATCCAGGATATATCCAGACTCCCAATATCGATAGCCTGGCGACAAAGGGAGTTCTCTTTCGCCGGGCCTTTGCACACTCTCCAATGACCCTGCCTTCCCATGCAAGTATTCTTCTTGGGACAACTCCTTTGTTCCATGGCATTCATGAGAATGCCACATTCGTTGTCGGAAAAGAATTTCTAACCTTGGCCGAATATTTAAAGGGCCACGGTTATTCAACAGGGGCTTTTATTGGAGCTTATCCTCTCGATTCACGATTTGGACTTGACCAGGGATTTGACGTCTACGACGATGAATACGGAAGTCAGGATTTCAATGATCCGATGTACGTAGAGAGAAAGGCTGAGGCTGTTATAGACCGGGCAAAGGAATGGGTTCAAAACCAGAAAACACCCTGGTTTCAATGGATTCATCTTTTTGATCCTCACGCTGTCTATTCCCCTCCGGAACCTTATAAAACACAATTTAAAGACAAACCCTATGAGGGCGAAGTGGCTTACGTAGACAAGGCACTTGGTGAGTTACTTAATTCATTGAAAACTCACAACCTTGTTGGAGACACATGCATTATATTGACAAGTGATCATGGAGAGTCGTTGGGCCAGCACAAGGAATCCACCCATGGATTTATGGCATACAACAGCACACTTTGGATTCCGCTTATCATCTCAGCTCCTGGCTTAAAACCGGGACAAGTCGATCAAACTGTCGCACATTTTGATATTTTTCCAACGGTATGCGACATTTTAGGACTCGAAATGCCCGGTTTTCTGGAGGGGCTCTCACTGCTCCCTGTCATCAGAGGAGAAAAACTTCCCGAGAGGCCGATCTACTTTGAGTCCCTCTATCCTTTTTACAGTTTAGGCTGGGCACCATTGAAAGGCTTCATTCTTGGAAAACAAAAGTTCATAGACTCTCCTCTTCCCGAGCTCTATGATCTGGAAAAGGATTTTGATGAAACCCGAAATCTCGCAAACACCGCGAATCTCGGAGATTTCAAACGGCGTCTGAATAAGCTCGAGTCGGCGTATTCTTCTATTTATAAACCAGAGAGTAGAGAAAGGGTCGATGAGCAGACAATTAAAAAAATGGAATCTCTCGGGTATATAAGCGCTCGACAACCTTCAAAAAAAAAGACGTTCGGTCCTGAAGACGATGTCAAGGTTTTGCTCCCCTTTTACAACCGAGTTATGGAAGCCGCAGCTCTTCGGCATCATGGACAACTCCGCAAGGGTATTGAAATCCTTAAACAAGTCATCGCCGAAAGGGAAGATTTCGACCTTGCCTTTACCCATCTAGCCTTGTTGTACAGAGAGGATGGGATGATGACCAATTGCCTTGAGGTTTTGAGGCTGGGCCTCGATCGCATCCCAACAAGCTACGCGATTTTCCTGGCTTATGTCAGTAATCTGCTCAAAACAAGAAGATATGATGAGGTAATCAATGTGTGTGAAACGATGACCTTTCGGAAAATGAGTTATGATCCTGAAATATGGAACAGTCTTGGAGCCGCCTATTTTCACACAGGACAGTTTGAAAAAGCAACTGAGGTTTTTAAAAAAGCTATTGCGATAGATGAAGATTTTCCTGTCGCCTTCAACAACCTGGGTTCTGCTTACTTGGGAATCTTCCTGGAAACCAGTACTCCCGGCAGCTTGGAAAAGGCTATAGATGCGTTCCAGAGAGCTTTGAAGCTCGATCCAAGTTATTCTGCGGCCTACAATGGACTTGGTGCGGCGCACAGAAAATCCGGTCACCTTGAAATGGCCATCGAAAACTGGGAACTGGCACTGAAATGGAATCCGGATTCAGGGGATGCCCTTTACAATCTGGCTCTTGTCCACCTAGACAAAGGAAATCTTTCCATCGCATTCTTTTACTTTTCCAGATATAAAGACAAATTTTACGACCGATTATCACCGGATAAGAGGAAACAGCTCGATGACTTTTTAATCAAAACCAAAAAATAAATCTGAATTTCCAGATAATCGAGTCCTCGCTTCTGAAATATACACCCCCATCAAACCGATTCTATTTTTTTGTTTTTGTATTCCATGTTCCCAGTGCTCTATAATGAGTTCATTAAAAGGTCTCGCAGGCGACGGAAAAGAAAGGGATTTGGGTTATGGATCGAGGGGGAGACAGGGAATGTCTTTTCGATCATATGCTGAACAATCAACTCTCCTTCCTTGTTCGACTGAAGAAGACAAGAGATCTCATTTACAGAGGGAGAGCGCATCCAGTCCTGGAGTTGGCTCTCACCTATCCTTTGCCATATGCAGAACGGATTGTTAAACAAGAGAAAGGAAAAGAACCGATCTATGATCTGCAATTTGCCTAATTATTAGTTGTCTTAAGAAGATGATCCAGTTTCTGGCGATCCTTTGCATTAAGTTCATGATAATATTTTTCCCGGCACAGCTTCAGGAACTTTTTTGCCTCTGCCGGCTTTTTCATCTGGAAAAAACACTCGCCAATATATATATAAGCCCTGGCATAGGATGGATCTATTTTAATTACTTTTTTCCAATCCTCAACTGCCATCCTCAAATTTTTCATCAATCTGAATGCCACAGCTCTACCATTAAGAGCACTAATATGCTTAGGTTCTATCTCAAGTGTCTTTGAAAAATCTTCTAAAGCTTTTAGACAGGTTTCTTTTTTGTAATTTTTGATACACTTTGCTAAATAAAGTGCTCCCCTGTTGTAATAAGCAGCGGATAAATTCTCATCCAGTTTAATAGCCCTGTTATAAAACTCCAGTGCCTTATCATAATTACCCATCTTCTGATAAGCAATCCCCAGATAATTAACAGTATCCGGGTTGTATGGATTTCTCTTTTCATACTCAAGCAGTAATGGAATCCCCTGTTCTGGGCTTACATCATCAATTAAATAAATTCCTAACTTCATTTTTAGATTGAGATTGTTTTTGTTATGTTCAAGTCCTTTTTGGAGCACCTCTATTGCCTTTTTAAGATTACCACTGTCTCTGTAAAAACCAGCCAGGTAGTCAAAGGCAATAATAAAATCTGTTCTTTGTTTTACAAGCATCTCCATTAGCTCTATAGCTTCACATCGTTTTCCATTAGAAAACCACTTTACTGCTTCCTCCATTTTATTCTGGAGAGGTTTTAAAACTTTCAGATCATCCTTCTCTGTAAATATTTTCTTCTCTCCTGAAAAATTGGATGTGATATACCCAAGACTCTCGAGTTTTTTCATCTCTCTCGAATCGATTTTTCTGAAACGCTCCACTCGATCCTTCCCCTCAAGTTCTTTTTGAAGCATAGATAAACGAGACCTGTATTTACCAATATTGTCAGGTGTTGCCAGGTTGTTATTTTCCCCAGGGTCCTTCTTGAAATCATATAGCTCCCTGATTGGGAGATCTATAAATTTTCTGCTTCCTTCAATATAGCCACGAAGCGGGGCCCACCCCCGGGTTAGGTATGGAGTCAAAGACTCAAAGTATATCGCTCTCTCTTCAAGTTTCTTTCCCCGTAGAAATGGCACAAGGGATTTTCCCTGCAGATGGCCTGGGATTTTGTATCCCAATAAAATGCAGAAGGTAGGAAATATATCTATATGTGCTACATTCTCTTCAATCCAGCCACCATGTGTCCCTGGAATATTTAGAATAAGTGGGATATGTATTGTATTGTTGTAAGCAAAATATGAATGAGAGGTTTCTCCCTTTTCACCAAAAGCCTCCCCATGGTCTGCAGTAAGAATAATAATAGTATTCTTATACAAGTTTCTTTCTTCCAAAAAGTCAAAAAGTACCTTCAGTTTTGCATCCAGGCATGCTACTTCTCCGGAATATGGATCCTTCGGGAATTGAGTATCATAGGGAGGTGGTGGCTCATAGGGTTCATGGGGTTCAAAAAGATGTATCCAAGCAAACCATTTCTTTTCCCGGTTCTTTATCCATTCTATTGCTGGCTTTATAACCCTTTCCGCCGGTCGTTCAACAAAGTAGATTGAATCTACCTTCTGGGTACCATAATGATCATCATATATTTCAAACCCCTGATTCAGACCAAAACGGGAATCCAGAGGATAAGCAGCTATAAAGGCACCGGTATTATAGCCCTTAGCCTTTAGGTAATCAGCAATAGTAAGAAATTTTTTGTCCAGAAAAAACCCGGGATTATCACTTATGCCGTGAAAAAGTGGTGTAGTACCGGTCATAATATTAACATGGGACGGAAGGGTTACGGGATTATGAGCAAAAGCCCACCGGAAAACAAATGACCTGGTGGCAAGACTGTCTATTGTTGGAGTCTTTACGTACTTATCCGAATAAATTCCTACACGGTCTAACCTCAAAGTATCTATGGTTATAATCAGTATATTGGAATTCTTCCTTGTCAAGTTCCCATGGGAATAGACTTTCCCCCAGGAAAATATGAAAAGATATAATATGAGTAATATACCGACTGTCCTTTTCATTCAGACTTACCCTGATACTAATAATATATAGAAAAATTATATATCGTCAATGCAAAATTCGTAAGAGTAAGCATCCTTTTCTGTCCATATTCTGAATCTCGTATAAGAAAATCTTTTTGCTATTTTGCGAAGCTCTTTTTCCCCTTTACCTTTATAATACCATACACAGCCTGATTGCCCATATGATACATTTTTCCATATCCTCTGCCAGTAGAGGGTATTAGCTGGATACTATCGGCGTGGCACTCGGGTCCAAAGGATTTATCCGTGCTGCCAATGAAAACAGGAAAGGATAGCTCTCTTTAAGGTGCCCTGTGTAAGCGATCCACACGCTTGTGATCTGTGAATAGGCCCGTCTCAAATCATTGACTATATGATTGTAATCCTCCTGGGGAAGTTCTTTTAATTTATCCTCTCTAAAGGCCAGTTCTTCGGTAAGATGAAAAATTGCCCACAGAAGGTCTGTGAAATGTTCATGCTCGAGTAGATTTGGATTTTCCAGCAATCGCATCATGAATGAGCGCTTATCAATAAGAAAATCACGGAGCTCGCATAATGTGTCTTTATCAATTTTTATTTCATAAGAAAACTCTTGAGCCGAGACAATAGCGTCTTTAAAATCCTTCTTTCCCCATTGGGGCAAAATTTTCAGTTTTTTCTCCAGATTTTCAGCATTATTCACAAAAGTCGAAAACTTTTTGAGTAAATCAAGTCCGACTTCACTGAAGAACGTTCCGATTACCATATTTAACTTTTTCATAATAGCCTGTTTTTCTCTGCGAGAAAGAATGCGCTCGATAAATAAAACAACAAGGAGTACATCTATGAAAAGAAAACCAAAGTCTCCGATCATGTAAATAAAAATATGATGAGCGTCATGAAAAATGAAATAATGTATTGCATATGTCAGTGCGGAGGCAGCAATAAACAGAAGACTCACATTAACCGTCCAGTTAAAAATTTTTTTCATTGGAAAAATCTCCGTTATTTATCTTTTAATTTTCTCATTTCCTCTTCTACTTCTTCAGCCCCTTCTCTGTAGAATTTTTCTTCATCTGGTGCAAGGTGTTTTAAGAGTCTAAGAAACTCGCCAGCATGAACGCGCTCTTCATTCGCTATATCTTTAAGCACTTCGATAGCTAGTTTGTTATCAGTTGATTCTGCAAGCTGCATGTAGAGCTGGATTGCTTCGTATTCTGCAGCAATCATAAACCGTATTGCCCGAATTAATTCTTCTTGTGTAAGTTTACGTCCCTTGGCAAGGCCAGAAAATGGTGTTCCAAAATCAGGCATAATTAACCTCCTTTTATAGTAATCTCCTCTCTCCCTTAATCTTCTTTATATCTGTGATGTCTTGAGTTACTTCCAGACATCCAAAATAATCTCCATTTTTGTCGTGAACAGCGAAATATTGGGTATAAATTAACCTACCCTTCAAATTAATCCAAAACTCAGCTGAATCTCTGCGGCCACTTTTAAAATCTTCCAATATCTTATTGACTATGTGTAAGCTTTTTTGAGAGTGGCATTGCTGAACTTTTCGGCCAATCAACGCTTTTGTTCTGGGGAAAATTCTCTCTTTAGGCTGGTTGAAGTAGCGAACAGTATCCTCTTTATCTACAAAAGTGATCTCTACAGGTAAGTTGTTAAAAATTGCTTCAAACATCTTTTTTGATAAGGTGCCGGTTTCAAAAGGAATCATGCCTTTTCTTCTCTAACATAGTGACTTTCTGAGCTTTTAAGATGGTCCTCAATATGCCGTAATTGCTCAATCTCCTCAATTACAGAATTGAAGTTTTTTGCTTGTTTTATTTTCTGCAAAATATTTTTTAGTTCACCGGCAAATTTTAGGAGTATTTTATGTTCTTCCATAAGGATATAGATTGGGTGTCCTGCAGGCGCTAGAATCTTTTCTTTTATCTCCTCTTATTATAATTAACTTTTCCATAAACCATGGACATTGCAATATTCTCTGGCTTCGACTTTTTCAGCAGTTATGGCAAAATCTGCTTCTGGAGAATCGCCGGGGCTGAGGAATTTCCGGTAAGCCCGACCGTCAGCAATGACCTCTATCCATTCAATATAATGATTTTCTTCCATGGGATGAGTGACAGTCCCTACCTTTATCTTTATTCCTTTTTCAGTGCTTTCAATGACAGGGACATGCTTTTCATTACCCTGATCTTCTGTTTTCTCGGAAAGGAGAGCCATTGGCTGCCCGCAGCAGACAAGTTCTCCTACTCCCTCATGTAAGACCTCAATAATATTTCCACAAATCTCACATTTGTAAATCTGCGATTTTTTGGTCATAGTGAAACCTCCTTAATTTATTTTCCTTGCTGTGTTATGTAGCCATTTTTTTTTCTTCCTTTTCTTTGTTTGGTTCTTTTTTTATATATGTGGGAGCATTTTTATGTGTCTTTCCTTTTTTAACTTGATAGTAGTAAGCGTAAGTCAGAGGATCTCCCTCTTTGAGCACCTTGGCATCTCTAATTTTTCCAATAAAGGCTGTATGTGTACCTGTGTCCATACTCCCGACTACTTCACACTCTATATAACCCAGAGTATTTGAAGTAACGATTGGAGCACCGGTCATTCTAGTTATGTAATCCATATCCTTGAACTTATTTAATTCTCTTCCGGATCTGAAGCCAAAATGCCCTATGAATTTCATCGGTGTATCTTTTTCCAAAATTGAAATAGAAAAGACGTTACTTTTCTGGATATACTGGTGTGTTAAATTTTCTTTGTTAATACATATTAAAACTCTTGGAGGCTCTGCTGTAACCTGGATGACAGTATTTACAATCTGTCCGTTCAATTTATCGCCTTCTTTGGAACATACCACATACATTCCGTAGCTAATTTTATATAGCGTTGTTATATCCATTATTTCCTCCTTCTATTCTTCTGACACTCATTACCTACTCCTTTATTGCTTCTGCTGTTGGGTTAGTTTTATTCGCTTTAAGACATTCCAATATTTTCACTCTTATGTACGTAGGTTTGACATTTTTGGACTTAAGCTAATTTTTGATTTAATACATTTTTATATTCATTGCAATTTACAATATAAGTATTTTTGAATGATTTGTCGATAGGAAATAACCTGATCTGACAACCTTTTTCTCTTTTTCTCCTCCAGTGCATTCTTCTATGATAACTAAAACTGAAATTCTTACATACTTGCTTTATAATGAAGTAAAAAGGAAGTATTATTATTTTATTGAAATTTCTCAGAACCATAACTTAGGTTTCATATTTGATATAGTAAACTTGATTTAATGAAAAGACAAATCGCTTCCCTGAAAAATGTTTTAGATAAATTGTATGCAAAGTACAATCACCGAAGGCTCATAAAACCAGATCCACTACAATTTGTATATCAGTATTCCAGCCGGGAAGATATGGAAATTGCAGGTTTTTTAGCAGCTAGTCTTGCGTATGGTAGAGTACAGCAGATCCAGAGAAATCTTATTTATCTGTTTGGACTTATGGGCAAAAGCCCTTTTCAATTTGTCCTTTCCTTTAATAAGGAGAAAAGAAAAAACCTTAAAAGTTTCAAGCATAGGTTTACTACTGGCAGCGATATATCTGACCTCCTCGAGCTGGTACAGGGTATACTTTGGGAATTTGGAAGTATAAAGGAGTTTTTTGTTCAGGGATACAACTCGAGCGATAAGAATATTATTCCAGCCTTGTCTAAATTTAGCGATTCGCTTCTGGATATACATGCTTCGTACCGCAATGGGTATGTAAGCCGCGGTTTAAAGTATTTACTGGCAAGTCCTTCCAGAGGAAGTGCATGCAAACGGCTTAATCTTTTCATGCGGTGGATGGTCCGCAGTGACGATGTGGACACAGGTCTCTGGAAGGTGATTGATAAAGCCAAACTTATAGTGCCTGTAGATGTGCACATGGGCAGATTGTGCAGAATATTAGGATTTTACGACCAAAAGACTATATCACTGAAATCTGCAGAAAAAATAACATATAGTTTTGCTGAGATTGAACCGACAGACCCGGTTAAATATGATTTTGCATTGTCTAGAATCGGAATTATAGAAAACTGCACTGGCAGGATTAGAGATAAATGTAAGAGCTGTGAATTGTTTTGCTACTGCCTTCAAAAGAGTCAATTTGACTTATAATCTATATTTCTTAAAAAAATAAAACATGTATAAAACTTCTTTGCTTTTAGGAGATTAAAAGCTCATGGTTGCACTTATAGTTAGTATTTTTAATTCTGCATGGAGACTGTTTCTTGAAATGTCACCTTACCTCCTTCTTGGTTTCTTTGTTGCAGGACTTTTGAGGTGGGAATTTACGTAAGTAATTGATAAATAAGATGGTAGCGGGGGCTGGATTTGAACCAGCGACCTCCGGGTTATGAGCCCGACGAGCTACCAGACTGCTCTACCCCGCAGCAATGTCCCCAATTATAGCATTCTTATTATGTTTGTCAAAACATAAAATCACATTGCCCTAAATATTTCTTGACACCAAGTCAAGGCTAAAAAATATAATTTTATACCCAAAAATGGCATATCTGAAAGAGGTGTCTAGTACAATATTTTGGTTGGAGCAGGACGTAAGCCGAATTCTGTTCCTGCCGAATAATCAGCCGGCGGTGGTTATTTATCTAACCCCTTGATTACCCAAGGGGATAAGCGACCTACCCGCCCCATGAAACGGGCCGCTTCAAACAGGGCCAATTTGGTCTTGCTCCGGATGGGGTTTACCATGCATCTGATGTCACCATCAGAACGGTGAGCTCTTACCTCGCCTTTTCACCCTTACTCCGAAAGACGGTAAATTTACCAATCTCTCAGAGCGGTATGTTTTCTGTGGCACTTTCCTCCGATCGCCCGGAGTCGTCGTTAACGACCATCCTGCCCTCTGGAGTTCGGACTTTCCTCCCCTTCATCCTCATAAAGAGAAGAAGCGGCAACCACCTCGCCTGCTCCAGCCTTTATCTTTATACCATATTGCTCAATTTTTTTGTAAAGATTACTGCGTGGAGTATCAATCTCCCTCGCAGTCTGAGAAATATTCCAGTCGTTTTCTTTGAGTTTAGAAAGTATAAACTCCCTTTCTGCAACATCTTTGAATTCTTTTAAGCCTTTTATCTTTTTTACATCAGGGAGATAAATATTTACATCCTCTTTTAACTGATCAGGCAAATCCTTTCTTTTTATTACATCGGCATCTGATATAATAAGCAATCTTTCGATGATATTTTTAAGTTCCCGCACATTTCCTTTCCATGGATATTTCATCATACTTTCTAGTGCATCTTGCGAAAACTTTTTTACTTTGAAATTATTCTCGCTCACAAATAAACTGCAGAAATAATCAACAAGAATGGGGATATCCTCTTTTTTCTCACGCAGTGTAGGTGAATAAAGGGGAACAACATTCAGACGAAAAAATAAATCTTCCCGGAAATTTCTTTCCTTTATCTCCTTTTTCAAATCCTTATTTGTCGCAGCAATAACTCTGACATCAACCTTATTTATTTTACTGGAGCCAACCTTTTGAACCTCCCCTTCCTCAAGAACACGCAGAACCTTTGCCTGGGTTTTTAAACTCATATCACCAATTTCATCCAGGAAAATCGTTCCACCGTCTGCTAACTCAAACTTCCCCAATTTTTTCTCGGTCGCCCCTGTAAACGCTCCTCTTACATGACCAAAAAGTTCACTCTCTATCAGCTCTTCAGGAATTGCCGCACAATTCACCTGAATAAATTCTTCTCGGGCACGTAGGCTGTGTTCATGGATGGCACGTGCAATAAGTTCCTTTCCTGTACCGCTCTCGCCAAATATCAAAATTGTCGCATTAGTGGGAGCAATTTTCATGATTTCCTGCCAAAGCTTTTTCATCAACGGATGATTCCCGACGATCTGGTACTTCTTCTCTGCCCTCTTTCGTAGATCCTGGCACTCACGGAGCAGCTTGTTCTGGCTCAAAGCATTACGAATGCTCAGTAAAACCCTTTCCCGGTGAAGAGGCTTCTCAATAAAATCGTAAGCTCCCAATTTTGTCGCTTCCACAGCAGTCTGGACTGTACCGTGTCCGGATATCATGATGACTTCAGGTGAATACGGCCTTTTCTTCAACTCTGCAAGAACCTCTAAACCATCTATTCCAGGAAGTTTGATATCTAGAAGAACTAAATCTAACCCGATTGTATCTTCAATGATATCCAGGCCTTCTTCACCGTCTGAAGCTTCCAGGAAACTGTAACCCTCATATTCCAAGATCATCTTGAGAGATTTGCGGATATTCTCTTCGTCATCAACTACTAATATCTTTTCTTTCCGGCGTTTGCTCATTTTTCTTTTTCTATCTCTGCTTATAAAAGGATAATATAATAGAAGCACAAAAAGTTCAACTCATCAGGAGAGGGAGCCTGACACTCTTTCTTGTGCCAAACCAATCAATATTGTAAGATGAATATAAGACATTCAACATGAAGCTTATAAGGCCGTACATTTTATTTGCAACTGTCCTTCTTGGATTCATTCTCTCTTTTACTCCAATTTACTCTCAAGAAAAAGAGAATACAAAATATTTTGAACTTGAAAACGGCCTTAAAGTTTTTCTTTATAACAAAAAAACTCTACCCTTAATCAATCTTGTGTTTGCTTTCAATCTTGGAACAAAGGACGAATCAGAAGAAACAAACGGCCTTGTTCATATTTTAGAACACTGCATTTTGTTCAGAGGGACTGAATTCCACAGCGGAGATGAAATCAGCAAAAACATAAGAAAGCACGGTGCCTATTTTAATGCTTACACCGGACGTGACCTTTCAATTTTCGAACTGAATCTCCCCTCTGAATATGCAAATTTCGCCTTAACCAATCAAAAAGAAATACTGTTCAATCTCAAGCTTACACAAAAAGAGCTCGATGAAGAAAAGGAAGTGATCCTTGAAGAAATAAGCCAAATCGAAGATGACCCCATAAAATACGAAACATCATTGGTCTACCAAAATCTATTCAAAAATCATGCCTATCAAAAACCGGCTTATGGAAAGAGAGAGGTCATAAAATCCGCAACAGTCGAACAGGTGGAAAAATTTTACAAAAGTTACTTTAGCCCCTCAAACTGTGCTCTTGCAGTTGTAGGCGATTTCCAAATGGAAAAGATGGAAGAAAACATAAAGAAAGTCTTTGGAAACCTAAAAAAAGGAGAAATTCCTCTCAGAAAATTTGAAAAGGCTTCTCTACCTAAAAAGATTATTGAAATCAAGAAAGAAATGGATGTCAGCACAGGATATCTGGCTATCGGGATGCTTGCACCAGATTTCAATCATGAGGAACAATATGCCATCGACTTATTGACAGAGATCCTTGGCCGCGGGATAAATCCAATGTTGAACCATCCTCTTATAGAAAGAAGAATCTTTGTAAATTCTATCACTATGCACTATGGAGCACATAAATACGGAGGCATTGGTCTCATCAATCTTACATTAAATCCAAAAAGAATCAATGCGGCGAAACGCCAACTCATTCAATTCTTAAAAAAATCAAGGAGTTTGAACTATTCAAAGAAAGACTACCACGGAGAGTTTCAATTATATGCCATTGATTACCTGGAAAGCGCTAAAAATAGAATCAAATTTAATACTCACAAATCCCAAGAAATCGGTCTTGTTATCGCAGAATCCCTGGCAAAATTCATGCTTATGAACGAGGACTCAAAGCGGGGAAATTTTCTTGAAAATATTAATAAAATTACTTCCTCTGACCTGAGAAAAGCTGCAGGAAAATATCTCAGCAAAAATGCCTATGTTATTGTTTCCATCGTGCCAAAAAAGAAGAGTTAAAACAATGAACAGCCTGCCAAAACGAATTGTTTTGATGGCTTATATTTTGCTTTGCTCAATTCCGGTTCTCTGCGGGCAGCAAGAGACACTGTGGAAAACTTTTCCAAACAAAAAACATCTTAATAATGGCCTTACAATCATATGTGAAAAAGATAGTTCATCTGCTATCACTGTGGTCCAGATCCTTATTAAAGGAGGAAAGAGGGCCGAGCCGGAAGGAAAACAGGGTCTGGCTTATCTGACAACTCGATTGGTTCTGGAAATACCGGATCAAACCAAACTTCAAGAAATAATGAACCAGGCTACACATATCAGTATGGACTGCAGAAATGACTATTCAATCATCAACCTGGAATGCTTGTCTGAAAACCTTGAAGATGCCCTAAAACTCATGACAGATATCATGCTCAAACCACTCTTTTCCGGCACAAGGATTGAAAACATAAAAAAACAGATGAATCAAAGAAGGAAAATAGAAGAAGATGATGCTGTTCAAGCTGTGCATAATTACTGCCTCAAGATATTTTTTGCAAACACAGCATACGCAGATTCTGTTTATGGAAGTCAAGAATCTCTGAAATCATTGAAAGGGAAAGATATTAAAAATTTTTATAAAGACTATTTTATAGCAGAAAACATGCTGGTTTCTGTTTCTTCAGATTTGGATGAAGTAATTATTAATAGGCTTTTTGAAAAATATTTCACAAAATTTCTCTCAGGTAACCCGCCTGAAATAAGCCCCTTTTCAATAACGCCGGCTGAAGAGAAAAATCATTTTGTCGAAAAAGAAACAAAACAATCTCTAGTTGCAATCGCATATCCTCTGCCAAAAATCTCAACCAGAAACTTCTGCCTGGCTTTTATGCTGGAAAACCTCCTCGGAAAAGGAGTAAATTCAAGACTGTGGCCACTCAGGAAAAAAGAGAAACTTGCTTACAATGTCAATTCAAAGGCAACCCAGTTAAAAGAAGCGGGAATCCTTGAGGTCTATCTGGAGACAGATAATGCAAAAAAAGATATCGCTGTTGATGCATTGAAAAAAGTACTGAGAAACCTCTACGAAAATGGAATCTCAGAAGAGGAACTGAACTCAACAAAAAACTTCTCCCAAGCCTATTTCCTTAGGAACAATGAGAGAAAAGAAAATCGAAGTCACAGCCTTATCTCATTTGAAGCATTAGGACTCGGTTTCAATTATCTAAACAGATTGTTCCTTGAAATAGATGCGGTTTCTCTTGAAGAAATGAATGACTATATAAAAGAGGTCCTTAATCCTGAAAAGGGAATAGAAATCGTAATAGGCATTTTTTCCTTTGACTAACACAACTTATTGATATTAAAAGCTTTAAACTACACGCTTTCCTCCAACCTCTTGAATCCATTAAAGCTGGATCACTTGTAATTGTCAGGCTTCGGATTGTTGTTCCAAGAGAAAGCCTTTTTGTTGTTGTCGATGATCCTCTTCCCGCAGGACTTGCAGCTGTCAATCCGACTTTTCTGACTGAAAGCAGGGAAGCAGCAGGCAGGCTGGAACAGTTTGAGGAGAAAGGCCGATGCGAGAAAAGTAAAGACCTCAAAGGCAAGGAAGAGAAAGTGCTAAGAAGTGAAAATCCATTTTTTGACAGTGTTAAAGACAATTTCGCGCTTGATGGGCTTGGTAATGTAGTCATTCATGCCGGCTTTCAGGCACTTTTCCTGGTCTTCTTTCATAGCCGCGGCAGTTATGGCGATGATAGGAACATCTTTATGCCCTTTGCTTCTGATTAGTTCTGTAGCTTCCAGGCCATCCATCTCAGGCATGCTGATATCCATAAAAATCATATCGAAATTACCCGGATTTGCTGTATATTTTTCCACAGCCTCCTTCCCGTTATTCGCCACTTCCAGGCGATATCCGGCTTTAGTTAACATATAAACGACTAACTTCTGGTTCACGGGGTTATCCTCCACCAGCAGTATGTTAATAGAATGTTTGGCATCTTCGGCCAGCGTATGCTGGGTAATAATTGTCTCTTTTTCTCTTTTTTCATTTGATTCAAGCTCTTCCCCTAATAACCGCTTTATCATGGCCAGCAGTTTATGCCTCTGAATAGGTTTGGGTAAAAAGCCATCAAACCCTGATTCCCTATAAATTTTAGTTCGCTTCGAAATCGAAGAAGAACATGCCAGTAGAGGGAGATTAGAGATGCGGGGATCAGGGTGATCCCGTACCTGCTTGGCTATTTGATAACCGGTGACATTAGGCATCTGGATATCTAAAATACAGATATCAAACGGGTCGTCTTTATCCATTCCTTCCTGAAGCGTGGATAAAACCAGATGACCCTTCTTGATCTTCTTAACACGCATCTCTGCTTTTTCAACAAAATGTGCTAAGATGTTCAGGTTGTTTGGATTATCGTCAACGATAAGGGCTTTTTTCCCGGACAGGATCTCAAGAGACGGCTTCTTGATAAACTTCTTATCTGATTTGTCTAACCAGGCAGTAAAATGAAAGGTGCTTCCTTTATCGACTTCACTCTCCACCCATATTTTCCCTCCCAGATACTTGGCGATCTGCTTGCATATAGCTAATCCTAGGCCGGTTCCTCCATACCTTCTGGTAGTCGAGCCGTCCGCTTGTTGAAACAATGCAAAGATGGTTTCCTGCTTGTCCTTAGGAATCCCGATTCCCGTATCCCGTACTGCTATGTGCAGTTCTGACTTTCCATTCTTTTCTTCTTCAATGTCCATAGAGAGCTCGATCTCACCTTCATCAGTGAATTTGGCCGCATTGGCCATTAAATTGAGCATTACCTGGCGAATTCTGCTGGGATCGCTTTTTATATAAGCTGGTATTTGATCCCCAATATGGCAGAGCACTTCCACCGGTTTATTCTCCAGGCGAGGTTGAATAAGATAACAGACATCAAAAGCTGTTACCTCCAGGTCAAAGTCCATATTCTGAAAGACCATCTCCCCTGCCTCGATCTTGGAGAAATCGAGAATTTCATTGATGATAGAAAGGAGGGCCTCTCCACTTTTGGTGATGGTTCGAACATAGTCAATTTGTTCAGTACTGAGATCCATATCCAGCAGCATGTCGGCAAAGCCGATGACAGAATTTAGAGGAGTGCGGATTTCATGACTCATCCTTGCTAGAAAAAAGCTCTTGGACTGATTTGCGACTTCGGCGGCTTCCCGGGCCAATTCTGCCCTCTTATTCGCCTTCTGCAATTCTTTTTCTGTACGCTTTCTTTCAGTGATTTCTCTCTGTGCCTGCTCATATAGGCGAGCGTTTTCTATGGCTGAAGCAATCTGTGTACTGAGGGTTTCTATGGCTGTCACGTCAGTCTTATCGAAAGCATTAAATTCATCACTTTGTATATCAAGCACACCAATCAGTTTCTCTCCGCTCTTTATAGGTACCGCAAGTTCTGACCTTGTCTTCTCATCCGCTATACGAACATAATGGGGATCCTTGTGGACGTCACCGCTAACCTGAGTTTTGAAAGTCGCTGCCGCCTGTCCTATCATCCCTTCTCCCACGGTAAGCGATAGATCTTCAGCAAAAACGCTGACATAGCCGCCTGCAATGGACTGCATACTCAGATACTTGCCTTTCTCATCTACAAGCAGAAGCATCACTCCATAGTAATTAAAAGACTCCTGAATAGCAGTTACGATTTCCGACAGCAGCGCCTTCAACTCCAATTTGCTGCTTACCCTTTGTCCCACTCTGTATATAAACGCAGCTTGCGCTGCCCGCCGATTAACATCTTCTTCCGCCCTTTTGCGTTTGGTTATGTCGCGATATATGGCGAAGATGGCTACCTGTTCATTTCCAATTATGATTGGTGCACCGATAGCTGATACATAAATAAGTGATCCGTCCTTACGTCGACGCACGGATTCAAAAGCAATATTCTTGCCATCTGTAAGGTTCTTCGTGTATGAAACAGCTTCCTTTTTTAGTTCTCCGAATGAAACAAGATCATCTATTAACTGCCCAAGAACTTCTTCAGGCGTATACCCGAATAATCTTATAAATTCGCTATTTACACGCAGAACTCTACCATTTTTGTCAGTCAGTACAATCGCTTCCTGTGCACTCTCGAATAACTGATCAAGGTGAGCCTTCTCTCTTTGGAGTGCTTTCTCCCAACGCTTGCGCTCAGTGATTTGCTCTTGAAGTTCCTTGTTTACTATGTTTAACTTGGAAGTACGTTCTTCTACCCGTTTTTCAAGTCGTTTACTTTGTTCTTTGATAGCATGTGTTCTAATCCTATAAACTACCAAAATCAATAATAAGATGGCTGTTATGGCAATACCTCTAAACCACCAGGTCTGCCAAAATGGAGGTATAATTGTAATTCTCAATGAGACTCCCTCTTCATTCCACAAACCATCGTTGTTGGAAGCTTTTACTCTGAATGTGTACTCCCCTGGATCCAGATTGGTATAAGTGGCAAACCTATGAGCGGCGGAAGTGTAAATCCAATCTTTATCCAATCCTTCCATCCTGTAAGCATACTCATTTTTATCAGGAAAAACGTAATGCAAAGCGGCAAACTCAAAAGACAACATGTTGTCTCTGTAGGAAAGCTCAATTTCATCGGTTTCTGTGATGGACTTTGTTAATGGTGATTTTCTATCC
>Ga0307437_1000157_pt1 | contig 55660 bp, 56 predicted proteins | sample SalMarWE160390MG_FD_202146 | JGI IMG/M metagenome (GOLD analysis project Ga0307437, IMG submission 202146) | Salt marsh sediment microbial communities from the Plum Island Ecosystem LTER, Massachusetts, United States - WE1603-90 | ecosystem: Environmental > Aquatic > Marine > Intertidal zone >...
GCTAAAAAGCCACCTCCGGCCACTTCCCATCTCTAACGCCCTCCTTCAGTATCCCCCCAAGGATACCAAAGTGTTGCGTTAGATTCTTGAGCCTAGCCTTCATGAGTTAGTTGCGTTCTTTCGGATCTTCCCTCGTATAACTTATTTTTAAACTTGTTCTACTTCTGAATAAATTCTATTGAGCAAAAGGGTACAAGTCAAGGATTTTATGCATAAAAACAATCTAAACTAACCCACTAATTCCTTATAAGGTTCGAAAAACGTTTGAATGGAGCAATAAATTTGACCGTATTGTAAATTGACTTTTTACCTCAATCAAGAGTAACGATGCGACCCCTTGTGCCCCTCCTTTCCGCTCCCACCTCACGGCCGGAAAGAAAAGCCCGGTCTGAAATTGAATTATTGAACAGGCCTTAATCAACAGAAGCCTTTCCGTGGTTTCGGCGAGTCTACTGTGGGGCTACGGATTTTTTTTCACCCGGCGAAAATCGGGTTTTCTCTTTTCCATGAACGCCGTGACGTATTCTTTGTGCTCGGGGCTCTGATAGCAGTTCTCCATGCCTTCTTTCTCCAATTCCCAGGCGTCCTCAACAGTGCCCCTCATGCCGCTGTAAAGCGCCTGGCGCGTCAGGGCCAGAGAGGTTGCGGAACATTGCAGCATCTCCCCCGCGATCTCCAGGGCCTTCGCCATCAGGTTTTCTCCTGGAACAACGTAGCTGAGCAGCCCCATCCGAAGGCACTCCTGGGCGGTAAACATGCGCCCCGTCAGCATCATTTCGGCCGCATTCGATGCCCCAATCAAGCGGGGCAGCAAAAAGGTCGAGCCCAGCTCCATCATGAGACCGACCCTGGGGAAAATCAGGCCCATTGTTGCCCCCTCGGCTGCGAGACGCATGTCACATAACAGAGTGATTGTGCATCCGATCCCAAGGGCGACCCCGTTTATGGCTGCAATCGCGGGCTTGCTCAGGTTCTGCATGAGGGGGGGGAACTCACCGATTCGGGACGTACTATGCTCCCCCGTTCCGCCGGCTGCCCGTGTGTCGATATCTTCTGCAAAACTGCCGATATCGGCGCCGGCGCAAAAGCCCCGCCCCGCTCCCGTAAGGATGATGACTCGAACCGCAGAATCTTGGTCCGCTTGGCTGAAGGCATCAAACAGCTCATTGCCCATCTGCGGCGTATAGGCGTTGAGCTTGGATGGACGATTGAGGGTTACGGTAGCAACCTCATCCACGACCTCGTAAAGAATTGTTTCAAAAGACATTGTGCTCACCTCCTGCGGGCGCCTGGCCCATCTGCAATGTTATTGCCCGAATTTCGCACGTACAATATGCCAGGGGTAGAAACCACCTGGGAACCGTTGTGAAACACAATGTACTACTGCTTTCAGGGATTGTAAAGTCGATTGAGGGTAGCGGGGAATTTGACTGTGTTGTAAATTGGCTTTTTGGCAAAATCAAGAATAACGATGCGACCCCTTATGCCACTTGATTTCTATTGTAAAATGACTTCTATCGTATCGCATCTGTTGATCTCGGGTGCATTAGGAGTATAGGGAACCCATTTCTTTCTCCAACGTGATAGCATGGCTAATGCTAGTCATCGTGTGGCCTCTCAGAAGGACCACCATGAGGTGTAACGTCTATTTTAAACCTAATTGGCACACGTTTCTTTTCTTGTGTCGTTTCCGCCGGTTCCGGACAATCGCATTTCAAAAAGAAGTGCACCTTTAAGAGAAAAATCTTTTGAGAATCATCCTCTCTTATTATGTCTTGATCTTCTTCTTTGAATATAACGCTGTTACCCTCTTGGCTTTCCTCACCAGCGGAATCCTGCCAATTACCTGCTTCTTTGAAAATTTTAATAGTTGGGACCCATTTTTTATATTGAATAGAAAAGCGACAATGTTGTTCAGTGTGAGGACATGTCATTTTCTCACAGAGTTTTTTCACTCCCTCAGTGTATACGAGTTCTACTTTTGGTGGGCTTTCTTTGTCAGTAATATAATTGGCATTTATATAATATTCGTGCTCATGTATGTCTACTGGTACTAAGAAAACATCAGGACCCACCCGGATAAAAACAGTCCCAAAATAGCTCCACTTTTCACAGGATCCCTCCGTTGAAATCTTGATCTTTAACTTGTATGTCGGGCAGTCGCAATGCTCCCGTGCCCTTTGTTTGGCGTCGATATCATGCGTGAATACCTTGTTGACAGCAGCAGCCCAGTCATAGGTGACGCCTAATCCTAAGTCACAGCTTTTATCATCTCCTTTCCCCTTTTCGGTAACTATCTTTTCAAACATCCACGAGGCATAATATTTGCGGTCATCATCATAACCCTCCATTAAGGTTTGATAGGCTTCAATATATACCCTTTCTTTTTCATCCGGTGACATCCCGTCAATGGCGTCAAAAATATCTTCACCCTTTTCTGGTGCCTTTCCATATGCCTCTGTCAGATACCTTAGAATTTTCTTTTTTATCTTTTTGTTTTCTCTTTCATTACACTGTCGCTGAATCTGCGCCCGTATCCTAGCAACCTCAGCTTCGTAACAAAGGAAAGGTGCGAGCCCCGCAATATGCCTCGTCTTCAGGTCATTCCCTAACGTAATCTTGACCGTGCCATTTTCACCGGTTACCCGTGCCCCTTTGACTTTTGTGCCATCATCCCACACGACAACGATTTCTGGCGTGGGGCTTCCCGATTCTAATTGCCTCTTTAAAAGTTTCTGGATTAATCTCTTTTTGTCATCATCGGATAACCCTCGCCATTTCGTATCAGCTTCGGTGAGTAAGCGCCATTGTTCACCTGTTTTACCCTTCCTACACAATTCTTTTGCCCTATTCAGCATTCTAAGGATGGCCGCGATTTCTCTTTCATTTGCAGAGACCCTCTCAACTGATAAGTTAATAAGGGAGAGGGCGATTAATGTTGAGGCAATCAGTTTGAGGTGGATCATTTGCTTAAAACGCATGGATTACCTCCCTCTAGCAGATTACCACATACCCAGGTACTGTCAATCTTGCTGAGTAACATCATTACATTACTTATCAAAGTGTAATGATATAATCAATCAAAGACTTGACCCCTTAGCTTTTATGGAGAGCTTCTTTCATTCTCTTAAAACAGAGTGGGTAGGCTTTGAGGATTATAAGACGCGTTCGGAGGCCAGAGTCAGCCTTTTTGATTACATCGAGCTCTTTTATAATCGCAAACGCAGACATTCTGCGTTAAAGTATAGAAGCCCCCTGGCATTTGAAAACGCCGGGGTTGTTCCTTAACCAAGCTGTCCGTTTTACTGGGGGAAGATCAACGCGGCCCCTTTTACCCCCTTAATCTTAGGGCGCAAGAAAGTCTAATATGTCAACAATGAAGATTTGACCCCAAACCTTCCCTGCAAATCAGCCCCAATGTCTTTTGCGTCGGCTGAATTAGCCTTATTAAGTGATCCTTTTTACAAAGCTAAGAAGTTCATCCAATTTAGGAATTGCGTCATCCAATTCTTTTTCGGTCACATTCTCGAGGGTATGAACCGCAAAATTTCTAAACTGATTCAAATCCACCCATAGTTCTGCCGCTTTTGGCGATAACGATTTCAGATAATTAAGCTTCCAGTAGTAGGCATAATCTTCCTTCGGAGGCAGCTGTTCGCGTAGAGCTTTGTCGAACATGCCCCATTTGCCTAAGAATTTACCCAGTTTCTGTTCGATCGAACTCGTAACCTGAATTTCCAAGGGGCTTTTGAAGAGGTTTTCAAATAAGATTTTCGCGAGAGACAAATATGTCTGAACTTTCGCTAACTCGACTGTAATGCCATTTCCAGAGTGGTAAAGTTGGTTTCTAATTCTATGATACCATTCAATCTCATCGAGACTTACTCCGCTTAAGCAATCTTCAGCATATTTCTCCATAAGATCTAATAATGATGGAAAGGAATTAAAAGATGTTTCCAATTCTTTCCGAGATGGGCCTTCAGTGCCTCGACTCCTTTTGGGAAGACCCAAGTAGGTCTTAATCATTAACTCAACAGCATTGTCGATACTGATCATGGCAATTCGGCGATCAAAATCTCCTCCGACCTCAAGATGATCGACTGCATGTTGCATCAGTTCTTTGGGGCCTTCAATCCAAGGTCCATTCATAACGGATACACCTTAATACACTTTAAAAAACTTAACAATGAGCAGACAGACCAGTATAAGACACCCGGCAGACTGGTTTTTCAGCCTAATACGCCGTCAATCTTATTTCTTCCCTATCCCTTAACTATTTCTCAAAAAGTAGCCTGTCCCCTTTTCTTGCTTCTTGGCTGTCCTCTTTACTACTTCTGCTTACGACTTTTAGAACTACGCTTCCTTTTCCTCAACGGATAATGTTTCAACAGGTCAAAGTGTCCTTCTATAGCCTCTTTTGATTTTTCAAACTGGATACTATTTGCGTCTGCGCTATGCAGGGCTATACTCAGCTTCTCATAGATCGTTTTCATCGAGGGATAACGTTGGGGGAAATTATCAGGAAGATATTTTGCATACTCCTCCGCAAGCTCCTCCCCTTTTATCCTTTTCTTACCTGTGACTTTGACTTTCCTTCGCATGTATTGTTCGATGGTTGTCCGCAGAAGAAAAAGACCTGCGAGAACATTCCCCGTTTTGAACGCAACAATTGCATCTGAAAAATACTTTGCTTCTTCTTTTGGAATTGTCTTCGGTACTTGAACTTTCTCGAAATGGTTTCGCCCGACGAGCCTCAATTTTGAACCCTCACGATGTACAAGAAAGAGCAGGGGTTCTTCTTTACACTTCTGACACTCGTACGGGAATACGAATGTCTGAACTGGAACCTGTATTCCTCCCTTATTGATAAATCTTTGTTCTGTTTGAAACTCGTGAGTTTGTCCTCGAAATCCCGAGTTGTGTGGTTGTATAGAATTACATTTTTTACAAAGCACTGAAATCGTTGGTAGGACAAAGTCGGTTGGAGCGTCTTTTATTTTTTCAGTCCTTGCAGCAAGCAACTGATTGCAGGTATCGGTTGAGAAATCCCAAAAACTCTCCAGAATAAAATCAGATGTGTATTGCCTATTCTGCCGAAGTTCCTGAATATACTGATCTACAGGGTTTGAGGGATTGGGCATATATGGTCCAGAAGGTGATTCGCCTGATATTCCCGCCCACGTTGCAATATGTTCCATAAATGTTTGTACTTTTTGGGATGTCGCTACATCATCAATCAGTTTTTTGACATTCGTTGTATCAATTCGCACAGATTGGTACAAATGCTTTGTTTCAAGTAGCTCTTGGATGCTCCGAATGATTTCATGACGAAGTGTCACAATGACGTCTGGATCGAGTTGATTCATTTATATGTCTCCATAATGAATATTTGCATTTATGGAGTATTATCCCCCATCTGCATTCTACCAGAACAGGAATTTACGTCAATCCCTGGGGGGGGTATGCGGGTATGCCTGCGGAGGGGTAGTTGCGGATGAGGAGGTCGTGGAAGATGCAGGAACTTCTGTGGGGCCCCGCAAGGCGGGATTTCGCAAAGCTCAACAGATCCTCGGGAACTGTTCGCCACTGAGGGGCTCAAGCAGTCTATGCCCCCCGATAGGGGTGTGCAGAAGCACCTTGCCGACATTTTCCGCCGTGACCTTTCCGATCACGGTCGCCTCTACCCCCAGGGGGTGTTTCTGCATCGCCTTGAGGACCTTTGCTGCCTCCCCCTCAGGCACAAAGGCCACGAGCCGCCCCTCATTGGCCAGATAATACGGATCAAACCCGAGCAGATCGCAGACCCCCCTGACTTCCTTTCTGATGGGGATTGCTCCCTCATCGATGAGGACCCCCGCACCTGAGGCCTGGGCGATCTCCCACAGGACAGTGGCCAGCCCTCCCCTGGTGGGGTCTCTGAGCGAATGGATCTCCGTGCATACCTGTAACATCGCCTCCACCAACCCGTTGAGGGGTGCGCAGTCGCTTTTCACCTCCCCCTGCAGGGAGAACTCCCCCCGGGCCATGAGGACCGCGATCTCGTGATCGCCAAGGGGACCGCTGACGATGACCACATCTCCAGGTTTGGCCTGCGCGCTCGTGATTGCCACGCCGTCGGGTATAGCGCCGATCCCGGCCGTGGTGATGTAGAGCCCTCCGGCTGCGCCATGCTCCACTACCTTGGTGTCCCCAGCCACTACCTGGACCCCGGCCTCTTCTGCAGCCCCCTTCATCGAAGCGAGTACTTGCTTGAGATCTTCAAAGAGTAATCCTTCCTCGAGGATAAACGAGGCCGTCAACCCCAGGGGCCGCGCCCCTGCCATGGCAAGGTCGTTTACGGTCCCGCAGATGGCGAGCCTCCCAATGTCCCCGCCGGGGAAGAAGAGGGGTTTTACTACGTAGGAATCCGTGGTGAAGGCCAATCGCTGTCCCTGGGCCGGGATCACAGCGCTGTCATCGAGGGCACGGAGCAGTGCGTTGTCGAAGCAGGGGAGAAAGTACTCCTCAACGAGGTCACGGCTCAAGCGCCCCCCTGCCCCATGGGAGAGGGTGATCCTCTTATCTTTCATTTCCCCCAGCCCCCCTCCCGTATGTATAGTAGGCGGCACAGCTCCCCTCAGTGGAGACCATACAGGGGCCTACGGGATCTTCCGGCGTGCACCGGGTCCCGAAGAGGGAACACTCAGGAGGCCTGATGAGCCCCTGCAGGACCTCCCCGCACCGACACCCCGGGGGGTCCTCCACCTCCTCGTACGGGAGGTCGAAGACCTGCGCACCATCCATCGCTGCGAACTCCTCCCGCAGCACAAGGCCGCTACCCGGTATCATGCCGAGCCCCCGCCAGCGCGAATCGCAAGGGGCAAAGACCTCTTCCATGATTGCCCTGGCCCGCTCATTCCCCTCCGCCTGAACCACGCGGCTGTACTGGATCTCTATCTCCGTCCTCCCCTCCTTTCGCTGACGCAGGAGCAGGTATACCCCCTCGAGGATATCGAGGGGCTCGAACCCGGTGATGACGCCGGGGAGGCCGAACTCCTCGGCGATGAAGCAGTACGGGGCCTTTCCGATGATCACGCTCACGTGGCCGGGGAGGATGAAGCCGTCTATCTTGACGCCCCCTCCGGAAAGCAGGGCCCGCATGGCCGGGGGGATGAGCCGCTGGGAGGAAAGGAGGTGGAAGTTGGCAAGCCCCCTGCGCCCGGCCTCCATGACGGCGGCGGCGATGGCGGGTGAGGTGGTCTCAAACCCCACACCGAAGAAGCAGACGGTATTATCGGGATTCTCCTCGGCTATCTGCACCGCATCCAGAGGCGAGAGGATCACCCTGATTGCGCTCCCCGCAGCCCGCTCCTCCTGAAGGGAGGATTTGCTCCCCGGCACCCGCATGAGGTCCCCAAAGGTGGCGAGGATCACCTCCTCGCGTTTGGCAAGGGCGATGGCTTGATCTATCTCCCCTGCGGGGGTGACGCAGACCGGGCAGCCGGGACCTGATATGAGCTCTACCCCCGGCGGGAGCATCGATCTGATCCCGGAGCGAAAGATCGCTACGGTATGGGTGCCGCACACCTCCATGAGGCGCATCGGAGAATCGGCAAGGACTGCTATTTTCTCAAGAAGAAGAGAGGCGAGTTTTCCCTCATCTTGGTTTTTATGAGGATTCACCAGAGGCCTCCAGGAACTGGTCAAGGAGCTTCAGGGTCTCCTGGGCCTCCGCCGGGTCGAGCCGCTGCATGGCAAAGCCCACATGGACCAGGCAATAGTCGCCGACCTCAAGCTCAGGGCACAACATGAGGCTCACCTCCCTGCGCACACCGCTGAAGTCCACCTCGGCGAGCTGATTTTCCGTTATGGCAACGATCTTTCCGGGAATACCGAGACACATGGTTAGGCCCCCCCTCGGGCAATGGCGTGGAATGCCTGGCCGAGGGCAATCCCACCGTCGTTGGCAGGGACCTTATGATGGATGTAGACCTGAAAATCCTCCCCCTCCAGGAGGTCCCAGGCCCTGGCCATGAGGAGGTGATTCTGGAAGACCCCGCCGCTGAGGATGATCTCGGAGAACCCGGTCGCTTCTCTCATTTTGATCGCCATCTGGACAATGGCCCTGGCCACGGAGTTGTGAAACCGGGCCGAGATGACGGAAGGGTCTTCACCCTGCTTGATATCTTTTACAATGGCCTCGATAACGGGATCGGGATCGAGGATAAAACACCCATTGTTGTGGGTGATCTCAGGGGGGTACTCCCCTTTCTCCGCTTGATCGGCCATCTGTTCGAGCTCTATGGCTGCCTGTCCCTCGTAATGAATACTCCCCCTCACCCCGATGAGCGCGCTCACCGCTGCGAAGAGCCTCCCCATACTGGAGCAGAGGGGCGAATTGATGCCGGCCTGTATGGCCTCCTTGAGGAAGGACCATTTGGCGAGGTCAATGCCGTGAGTGAAGGGTATATCGGCGTTCGCTACCTCCCCATAAATCCTCTCGAGATAGACCGCCGCCATCCGCCACGGCTCTTTGGCCGCCCTGTCACCGCCGGGCAGGGGTATGGTGCGCAGGTGCCCGAGGCGGGCGTAGTGCCTGAGCGTCACCTCGAGGAACTCACCACCCCACACGGTCCCATCCTCTCCGTATCCCGTCCCGTCCATTATGACGGCCAAGACCGGCCCCGTTAATCCATGTTCGGCCATGCAGCTTAAGGCATGGGCGAAGTGGTGCTGGACGCCGATAGCGGGGAGCTTCAGGTCGCGCGCATACGCAAGGGCATAGCGCGTGGAGAGGTAGTCGGGGTGCAGGTCATGGACCACGACTTCCGGCTCTATCTGAAAGAGGCGTTTGATAAGCTCAATCCCCTCCTCAAATGATCGCATGGTCTCGTAGTTCTCAAGATCACCGATGTGGTGGCTTAGGAAGGCGTAGTCCCCCTTGGTGAGGCAGAAGGTGTTCTTCAGCTCCGCCCCGCAGGCGAGGGCGCTCGATCCCCCCTGCGGTAATCGAAGAGGGAAGGGGACAAACCCCCGCGCGCGCCTCAGGAAGGTCTGCTTCCCCCTGAAGGGCTTCACCACCGAGTCGTCACACCTCGTGCGGATCTCCCTGTTGTGCACGAGAAAGGAGTCGGCTATCCCCCCAAGGCGTTTCACGGCCTCGGCATCTTTATAGGCTATAGGCTCATCGCTCATATTGCCGCTCGTCATCACGAGACTCGCCAGTCCGTCCGAAAGGAGCAGATGATGCAGGGGCGTATAGGGGAGCATGGCACCCAAGGTGCCCTGCCCCGGGACAACGGACCCGGCTACGGCGGCATCGGGCCTTTTGGGGAGGATGACGATGGGGCGCTCTTTGCTGGCAAGCAGTTCCCGGGAGGCGTCATCGAGCACACAGATCCGCTCGATGACCTCGATATCCCGGCACATGAGGGCGAAGGGTTTGTCTTCGCGATATTTCCTCCCGCGAAGGCGGGCGACGGCCCCCTCTTGGGCAGCGTCGCAGGCGAGGTGAAAACCCCCAAGCCCCTTGACGGCCACGATCTTTCCCCCTTTGAGGAGTGCAAGGGTCTGTGCAATAGGATCACTACCGGGATCAAGGCCGGGATCTGAACTCGGCAGCGCATTCCCTTTGGCATCGAGCAACTCTACCTGAGGACCGCATGTTGGGCAGGCGTTGGGCTGGGCGTGGAACCGGCGATCCTCAGGATCGTGATACTCCCGGCTGCACTCAGGACACATCTCGAAGGGGGCCATGGTGGTCTTTGCCCGGTCATAGGGGATATCTTCTATAATAGTAAAGCGCGGCCCGCAATTGGTGCAGTTGATAAAAGGGTAGCGAAAGCGCCGGTCTTGGGGGTCGAAGAGCTCTCGCTGGCAATCCTCGCACAGAGCCATATCAGGTGAGACGAGGGTAAGACGCTCCTCCCCCCCGACGCTCTCTCGTATCTCAAATCCTGTATAGCCCGCAGGGGAAGCATAATTGACCTGGGTCCTCTCCACGATTGCGAGCGGGGGAGGAGAGGAGAGCTCAGAGAGGAAAGAGGCCACGTCCTCATCTGCACCCTCTATCTCTATCTGTACGCCCCGTTCGTCGTTGAGGACCCACCCCGCAAGCTCATGGCGCCGGGCGAGGTCATACACGAAGGGCCGAAACCCCACCCCCTGGACGATCCCCTCTGCCTGAACACTCGCCCTGACCTTCCTCATTACTCCCCTTTCGTTACGGATCGCTCCTCAAGCCATTGGAGCCAGGTATCGAGCCCCTCTCCGGTGCTGCAGGATAGGGGCATGATCTCCAAGCGGGGGTTTACCTTGAGGGCGTCCGCCCGGAACCGTTCCAGGCCGAAGTCTACATGAGGCAACAAGTCTATCTTGTTTAGCAGGAGGACGGAAGAGACTTGAAACATGAGGGGATATTTCAGGGGTTTGTCGTCCCCCTCCGTCACTGAGCAGATCATCACCTTCACGTCCTCGCCGATTGTGAACTCGGCCGGGCACACGAGGTTCCCGACGTTCTCCACCACAAGGAGCTCTATGCCGTCCAAGTCCAGCTGCCCGAGCCCTCCCCGCACCATGTTCCCATCGAGGTGACACTCACCACCGGTGTTTATCTGCACGGTGGGGATGGCGTGGGCGGCGATCCGCTCCGCATCCCTGGAGGTGGCGATATCCCCCTCGATCACCGCTATTTTTCTCCTCACCTTGAGGCGTTCGATCGTCCTTTCGAGCAGGGTGGTTTTCCCCGCGCCAGGGCTCCCCATGAGATTGACCACATAGACCCCCTGCTGGGTGAAGAATGCCCTGTTTTGGGCGGCGATGACCTCGTTCGCCTCAAGGATGTCCTTAACGAGCCTTATCTCCATCTGCTATCTCCATGCTCCTGATCTCCAGTTCTCTTCCCGCAATCATCTCCACGTCAACCCCCTCACACCGGGGACAGACCATGAAGGGGTTCTCCACCGTAAATTCCTCCGCGCACTGATGGCACCGAATCTTCAACGGCACCTCCTCGATCTCCAACGAGGCCCCCTCGGCGATCCCCCCACGGGTTATGGCCTCGAAGGCAAATCGCAGGGCATCCGGCACCACCGCGCTCAATTGGCCGATCCGCAGTTGGACCCGCGTTACCCGCGCCCCGCCGTAGGGGCGTGCCTCCTGCTCTACGATCTCCAAAAGACTCTGGGCTACGCCAAATTCATGCACTCTGTAATTGTACCTGGAACCTCCCCTGATCACAATCCCTGCAGCTCAGCCAAGACCGCCTCTATCACCTTCGGGAGCTTCGCCTCCACCTCCGGCGTCAGCTCCATACCCCAGGAGATCTCCTTGGGCTCAACCCCGATGATCACCACCTCGGGGTCGCCGCCGAGTTGTCTCGCCATCCCCAACACCTCCAGGAGCCCCACCTGATGGAGGGACAGGAGGCGCTCGGTCTCACCCATGAGGTCATCAGGGCAGACCCGGTATATGGTGCCGGGTTGCTCTCCCCCCTTGAGGGCATCGATCACGATAATGCGCTCTGCCTCTTGGATGACGGGGAGGAGTTCCATCGTGGCCGTGCCGCCGTCGATGACCTCGACCCCGGGGGGGAGCGACTGCTCCTCCAACGCGCGCACCGCATGCACCCCTACCCCCTCGTCCCGGAGGATCAAGTTCCCGATGCCGATGATCACCACCTTCTTGTTCTTTGCCATCTGCACTAAATATCCCTTAAGGGAAGATCCTTAAGGGATATCATCGAGGTCTTTTTATATAGTAATTGCTTAGAAAATAAGCCTCCACTATATTCCTCTCCCCTTGAGAGACTGTGTCTTAATTCAAATATCTCCCTCTCCCCGCGTCAGTCCCGCTCCGCTTTAAAAATATAGAGGTTGGGATGCCGCACAGTGGCAGGGGAGAGGGTGGGGGTGAGGGGTCCAGCTACAAGCATGTAAGATATTGTTTTTATTGTAACCCCTCATCTGCCGCCTTGCGGCATCCCGTATTCTCTGATTTATGCAAAGCGGCGCGGGACTGCACCTTCTCCCCTTACTAAGGGGAGAAGGGATATATAGTGCCAAAATGTAATTTCGACACAGTCTCTTGGGAGGAGAGGGGAAAAAAAGAGATTTTCATTGCCCGTGGGCGACATATCTATCATGATGGATTATTCCCTTTATGCCAGCTTCGCCAGCTGCAGGATTTCAGGGACCTTTTTCTCCCAGCCGATGGCCATGATGTGAACCCCCTGGCACAGGTCCTTCAAGTCATTAATGAGCCGGGCGGCGATCTCCAATCCTTTAGCGGTCTTGTCCTCCGCCTTGCCCATCTCGTCGATCAGTCCTTCCGGGACAAACACCCCGGAGACGTTTTTGTTCATGTACCGCGCCATACCGACGGACTTTAAAGGAATAACCCCCACCAGGACAGGTACCTTGAACTGCGCTGCCCGCTTCATGAATCGTTCGAAGGTATCGACCTCGTAGACCGCCTGGGTCTGAAAGAAACGGGCCCCCACGCTGATCTTCTTCTCCATCATGGCGAGCTGCAACTCAAAGGATGCATCAGTATCCGATACCGGTTTTACCACCGCCCCGACGCAAAATGCGGTCTTCCCCTGGAGCTCATTGCCGGCCAGATCGTGTCCCCCGTTCATTTGGCTGATGGTCCAGATCAATTGCTCGGAATCCAGGTCATAGACGTCCTTGGCATCGATGTGATCCCCTAAGCTCGGGAAGTCACCGGAGATGGCCAGGACATTTTTGATCCCCAGGACATGGGCGCTGAGCAGATCGGACTGCAGGGCGATACGGTTTCTGTCCCGACAGGTCATCTGGAAGACAGGGTCCAACCCCTTCTCTACGAGGAGGGCGCAGGTGGCAAGGGAACCCAACCTCATCACCGCGCTCTGTTGATCGGTTACATTGACCCCGTCTACCTTCCCATGGAGGATTTCCGCCATTTCCATGATCTCCGACGTATCCGTCCCCTTGAGGGGGCCGACTTCGGTGGTAACAGCAAATTTTCCGTTCTCTAGTGCCTCTTTCAAAGCCATTATCCTCTGTCCTCCTCGCTTGATTAATCCCGCTGTTCAAGGGCCCACAGGGCGGTAGAAAGGATCTCCGGTCGGGGCCTCTGCTTGTTCCATTGCTTGGGTGGGATAAACTGTTTGAGCTGATCCAGTCTGCCGACCTCCTTGAGCCTCTCGTAGATCAGCTCCCAGCCGCAGGACTTCTCCGGGCTAACCTCACATTTCCCATTGGAGGCCCCGCCGCAGGCACCATTCCTCAGGCCCTTCGAGCAGGCCGTCAAGGGGCAGATCCCGCCCGTGTAGTGGAGGAGACAATCGCCGCACTCCAGGCATCGTTCTGTCCCCCGCCACTCACCCCGTGAACCCCCAAGGGAGATGGTATTGCATGCGGGGTGAACGGGCTTTGGCACCATGGCCCCCACCGATTGCACCCCTATGCCGCAGGTCAACACCAACAGGGAGTCCGCCTCCATCACCTTGGCCTCCAGGGGACGGAGCCTCGAAGCCACCAAGGCCTTCTGGCAGAGGAAATCGATCACGGTGTGCCCCGTTACCTTCTTCCCCGCCCCCTCTAAGAGCTCCTTCATCGCCAACACCTGGGGCATCCCTCCGGTCTGACTTGATTGGGCGCACCCGTCACATCCCAGGATGAAGACCTTCTTTTCGCCTTCAAGGTAGCCCAGTATCTCTTCGAAAGGCTTTTGTTCTGACCGTAACATCGCTCTCCTCCTCGCTTTATGCTATGACATACCTTCGCAGCTCTCGCCCCTTGTGGTTCAAGAGGTGAACGGCACAGGCGATACACGGATCAAAGGACCTCACGATGCGGACTATCTCAAAGGGATTCCCTTCATCCTTCACCTTGGTCCCGATCAAGGCCTGCTCAATGGGACCGTGTTCGTCCTTATCGTCCATGGGGGATGCATTCCACGTCGTCGGAACGACACATTGATATTTCCCGATCTTTCGATCCTTGATGACGACCCAGTGTCCCAGGGCGCCCCTGGACGCGTCCACGATGCCCACGCCGGTACCTTCTTCAGGGATGGTATACTCGCAATAGGCCGGTTCCCCCGGCTTGAGTTCGAGGACCCAGTTCTCCAAATTCTTCGCTATGTGGAGGGTGCACAGGGCCCGGGCGGCATGCCTGCCGAGGACGGAGAAGAGGACCTCTGGAGGGGCCTTGAAATGGCCGAGCACCGAGTCCACCATTTCCTTGATTGCCGGATCACCCGCTGCGTACGCGACAGCGATCCTGGCCAGGGGGCCGACCTCATGGGGACCACCCTTGTATCGCGGGGCCTTGATCCAGGAATATCCGCCCTTTTTATGAGGCTGGGGCTTGGTTTCGCCCTCGAATGGGTGACGTCCTGATGCACCATCCTCGTACCACGAGTACTTGATCCACTCGGTGATCTGATCGAGGTCAAGGGGCTGATGCTTCAAATCCGCGGTGGTGCTTCCTTGTTTGAAGAGCCTCTCCCTCTTCGTGTAATCGGGATCCTTCCCATCCAGATCAAAAATGCCATACGCAAGGAAATTCCCGCATCCCTTGCCAATCTCGAAATAGTCGCTGTAGGTCTTCGCCACCTTGATCACATCGGGGACGTAGCAATCCTCTACAAACTCCCTCAGTTCCTTGGCCCGCCAGAGCAGGGTGGCGATCTTGTCCACGGTGGGGATCTCCGTCATCCCACCGGGCGTCACGGCACAGGCATGGGGAAGTTTCCCTCCCAGGATGGCCGTTGCCTCGTGTCCCTTGCGCCTTATCTCCAGGGCCTGGACATAGTGGGCGACCAACGTCTGATCGACCTCGGCGGGAAACCGGTAATCCCCCTCGTAGCGGGGGACAAAGGGGGCCAGCTCCCCCCGGGAGATGAAGGCCTTGATAGAGTTCAAGGTCCGATCCGGCCCCTCGTAGGTCGCCACCTTGGCGACATCGACGTAGTCGAGGGCCGCCAGGTGATAGAAGTGGAGGATATGGTCCTGCACCTGGTGGAACCCCATGGTCAGGTTCCGCATGATGCGACCGTTATCGGGTATCTTACCGGCGATCCCGAAGGCGCTATCCAGGTTCAGGGCAGCCGCCGTGGTATGGCAGTGATTACACACCCCGCAAATCCGCTGGGTGATGATCTGGGCATCGCGAGGGTCCCTCCCCTCCAGCATCCGCTCGAATCCCCTGAAGAGCATCCCCGAACATCGGGCCTCCTTGACTGCGCCGCCATCGACAACCGTCTCTACCTTTAAATGTCCCTCTATCCGCGTTACGGGATCTATTATTATCTTCCCCATTGGCTTTAAACCTCCCGTTCTTTCCAGTATTCACCGATCTTGGGCACATCGACATCGGTCAGTTGTTCATAAAAAGACCCCAGAAAATCGGGGAACTCGGGTTGGGTGCACCCCTGGCACCCCATACCGGCCTTGATGCACCAGTTGACCCCGTTATTCCACTGCCGGATGGGACAGTCGGCATAGGTGATGGGCCCTTTGCACCCGAGCTCATACAGGCACCCGGGATCGCCGAATTTTTTGGCGAATTTCCCCTCGTCGAAGTACGACCTGCGCTGACAGTTCTCGTGGATAAGCATCCCATAGAAGTCCTTGGGGCGGAGTAGGTCATCGAGCTCCTCGGGTTTCGGCAGACCGGCAATGAGGATCCGTGCCACCGTGCCCACGAACCAGTCCGGATGCGGCGGGCATCCGGGGATATTAATAAGGGGCGTGGTAACCTTCTCCTCTTTATAGATATCCATTACACTCTTTACCCCCGTGAGATTGGGTCTGGCGCCAGGGATGCCGCCGAAGGAGGAACAGGTCCCCAGGGCGATTACCGCCATGGCTTTCTTTCCCAGATCAACGACCCACTGGTAAAAGGGGATGGGCTTTTCACCCTTCTCACCTACGGTGCAAAAAACACCTCCATCGGCAGTAGGAACCACCCCCTCAACAATGAGGACAAAGCCTCCCTTGTGCTGTTTGCCGGTATCCTCTATGGCCCTGATGACCGGATCACCGGCACCTGCCGAAATGTTCGTATGGAATTTCAGACTGATATGTCTTCCCGGCACCACCTCATCGATGAGGATATTCTTTATGGAAGGCGCAACGGTATTGAGGACCGAAATAGAGCAGCCGCCACAGGTACCGCCTCCAATCCACACCGCCGGTAACTCCTTTACCTTTGACATTCACACCCTCCTTGTTCCGTTTATCACAAATAATTATTAGTTAATAAAAATATTTAATGGATGTCAAGGGCTAATTTGGGCAAAAAAATTCCCCCTCCCAGCGGAAGGGGGAACGGAGACCTCGTGATGATCTTACCGTGCAGATAATTCACGGTAAAAAGGGCTGCCACCTTTGCAACGTGCTATAATTCAACCAATAACTGAGATATTCTCTCATTGGCTTTTTCCATTTCTCGCGCCGCCTCTATGATGCTATTGTATACCCCGTCGTCCTCTGCGTTCTGGGCCTTCTCCGTCCATCTCTTAAGTTTTTCGCTGTGCTGTCTATTGTGCTCGGTCCAGAAACTCAATATCCTTTTAAGCCTCCCCTTTTCATCAGTGGGGAACTTCGCGAGGACGTCCTCCACCTTGGCCCGAATCATATCCTCTGGGACCGCGCCGAGGATCTCGTCAACCTTCTCCCCATCGACAAAATACATCTGCATAGGGATGCTCATAATCTGGTATTGTGTCGCCGTCAGGGAATTCTGATCCACATCTATCTTGCAGAATTTGAATCTGCCTTCGTACTCCTCCGACAGCTTGTCATATATGGGGGACACCATCTTACATGGACCACACCACGGTGCCCAAAAGTCAACCTCTGTGGGGAGGTCTGCATTCAGAACCTCTTCCTTAAAATTTTGATCGGTTACTTCAATTACCTTGCTCATGCTTCTCTCCTTTTTAGTACTCTATAGTTTTACATCAGGCTTACGAGAAGAATGGCCCTTCTCAAAACCATTCCAACCACGCTCCCTTTCGCTGCTTGTTGTGGGATTATCTAATCACAGCGAGGATATCGCTCCTGGAGACTATCAAGTATTTTTCACCTTCAAATTGGATCTCGTCGCCGGTGAATTTGGCAAAGACTATTTTATCCCCTATCTTTATATTCTCGGCGAGTTCTTCATCTGTCCCTACCGCAACAACCGTGCCCGTCCTCGGCTTTTCCTTGGCGGTGTCGGGTATAAATATGCCGCCTTTGGTTTTGTTTTCTCCCTCCTCTTCCAACCCAATCAATACCCTGTCCTCAAAAGGTTGTATCTGCATCTTTGATTCCTCCTTTCCTCTTAGTTATCCGTACTCTACGATTTTTGCTGTATCAAAGTCGACGGAGGCACAGAGACAATCCAAGCCCTCACACCTTTTGTCTATTCATACAGATATTTGAATGTCGAATTGGCTGCAACGGCTCCATCCCCAGCCGCCGTTATCACCTGACGAAAGGAATTATGCCTGATGTCCCCCGCGGCAAAAATGCCCGGGGCCGACGTCTTCATCAGTTCATCAGTGGCAATGAAACCCGCTTCGTCAAGCGTTACCAGTTGGGAAAAGATCTCGCTATTGGGCTTAAGTCCTACGGCAACGAATAGCCCGTCTACCTCGAGATTCGAGGATTCTCCGGTCTTGGTATTCCGCAGGCGAAGACTCCTTACTATCCTGTCCCCCACTATTTCGTGCACCACTGTATTCCAGACCAGCTCTATCTTTGGCTGGGCGAAAACCATCTCTTGCAGTGCCTTCGTGGCGCGCAATCGATCTCGCCGGTGTATAAGATAGACCTTGCGGCAATGTTGGGTCAACTCCAAGGCACCGGTAAGAGCGGTATCGCCACCGCCCACCACCGCTACTTCGCGGTCGCGGAAAAAAAAGCCGTCACAGGTAGCACAGTAGGAGACACCCCGTCCCGCAAGGCTTTCCTCGCCGGCGACGTCCAACTTGCGGTACTCGGAGCCGGCGGCGATAATGATCGTCTTCGCTTGAATGTTGCCTTCGGTGGTAGAGACCTCGTAGGCGCTTCCCTTCCTCACGCCGGTTACCTCAGCGGCGAGCGTCTCAAGTCCATATTTAGTTGCCTGCCGGCGCATAAACTCGCCGAGCTCCGGTCCCGACACACCTTCAGGAAAGCCGGGGTAGTTTTCTACTAAGCGGGCGTTCACTATTTGTCCCCCAAAAACACCGCGTTCGAGCAGGAGAGTCGTGAGTCCCGCCCGTGCCGCGTAGAGACCGGCGGCAAGTCCGGCAGGTCCGCCTCCAATAATGATTGTTTCATATTCAATCATTAATCACCTCACCTCCGCTCTTTAGGTGGATGCCGGAGTTTCGCCGGGGTGTAATCTATGCCACTTGGCAAGCAGCTCCTCCCGGCTTTCCTCGTGGTCTGGATCAGGCACGGCGGCATCTACCGGACATACCTCGGCGCACTGAGGTGAATCAAAATTGCCTACGCATTCGGTACACTTATCGGGATCAATGACATAGGTCTCTTCTCCCTCTGAGATTGCTCCATTGGCGCACTCCTCTTCACAGGTACCGCAACTGATGCATTCATCGGTAATTTTGTAAGCCATCGGTTAACCTCCTTCTTGGTTCTTCCTCCGCTGTTGTTGAAAACGATAATACCTCTTTGCTGTTGCCTTGTTAGGTGATCCCCAATAATTTGTCGATTTTCGCCTTATCGAAACCGACAATGGGGCGGTTATTAATTAAAACGACGGGCACACCCCTTATGTTGCGACGCTGAAGCTCCCTGGCTCCCTCAGGGTCTTTTTCTACATTGACCTCCCTGAATCTGAATTTCTTCTGTCTTAAATATTCCTTAACTCTGTTACACCAAGGGCATGAAGACCCGGTAAGAATTATGATCCGTGGCTGACTAGAAGCTGGCATAGATACCTCCTTGGTATTGTCCTCGTCGGCCTGTATGTGGTACATGCTGAAGCATAGCGGTGGAAGGCGCCGTTTCAGCATGGGTCATGAATTCATCAGGGGGCGCTTCATTGGCCAGCACGATGAGGCCGGTGCGTGTGCCGTAGCCACCCTTGTCACAAGCTGCGATACGCATCTGGGCCTCGTGAGGCATGCAGCCGTTCTTCACCATGGGGTCACTTTGTCACCTTAAGCAAACGGAGATGCCCCCTTAAAAAAAGATATTCATCAAAACCCCCAAAGCCTTGGCTGGAGAGCATTCCCCTGAGGTCGAGCCTGAGAAATTCCACAGCCAGCTGGCACTCCCCATGGACAAATGCCCACCGAAAGGGGAACCACAATTTCTCTACGTCGAACTCATTATAGTCCAAAATACAAAAGACTCCACCCGGCTTCAGGACACGGTAAGCATTGCTGATAATCCCCACTTTCTGGTCATCTTCAAACCCGTGCAAAACAAATGAGATGAACACCCTGTCGAACTCTTCCCGATATGTCAAGGGGATATCAATCCGCTGCTCCCTAAACTGGATATTGGGATATGGCCGGCAGCGTTTTCGAGCCAGGTTCAGCATCTCCTTGCTGATATCAAGTCCCAGGATGCTCCCCTGAGGACCTACCCATGGGGCCATAAAGCTGCTGTTCCTCCCCGTCCCCGACCCGAGGTCGAGCACAGACTGACCAGGCTGGATATCCATCTTCTCCACCACCCTCTTAATGAAAGAAGGGTAATATCCCAGCGAGATCACATCCATAAAAAGATCGTAATAGCGGGCCTCCGTTGGCCCCACCTCTACCTTTGATCGTGGTGTCGTTACATCACTCCTCTAACTCAGCATTGCCCTATACCCACCGGCGTGCCTTTTGTCCTTGGCGGCCTCAAACATCTCATTTCCCTCTATTATACTCTTGATGCCCATCGCACCATTGACTACCTCAAAATGAAGACCATACGTATCTGTGAAGGCAATTTCACCCCCCTGACGCCGGGTGCACCCATATTCGCCCTAGTTTCGCTTACAGCATTTCAATGGCCTTCATGGGGCATGCTTCGACACATATGCCGCAATCATGACAAAACCCCGGGATGGGATAGGGCAAATCATACGGCTCCTCTTGTTTCCAAAGCCTATTGGGACACTCAAGCACCGCGGCGCACACTCCTTGATCGCACTGCTCCGGGTGACACTTCTTATCGTCAATCGTTACCTTTAGTTTTGGCTCCGGCATCTTTCCTTCTTCAGTACGAGGATGACCCCATGGACTGGATCACCTCTTGTCTTCTGTACAGTTACGGCAATAACCCTCTATACAGAGCTCTACCTTGTCCACAGAAAAGCCATTTTTGCGTTCCACCTCTGCCACCAGTTTGCCGATCAGAGGACTCTCAAACTCCATGACTTGCCCACAGCCTCGGCACACGAGATGCTGATGTTCCCCCGAGCGCCTCATCTCATAGCAACAGCACCCCCGACGCAGATGTCTTTCCTCTATTATGCCGTGTTCCTTAAACAAGCGTAAATTGCGATAAACCGTCGCAAGGCTAATAGACTCATCCTTCTCACTGGCCCGGCGATACAGCTCCTTGGCATCGAGGTGCCCCCCTACCTCTCGTATAGTATCGAGAAGAAGCTTTCGCTGTGTGGTAAGTGGTCGAATCATCATCTGTTCTACTTGCGATTGATTTGCATTCTCATCAATATAATAACGCCGTTTTACTTTGTCAAGACAGCGACTAAAATTAGCTTAGCGTAAAAGGGAAATACAGAGCCTCCCTGGTGGCATTGGCCGTCGTTGAGGTGCCGCTTTTTGAAGGCACTGGAATATTTTTTAAACAAAATGAATATAAGAAGAATGGAAGGGGGAAAGGGGGCTATGTTCTGTAGCGGCTATTCAGCCCCTCCACCCCCCCTTTGATAGGCGTCCTTGATTATCGTTGTCCTCCGCATGGAGCGTGTCCAGCTTAGCAAGGGGACCATCATTAATCTTGGTATCCCCAGGCTAAACCGCCCTTCGAACCTCAGCCTCTTTCCCCGACGTTTTTAAGAGGCCGTTGGCCGAGGCAGCAGGCCTGCCTGCTTCACGATCTCCGGGACCCTCTGCTCCCACTCAATGGCCATGAGGTGAATTCCGTGCACCCCTTCGATCTGCCGCAGTTGTTCTATCTGCTCCACACAGATCTTTACCCCCTCCTGGACCGGTTCCTTCGCCTTGACCATCCTGCCTATAATGGAATCAGGTATGGTAATCCCCGCTACATTCTTGGCCATATACCGCGCCATACCTCCAGACTTGAGGGGGGTTACCCCCGCCAGGATGTGCACCCTTTTATGGAGCCCCCGCTCCCTCACCATCCGCATCCACTCCTTAAAGCGATCCATATCGTATATGCACTGAGTCTGGATAAAATCGACCCCTGCCTTGCCCTTCTTCGCCAACCGAACCACCCTGAACTCAAAGGGATCGGCGAATGGGTTGGCCGCCGCCCCGATGAAGAGTCTTATTTTACCCTCGATTTTCTCCTCACCACCGAGCAGCGTCCCTTCATCCCTCATGGTCTTGACACACTGAATCAACTGTATAGAGTCGATATCAAAGACATTGGCCGCTTCCTTCTGGTTGCCGAAGATCTGGTGGTCGCCGCTCAGGCAGAGTATATTCTTGATCCCCAGGGCTGTGGCCCCAAAGATGTCACTCTGGATGGCGATACGATTCCTGTCCCGGGTGACCATCTGCATTACCGGCTCCAGTCTCATCTGCACCAAGAGGGCACAGGTGGCGATGCTCGACATCCGCACGATAGAGGTCTGATTGTCGGTAACGTTGATGGCGTCTACATTACCTCGTAGATATTCGGCCTTCTGCCTTATTACCTCCACATCATTCCCCTTGGGAGGCCCAAGCTCGCCGGTGACGGCAAATTCCCCCTTCTCCAATATCTTCTCTAATGCGCCTTCTGACTTCATGGTCTTACATCCTCTCTTATCACCTTTCTTGGGCCGCCGCTGAGACTCGGCTTCCAGTTTTTGGTGGGGACGATGTCCTCCAACAGTTCTAACTGCCCCCGTTCCTTAAGCCGATCATAAATCAACTGCCAAGCGCACTCTACTTCCGGGTCGATCTCACATTTGCCCCCCTGTGAACCGCCGCAAGGCCCGTTGAGGAGTCGTTTGGCACATCGGGCAATGGGACAGATCCCGGCTGTTTTGTCCAAGATACAATTGCCGCACCCGGCGCACCTCTCCGCCCATATCCCCGCGTCGAGATTGGCGCCATAAAATTTTGTATCCACAGCAGGCAGGACGATAACCCTCTCTCCGGCCACCTCTCCCACATATTGTACTCCCACCCCGCAGGCCATGGACAAAATCACATCCGCCTGATAGATCTTGTCTAGATAGGGTTCGATATACTCTCGGTCACACTGTCGTATCAGGGTTGCCTCTTCTATCTCTATCTCCCTTTTCTCCTTTTTGTACAGCATCCTGAGCTGGGAGGCGAGGACGCCTACCTCCTTTTCTCCCCCCGCCATGCATACACTCACACACTCGCCGCACCCCAGGATCAGGATTTTTCTGTAAGGCTCTAACATGGCCCTAATCTGGTTCAGTGGTTTCCGCTCACCAACTATCATAATACATCCTCCTTCTTTAAACCGAGGGGCAATTTCTCGCGTCCTTTATCGTTCCCCATCTTATCTCCCCAAGGGACTGGGGCCCAAGGACTTTATCTTTTCCGTCATCTCGGTAATAATATCAGCAAACCTGCTTCCCATAGGGCCTGGGACTTCATACATCTGTACCCGTTCTCCTTCGAGGCCAACCTCCTCCAGCAGTTTCCTGGCATAATCGACTCGCTTGAAGGCCTTTATATTACCTTCTTTAAAATAACACTCTCCAATCTTACATCCCATAATCAAGACCCCATCAGCACCTTCCTCCAGGGCCTTCAAGATATGGAGGACATCGACCTTGCCCGTACACAATACCCGTACCTCCCTAATATGGGGAGGAAAGTTCACTCTCGCCTTTCCCGCTACATCCTGGGCTGCAAGGGCACAGTAGTGGCAGAATATCCCCACGATCCTCGGTTCAAAATCACCCATCACATACCTCCTTATGCGGAAAGCATCGCCTCGATCTGATTTAGCAGCTGTTCGTCTTCAAAGTGTTCGAGCTGGATGGCCATTCTCGGGCATGCCGCAACACAAATCCCACAGCCCCGGCACTCCTGCGGCAATATCTCCGCCACCCCTTCTTCCCCTATATAGGGGACGGAGAAGGGACAGACCCTTACACAGGTAAGACAGGCCACACACTTAGCCCCGTCCACCTTTGATACCATGGTACCGCTCATTAGGTATTCTTTGGTAAGGATGGTGGTTGCCCTCTGCGCCGCCGTTTTGGCCTGGGCTATGGAATCCTTCATGGTCTTTGGTCCCTCTGCCGCACCGCACCCGAAGATGCCCCTTTTGCTGAACTCTACGGGAGTAGCCGTTGCCACATGATCCTCTACCTCAAAGAACCCATCTTCATTGAGTGGAAGGCCTAAAGTAAAGGCGAGAATGTCATTATCTTCTCCCTTGACAATCCCGCTGGACAGGATAATGAGATCAAACTCCTCCTTGTCTTTCCCATGCGTGACAAAGATCTTCTCGCCTCTGTCAATATCCACTCCGTCTGTGACCTCTACAAAGTTCACTCCCTGCTGCTTCGCCTTCAAATAGGGGGCAAAAAGGGCTCCAGGGGTGCACATCCCCTTGGTGCCCACTGTAACCGAAACACCCATATCGCTCAGGGCCAAGGCATTTTGTATCGCCTGCTGGCAACAGACCTTTGAACAATAGGGATGCTCCTCATTCCTCGATCCGACACACTGCACCATGAAGACCTTCTTGCCCCTTTTTATTTCATCCTTCCGCAGCCGATTCTCCAAGTCGCTTTGGGTCAAGACCCTGCTGTCCTGATCGTATCCATACTCCGCCGGCCTATATTCAGAGGCGCCTGTAGCGATTATCAAGACGCCGTGTTCCAACTTATTTTCCTCGCCTTCTTTTCCTATCACTGTCTCAAAGTTGCCTATACGCCCTGCAAAGCCACGTACTTGATACCCCTCGTAGACCTCTATAAGCGCATTTTCTTTAACTTCCTTTATGAGGGACGAAACGTATCCCGAGACAGGCCTGCCCTCTTCATCCCTCCACATTCTCCGTGCATACCCGCCCAGCTCTTGGTCTTTCTCCACCAAAATGGTGGGAAAACCCTGCTTGGCCAGAGAAGTGGCGGCCACCATACCGCTCACACCGCCGCCGAGCACCAGGGCCTTCCTTATAACCGGCCTGGGGGTGGGGAAAAGGGGTCTCAAGGACCTCGCCCTCCCCAAGGCCCCGGAAAGCTCTTCCTTCACACGCCCCAGGGCGAGATCCGGATAGTCCCTGTTCGGCCAAGATATGGCCTCCCTGACATTAACCATGGTCACCAAGTGAGGATTTAACCCCGCCTCCCTCGCTGCCCTCTGGAAGATGGGTAGGTGGCTTCGGAGGCTGCAGGCCACCACCACAACCCTGTTGAGGTCGATCTCCTCGATCTTACCCTTGATGAAAGAGAGCCCCTGTGGTAGGCAGGCGAAATCGAGGACCGTGGACTCTGCAACATCCCCATACCCCTCGGCAAAATCTGCGATCTTCGAGACATCCAGCACATCAGATACAAGCCCGCCGCACTTACATACAAACACCCCTATCCTCGGCGCCTCCCCCCCCACCTCCTTCTCCTTCGGAAATGTGGGGACGGTAGTCAGTGTGCCCCTCGCCTCCTTGAGGAAGGCAGCGGCCTCACAGGCAGCCGCCTCTGCGTAAGCTACAGAGAGGGGGATCTCTTTGGGACCGGTGGCCGTGGCACCTGCGAAAACCCCCTCCTTCTCGCTCCTCCCCGCTTCAATCTCCTTAACAAATCCCGCCTCATCAAGGCTCAGGCCAAGAACTTGAGCGACCGCCTTGGAACTATCCGACAACCTCATGGGCAACGCTAGGGCTACCAAGTCGAAGGACGCCTCGCCATCCTCAGACAATACCTTCACCTCTCCATCCTTCTCCTCGCAGGATCGAGCTTTCGTCCGTATGAACTCCACTCTTTCGGAGCCCCGCGCTTGTCTATACGCCCTTTCCCAAAGCCTTCCATGGTTGCAGGGCTCATCGTAGAAGATCGTTATCTCTGCTTCATCGTATTTCCTTGTGATCTCGAGGGCCGCCCTATAGGCATGGGAACAGCAGTAGCCGGAGCACACCGGATAATCCGAATTCCTTTGATCGACGCACAGCACCATCCCAACCCTTTTTGCGACCTTGCCGTCCGAAGGTCTTTTAAGCTGACCGCCGGTTGGCCCGTAGATGCTTATGAGGCGTTCGAGTTGAAAGTTGGAGACGACATTCTTGATTTTTCCCAGACCAAACCTCTGCGCCTCCTTCCCTCCCTCATAGAGGTCAGGGCCTACTGTTAACAGGATCGCCCCTACCTCCAAAACCTCCTCCGCCTCTGAATCGGAGAAATTCACGGCATTTGTTGGACAGATATCAGCACATTTCGTGCAACTTTTATCCTCAAAATAAAGGCAACTATTGGTGTCAAGTATAGGGGTATTGGGCACTGCGCCACCATAGGCCATATATATGGCCTTTCTCCCCCCCAGACCAAGGTTGAACTCGCTTGGCACGGTAACAGGGCAATTCATCCAGCAGAGGCCGCAAGAGATACACCTAGATACATCTACGTAACGGGGGGCCTTGGCTATCCCGGCACTAAATCGACCAGGCTCCCCAGAGACCTCCTTGACCTTTGCCCCGGGGACGAGCGTGACGTTGGGGTTCGCCCTTGCCTCGAGGACCTTAGGAGTCACTATAGTAATCGTGGCTATATCCTCGGCATTCCTGTAAATCTGAACCATCTTTCCGCCCGGATAGGGCCTTTCATCCAACAAAAAGACCTTGTACCCGGAATTAGCGAGATCAATGGTCGCCTGGACCCCCCCTATTCCCGCTCCTATGACGAGGACCGAACCCAATTTCTTCTCCATCTTTTCCTCCTATAGACATTCTTTATTGATAACACATAAAACTCCACGCATGTGATGGATGATAAATTCCACATCTCTCATAGGGTTTTAGGTAGGCAAGACCCCGATATCCCTAGGATCTGCAGGTAGGTGATAAATTGGTTTTCAATATTCTAGTTTATAAATAGCCTCGTGGGGGCAAATCTCTATACACCTCCCGCAATCCTCACAGAACCCGGAGATAACGAAGGGAGGGTCGTACGGTTCCTCTTGCTTGAAGAGCTTCCTCGGGCACTCCCCTACTATAAGACATACCCCCTCCGCGCAACTCGCCGGGTGGCACCGCTCATAGTTCACAGCCACCCTCTGTTTTTCAATAATGACCGCCCTAGGCTGAAGCGGGTCGAGAGATAAACCGAAGCTTGGTCAATATCTCTTGCACCCCCTTTTTGAGGGGTGAATCCTTGGGAAGCTCCTTTACCGGTCTGCCTTCCGCCTCAAATCCCCCTATGTAAGGATCTTCGGGGATGCTCTCCAACAACTCAATCTTTCCCTCCTTCAGGAGATTTTCCAAAGTGGGGGAAAGTTCTCCGGTTGATCGATTGAGAACCAGATAGATCCTTTTGACATTGCTTCTCAGATCATGAATCAACTGTTGGGTCCTGATTGCCGCGCGCACGCCGGGAACGGTGGGATTGGAGATAATGAGCAATGTATCCACATCGGCGGTAGTCTGCCGACTGATGTGCTCCATCCCCGCCTCATTATCGATGACTACAAACCGATACTGCTTCGAGAGACGATTCAGGGTAGAGCGGAGCATATGATTTACAGCGCAATAGCAGCCCGTCCCCTCGGACCTCCCCATGGCCAATAGATCGAGTCCCTTCGATTCCACCAGGCCTTCCCTCATCTTGGTGTCAAGCCATTCCTGTTTGGGAATGCCGGGGTCAAACCCCTCCTTGTATATCCTGTTTTCCATATACTCCCTGATCCCGCCGATGGTGTTGACCTGGTCGTCCAAGGGGAGATCAAGGGCCATGTGTAGGTTGGTAGCAGGATCACCATCAACGGCCAGGACGGGCGGACTCTCTCTTGCCAGAAAGTCGGCGAGGAGGGCGGAGATCGCCGTTTTGCCCGTCCCCCCTTTTCCAGCTACGGCTAACGTAGTGGGCATCTATGCATCCTTTCTTAGGCCTTGGCAGCCCCTTCTTTTACCTGTTTCGCAAACCCGGGGAGCCACGCAGGTATCCCTGCTGCTTCTCCAGGCCCGACTACGGCCTCCCACTCAAAGCCCAAGGACTCCTCTGTCTCTCCCTTAATCCGGGCACACTTCCCTGGGATTACGAGCTTTCTATGTTTCACCTGATTCGATATACCTGACTCCTTGAAGACCTTGGCGATCACGTCTCCGTTAAACTTTCCCGCTGCCCAGGCAGTCAGGGGACCAAGTCCTTCCGAATCCGTTACGGCAAGCCATGCGGAGACCTTGCTGTTGGCTATCTGGGTAGAGACCAAAAAGTAGGTCAAGGCCCAATTGCTGGTAACCAGCACGGGAGAGTATTCGTCGGGAGAACCAACCTCGTAGACCTTTGCCTCCACCGCCATGGGGATCCTGGGGTCGGTGTAGACATTGAGTCGCTCCACCAGCAAAGGGAAGAGGGTGTTGCGATCGAAATCCGAGAGCACGACGATCCCGGCAAATTTGATGATAAACGCAGAGGCAAGCACCGCCTCTTCTATCCCCCCTTGGGCGAAATGGAAGGGGAAGGCTACCGTTGGATAGCCCAGCGGTCTAAACTCCTGTTTTATCGCCGCCCGTCTCAGAAGGGTTTGGTCCTTAATCGCATCGAGAAGGGTCTTGGAACCTGCATCGAGGACAACCTCGTCAACCTTCTCTTCCTTTAATTTGGTAGTCAGGGGTACAAGCTCGGTTATCCCTTCGGCACGTATCCCTATGGGGGTAGGTCTCTCCTTTATCTTGGGGATCACTGCATCAATGTTCTCCTTGGTAACGGGATACAGCAACGGCCTCCTATCGGCACAGACATCGTAGGCCTCAAAGAGGGTATCTGTATCCTCACAGATCAACATCAAGGGGAGCTCGGTTGCAGCAGAGACCTTCTTGACCAGGGCCAAAAACTTTGAGGGATCACCGGAAGCGTATTGCAAGGCCAGCAGGTCGGCCTTGAGGGTAAGGCCTATCCAAGTAAACTGAAACTCCTCGATCTTCTTTATCTTTTCCTCCACGGTAGCATCATCATCCGTATCTGCGATCAATAGGCCAACCCCGGTAGGGTGCTTGTACGTCTTCTCATGCCGGTATACTATCTCTTCATCCCCTATCTTCAACTCATTCTCACCGGTCCCCACGGTGACCAACTTCATCAATGGGGCGAGGGCTTCTTCAAGCTCTGCCTTTACCTCTGGTGCAAGGTGGGGACACTTGTCCAGGGTGGTCCCTCCAGAAGCAAGCTTCATGGCGAAGGCAAAACAGGTGGGAAACCCGCAATCGCGGCAGGGCTTTTTATTGGGCAAAAGCTTCACAATTTGCGAACCAGATAATGGCATTTTATATTCCTCCCCTTTGTAGTATTTTTACTCAGGGATCTCAACCTCCCCCAGAAGCCATGGGTGTTGGTGTTCGTCCAACCACGCCAACAGTTCATCAGTGTTGGTGACATCTTCCTCAGTCGCTATCTTGTCGTAGAGCCCTTTGGCTTCAAGGACCTCCCTGTATCTTTCCTTGATCTCCTTGGGCATCCACACCATTCTGTGAAGCCCTCCATCCTTCTGGATGAACTTAGCGGATCTTATTTGCTCCAGGCCTGTACCGAGTCTCCCTTCGACCTGCCTCCCCCCTGAGGTGTCGCCAGCCATATGGGAAAAGGTCTCCCCGATCACGGTCTCACCCTTGTAGTCCCTATGGACTAACCCAAAGGCGTCCGCCTCAGGGATATAATACACGATGGCCTCAAAACAGCCACAGGAGGTGTGGGGATGCTCAAAGGCGCTATAGAGATAGACTCGCTCGACCCCACCGAGGGACCTCTCTTTCACTGTTTCATTGACCCCGGCATATTCGCCCTTCACCTCATCTACCAGATCTCCCTTGGGGATGGCGAATATCGGCCCCTCTGGGTCTATCTTGGCGGCTGCCCTGCCATCGAACCAGTTTATGGCCCCGCAGTTGGCGATCCGGTTGGGGGTGATAACGGAGACATGGGTGGGGGCAAAACTCTGGCAGAGGACACAGCCATAGAATGTATCCACATCCTCGTCGTTCAGTTGCCTGGCCCGCTCGTCCCTGACCTCCCATTTCTCCTTGACCTCGGGCAAGACCTTCGCTATCTCAGCGGGGTCGGTGATGATGGTGACCTGGATCTTTTCGATGATGGCCAGTTCTGAAGTATAGAGGAATATCAATACCCCCCCATATTCTTTGAACGTATTCCATCCCTTCTCCGCGCACTCCTTATTCAAGCGCATCCATACGGCGTCCCTCTGGTTCATGTGATACCAACACTCGATAAAGTTGGTGAACATGTGGATCCGTCGCTCCAGGATACCCATGGCGTCTTCCTCAACCTCTGCCCCGGCCACATCGATTATGATGCCTATGGGATAACTGCCTCCCTCCTCGAACTCATTAAGGTCGGGGCCGATGATTTCCACTTTCTCGTTTTCGATCTCATTCGGGTCTCTGAGCCTCACGTGTTCAAATTTGGTGTCGACCTTCGGGCCGCCAAACTCAAGCCACAGATCCTCTTTTCTTATTACCTCGCCCTCATATTGGGGACCGATATCTGAATGCCAATCCATCGTCATACCTCCTTCGCCAATACTTTTTATTATTTTATCCTGCAGATTGTAAACCCTTGATGAGAGAGTCCAAAAACTCCTTCCACTTTTCGTCTTTCCTTATATTGTTCAGGGAAAAATTTGCATTAGGGAAGTAGTACTTATCCAAGGTCATCGTCTTGAGGTGTTTATAGGCATAGTGTTTCAATACCGAAAGACACTGTTCTTGGAAATCACTCCTTATCCCGAAGAAGACCACCAGGTCGTGATTGCCTTCTCCTCGCACACCCTTCCAATCGGGATCTTTCAGGGCATTGACGATCTCCACCGCATCATAGACGCAATCCGGATCGACCTCGAGCTCTGTCAACTTCCCTTTGAGGTGCCCGGTGGCGCAGATGGCGAAATTAGCGGCCTTGGAGATATCTACAGCATACTCCAGGGCCGATTTGCCATCCAGTGACCATTGCAAAAGTTGAGCTCCGAGCACAATCAAGGGCCTCTGCGCCTTTTTAATAGTCTTGACAAACTGCTCGGGGGTTTCCAATATGGCGGCGCTCTTCGTCCCGGTAAGGATATTTACTCGATGAAGCGGTATCGTGGCCATTTTCTCTCCTCCTTAATGAATGACTGAATCAATGGAAACCTTCGAAGGATAGGTCCCAATGAATGTGGGCAGGCCCGCGGGCTCCTTCTGTTTCCAGCCTATCTTTTCCAAATAGGGCATTACCTCTTTTCTATAAATCAGGGGAATATCTGCAACCCTCCGGATGAAGAGGTGTAGGTCTTCGGGGAGACCACCTCCCATATACTTCTTGTAGAGGGAGATGTAATGGTTAAGCTTGATCCCCCTTCCTTGCGGTGTATCGTTCTTCCTGATGCAGAGTTTGGGGATCATTACCATGGCCTTCTCCTTCGTCTCGGTGACGTAAGCCAAGTGCTCAGGGGAGGGCTCTGCCGTATCTATCAATTCCCGCTTCCTGGCGTCCATCACCGTCCAATCATCCTCCTCCTTTCTTGAAAGGAAGAGCCTCCTATATTTGGACGAATGGGGGCCCAGTACTACCGGGATACCCAGCCTATTGAAGCCGGTGCCGATCGAGGCGGCCTTTTGGCTCATCGCCCCCCAGGCTACCCCACAGGCGCCCACCCGGTTGAGGACGTAATCAGCGATGACTTCATAATTCGCTCTCAGGGGTAGGCTGGCGAAGATATTGGCTATCTTGATGGCCGCCCCAGAGATGTGGGCGTTAGAGACACAGGAACCGATATTTATTACTCCTCCGGCGTCGAAATCCGGGGGATATTTCTCATAGACGGTTTTGCCGTCTTTGTCTTTCTTCATCCCTGCAACCATGGCCGCACACCCGGTGAGCACGACGATGTACTTCCTCCGAGCGAACTCGTCCACCATATCGGCCACATCTTCTATATCAGGGTAATTGGAACAACCGACAAAGGCGATTACGCCGGGGATGGTCCCTAAAGTGATGGGTGCCCCCACCTTCCTGATCTCCGTATCCATGACGGCGCCCCGTCCGGCCCTGACCTTCCAGGTCTCCGTGCCGGCCGCCACCTGCATGATCTTAAAGATGGGAACATTCTGAGGACACTCACGTTCGCACTTGCCGCAGCCGATGCAGAGGTTGAAGAGCTCCTTCAGGGGTTCGAAATCGCCCTTGGCCAGCGCTGTTATTCCGTCTCCGATGGAAAAGAGATTCGGACACACCGATTCACAGATGCCGCACTGGGTACACTGCTCGGCGAGCTTCATCGCCTCTTCATCGGTCACGAGCTCCTTCTTCCGCTGAGGGGCGATCTTCATCGCCACCTCCACCGCTACCTCGGCCGCCTTGTCAGGCTCCAAGATGGCGAAGTGCTCCTTGTTCTCCGTCATCCTCTTGATGATCTCGCCCGTGTCCATATCCGAGGCATCCTCAAGCCCGTACATGGCCTTGTCAAGGGTGGCGATGAGGGCGGATCCCACATTTGTGGCCTCCTCCGGCATGTTGGTATTGATGCACTGTTCATCTGTCATGATCACGTCGGCGATCCCCGACCTCACAAAGAAGAGCTGCCGGGAAAGAGGACCGACGACCTTCGCCTTATCCGAATATCTGGTCGTCTCCAGGGCAGTGCAACAGATCCCACAGACCTCCACCTTGTCTTCAAGATTCTTTTCCCGAAGATGATCTATGACCACGGTGGAGGTAGCGGGATTATGGCCCACCACCAAGATCACCGGTTTGGACTTGTCTATTGAACCCCACCCCATCTCCACGAGGGGAGTGTCGGCGACCGAGGTCGGGAAGTCAAACCCCACGATCTGGGCGATATCGGCCACCTCCATCCCTACGTGATCGAGCATACTAGCATGGAGCGCCTTCGACTCATAGTCCAGCGCACTACCTTCCTGCCCGAAGTGGGTTGAATCAAGAAGATGGGCGATTTCCTTATAGACATATTCTATGGCGTGTTTGAGATCGCCCAAGGTCTCCGGTTTCAACCCCGTGACCGTCCTGATATTCGGGGCCTCCACCTCAATAAAGGTGCCCATATCTATCTTTTTGTCCGGTCCGTGTCTGTCTATCAGGTATTCAAGGATATGACCGGCATGGGCGGCATGGGCCGAGCACCCCATCAGACAGGCCAAGAGGATTATTCTGCCTTGTTGAGCACTTATATCGAGACCGCAGGCGCCCCTTCTCCCCTGGGTGAGATCACATTTACCGTAGGTACAGAGACAGCACAGGTCACAAAAGGGGGCATAGAAGGGCGGATACGTCTTGAGCAGCCTCATGTCCCAACTTCTGAGATCAGTGATCTCGGGCATAGGCGTGGGGCCCACCGGCTCCCAGTCGTCCTCCGCCTTAATAAGCTCCCTGATCTCCTCTTCCTTCTTGGTCAACTTCTTAACTAAATCCTTTATCTCTTTTTTATCTTTCATCGTGGACTACCTCCAATCATAGACTTATTATTTAATAATAAAAATTATAAACTTAAACCCTGTCAACCCCCGTTATTCCTCTTATTAAATTCAGGGTATCAGGGTGCCTCACGACCAGGATATTCGCCCCAGCCATGAGGAAGGAAAGGGCCGTTACCCCTTCCCATACCAGGGCCTGTTCTTTATTCTCTTTTGCCTGTCTGGTCTTCCAGCACTCTGACCCCAGATCGGCTATTAAGGGCATTTGGGTCATCTCATCTTTAAAGATCACCCCAGCCTGTTTCACCCGCTCCATCAAGCTGAAGGTATACTCAAATCCATATCCGAGGGCAGACGATAAGGGGTCTATCACGATCTTATCCAAGGGGCAGAACTTACTGAGCCTGACGTTGAGTTCCTTCAACAGATTGATGTCTACCGGACTCTGAGCGATTAAGGTATGGCCATGATCCAGGGCCACCTGGGCGACCCTTTCATAGTTCTCCTTTAAAATAGGGCCCAACAGGAGGTTCATCCCGCTGCAGGCCTCGGCCACCTTGGGAAGGACCAATGCATCTTTGTCGGCGTCCGCCGAGCCATAGATGATCAGTGGGCAGTTTATCGCTTCCGCTACCTTCTTGGCTGTCTCGGCCGCTTGCTCGGGGGGGCTATCCTTCACTGAGGGATCGGTACTTACCAGCCTGAGGCAAACCGCATCTGGCCCATAGTCCTCACACTTCTTCGCCCACGCAACAGAATCAGAGATTACATCTTTGTAGGGCTCAACCCCCCATTCAGGCCAATCCTCCGGCTCCATGTCCCATAGTTCTAAGGCGAACTTAGGGGGGTGGGGATAAGAACCTTCATCGAAAGAATGCAGGGGGAGCCTGTTCTCCCCCCCCAGCTTGAGGGCTTTCTCCCCTTTGCCTATCGTTATCTCCCTTACTATCCCAGGGTAGGAATCAATTGGCGCTCTATATTCCATCGTCCACCCTCCTCCTTTTATGAATTAGCTCTCCAGCCAGGCGTCAGAGTAAAGCGTCTTCCCTATCATGACCTCTGCCGTCTTCACATAATCTTTTTCCTCTTTAGAAAGAGAGGAAAGATCTATTGCTTCATCGTCCATGACCTTATATATCAGATCGGTGATCTCGGGCCTCTCGCCCCTTACCACACGAACAAAATCCTTGTCGAGGACATCGGCAATGGCTGAATAAAGTCCGTTTTTCTGGAGCATGACCCCGAACACCTGATTGAGAAGGGGCCGCAACTCCATAGGGGCCCCGTTGGAGACATTGGAAAGTCCCACCGTTGATTTCACCCCGGGGAGGAGATCAGGAAGAATCTGAATAAACTCCAGATTTGCCCGTGCATGGCGTTGTCCTTCGCCGGCCGTACTGATCGGCAGGATGATGGGATCAACCCATATGCTTTCATTGGGTATCCCAAGATTATTGGCATGCTCCACCACCTCAAGGATACTCGAGACCCGCTCGTCAACGTCGGGCGGCATCCCATAATCGGCTATGACTGATACGACCACATCACAGTCATATTTCTTGGCCAGAGGGAGCATCTGCTCTTTACTCTCGGTCTTGTTCGAAGCGGAGTTCAAGAGGGGTCTCCCTTTGCATGCCTTGAGGCCAGCCTCCATAGCTATGGGATTCATCGTATCTATGGACAGAGGAAGATCGACAACCTCCTGAACCGTCCCCACTATCCACTGCATCATCTCTTCGGGCTCCTTCCTCGCTGGCCCAACGTTTAAATCGATGTAGTCCGCTCCGGCTTCGGCCTGAGCTACCGCTAAGTCTTGAATAACCTTTGGATTCCTCTCTTTTACCGCGTCATTCACCGCCTTGGCGATCACATGAATACTCTCCCCTATCAAGATCATGAGCAGGTCACCTCCTATTTTGTCCCGATTTTCACAAATACTACCTTTACAAAAACAGATAAGTCAAGTATTTTTTGCCCCATAAGCTAGCTGACAAACCTCTCCTTCAGAAGGCTGCTGATTTCCTTCGTCCCCTCATATACCTTTTTCGCCTCGGCCATGCTCAGCAGGCCTGTACCACAACTGGGGGTGATTAGAGATCCCCCAGAGAGCACGTCCTCAGCTATGCCTCCCTCCTTGAGTTGAATAATACCCTCTGCCAACTTCTCGAACAATTCCCCAATAACAGCCCCGCCGAGGGCCTCTGCCTCTGTGGGAATGATCCCCCACCCTACTGTCCCTCCCCTTTCGAAGAATGCCTTCACCTCCTCCGCATACAAAATGAAACTTGAGAGATGATTATAGGCATCAAAGTCAATAATGTCCAATCCCACCTCCATAATCATGGGCCAATCCGTATTGCCGCAGATATGAACACCCGCATATCCCTGGAGTCCTTGGATCGCCTTCCCCAAGGCATCCACCACGATTTCTTTATACAGGTTCATATAGGGACTCCCATAGGCACTGAGGATCGGCTCATCGAAGAAGATGATGCTTGTGGCCTTCGGCAATGCTTCCTTGAACAGGCGTTCCTGCCACCTGGCCTTCATGGAAACCAGCTTTACAATCATATCTCGAAGACCCTCATTAAAAAGAGACAACTTCCCCTCTTCCTCTTGAAGGGAAAGCCCCAAGGTGACGGGACCCGTGACCTGACCTTTTACAAAGGGGGCGTCATGTCCTTTCACCAGCTCCAAAAATCTGTAAAGGCCCTGTGCCTTTTCCGGTGGTATGGCAAAGTAATCGAGATCCCCCTCCTCGTACCGGGAGAAAAACTCGTTCCATTCCTCAAGGGGCTCATAAGGACTACGCAAGAAGGGTTTCCCGCCTTCCTCTACCAATCCCGGCATGCCATCGAGGAATTGATTGATCATGTCCTCTTGCGGACCCAACTTCGGGAGCTGAGGCCAATGAGGTGCCTCAGGCATATTAGAAAAGACAACCTCACACGCACTGTCTGGGTTGGGATGGGGGAGGCTGCCGACGCCGGTGGCCATAAAATGAAAACCCTCTTTCATCTCACGTCTCCCTACCTTTTAATTAAAAAACCGCCTCCCGTCCATGGACGAAGAGACATCAATCCTTTCTCGCTTTTTCTTTAAAATACAATGCCCCCACCGGGCATACCTCCACGCACTCCCCACAGCCGGTACACTCGGTCTCACCGAGGGGCCGCCCCAGGAAGGTGACAAGTCTCATCTCAAACCCCCGATATGCAAACTCAAAGGGGATCTGGCCCACCTTTTCCTTACACACCCACACACACCTCCCACAGCGGATGCACTTATTGGGATCAAATACAATGTGAGGATGGCTGTCATCCACGGGCAACTCCTCACGGGGGAAGGGACGGAAATTCTTGGGTTTCTTCACCTTCATGGAAATGGACAGCCGGAGAAACTCACATTTCCCCTTTTTGACGCAGTCCTTACACTCCAAAGGGTGATCGGCCAGCAGGAGCTCCATGGCCCTCCTGCGCAGTGCCACTGCCCGCTCCCCCTCCGTATGGACCACCATCCCCTTTCTGACAGGCTCAACGCAGGAGGCAACCACCCCCTGTCCCTCCACCTCCATCAGGCAGAGCCGACAGGTGCCCAGGGGTGGGTGGGCCTCTCTGATGGCACAGAGGTGGGGAATCTCTATCCCCGCATCGAGCGCGGCCCACAGGATCTTCTCCCCTTCCTTGGCCCTTATCCGCTTCCCATCAATGGTGATCTCTACCCAGCCTTCCTCACCCACCTGCTTTCTCCCTCACCTGTTCCTCCTCGTGTTCCTCCACTGGTTCGGCAGGGGTCACCTTGACCACGGCATCATATTCAGGGGGACATATCTCCAAACACGTCCCGCATTTTACGCATTTGTCTTGCAAGACCTTTTTCTTCCTCGTCTTTTCGTCGGTAACCACGGCTTCTGTGGGACAGGTCAGCACACAGTGTTCACATCCCCTTTCGCACTTCTCGGGGAGTATAATATAGGAAATAAGGTCCTTGCAAACCAAGGCGGGACAGCGTCCCTCCTTGACATGGGCCTCATACTCATCGCGGAAATAACGCAGCGTAGTCAGCACCGGGTTGGCGGCGCTGCCGCCCAGGTTGCAGAGACACCCCTCTGCCACATCATGGGCCAAGCTCTCAAGCAAATCGATGTCTTCTGCCTCCCCCTTCCCCCTCACAAAATCCTCCAAGATGAGGAGCATCTGCATGACCCCCAACCTCCCCATGGTACATTTACCGCAGCATTCGCGGCTGAGGAAATCGACAAAAAATCGGGCCGTTTCCACCATACAGTTATTCTCGTCCAGGACGATCATTCCGCCTGAACCCATGATGGCACCTGCCTCCTGCAGGGAATCGTAGTCCACGGGGAGATCCAGGGCGCTCTCCGAGAGGCATCCTCCGGCAGGTCCCCCGATCTGGACGGCCTTAAACCGTCTCCCCTCAGGGATGCCAGCACCCACATCAAAGATGACCTCCCGCAGGGTGGTCCCCATGGGGACCTCTACCAGCCCGATCTGTTCCACCCGTCCCGCCAGGGCAAAGACCGCGGTCCCCGTGCTGTTGGGGGTACCTATGTGGCTGAACCACTCTCCCCCCTGCTGTATGATGTACCGTATCAGGCTCAACGTCTTTACATTGTCCACCACCGTCGGTTCTTCATAGAGCCCGTACTCGCTAGGGTAGGGAGGGCGGGGTCTGGCCATCCCCCGTTCTCCCTCGATGGATGCGATCATCGCGGTCTCCTCACCGCACACAAAGGCCCCGGCGCCCCGTACGATCTCTATATCAAAGGAAAATCCAGAGCCAAAGATCTCATCGCCGAGAAGACCATATTCCCGTGTTTGCGCCAGGGCATGCGTGAGCTGCTCCAGGACGAGCGGATATTCCATCCGTGTATACACAAAACCTCTGTGGGCACCGACGGCGTAAGCAGCGATGATCATCCCTTCTATCACCGAATGGGGATCGCTTTCCAAGACCACCCTGTCCATAAAGGCCCCGGGGTCCCCTTCGTCTGCGTTGCAGATGATGTACCTGATTTCACTTTTCATCTGCCGGCAGAGGTTCCATTTAAGGTCTGTCGGAAACCCGGCCCCTCCCCTTCCCCGGAGTTTGGCCTTGCTCACCTCACTTATGATCTCATCCGGCGACATACCAAGGGCCTTCTGCAGTGAACGATACCCGCCACGGGCAATATAGTGGTCGATATCTCGCGGATCTATATAGCCACAATTGTTCAGGATCAACCTCTTCTCCGTCTCAAATCTGAGCATCTCAGGTATGCAAGGAACTCCCTCTTCGGTAAGGTCCACGGTCCCCAATGCGAAGTCCAGACACGGGTTGTCCCCCAAGATGAATCCCTCTACTAAACGCTTGACCTCTTGATCGGTCACATTTTTATAGCAAATAGGAGGGAGTCCAGACTCCGGCTTGCTGATGATCACCAACGGTTCTGCGAAACACAATCCCATACAACCCACCTCAGTTATGGGGGCCTCGATCCCCTCTCGTGTCAACTTTTGACGAAAATCCGCAAGGGTATCCAGGGCCCCTGCAGCCCTTCCGCAGGTGGGCGTCCCGATGCGAATATGGACAGGTGATGCCTCCAAGGCCTCCCACTTATCCGTGGCCTCTTGGCAGATGTTCTCCCACCGATTATTCATTATCCTTGGTGTCCTCTAAATTCCTGGCGCCCTTATCCCTTACCCCTGCGAGGACCTCTGTTACCCTATACGGTGTCATTTTGGGATGGATGGCATCATTTATCACTACCACAGGGGCCTTTGTGCAACAGCCGATGCACCCCACTCTATCCAATGAGTATTGCAGGTCCGGTGTTACCCCCCCTACCTCTACATCCAGTTCTCTCTCAAAGCCGTCCAAGATCAACTGTCCTCCCATGGTATGACAGGCAGTACCCATACACACAACGATGTGGTATTTCCCGAGGGGGACAAAACGAAATTGATTATAAAAGGTGGCAACGCCGAAAACCTCCGCTTCAGAAATATCTATATGGCGCGCCGCCGCTTTCATGGCATTCTCTGGGAGGTAACCCAACTTCTGTTGCACGGCTTGCAGGATCCGTATCAGGTATCTTCGGTCTTCGGCGAAGGAGGAAAAGACTTCTTCCAGGACTGCGGCTTCTTCATTGTCTTGAGGATCCATATTCTCTCTTCGTATTCCTTCTGCGAGACCACCGGATCTCTTCAAAATTACCCGTTCTTGATATGAGATCGATGTCTCGAAATACCCTCAATGCTTAGGTCAATATCTTAATAATTCATTAATCATTCAAGTCTGAAATTACTAGGTCCCTTTTTAATAGCACAACATTAAAGGAACCCCCTGTTTTGCGCCATCCATCCTCAGAGGGGCACCACCTCCCAGCCTTGTTCCACTGCCCGGCGTTGGCGCTAACTGTTGTCGTCCTCCACAAAAGGCCCTTTTTCGAGGAAAAAAACAAAAAGGGGATTCATTAATCCCCCTTTTAACCAAAAAAACTGCGCCTCCCCAAACGCTTACTTCACTGCTTAAGCTTGATAGTCCTGCAATCTAGGCCACACCAGCCGCCAGCTTAGCCGCTTTGACCGTATTAAGCATCAGCATGGTGATGGTCATGGGGCCAACCCCCCCGGGGACAGGGGTGATGGCACTTGCCTTGTTCTGTACCTCATCAAAGTCGACGTCACCGGCCAATTTGACCTTCCCCTCCGGGGTCTTGCCGATGCGATTCACCCCCACATCGATTACCACTACTCCGTCCTTGACCATATCCGCCGTTATGGCCTTGGGACGACCGGCCGCCACGATGAGGATATCCGCTCGTTTGGTATGAAAGGCCATATCCTTGGTACGGGTGTGGCACACGGTCACGGTGGCGTTGGCATGAGGCAATTTCTGCATGAGGATAGCGGCGATGGGTTTGCCGACGATGTTGCTGCGCCCCACCACCACGACCTCTGATCCCTCAATCTGGACCCCGGAACGAATCAGCAGTTGCCAGATCCCGTGCGGGGTACAGGGGAGAAAATCGGGTTCCCCGATCAGGAGTTTGCCCACATTCACGGGGTGAAAACCATCCACGTCCTTTTTGGGATCGATGGCATACAGTACCTTTGTTTCGTCGATGTGCTTGGGCAGGGGCAACTGAACCAGAATGCCGTGGATCTTGGGATCTTTGTTGTACTGTGCGATGAGTGTAAGAAGGGCATCCTCGGTGATATCTGGTGGTTGATTGTCCTGGATGGAGTGAAATCCCAATTCTTTGGAGGTCCGCTGCTTCGCCGTCACATAGCTGATCGAGGCAGGGTCCTCCCCTACCAAGATGGTGACCAACCCCGGCTCTATCTTATGTTTTGCCTTAAGTTCCTCTACCTCTGCCTTTAATTCTTCACGGATCTCCTTAGCTACTTCTGATCCCTTGATAAGCTTCGCAGTCATAGGCCTCCCCTCCTCTGACGTTAATGTCACTTAAATTATCCCTTTTTGTTAAAAAAAGGGAAAGGAAGTTCCTTCCTTCACAAGAAAAAGTCAACTTAGGATATTTTCCCTCCCTTGTCAAGGCCTTCTTTGGAATTTTCAGGATGAATCGAAAAAAATCTTCGTGGGGCCGCATTTCTCAAAAAAACCCTTTTAAATTGACAAGGGTGGGGCCTTGGATTATAATGAGTTTGTGATATTTTGAACAAAAATGCCGTATAAAAAGGAAGGTGAAAATGAGTCAATTTGATGCCATCTATAATGACTATATGAAGCGGCGCAAGGCCGTCCTGGAAATGGGCGGGGAGAAGGCCCTGGCAAGGCGTCGAGAAAGGGGGCAGACCCATGCGCGTGAGAGGATCGACACACTCCTTGACCCCGGCACCTTTGTGGAAGTCGGTACCTTCATGAGACATCGCCAATACGAATTTGGCATGGCCGATAAACTCATACCCGCTGAGGGTGTCGTTTCCGGATATGGCACAATAGACGGCAGGAATTGCGTCGTGGTCTCTGAAGACTTCACGGCCATGGCCGGCACCTTTGGTGAGTATCATGGAAAGAAGTTTGTGTGGGCCTTGGATTTCGCCAAGGAGAAAGGGTGGCCCTTTGTCGGGATCAATGATTCCGGCGGTGCCCGCCTCCAGGAGGGGATGGATACGTTGGAGTCCTATGGATGGACCTTCCGTGCCCAGATCCTCGCCTCGGGCATCGTGCCCCAGATCGGCCTGCTCCTCGGCCCCTGCCTCGGAGGGCAAGCCTACCACCCCATCATGAACGACTTTCTCATCCAAAGCAAGACAACCGGTTACATGGGGATCGCCGGGCCTGCCTTTGTCAAGACCCAGACGGGTGAAGACATCACCCTCGAGAAGCTGGCCGGCTGGGAGGCCCATGCGGTGAAGTCAGGGGGCACCCATGTGGTCGGTGAAGACGACAAAGAGTGTATAGAACTGGCCAGAAGGCTCTTGTCCTACCTCCCTTCCAATAACAGAGAAAAGCCGCCGAGGGTTGAGCCCGACGATGATCCGAACAGGGAGATTCCTGAACTCGACGAGTTTCTTCCCGACCCGGCCCTGCGCGTCCCCTATACCATGTATCCGCTTATCGACCAGGTGGTCGATAAGGGCAGTTTTTATGAAATACACAAGTACTTTGCCCGCAACCTCATCGTCGGGTTCGCGCGGTTCAACGGCAGGGTGGCCGGGATCGTGGCGAACCAGCCCATGGTACTGATGGGAGGGCTTGACTGCGACGCCTCCGACAAGCTGGCACGGTTTGTCCGGTTCTGCGACCTCTTCAATATACCACTCGTGACCTTCGTGGACTGCCCGGCCTTCTGGATCGGCTCTCCGCATGAGTGGAAGGGTATCTTGCGCCACGGGGCAAAGACACTCTTTGCCTGGGCGGACGCCACCGTCCCCCTCATCTCCGTGATCATCGGCAAGTCGTACGCTGGTGCGCACTACGCCATGCTCGATAAGAGCATCGGGGCAGACCTCGTCTTTGCCTGGCCGAGTGCCAAGATCAACATTGTGGGGGCGGAGACCGCAGCGAGCGTCATCTTCGCCAGAGAAATCAAAGAATCGGAGAATCCGAAAGAAACCGCTCAGCAACGCATCGAGGAATACCGGACCAAATACGAGCACCCCTATCAGCCTGCGGAGCGGGGATATGTGGACGACGTCATCATGCCCCGCGATACGAGAAAGCACGTCTGCCGTGCCCTCGAGGTGCTGGAAAACAAGCAGGTAACCAGGCCCTGGAGGAAATACTCCAATATCAATTTGTAGATCCTTCGGCAGGCACCACAAAGACGACTTAAGGGGAAAGGGAAGCGGTATCTTTATTGCTCACATGTTACTAGGGAGGGAAGGAGCTAGTTCATGAAAAAAACAAGCCTAAACCTGATTTTAGTTCTTATCATATTTGCCATCTTTGTTGTGGGCATCCTGACGTACGTCTCTATACTAGGAGAAAACCATCAGATAAACAGAATAATAGCAAATTATTTCAATAATGTAAAAGATGGAATGTATCTTGAGGCATGTAAAAGCTTTTCGTCAAACTTTCAAGAGGGAAAACTTCCCCGTGACGAGCAACGTTTAAATTTTAACTTCCTATTAGAATTGTCTCTGCTAAAGCATTATAACCTCATCGATCAGTATAATTATAAGATTGAATTAACAAGAAGCCATTTTTGGATTCCTTATAGCAGTAACGACTCGGTACGCGTAAGTGTTTTGCTCAGGAGAAAAGAGGATAAAAGGATCATTGACGCCCTCTCAAGCGACCAAAGCAGAAATCTAATCGATAACCTTGTTGTCGTGGTGAGAGAGCAGGGGGGCTGGAAAATAAGACAATTCGCCATTGCTGATTCTTCTATTGCGGACATCTATAATGATTTACGACAAAACGTTGATCTAAATAAGTATGTAAAAATAACATCCGATGGATTGCAATTCCAAAATGCCGAAATTAATTTCAAGGCCTTAACACCCATTGATAAGCGACTATTGAGCTTCAGCCTCTATAAGATACAGAAATCACTGGATGTACCCCGCAAAAAGACCGAGGGGTCCCCAATGACCTATTAAAGCTTTAAAGATATGCCTCCGGCCCTGCCATCCTTCACAAACCTCAACACCATACCGTACCCTGGTTCATGAGTCGTGATTCCTAAAAAACGCGCTAACGGAAATTGTTCCGTTAGCGCGTTCTCTTACCTTCTTCGCATATCAGCGAAGGATCACGTTAAGAATATCTCACTCGTTCACTTGCGGGCAAACAGCAACATGATGCCAGCCAGTACAAATAACGCTGTCCAGCCTTTTACTATCTGAAGGTCACCAATCAAATACAAGATCCCCACAATAAGGACCACTACACCGAACCACATACTTCCACCCTTCTTTTTTGCTGCTCTTTTCGCTTTTGCCATTTTTTCCCCTTCCCTATTGAAAGTTGTTTCTTTTTAGCTCAATGTGCCCCCATTGTCAACCATTTTCTGTTCCTTGTCTACCCCACATGGGTTTGCGCAACCTATGAAAACGAACCTGCAATAAAGCATGAAGTGCCGAGAGACAACTTATCCTCCCGTACCCAGACGCCTAGCCTTGAGGGCATGCACGTAACGCTTCCCCGCCACCACCATCAACTCCTGAAGGACACGAGCATTGCGCACAGCCCGCCCTACCTCCTCTACAAGATCGTCCGGAACATATATCGAACTCTGCCACCCCCTGATACGGTAGTAAAGGGCATACGCAGGATGACCCTCCCCCGAGAGGAGCGGGAGGTAAAGACAAAGTATGGTCCTATCACGGTGAAGGTGGCCTTTGACCGCGAGGGAAAGGTCATCAACCTGATGCCGGAATATGAGAGCTGCCGTCAGGCAGCGGAAAAGAAAAAGGTCCCTTTAAAAGAGGTCTACCAAGAGGCCATTGAGAAAGAGAGGGGGGCTATTAAAGGCGAATGAGGGAAATAGCTTCTAAATTCCCCCTCACCCCTTTACTAAAAGGGTGGTGAAGGGGGAATTTTTATGGAGAGTACATGAGAAGTGTCCATGTATAAGAAAGTTGTGTGTGCACCAATGTCCCACATTATTCCCTGACGGGATTCCCGAAGGTGGCTCTTTAGCCAGTGGGTGAAGAAGCAGTCATGAAAAATTATCTTCCATTTAAAAAAGATTGAGCAACCGCAAAAATGTCTTTTATCTTTTTACTTTTTGGTAAAACATCACGAATCATGTCAAGGTAATGCCTTGTTTTAATACGCTGAAGCGTCGGAGAAAAATTAATATCAAAAACCCATCCAATTTGGAGTAACTTAAAATCGTTGAGGTTCTTCACATGTCTGACATCAACTATTTTTTTGTTCATTAAATCATAATAGACTTCCTCCGAAATTTCCGGTGTATCGGGGAGGCCACACTCAATCACACTATTACGTTTGCCATTTTTCTGATGGTAATAATCAGTAACAACTCTCCAGATATCCAGTTTATCAGCATCCCGAAGGAGTTTTGCAAAAAATAAACAGGTTTCGGTTTCTTCCCGAGGAAGCGTTGCACGGTTATGATATCTGATCGTTCGAAGAATTAGGTCTTGCACCGGTTCATCTAAACTACAAAGAATATTATTTTCCTCAAGTATTTTTACTCCCAGCAGAGAATGATCAACTGATTGGCTATCTACAAACGTTTGATAACGAGCGTATTGTTCAAAACGTCCGATATCGTGAAAAAGTGCAATAGTTTCAGATAAACACAATTCATTTTCATTTAATCCAAGTTCTTTGCCAATATCCAAAATTTCTTTACACACCCGTCGGGTATGCTCTTCTTTCAAGGCAATATTTTCTTGCTGATTTTCATCACCAGTCTTGAATGTGTATACATAGTTATCAAACCATTCTTTTAAATCATTCACATCCTTCTTGGTAATATTCCTGAGCACCACTTTTCCTCTCTACGCAATCAAGATTATTGTATAAATGGAAAAATATCAAATGTCTATGCTATGTTATCTGTTTTCTTAACAATAAAATCCCCGGTCTTGGCGCCCACTCGATTCGCGATCAGATCGCATTTGGTGACGAGAAGAAAATATATATTGTGTTTCACGTCAATCAAACCTTCCAGATTACCTTGACCTTTGGCTATCACCACGTCTGCTTTGAAGAATAATTTTTTAAAATCATTTGATGCCGTTTCCCAAACAGCACCGGGTGCATCATCTCCGGTGGTCACGATGTTTGCCCATTGATTCATCCCAATGTTCGTTGCATCGTCTACTGTTACATCGTTTATAATAGGACCGCCACGTACGGCAAAGTAAACATTGGGATGGTTCATCATCTCGATGAAAAGTTTATCTACAACAATTTCGCCACAATTATCACCCACATACAGAACGGTCGACGAATCCCGCAAGTCTCTTCGCAATTGTGGGGAATCATCGATAGCAAGATCGGCGTGAACGACGCGTTGAATGGTATCCATGACATCCAGTTGGTGTTGCGGACCAAAATCTATGACATTACCGGCAATGGCTAGGCGCATGGCCATATCAAAAGGGTCGTTCGTTTGCTGAACCATTTTTTTTAAATCGTCATAAAAGCCCAGCATCATTTTGTTAAACTTTTCTTTAATTTCTTTATAGGGATCAGGGTTCTTCAGCACTTCCCGTATCATACGATGCATTTCTCGACCCAATGCCGGTGGAGATTGGCGGTAATCAGCCCTGGCCAAAAAATCCAATAAACGCCTCATGGCGGGTTCTTTTTCGGCATCGGGCAATATACCAGATTTCAACAGCCGAAGGAAACTGTTCACAATACAGGGGATGCAGTCTAATGAAACATTCATTTTTTTCCAACCTTGTCGAGAATTAAGACTGATTTTTTTGTATGGTTTCTCTTTAGATTTCTATGACTTTTCCTGCTCCACCCTCCTCATATTTTTCTGGATACCTCGACTTAATTTCTTTCTTGTGTTGCGTACAGTGTGTCGGGCAGATCAGTGTCAGATCCTTAAACAAATCATAGTGGTCAAATCCATGTAAACCGCCGATAATAGCATAAACATTTCCGAATTGCGAAGCCGCACTTACAATGCCGACCATGTTTGGATGCGAACAGCCAACCAGCAGGACAAGACCTTTCTCCGTTTGAATAACAAGAGACTGTTCAATATTTTCCAGTTCTCCTGTTGTGTACATGTTTTCATCCAATGTTCTCGCCTTGTCAATATGAACAACGTTACGCGCATGGTGCACTCCTCGGAGGGAATGAGGAACATACAATATGACATCGTTGTTTTCATCAAGAAAAGCGGACAAGCCACCGATATGATCAAAATGGTTGTGAGAAATAAAAACTTCTTTGATCACCGAAGGTGCAATGCCCAACTTTTTCATGTTGTGAAGCAAAATAACACCATTCCCCCCGGTATCAAAAAGAATTTTTTTGTTGTCTGTCTCGATGTAACAGGCAAAGCCCCAATCGGCAATGAGATCCTTACGTGTCGTCGTATTGTCATAAACGATGGTTGCCTTCAATTGTATCTCCTTTTTTTATAATCAACTTTGAATATAAAACTAGGGTAAGGTACCATTTTTATCGGCGCAAATCATTATCTATGCTTCCATCCGGCAACATCCAGTCCTGGTGGTAGATTCCATTTGCTTCTTTCTGATAACGAACACAATCTTCCCAGTTGCCCTTACAGTATAATTCAATCCATTTTCTTTCCAACCGCCCCACCTCAAAATACCATTTCATTGGGCACATCGAATACCATTTACAATCGTGGGAAAGAACGTGGAGCTTATGATATTTCTTCATCGTCTCCTGTTTGTAAGACGGATTATAAATCAAAGAAGCCGGGTGTGGCAAAGGAAATATTTTTTGGCTATGAGCAAAAAACAACCTTCCGTACAATGCCTGGTAATCTGACCGGGCTGACGGAGGACCTGCAGCATACTTTGTTAAAATATATCTCGTTGCATAATAACCTAACGGAATAATGACTTGTGGTAATAAAACAGCTATTTCTTCGTCTAAAAAAAGACTGCACGCCTCAATCTCATCCTGTTTCGGTCTGCGATTTTTTGGCAACATACACTTGATCAAATTTGTCATATAAATCGAATTTCTTTCAATGGCCGCGGATTGTAGAAGTTCGTCTAATATTTTACCCGAAGGACCGATAAACATTTTATCTTCTCTATCCTCATTCTCCCCTGGTGACAGGGCCACAAGCATCAGGCGAGCGTTTACGTCTCCTTCACCGCAAAGGGCATGGTGCCGTGTCAGAGACAATCGGCATTGATTACATTGTGTTATCCGATTATTTAAGGTAGTCATTGCCGTTTTCTTAAGATTCATTTTTTTAAGTGGTAGGGTTCAGACGTGCTTATGGACGAGTGATCTTCTCTTATCTAGCATAGTGAAAACTCTGTCCATTTCCGTATTGTAGTTCTCCTCTTCACGCAAATATCTGGTGATAACCACTGGATCCTTCCGGTGTTTGAGATCGGGGACTGTGTGCGTGCCGCAAAAGTCGGAGGAGCGGTTCAAGAAGGTTATACGGCAGCAATGTCAATTATTTAGTAAAAATAAGCGGGACGTAGTTCAAATTTTGCACTTTTTGCAGCCAGGCTGATTTTTGATAATTTTGAACAACGACCCCCTTTGCTTCCCAGGCTGCCCCTATTCATTCGATGTTCATGACACCACCATACGATTGCATATCAATGAACTTGACGATCCTGTAACCAGGGTTTTGCTTTTCGAGGGCGATACGAACTGTCTCTAGGTCTTTAAAATCAATTGCCCCGTGTAAACACAGCGCACTCCCTTCAGCAGCCAGTAATTCAGGTGTCCAGATCGAAGAATGATAGGAAAAATCCTCATAGAGCCTTGATTCCTTAAAATCATTAATCCGATCTGAAAAAGTATTAGGCAGAATCTGAAAACCCTCTTCGACATGTAGAACGACGGCATTGATGGAAGTGTACCGATAGAAATCTGAATACGTTGTGTAATAGCATGGCATAGACCATTGGGTACCGTCAGGAGCATCGACGAATGCATATTGGCCCCCATATAGGGTCATACGTATCTGTTCATCAGAGTCGGAGAGTCCGAGCTTTGGATCAGGGTGAAACCAAAGCACACCAAACGCACTTTCTGATAGGAATTTTGATGTCTCTATTTGCCTTGAAGCTTCTTCAATAAGTGACGATAAGCTGTTATTTCTCTGAATTTCTGCAAGATAAGGAACCATTTCGCGAGCCTTTGCAGCGTGCAACTGTTTAAAAAGCTCATCGTCATCATATTTGCTCTTTACTTCTACTATCAAAGAGTCCGTTTCGCATGAAGCCAGTAGATCTGCCCGTTTATCGTTCTGATCCTCTTCAATCAGATGCACAGTGTAACCAGACTCTTCGAGACATGATTTGGCTTGGAATTTGTATGAATCACGTTTCATATCGCACGTAGTGATTCTAATGTTTAAATTCGACGCTTATAACGCCTCTGCTGTGGGGCGCACAGCTTTTGCGCCCCTACCAGCAGATTGTTATGTGCCCTCCGGATTTTCTATCATCGCAAGCGCAGCTTGCAACAGGCCAGTAATCTCATCATTTGTCAGCACGTACTGCGGATCGTAACGAATTCCAGTCCTTGCGAGGTCTTCCGCCGAGCAGAGAAAAAGGCCATGTCCCTCGCCGAATTCGGCCAGTATCTTCTTCTTGAGAAGAAAAGGCGATGCATCCGAGTATGCAGTTCGAAATAAGGAAACATCGCCAATTAGATTCCCAAAAACAATCCAACAATGTCCATCCCAATCGAGATTGGTTCCTGAGAACGCACCTTTTGTTTGATTCGCCGAAGGATCGGCGCCGAAAACAAGTTTGTCATCAATAATAAGAGCGCCTGCAACGACGTGAATTGGATACTCCGTATTATCACGAATGAATGCCGTCCACATTGCGGTCATAAGTGCACAGGTTCCCGGTTTGTACGGAAATCGGGTTAGGACCTCCCGGCCAGCATCAACCAGTTGTTCAACTGCGAATTCGCTGGGTTGGAAAGCTATCGCTCTATCTGCTTCTGTCGCGTCGTACGATTCTGCAATTAGGCACGAGAGATCTGATTTCACAGATAAGCCTCCGTAACCATTGACACATAACAATTAATATACAAATTTCCGATTTGAACTTAACATGGGTACACTATAGCACATGCTAAGAATGGTGAGAAGGCAGAATGAAGGGGAAGTTAGGGAATTCAGTGGTTCACGGTCTTTTTTGCTGATGCCCCCTTTACCATGATCCGCCTGACGATCTCCTTCACCTCGGGGTCCTGGAGGGGACGAAGCGCTTCATCAATACGATCGCGTTCAGCATCATCCAGCACAACCTTCTGATCATCGACTGGTGGTTCGCCATGACCGGGGCGGGATACAGTTCCGATCTGAAATCTGATATCTTTAATCACCTCTTTTCCCAGAAGCCGGTTGAGTTCTTTTTGGATAGTGCCCTTCATAAAATGGAGTTGCTGCATCCATGCCGAGGAGGAGCACTTGACAAAGAGGGTGCCACCGCGCACGAAGGCAGGTTGGGCCTGGTGGGCTATCGCATCCCCTACTGCCTTGTCCCAGACCCCCCAGACGGCATAGCCTTGCATCCTGGCATCGAGGTTTAACCGCCTCAGGGCCCCCTTCACGACGGCCTTGACGTTGAAATTCATCGCCCGTTTTGTTCTCACCGATGCCTTCTCCTTTACGCCTCTATCCGGGGGAAGAGGGGGGTCGGTTTGGCGACCTTCTTTCCAGGTTTTAGGCCTCCCCACTCTCCGTTCTCTTTGATGTTTTGTTCCCAAATATTTTCCTCAATGCCGAGCTGGGACCACATCTTTTCAGAGGTAGACGGCATGAAGGCAGCAAGCAACAGGGCTATGAGTCGAAGGGATTCCAGCGTTTGATACAGCACGGTGCCAAGGCGGGGTCGATCTTTTTCTGCTTTCGCCAAGGCCCAGGGGGTGGTTTCATCAATATATTTATTGCTGGCATTGACCATCTCCCAGATCGAAACCAGAGCTCTATTAAAGGCCAAATCATCCATCTGTTTTGCCAGGTGGGAAAAAACCTTTTCAGAGGTTTCTTGAAGTCCTCGATCCACATCCTGTAGGTTGGAAGGAGTTGGAACAAGGCCATCGAAATACTTGACGACCATGCTGAGAGCGCGGCTGAAGAGGTTGCCCAGATCATTTGCGAGATCGCTATTAATGCGATGGACCATGGCAGAACGGGAGAAATCACCATCAGTTCCGAAGGGGACCTCCCGCAGGAGGAAATAGCGGATGGGGTCCACCCCATACTCCTTCACCAATTGACTGGGATCCACCACGTTGCCCAGGGATTTGGACATCTTCTGCCCCTCTACGGTCCACCACCCATGGGCAAAGATCTTTCGTGGAATGGGGAGGCCGGCGGACATGAGGAAGGTGGGCCAATAGACGGCGTGGAACCGCAGGATATCTTTGCCGATGATGTGGCAGTCGGCGGGCCAGTATTGCTGAAACCGCTTCTCGTCCCCGGGGAATCCGACAGCGGTAATATAGTTGGTGAGGGCGTCAAACCAGACGTAGATGACGTGGTCGGAATCGTTGGGGACCGGTATCCCCCATGTGAAGGTCGTCCTGCTGATGCTCAGATCGCGCAGCCCACCCCTGACGAAGCTCAGGATCTCGTTATAGCGGCTGGGGGGCTGAACAAAATCGGGATGTTCCTCCAGATACCGAACAAGGGCATCTTGATACTTGGACATCCGAAAGAAATAGCTCTTCTCTTTTAATCGTTCGGTGGGGCGCCCGCAGTCAGGGCAGGTATTCCCCGTGGCCAACTGGGTTTCGGTCCAAAAGGTCTCACAGGGGGTACAGTACCAGTCCTCATAGTCCCCGAGGTAGATATCACCCTTTTCCCAGACCCGTTGATAGAGGGCGGCTACGGCCTCGTGGTGTCTTGCCTGGGTCGTCCTGATAAAGTCGTCGGCGGAGACGTGCAGGGTGTCCCAGAGCCCCTTAAACCGCTCCACCACGCGGTCGGCCAGCTCCAGGGGGGCTTGCCCGGCCTCCTGGGCGGCCTTCTCCACCTTCTGGCCATGTTCATCGGTCCCGGTGAGGAAAAAACAGTCATACCCGCTCAGCCGCTTATACCTGGCCAAGGCATCGGCAGCGATGGTCGTATAGGCATGGCCGATATGGGGTACGTCGTTCACATAGTAGATGGGGGTGGTAACGTAGAAGGTCTGCTTCATGCCATCTGCCTTGTTTATTGTCCTATTCCGGGAGTAACACCCCTGTCTTTAGTTAAATCTTAGCCCCAAAGGGGTTCAAGGGTCCAATCCCGCCCCACAATATAGATTTACGGAAGCGGGATGTCGTTGGTGGCAGGGGTCAGGGGTAATACAAATTTGTTAAACTTATTTTCACTCGAACCCTCCCGCTTTGCGGGATCCCGTAGTCCATAAATTCTAAATTAAGGAGCGGGATCGAATCCTTGCATCCTTGACCCCTCAAACTATCGTCTTTAGGCGATAGTAGTTTATTTTTCGAGCTCGCTGGTCTTGATGGTCATGACTCCACCGTTGGTCAACTGCAAGGTGATGGTTTGTAAGAGGAGATTCTGCCTGATTACCTTCCCCTCTCCATACTTGGTGGTGATCCTTTTGCCGACCTTGGGGAGGTTTTTCTTCAGCTCCTGATAGGTATTGACCTCAAAGGAGAGGCAACACATCAATCTGCCACAGAGCCCGGAGATCTTCGCGGGGTTCAAGGGAAGCTGCTGCTCCTTGGCCATTTTGATGGAGACCAACTCAAAGTCCTTTAGAAAGGTAACACAGCAGAGCTCACGCCCGCAGAACCCCATTCCCCCAACCATCTTTGCCTCATCTCGAACGCCGATCTGCCGCATCTCAATCCTCGTCTTTAGTTGAGCGGCAAGCCTGCGCACCAGTTGGCGAAAATCGACCCTATGTTCGGCCGTGAAATAGAAGAGGATCTTGGATCCATCCAACAGATATTCCACCTCCACCAACTTCATCGACAGTTTCAATTCCCCGATGAGCCGCAGACAGAGTTTAAAGGCCTCCCCTTCTTTTTTCCGCAACTTTTCCCGAGTCTTTATATCTTTGGCCGTACCCTTCCTGATCACCTCAGGGACGGAACGCTTAAAGAGCCCGACTCGTTCCTCCTTCGGGGGGGTGACGACCGTCCCCAGGGTGGTCCCCTTTTCCGCACCGACCACCACCAGATCCCCCCTTTCCAGTTTCAGGTCCCCAGCCTGAAATAAGTGCACCCGTCCATCCTTTTCCAGCTCTACTCCGACCAGTCTCATTTGTTCATGATCCTCCTATTTCCAATAGGGCAGATTCAAGGGATAATTGTAGGTTGCCGTGGGCCTCGATCCCCTGTTGGACCCGGAGGAGGAACCAAAAATCCCGCAGCAATCCCTCCGTCTCCCCCTGTGGGGCAACCCTCTTGACCTCATCGGCTAGGTCGCGGTTGAGCAACTGCTCTTCTTCCCCTGTCTCCCGATAGACGATAAGATCCCTTAACCACCCTCCTAAGATCTCCAAAAACATGCTTCCCCTCCCCTCCTGGCGCGCAAGTTCCTGGGCCGCGACCAACCTCCGCCCGGGAGCGGGTGCAAGGGCGGATGGCAATGCAGCCCTGGCCTTCGCCACTTCCTCCCCATCCATGCGTACGGCACGGCCCGGGCTTCCCCCGGCCAGAGCGGCTCGGGTGTGAATCTCTTCCTCCGCAAGATGATCGGCCAGTACCTTTGTCAACTCCTCTTGGTTGAGGGGGCTGAACTGTATCCTTTGGCATCGGGAAAGCACCGTCGGGGGCAGACCTTCGAGGGCGGTAGCCACGAGGATGATCGTTGTCCAGCGAGGGGGTTCCTCCAGGGTCTTCAGGAAGGCGTTGGCCGCCTCCCTCGTCATCCGCTCTGCTCCATCCACAATGATCACCCGCCAGCGGGCCTCATAGGGTTTGAAGGCGATGGTACGCTGAAGCTCCCTGATTTGCCCTATCTTGATGGCCTCCCCCGTGGGGTTGATCTGGATGAGATCCGGGTGTATTCCCTTGTCCATTCGTTGGCAGGAGGAACAGTGATCGCAGGCCTCGCCCCCTTGATGGGAGCAGTTTAAGGCCTTGGCCATGTTCACGGCAACCAGTCTCTTGCCAATCCCTTCCATTCCGGTGAAGAGGTAGGCATGGTATACCCTTCCTGTTTCGATCTCCTTTCGGAGGATTTGCAACGGCCGTTTATTGCCCACGACATCCTGAAAGGCCATCGTCACCTCCGGTCCACAAGGGGGAGGATGATTTTTCTGATTTCATCTTGGATCGTTCCCTGATCGCCCTCACCCGAGATCACCTGTACCCGCTGGGGCTCTTGTTGAGCGATCAGCAGATATCCTTCCCTCACCCGTTGGTGAAACTGATGATCCTCGCGCTCAAACCTGTCCTCTCCTTGAGCGCGCCCCATACCCACGTCCACCGAACAATCGAGCAGGATGGTACACCGGGGTATGAGACCACCGGTGGCCCGTCGGTTCATCGCTTCGATCAACGCCCTGTCCACTCCCCTTCCATATCCCTGATAGGCAATGGTGGCATCGGTAAACCTGTCGCACAGGATCGTTCTGCCTTCCTCTAAAGCGGGCTTGATGACCTCTGCCACGTGTTGGGCCCTGTCGGCCTCGATGAGAAAGAGCTCGGTCAGCGGATCAATCCTCAACTCCTCCTTTTCCAGGAGGACATTTCTGATCCCTTCCCCCAGAGGAGTTCCTCCGGGTTCTCTGGTCACCAGACAGGGGCGCCCCTTCCCCTCCAGATATGTTCTCGTCAACTCTATTTGGGTGCTCTTCCCGCTCCCTTCCATGCCCTCAAAGGTCACCAAGAGTCCCGTCGGCCCCTGCATCAGTCGCCTCACATAGTTGCTGAAAACCCCTGCCTTGTCAAGCAGAGGGGGGGGATGCGAAGGAAGGGGTGTTTCGGTGGTGTGTGCACCCGCAACCCGCAGTGAAAACGTTACGGTCCCTGTTCTCCCTTCAACTCCTCGATCTTTTTGCGCAGGATGTTTTCACGATCCTTTTCCGGTTTCAGCTCCAGAGCCCGCTGGTACATCAGCAGGGCTTCCTCCTTCTTGTTCACCTTGCTATACCCATCTCCCAGGTGCTCAGTGATGGTGGGGTCATCGGGAACCAGACGGGCGGCCTTCTCCAACCACTCGACTGCCCGGGGATATTCCTTTTTTTGATAATATACCCAGCCGAGGCTATCCGTAATATAGCCGCTCTCAGGCTTGAGCTCCAGGGCCTTTTGGATGAGCTCCTCGGCCTCGTCCAACTTTATTCCCGTTTCAGCATAGGTGTATCCCAGATGGTTGAGGGCATCGGCGTGTTTGGGGTCGAGCGCTACCACCGTTTGCATGTAGCGGATCGATTCTTCGGTCTTACCCATCTTGTAACATACGACCCCCAACCGGAAAAGGGCTTCGGTATTGTTGGGCTCTTTGGCCACGACGGTCTGTAGGGTTTGTATCGCCTCAGGGTAACGATTCAGATCCTCATAGATGAGGGCGGTGGTGAAGAGGAGGTGCAGGTCCTCAGGTTTGGCCTCTAAGGCCTTTTGGACTACCGTTAAGGCCTCTTCTGTTCTCTCCTCCTTCTGAAGGATGAAGGCCATATACCTCGTGGCCTCTGAGAAAAAGTCCTCCTCAGGAAGGATCTGTTTGAGCTCTGCCAGGGCCCCCTCGGAGTTGTGCATCTGCTGGAGCGTCATCCCCAGGTAATATCGGACATCGCTCTTTTCGGGGCGGGCTACCAAGACGAAGCGGAACTCCCTCGCCGCTTCCTCATACCGCTCCTGCTGAAAGAGGATCAATCCCATTTTCACCCGCACGCCCAGGTTCTCCGAATCGAGATCCTTGAAGATGTGGTACTGGTCAAGGGCTTCCTGCAGGCGGCCCTCTTTGAGGAGGAGCTGGCTGAGGCGTTCCCTGGCCTGAAAATTGAGGATGTTCATCTCCAGGGCCTCTTTATATACTTCCATGGCCTTCTCTCGCTCATCCTGTTGTTCATAGACAGCACCCATGTCCATCCAGGCCGCTTCGAAGTAAGGGTTGAGATTGAGGACTGCTTGATAATATTTCAGGGCCTGATCATAGAGCTTTATCTCGGCATAGATCCTGGCCAGGTAATAGAGACCCATCAGGTCCTTGGGCTTCTTCTCCAGGAGTTGGTGCAGGCTATCCACCGCCCGCTCAAAATCCCGCATCTCTGCGTAGAGGGAGCTGATCATCAGGTAGGCCTGAAGGTAGTTTGGGTCGACCTCCAAGACCTTTTGATATTCTATCAGGGCCTCTTTATACTTCTCCAGGATGGAATAGACGTTACCGAGCAGGTAGCGGGCGGGAAGGTAGTTGGGATCAAGGATCAAGGCATCCCGGCAGGCGGCCATCGCCTCTTCGATCAGCCGCTTGCTGAGGTAGAGGGACGCCAGGTCTACGTAGAGTAACGGTGATTGATTGTCGAGGGAGATGGCCTGCTGGTACTCCTGGATGGCCCCATCCACCTCACCCGCTCTCATCTTGGTTCTGCCCACCACATAGTGATAGAGGGCCTCCGCAGGCGGGGTGACCTCTTCTTCTACACGTTCTCCTACAAGCCCCGCCTCAGGTGATACCGTGGCAGGATACTCTTTGATGGATCTGCAACCGGCGACCAGAGCCATGAGCGCTATTAAGAGACAATAGATGATCCCTTTCCTCATTTTCCTTCCGTAATTCCTCCGCATGGTGTTTTTTGTTATTTTACTATAAAGAGAGCGATGGAGGCAAGAAAATAGGGGCGAGACCTCACACTATTTCCTGCGAGGAGAGGGGGGTATGCA
>Ga0307437_1000159_pt1 | contig 55512 bp, 49 predicted proteins | sample SalMarWE160390MG_FD_202146 | JGI IMG/M metagenome (GOLD analysis project Ga0307437, IMG submission 202146) | Salt marsh sediment microbial communities from the Plum Island Ecosystem LTER, Massachusetts, United States - WE1603-90 | ecosystem: Environmental > Aquatic > Marine > Intertidal zone >...
ACGGATGATGAAGTACATGATTCCTCCCGTGTGGTACTGTTTCAAACATACTGTAGGCAACTTGTCTCCGCAGGTCAAGTTCTTTCTCATCGTTCCTTCCCTGATAAGGATGTAAGGGGCTCACGCAGGTCATTGCTGCCACAACTACTTGCATGGAGAGGTCTGATGATACTATAGTGTAATAGATATTGACTTTTTCCCTCGCGCCATCTATGTAAGGTACACATTTTCAAGAGCAGAGATCTATGACGAAGAAGACCAGGTTTGCCAGGATCAGATCGTGGTGGGGCCGATTCACCGATGCCCTTACCCATCGTGAGCACCTTTTTATGATCGTGATGGGAGCAGCTGTAGGGATCGTGGGAGGGTATGGTGCCATCGGGTTTCGCAAATTGATCGCCGTTGTTTCCCAAGTGGGATGGGGTACCTTCACTCAGATGAAGGGACAGGAACTGCTGACGATGGCCCAAGCGACACCCTTTTGGCTGAAGATCTTGATTCCCGCAGCGGGCGGCCTGATCGTGGGTATCATCTGCCATTTCTTTGCCCAAGAGGCCAAAGGTCATGGCGTCCCCGAGGTGATGGAGGCCGTAGCCCTCAAGGATGGTCTGATGCGGGTCCGGGTGGTCTTTGCCAAGGCCTTTGCCTCCGCTGTCTCGATCGGCTCCGGAGGCTCGGTAGGTCGTGAAGGCCCTATCGTGCAGATCGGCGCCGCCATGGGCTCCACCATCGGAAGGTTGATGAAGTTGTCAGGGGCGCGCTTGCGGACTTTGGTGGCCTGCGGAGCCGCGGCCGGAATAGCCGCAACCTTTAATGCACCGATGGCAGGCACCCTCTTCTCCTTGGAGATCATCCTCGGCGAGTTTGCCGCCTCTCAATTTATACCCATCGTCGTCTCCTCGGTGATGGCCACTGCCCTCTCCCGGCACTATCTGGGCAACTTCCCTGCCTTCGAGATCCCCGCCTATGACCTCCTGCACTATAGCGAGTTATTCCTCTATCTGATATTGGGGGTTTTGGCAGGGGTGGTAGCATTTCTCTTCATCCGTGTCCTCTACGGCATGGAGGACCTCTTTGATCGCTGGAAATCGCCTGATTACCTCAAGACCGCGGTCGGTGGGGCCATGCTTGGATGCATCGGGCTGGTTTTCCCCCATATCTTCGGTGTTGGATATGAGGCGATTACCCAGGTCCTGCGCGGGGAGATGCTGGGGGCCATCCTCATTGCTCTCTTGATAGCAAAGATCCTGGCCACGAGCATCACCATCGGTTCCGGGGGGTCCGGGGGGATATTCGCCCCTTCCCTCTTTATGGGGGCAGTCCTGGGTGGTCTCTTCGGGCACTTCGCCCACATCCTCTTTCCACTGACTACCGCCTCCCCCGGTGCCTATGCCCTTGTGGGGATGGGTGCCGTGGTTGCCGGCACCACGCGCGCCCCTATTACCGCCATGCTCATCATCTTTGAGATGACCGCCAATTATCTCATCATCCTCCCCTTAATGTTTGCCTGTACCATAGGACTGGTGGTCTCGGCCATGCTCTCACGGGAGTCCATTTATACCCTCAAACTGGTCCGCCGGGGGGTAAAGATCCATGGAGGGAAGGAGCTCAATGTCCTCAAATCCCTCACGGTCTCCCAGGTGATGTGTCCTGAGATTGAGGTGGTCTCTCCGTCAGTACCGCTTGCCGAGCTCGTTACCCGCATGATCGTAAGCCCCCAAACCCACCTCTTCGTCGTTGCGGGGAACAACCGCGTCCAAGGACATATCTCTATAGCGGCCTTGCGCCCCATACTCAAGGATTATGAAACTGTCAGTACCGTGATCATCGCCTCCGATCTCATGGACAGAAAGGTGACGGTCGTGACCCCTGGGGAGACCCTCGATATGGTGATGCAGCTCTTTGGAAGGTTTGCTCTTGAAGAAATCCCTGTAGTGGATAAAGGCCAATTGATCGGAACGGTCCGCAAGAGCGATGTCATAGACACCTACAACCGGGAGATCCTCAAGCTGGATATGGTATCGGGCTTGGCCACTTCCTTCCGCCTCCACCAGCGGATGGAATCGGAACACTTGGCCTTGTTGGAGGGACTTCTTCTCTTGGAGATTTCCGCACCCCGGCGGTTTTTCGGCAAGAGCCTGGCGGAACTCAAGCTCCGGGAAGGCTATGGGGCCACGGTTCTCACTATCAAGAGGGGGACCCCCGAAGGCAACAAACGCATTGCGTATATCCTCCCCACCCCCACTACCCGGATCAAGAGGGGGGATATCCTCATTGTTTTCGGCTTGCAGGAAGATCTGTCGCGCTTTCCGAGAAGATAGTGGCTTTGTTCACTCTTTTATGCTCTTACTGTTTCCAAGAGAAGGGCACACAATGCAGCAGAGAGGCTGTAAAAATGTGGATGGGAAGATGCTACTATACTTTTAAAACTTCACTTCCTAACTATCTATCTTGGCGATGGTAGCCGTGAAACGATGAAGGTATTACCGCGCGCTAGTATTTTCCCAGATCACGAACAAAGGTAAAATTGTACGGCTCAGCCACCAGTGCATCAGCGGTGTCATCTACCCTCCCGACAGCAACGGCAAAGGGGAAGGAGGCGATAAAAACGGTCGTCCCCAGTGCCACGCCCACAAAGCCGAGAGGACGGGCAATCACAAGATCAAAGATGATCTCCGTTCCCGTCGGTTCGGCCTCTTCCTCAGCCCATACCACAGGGGGTGCGCCCAGAAAGCTGATGAGGACTGTTATGACGACCCCTACAATGATCCGCTTTCTCAAAGCCATAAGTACCTCCCTCTGCTGTTTGTTCATGTTTGCCGTTACGTGTCTTCCGCAACCGTCTTTTGTAACATTTTTACAGTAAAATGGGCAATTGTCAATATATTTTTTACATCTTGTTATGTAAACCTGATGTTTCTTTTCACTTTTACCCCCAACGGGAAATATGGTAGACTTTTCCGAGATCCTCGCTCGGCGAAGAGGCAGATGAATAATAAAAAGACCACCACTTTTTTGTTATCCCTCCTGCTGGTAGTACTGGGGTGCCTCCTCCTGATCGCACCATTGGCCTCTGCACAAGATTTCAGGGGTCCCTTTCGGGTCCAGAGGGTGGTGGATGGGGATACCATCGTTTTAGCTGATGGGCGGCACATCCGTTATATAGGTATCAATACCCCTGAACGCGGTGAGCCCTTCTGGAGGGAGGCTAAGGATTATAATGTCCGCAAGGTCGGGGGAAAGGTGGTCTTCTTGGAGTTTGGGCAGGTCCGGGAGGATAAATACGGGCGCGCCCTGGCCTATGTCTTCGTTGGGGAGGAGATGGTCAACGCCCAACTCTTGCAGGCGGGTTGGGCGCACCTCTTTGTCCTCGAACCGATAAAACACTATCATACGTTCCGGAGGTTCCAGGAGGAGGCCAGGGCAGAGGGTGTGGGGATCTGGGGGAAAAACGGATTCACAGGTCCCCTCAAGATCACCCGGCTTAATGCCAATGCCGAGGGGGATGATCGATATAATCTCAATGGAGAATATGTGAGAATATGCAATATTTCTCCGGCGGATCAAGATCTCAAGGGTTTTTGTCTCTCTGACCACGATGGGCACCGGTACATCTTTCCCAGGGTTTTTCTGAGGCCGGGCTACACGGTACTCCTCTTTACCGGAGCGGGGAGGGACATCGTGGAAGGGGTTGATCAACTGCGGCTCTACTGGGGATCGCACTATCCCATCTGGAACAACACGGGGGATCAAGCCTCCCTCCGAGACCCAAAGGGACACGTGGTAGATACCGTTGTCTACCGTAGAGGAGGACGGATCCGGCAGGACACGGGGCAAGCACGATAAATGGATAGCGATAGGAGAAAGCGTTCCATCATAGATCGTGAGGTTGACTTTTATGACAGCTGTTAGGTATTGTGTGTGGTAAACTTACAAAAATACTCATAATTGCATGGAGGATATATAGCAATGGGCAGGGTGCAGATTATCGATGATCGGCCACCGGTATTAGGGATTAATGGTTTAGGGAGAATAGGCAAGCTTACGTTATGGCATCATATCGGCAGGAAGTATTTTAAAGAAATAGTCGTTAATCAGGGAAGAGAGATAGGCACGGGGCTTTATGACATTGCGCATATGATCGAGAAGGATTCCACCTATGGGTTGATACACACCTTTCTGCATGGAATTAATGCCCAGCCGATTATCAAGATCGAAGATGAGGCGAAGGGCACCTTACGTATTGACGACATACCGGTTACCGTCCTGCGGGAGTCGAGAAACCCAAAGGAAATCCCCTGGCGTGACTATAATGCTGACGTGGTCGTTGAATGCACCGGGACGTTTCGTGATCCCACGGTACCCCCTGATGATGCACAGGGTTCAATACGGGGACACCTCATGGGTGGCGCCAAGGTAGTGCTCAATTCTTCGGCATTTAAGATCAAAAATAAGGCATTATCGACGCCGGAAGATGCCGTTACCCTCATTTACGGCATAAATCATCACGCCTTCGATCCCCAGAAGCACCTTGTGATATCAGCCGCCTCGTGCACGACGACAGGGCTTGCCCATATGATAAGGCCCCTCCTTGAAGACGAGGAGACCTGCACGATCCTGACGGCATCTATGTCTACGATTCACGCAGCTACCAATACCCAGAGTGTTCTCGACAGCGTGCCCAAGGCCGGCGAAAAAGATCTGCGGAAGAATAGGAGTATCCTCAACAATATCATTCTTACCTCTACCAATGCTGCCGCGGCATTGGCCCAGGTCATCACGGAGGTAAATAATATAGGATTTATGGCTGATTCGATTCGCATACCCACCAGCACCGAATCACTGCTTATCGTAAATGTTACGTTCCAAAGCCGAATGAACAGCGACAAAACAACGAGCGCAATCAATGCGGGCATGATTAACAAGATCTACCGAAAGGCGTCGGAAGGTGATCCGGAACACCTCTTGGTCTATTCTGATGAACAGAATGTATCGTCAGATGTCACCGGCATCAATGCAGCCGTTGTCATTGAGGGACAGTTTAACCATACCCGCACCGCCTTCTTAACAGTTGATCTTGCACAGATCCCGAATATACCTCCAGAGCTGCAGCAGGCTCTGCCTGTACAGACCTTGCAGGTGCCCGTTGTTCACGCAAAGATTTTTGGGTGGTATGACAATGAATACGGGAGTTATACGAATCGGTTGGGTGATCTCACGGTCCATCTCCATAAGACGTTACAATAGCTCCCCTCGCAACACGCGTTCATAAGGACTTCTCGTATACACTTTCCCCCTCCTTCCTGACACCGGAGAAGGGGCACGTATGCACGCCCGCATTTTTCTCGTTCTTCCCGGAAGCCCACGTACAATCAGGGGGTGTATACAAGAACTGGGGGCTGAAAGTACCTGTTGTGTGAGCAGCAGCGCGACAGAAAGAATATCGCATTGATCGTAAACTATTACGAGTGGGGGGAATATCAACCTGTTATCTTATACGACTCCTCGGATTCAACCTCGTGCCTTCCTAAATAGACGGCTCCGCTCCAACCATCGATGCCGAGAAAATCCCCACCGTTGATAACCTGTCCATCAATAACGCTGTATCCTTCTGACTCAAATACCTTAAGCTTATTAAAACCCACGACTCCGACTTTCTTGAGTTGAGGAACGGTAACGGCGGCATGAGAAGTGCTTCCTCCTCTTGCAGTCAGGAGGCCGTCAACTTGCAGCAGTAAGCCAACATCATCGGGAACCGTATCCGGTCTAATCAATATAAGGTGGGTGTCAGGCTCTTTCTCTCGGAAGGATTTGATTTCATCCTCTGAATATACCACTCTACCACTCAGGGCTCCACCACCGACACCAATCCCTATTCCCAAGAGGGATTGGTGCAAATCTCCGGTCTCTTTAAAGACCTTCAATTTCTTCGGTTCCATAGAAACCATATCGCGTGTCTGCAGAATGTAGAGTCCTTCTCTCTTTGTATTCTCGAAGGTAAATTCTACTTCTTGGTGGTTAAATCCCCTTTCGTAGATCAACTCTTCAGAAAACCTCACCAGTTCAGCGTACACTTCCGGAAATCGTTTCTCCAAAGAAATCTTTGATTCTCTCCTCTCGGCTTTTCTCTGACTTTCGGAAAATGGATATGTCTCAACTAACCCTGAAACGATATCATCTCCTTGAACGCCAAATATGAAATCTCCATAAAGCGTTACACCAGGAGATAACCCCTTGGGGTTTCGGGTAAAAAATACGCCTGCCCCTGAATTTTCGTCTAAATTTCCAAAAACCATGTTCTGAACGATAACTGCTGTCCCCCATGCATCGGACAGACCCATTTGGCGACGGTATAACCGTGCGTGAGTGGAATCCCAGGAGGAGAATACACGCTGAATCGCATGTTGCAACTGTTCCGTGGGATCATCTATGATCTCTATACCCCGTTCCATCATCTCCTTTTTATAGGCGAGGGCGATCTCCCTCATTTGGTTAGGGTGAAACTCGATCTTTTTGGCAACGTGGTATTGCTGCTTGAAATTATCGATGATTTCATCAAAAAAATTACGCTCCAATCCCGCAAACATGCCCCACATCTGCAGAAATCTTCTATAACAATCCCACGCAGCCCATCGGAACCTCTTCTTCTTGCTGAGCCCTTCGGCAATGGCTTCGTTAATACCTACGTTTAAAAATGAATTCATCATCCCGGGCAGGGAAAAGGCAGCGCCACTCCTGACAGAAAGAAGGAGCGGGTTTCTCGGATCACCAAATCCGCATCCGGTCATTTTTTCAAGCTTCAGGAGTTCCTTGGAGATTCTATAATTCAGATCTTTGAGCATATATTCATAGCTAACCACCGCATCATAGCACCTGAAGACCTCTGTGGTAATGATAAAGCCAGGGGGAACATTGAAGTTATGGGATGCGAGTTCCTTGAGGAAATACCCTTTGTTGCCAAGCAATATCTGGGTATCTATCTTTTTATTGGGTTTATTGATGGGTGAGATAGTTATATCCGGATTATAGGTCGTAACGAGACTTAGGATTTCCTTGTTACCCTTAAATTTCTCTAATTCTTCCCCGAGGGTCTTGATGATGCTGCTGATAAAGTTATCTAAAACCTGCAGACCAAAAGCGGAGGATATCATCGATCTCACAAAATTTTCTGAGGTTTGATAGATGGCTTCCTCATCTCGAGATGACAGCGCTTCTCCTTCCACGGCACCCTCTTCCCGCACTATCTGATTTATAATAGGGGGGAGATTTGGGCGGTGAGGATCAATATAGTAATCTTGGATGATGTCTTGGATACCCTTAGAGATAAATTTAAAGATGTCGGTATACTGATCAATAGAGAAAAGTTTGATCTGGAGGGCGCTGCTGACATATTTGATTTTAGCCTCGAGCCCCTCGGTTGCGATACCATCCAATTCCAAGGCCTTTACAAAGATCCCCAAATACTCATTTATCTTTGCGACGGTGCTCTTTGTGATGAATTTGAGGCGCAGCGAGGTTAACACCTGCTCAAACAGAACAGTGGCAAAGCTCTCCAGACGGAGAGAAAGTCCGAGGGCATCAAATTTTTCCTCGTGGTATGTTCCATACATCGATGGGATGCCTGCAGCAATATGTCTCTTATGGTAAATATTTTCTAAAGCAGTTGTCTTTCCCGGAGAAAGGATTTTTTGCTTCAGTATCGACAAAAATCCCAAAATAATGGCTAGGCTCTTGTGGTAATCTTTTCTTTGCAAACTTCTCTTCAACGATCGTATCTTGGATTGTTCAAAGAGAAAGCTCGCCTCTAACTCATGCAATAAATCGACATGATGCGGATTGTATTTTTTATAGATCAACTGATAAAGCCGTATCATTACTACGGCCCGCTCCCTCTCGACGTCGGAGACCCCCTTGATTCGATGTATCTCTTTTTCCACTTTTTTCTGATCCCATTCGAGAAGGAATTGCGGATTCTGCCCTATCTTTGGAAAAATAACGGTACATATCGTATGTAATCCGTCAAAATATTCTCCTGAGTTGACAATCTGATCATAGACTTCAGGTGGTAGATGTTTTTGTACATGATTTTTGTCCCCGGAATACCAATACCGAAAGATATCTTCGATAAACGGGATTAACAAACTGCTGCTTTCCACATGAGATTGCTTTCGTAGAAAATGAATCATTTTGTCTTGGCGAAATGCAAGCTCATCGACCTTCGTAGAGACATCACGCAATTCCCCCTCGGCGCCGATTTCACTGAAGTAGATCGGGAACATCCGCAAGAGCTGTTTCGCAAGATTATACGCCGGTGATAGATCGGTATTGAGAAATGCGGATATATCTTTTTGTAATAAATCAGTATCACGGACGAAGACACCGCCTAGTTTGAGATTAATGATAAGCGCTGAGAAAAGTCTCTTGGTCCAACGGGGTCTCAGCGCAATGATTTCAAGCCATAAGCGTATATTTTTGATATGAGCGGGATTTACCTGCACTTGCCACTCAGCGGTCGACCCCTGAATCTCAGGGTACTGGAACCCGAAAGCAATAACTTCTTCAATAAAGGTGTCGATGAGCGCATGATTATTCTGCCTGAATATCTCCTTCGCCATGGTACTTATGCAACTGAAGATCGTATCCTGATAGTGACTTCGGAAAGAGGTCCGTTTCAGCGTCGTAAATACCTTGTGAACAAATGCGCCGAGATTTTCAGGATCCTCTTCTTTAAAGACCATAGTCAGTGATCGATTGATTTCACGCAGGACGGGACCGTGAATATCTGAGAACTCCGGAACATTGATGATATGATAGAGGAAGTTGAGCTTCACCAGATGCTGAGAGCCAGCATAGACTTCCGAACGTTCGAGTTCATCAGCTGCGCGCAAATAGCCGTTCATGATTTGCGCATAGTCCGGTATATCCAGATACGAGCTGATTTTATCTTGATTGTTCAGGTTCGATGTATGTATTGACTCAAGCTTATCTATGAGTAGGCGCAGGTTGTGGTGGCTGAGGGGTTCTATGAGCGTGTTGTAGATACCACGGGCGCCTGCTGTTTTTGCTTCTGGGTCAAACCATCCCTTCGGATCTGATTGCGTAAGCCAGAAATCATACGCAGCCCTAAATACATGATAGAGCAACAGTGTTAAGGCATCGGCCTGAACGGTAGTGGCATTGCTGACAATACATTGCACCATCGTTTTGAGATAGGTTGAGGACTTTTTAAAGAGGGTCGCTTGATCTTTCGCCATAGCTACAAGTGACTCCATGACAAAAGGGATGAGGGTGATGTTTCTGGGGAGCAATTCATTGCTGTTGGCGAGGATCAGAGCAAGGTAATCAAAGAGATACCGTATTCCTCGTTCTTTGACATCCTCTTGTGGAGCAGAGCGGATGATATCAAGGTAGATCTCCAGAATGACTCTGAGCGCAGCTAATCCATCAGGATTAGTGTTGTGCTTGTAAAAATCATTTAAGGATACAATCTTGAGCTGTTCAACAACAAAATCCCAGTTGACATACGGGTGATTGATCTCTTTCAATAGTTCTTGGGTACGTTTGTGTACACCATAATATCCCTCAACGACCTTGAGGAGCACCTGATACTTTTGCGCGATCTCGACATTGGCTGCCGTCCGTTCGAGATTGATTTGCAAGGCGGTTGATTGCAACCCCTTTTGCTGTTTATCCATCAGCTGGCCCTCGTCCCTTGGCTACACATATGTTCTCTTGGGTGTACGTTGTTCATGTCCTGATATCTGTTTTTGTAATGTCCATTCTACCAAGGATTTTTGTGTTGTAATCAGCCCGATCACCAGGGTCCAGCGATTGCAACCCCTGCGGACCCCCTCCACGTGAAACGGCTAACGTATCCTTCTCACCAGGACATGCCACCAGTGATGACTATTGTAACAAAAAATATAATAGAAGAAAATATGTTTCCACATTTTGCCGCATGCGAGTCAGCATGGAATCCATACCAAAACATCGGGGAGGGAAACTGAACAGCCTCGATGGTTCTTCCCCATATACAGGCCTTGAAATAACCGACAAGAATATGGGGATTTACAACGAAGACGGTCTTTTTGGCATTCAAATCCATTTCCCGGACTCCAAGATATCCGCTAAAAAGTATGGGTAAAGCAGATCGGAACGTGACAAAGATCCGTGATCAAGGGCTTCGCCTCGACCGCTTATCGGGGCTGCATCTGACGGAAATACCCTTTAGCATTTCCACCAGCCGTAGCCACGATTAAGGGATGGATAATTCCAAGTTTGTGAAATAGCTGATAACGTAGCTCAGACTGGGAAAACGTGATTATTGCTTAGGAGATCCATACATCTTTTGAAACCTTTCCAGCATCTTCCGTGGCGTCACCGTAGCCCTTTCATACTTAGGCAATTCTTTCTCTATACCAAATAGATATTTGGCTACATTTTTCAGGCCCTCAAGGTCATATCGTGCCATCATGGTGATGGTCTCCATCTGTGGTGAACCACCACCATGCAATCCAGCCACTTGCGTCACGCCAGCCATCTCTGAAACTATCAAATTTTCCAGGCCTCGAAAGCATTTGTGTTGGTTCTCTGAAGATATCTTGGGATTTCTTATCATATATTTGTTCGCCAGCTCTCCTGTTTCTTCTGAGAAGAATTCCTCCTCAAAAGGCATCGTAGCGCATAAGCCCCCGGCAAGGTCGGCTACAATCTTATATTCATTATAAATCTCTTCACCCGCAAGTCTCCTGCCAGCATTGGTCAAAACTTCATCGGGTATGTAAGTTCCAGATGCCGATTTCTCAGCACGATAGGCACTTACTTGGCCAGCGGCAAAGACAAGCTCTGCCACACCCACCATGTGCGATATTTTCTCCCTCGCATGGGCCTCTTTCTCGATTCCATTGTATTCCGCTACGAGCGCGGCGGCACTGGCTAATACCTCGGAGGTCGCGGGCTTGCACCCGGTGTATGAGTGTCTGTGATAATGAGCAAAAAGCAAGGCAAGGAAACCAGCAAACGGCGTTTGTTTAGGATCACCCTTACCATCGAGAAAGACCCTTTCCCGGGGCACGAAGACATCGTCAAAAATAGTATACGACTCGGCATCGCCTATCTCTGCAATGGGGGCCTGCAGATACTTCCGCTTATGATTATACGCCGGCCTGACCAGCATCTTGACACCATCCCAGTCAGCTGGCACGGCAAATGCGACGGCATACTCATTATCCTTATCGGTCATGAACCTGGTCGGTATGGCTATGATTTCATCACTTACCGGTGCAGTCGTGTTATCGATCTTGGCCCCCCTTACTACGATTCCGTCTGGTCGACTTTCAACTATTCTCAGATAAAGGTCAGGATCTACTTGCTCATGAGGTCTTTTCAATCTGTCACCTTTCACATCGGTCTGAGCGCAGTTTGCGGTTATGTCGTTATCTTGCCAATACCTGAGGTATTCTAAGAAATTTTTACCGGTATCTGTACCCAACGCCTGATCCATTTCATACGTGACAACAGAGAGGGCGTTCATGGCATCTATCCCCATGCATCTCATGATGCAGCCCCCCACCCTATGGCAAATAAGCCTGGTCATCTGCTGTTTCTTCAGGAGGTCATCAACACTTTGGTGAATATGGGTAAACCGATTTATCTTCTCCTCTGTTAGGTGTGATATCGCTGTAGCTAAGCCATCCCATTCGGGATCGTTTGCCCGATCATACGTCTCTTTTATGACGCGTAACTGTGCTGCAAGCCTCTCATCCATTCTATCGCACTTACTGCCACCAATATAAAGGTTCCTCTTCATCTTCTTCAACCGGTTGAGATACTCGTCGTAAGTTTTTATTCCCATATTAAATTCTCCTTTCTTCCATTATACTTTTTACTGACCTTCCTCATATTCTTATACCACCTCTTGACACTCTTGTCCAAGATAATTTTTTAGGTTCCTCGCTGTTTCGTATAGGTAGTCTGGATTCGATTTTGCCCCAGATGATGTAGATCATCGTGATCAGGTGTTTCACAGCACGGCATTTCCTGGCCATAGCTTTCGCGGCTTGGATCAAACTGTTGATCTTTGAAGCGAACCATCTCAGAATGCCGTTCCAGTGGCGCTTCATGGTATGGGCAGCTTCTTTGATTGGTTCGAGACAACCCCTCCCGTGAGCTCCTTGCTAGCCTCTACCATGGAATGCGGCCCGTATCCGCACGATCCCGGCACCCCTGTTCATTTATACGAGGGATTGTTTGTATCGGAGAAAATAGATGGAGCGGACTATCCCAGGATTATTATTGTCAACGATGCTCCATAAGGAGAAAGCCGGTATCGCGAGCAAACCCTGCCGTCGTTTGTTCAGGGAGTTTTCATGCATCAATGAGAAATATGCTGGCCACGAAATATACGAAGGAACTCGCGTAGCGTTTTGCAGATACCTTCGCCTTCCGCGCATCACGACAAAACAAGCGTGATAGTATGTTGATAAGGAGCGTTCTTTGTGATAGTCTGTGTTTTTCCGTCTGCTGGCAATGATCGACGAGGAGAACCCTTATGGATTATAAAAAGACCTTGAATCTCCCCCAAACGCCTTTCCCCATGAAGGCGGACCTGCCGAAGAAAGAACCTGAGATACTCAAACGATGGGAGGAGACCGGGTTATATAACAAGATTATCACGTCTGCCTCGGGGAGGGAGCGGTACATCCTCCACGATGGCCCCCCCTATGCCAACGGCAACATCCACATCGGGACCGCCCTGAACAAGATCTTGAAGGACATCGTCGTCAAGGCCAAGTTTATGGCCGGCTTCGACAGCACGTATATTCCCGGGTGGGATTGCCATGGCCTGCCTATTGAGCATGAGGTGGATAAGACGCTGGGTGAGCGCAAACAGGGGATGACCAAGGCAGAGATCAGGAGGCTTTGCCGGGAGTATGCTGCCCGGTTCATCGATATCCAGCGGGAGGAATTTAAGCGGTTGGGGGTACTGGGGATCTGGGATGACCCGTATCGCACCATGGACTACGAGTACCAGGCCACCATTGCGCGGGAGTTCGGGAGGTTCGTCGAGGGAGGCTATCTCTATAAAGGGAAAAAGCCGGTCTATTGGTGCGCCACCTGTCATACCGCCCTGGCCGAGGCCGAGGTGGAATATGCCCCCCACCAATCACCCTCCATCTTCGTCCGGTTTCCCCTGATCTCCGATATCGGGAAGCGATTCCCTGCCCTGCACGGGAAAAAGGTCTCGGTCATCATCTGGACTACCACCCCGTGGACCATTCCGGCCAATCTCGCCGTCGCCCTGCATCCTGCTTATACGTATGTGGCGGCGGAGGTGAATGGTGAGGTCTACATCGTGGCAGCGGATCTAGCTGATATCGTGATGGACACCCTCGGGATCAAGGATTACCGGGTGCTGGAGACCTTTGAGGGGAGCGTCTTGGAGGGATTCACGTGCCGTCATCCCTTTTTGGAGCGGGAATCGGCCATCATCCTGGCCGATTACGTCACCTTGGATGCAGGGACGGGGTGCGTCCATACCGCCCCCGGACACGGCCAGGAGGACTATGAGAGCGGTCTGAAATATGACCTGGAGGTCTACGCCCCGGTGGACGATGACGGCAGATTTACCCCTGAGGTGGAATTCTTTGGGGGTATGTTCGTCTTTGATGCCAACAAACCGGTCAATGCCAAGCTGGCTGAGGTAGGTGCGTTGTTGAAAGAAGAGGAGATGGAACACTCCTACCCCCACTGCTGGCGGTGCAAAAATCCCATCATCTTCCGCTCCACCGAGCAGTGGTTTATCTCCTTAGACCACGATGATTTAAGAAAACGGGCCCTCAACGGGATCGAGGAAGTCCACTGGATACCTGCCTGGGGCAGGGATCGGATCTACGGGATGGTGGCCAATCGGCCCGACTGGTGTGTCTCGCGGCAGCGGGTCTGGGGTGTTCCCATCGTGGCCTTTTACTGCGAGGGGTGTAATGAAACCCTCCTGCGCAAGGATTTGATAGACTTTGTTGCCGACCGCTTTGCCAAGGAAGGGGCGGATATCTGGTTTGACGAGCCGGCCGACAAGCTCCTCCCTCCCAAGACCATCTGTCCTCAATGCGGAGGGGATCAATTCACAAACGAAACGGACATCCTCGATGTCTGGTTTGACTCGGGGGTGAGCTGGGCCGCGGTCCTGGAAAAGCGCGACGCCCTGAAGTTCCCCTGCGACCTCTATTTGGAGGGGAGTGATCAACATCGGGGGTGGTTTCACTCGTCCTTGCTCACCGCGGTAGGGACCAGAGGAACCCCGCCATACACCAGCGTCCTCACGCACGGATTTGTGGTGGATGGCGAGGGGAAAAAGATGTCCAAGTCGGCGGGGAACGTGGTGGCCCCGGATGAGGTCATTCAACGATTTGGGGCCGAGATCCTGCGGCTGTGGGTGGCGGCGGAGGACTACCGAGACGACATCAAGATCTCCCAGGAGATTCTCGATCGGCTCACCGAGGCATACCGGAGGATCAGAAACACCTGGCGGTACATGCTGGGCAACCTCTATGATTTTGATCCCCGGCATCACACCGTACCCGTCAAAGAACTCCTGGAGATCGACCGGTGGATCCTGGGTCGCTTCCAGCAGCTGGTGGATCGGGTGCTCAGGGCCTATGAGGAGTGTGAGTTTCACATCATCTATCACGCCGTCCACAACTTCTGCGTGGTAGACCTGAGTTCCCTCTATCTGGACATCCTCAAGGACCGTCTCTACACCTCCGCACCCTCCTCCCCCAAGAGGAGGTCTGCCCAGAATGCCATCTACCGCATCCTCAAGGGGATGGTGCGGATCATGGCTCCGGTCCTCTCCTTCACCGCCGATGAGGTATGGCAGTACCTCCCTCAGGAAGGCGGTGAGGAGGAGAGCGTGCATTTGGCGAGCTTTCCCGGCACTGAAAAGGATCTCTTCGACGAAGCCCTGGAGGGGCGATGGACGCGGTTGTGGGAGGTGCGTGAGGAGGTCACCAAGGCCTTGGAGAAGGCGCGCCAGGATAAGGTGATCGGTCATCCCCTGGACGCCGCGGTGACGGTGAAGGGGCCGCAGAAGCTCGCCGCATTCCTCCAGGGGTTTGGCCCTGAGTTGCGGGAGATCTTTATCGTCTCGCAGGTGGCGGTGGAGACGGATGGGGATTCCTCTGAGCTGACGGTGGAGGTAGAGCCGGCAGAGGGGACAAAGTGCCAGCGCTGCTGGCTCTATGACACGAGCGTGGGGAGGGAAAAAGAGCATCCGGAGATCTGCCAGCGCTGCTTCCAAACCATTGCGGCAGAAGGGTCATGAAGAGAAAATATCGCATTCTCGTGATCGTCTTTTCCATCCTCCTTGCCCTGGATCAAGCGACCAAGCTCTTTATCGAGCACTCCTTCGCCCTCCATCAGTCCTCGGTAGTCATCCCGGGGTTTTTCGCCATCACCCACGTGCAGAACCGGGGTGCCGCCTTCGGCCTGCTGGCCGGTCTTCCCGGAGCTGCCATCATCTTCGTCATTATATCCCTGATAGCCGTTGCCCTCATCATTACCTATTTTCGCCAGATCAAAGAGGGGGAGGTGTGGACCCCCCTCTGTCTTTCCCTTGTTTTGACAGGTGCCGCCGGCAACCTGATCGACCGCTTCCGCCTGGGGGTGGTGGTGGACTTCCTCGACTTCCATTACCGAGGGTGGCACTGGCCCGCCTTTAATGTGGCGGACGCCTCCATCACCATCGGGGTCATCACCCTGGCCATCACTATTCTGTGGGGAGAAAAGAAGGAGATCACGGAGGAGATCTGATATGCATCCCGTACTGTTCCATATTTGGAAATTACATATCTATAGCTATGGGCTCATGATCGCCATCGGCATCCTGGTGGGATTGTTTTTGGCGAGACGGCAGGCAATGCTGGAGGGGATTAATCCGGACAAGATCGTCGATATCGCCTTCTATATCCTCTTGGCCGCCCTGATCGGTTCCCGCCTTTTGTTTGTGCTCACGAACTTCGGGGAATATGCTGCTGATCCCATCAAGATCCTCAAGATATGGGAAGGGGGGTTGGTCTTTTACGGCGGGCTCATACCGGCCGTGGCCATAGGGATCTGGTACATCAAGAGGCTCGGCCTTCCCCTCTGGCAGGTGACCGATCTCTTCGCCCCCTCCGTCGCCATCGGCCACGCCTTCGGCAGGATCGGGTGTTTTTTAGCCGGGTGCTGTTACGGCACGCCGAGTTCCCTCCCCTGGGCAGTCACCTTCACAGATCCTCGGAGTCTGGCCCCTCAGGGTATCCACTTGCACCCCACGCAGCTCTACAGCTCTCTGGGCCTCTTTGCAATCTTTGCCTTTCTCATATGGTTACGGAAGCGAAGGACGTTTCCAGGGGAGCTCTTGTGGTCGTATACCCTGGTCTACTCCATCGTCCGTTTCTTTATGGAGTTCCTGCGGGGTGACCCCCGCGGCAGCGTCCTGGGCGGGCTCCTCTCCTCGGCCCAGGCCATCGGCATCTTCCTCGCTGGAATTTCCGTGGTGATGTTACTATATTTAAGAAAAAGAGGGTTGAAGGAGAATGTCCGTCGCTAAGATACGCGTCTATCCTGACCCAGTGCTCAAGGCCAAGGCCACGGAGATCGAGACAATCGATGGGCGAGTAATCCGCCTGGCCGAAGAGATGGCGGAGATCATGTACGCCGCACCGGGCGTCGGTCTAGCTGCACCGCAGGTCGGGGTTTCAGAAAGACTCATCGTTGTCGACGTCAAAAACCCGGAGGGGAAAAAGGAGCTCATCACCCTCATCAACCCGGAGATCATCGAGATGGAGGGGCGAGTCGTGGATGAGGAGGGCTGCCTGAGCCTGCCGGGGATTACAGAAAACGTCGCCCGGGCCGAGAGGGTCTTGGTCAGGGGTCATGACCTGAACGAGCGGCAGCGGGAGATCGAGGCCGAGGGGCTCCTGGCCGTGGCCTTGCAGCATGAGATCGACCATATCGAGGGCATCCTCTTCATCGACAGGATAAGTCGCCTCAAGCGGGGGATCATCCAGCGCAAGATGCGCAAGTTGGTGCAGCAGGCCCAGTCGTCCGAAGAGAAGGACTATACACTTTTCTAGAAATGAATTCCAGCGCAAGTAAGCTACGGGCCGTCTTCATGGGGACGTCGAGCTTTGCCCTCCCCACGGTGCGGGCCCTGCGCGATGCTGAAGAGGTGATCGCGGTAATCACACAGCCCGATCGCCCCCGCGGGAGGGGGAGAGAGGTCGCACCTCCTCCGGTAAAAGAATGCGCCCTCGATCTCGGCCTCCACATTCTTCAGCCGGAGCGGGTGAAGGAGCCTCCTTTCATCGCCCAGTTGGAGGAGCTAATGCCGGACGTGATCGTGGTGGCGGCCTTCGGACAGATCCTGCCCCCTGCGGTATTGGACGTGCCGCGCCTGGGGTGTGTGAACGTCCACCCGTCTTTGCTGCCCACGTATCGGGGGGCGGCCCCTATCAATTGGGCAATCATTAATGGTGAAACTAAGACAGGGGTGACCACCTACCTCATGGATGAGGGCATGGATACGGGCGCCGTCCTTTTGGTGCGTGAGGTGGTGATCGGTGCAGATGAGACAGCCGAGGAGCTCGGCGAGAGGCTGGCCCATGTGGGGGGGGATCTGGTGGTGGAGGCGGTCCGGGGTCTCAAGGAGGGAACCCTGCACCCCGTACCCCAAGATGAAAAAGGGGTCTCGTATGCCCCACTCTTGAAAAAAGCAGATGGCCTGATCCAGTGGGAGGAGGAGGCAGATCGGATCAGAAATCAGATCAGGGGGATGGTACCATGGCCAGTTGCGTACACCATATGGGGAGATAAGAGAATAAAGGTCTTTCGGGCTAAGGCAGGGAATGGCACTGGTGCTCCCGGCGAGATAATCTCCCTTGGTGGAGGGCTCGAGGTGGCGTGCGGAAAGGGCTCACTGATCATCGAAGAGCTGCAGTTGGAGGGGGGCAGGAGCATGGGGTGGGAGCAATTCACCAGGGGCCACCAATTGACCCGCGGGGAGAGGTTAGGGTAACATTGAAGAACGCATTAGGAGACTGGAGGCGATGGCACAACATTAACAGGGTTCGAGAATTCAAGGGGTTAACCCCGCTCCTTAATTTAGATTCTATAGGATGCGGGGTCTGTCGCCCTGCGACATCCCATCAATAAGAATGTCCGAATGGTAGGGGGCCGCAATCGGGAGGGGTCAAGTAACAACCATTTCTCTACGGTTTTTGGACCCTGGAATCCTGCCGCCAGCGGCATCCCGCTGCCGTAAATCTATATTGTTTCGCTTTGCGACATCCTGCTTTCCTTGGTTAAAATTTAAGGAGCAGGACAGGGCGGGATTGTCCCCTAGAACCCTTTTTCGTGGCGGATAAAATCCAACAGAGAGCAAGGTTTTTCTCCCATGTCCCGAAGAGAAGAATAATGGATCGAGCGCGCACAAAGGCCCTCGAGGTCCTCATCATCTGGGAAAAGAGGGGGTCCCCCATGGACCCCCTCTTTGATGAATTGGTTATGGAGGACCCCCTCCTCACGGACCTTGACAAGGCATTTGTACGGGAGGTGGTCTACGGGCTACTGCGGTGGCGGGGGAGGCTCGATTGGGTCATCTCGGCCTATTCCCGCATCAAACCCCCGCGAATGGAGCGCGCCGTTATCACTATCCTCAGAATGGGCGCCTATCAAATCCTCTTCATGGACCGGGTCCCCTCGCGGGCGGCTGTCGACGAGTCGGTCAAGCTGGCCAAGGGATTGAGGCGTAAAGACGTTGTCCCCTTTATCAACGGGATACTGCGCGGGATCGCCGAGGAAAGAAAAGAAGTCCCCTATCCCGATCTCCAGACCGATCCCCTCGATCACATTTCAACGTTCTACTCCCATCCCGAGTGGATGGTGCGCCGCTGGATAGATCAGTGGGGGACGGAAGAGACCTGCGCCCTGTGTCAGGCGGACAACCAGATCCCCCCTCTGACCGTGAGGATCAACACCCTCAAGGGGAGCCGGGAAGAAGCCATCAACCAACTGCACGACGAGAAGATAGAGGCCCTTCCCACCCCCTTTTCCCCGGTGGGCCTTGTCATCAAGGACCCCCCTCCCCTGGCTGCGTGGGGGCTCTTTCAAGCAGGCGGGTTTCAGGTGCAGGATGAGGCCGCTCAGCTCATTTCCCTTCTCCTCTCCCCACAATCGGGGATGCGGGTCCTCGATGTCTGCGCGGCCCCGGGCGGCAAGACCACCCACCTGGCCCAGGTGATGGAGGATCAGGGAGAGATCAGAGCAATAGATGTGAACCAGGCCAAGCTGGGGCTCCTGCAGGAGAACTGCCGCAGGTTGGGGATCTCAATCGTGCGGTCCTTGGTCCATGACGCGACAACATCCTTTCCCTTCCCCCCCGGTGCTTTTGATTGTGTCCTGGTCGATGCGCCCTGTACAGGGCTGGGTACCCTGCGGAGGAACCCCGACGGGAAGTGGCGGGTCCAGGAGGCGGATTGCTTGCGCCTACAGAAGCTCCAACAAGCAATCATGACCCAGGCGGCCCGTATGGTAAAGAGCGAAGGATGTTTGGTCTATAGCACCTGTACCCTGACCCCGGAGGAGAACGAAGGGGTGATCGAGGCCTTTCTGTCCGGGCAGAACGAGTTTCACCTTGAGGATGCCTCACCCTTCCTGCCTACGGGATGCGAGGGATTGGTGGATACAAATGGCTATCTCCGCACGCTCCCCTCTCGCCACGGGACAGACGGCTTCTTCGCCGCCCGCATGAGACGAGCATGACATCGCGCATGTCCCGCCCCGCTTTGTATGAAAATCTGAATGGCGGGATGTCGCAAAGCGACAGAGGCGATAAAATGAAGAAAATCCTTGGGATAATGGGAAGCCCGCGAAGAAATGGTAATACCCACATCCTCGTCTCCAAGATACTCGAAGGTGCAGAGGCAGAGGGGGCCAGAGGAGATATCCTTTTCCTCGGTGATGTAGCAATCCGAGAGTGTGATGGATGTCACGCCTGCTGGAAGGGCAAGGAATGCAGCAAGAACGATGATATGAACAGCATCTATCCTCAGATCGTTGCAAGCGACGCGATCGTCTTCGGCACGCCGGTATATTGGTACGGGCCAACCGCCTTGATGAAGGGATTCATAGACCGCTTTGTCTACTTTAACTGCCCTGAAAACAGAAAGAAGATACAAGGTAAACCCGCGATCCTGGCCGTCCCCTTTGAAGAGGAAGATCCCGAAGCAGCTGCCCTCCTGAAGGCGTTTTTCGAGAAGAGCCTTCAGTATCTAGAAATAAATCTCATCGACACCATACTCGTCCCAGGAGTGAGTCAGAAAGGGGAGATCTTGGAGAAGGCGGACCGCTTGAAAGAAGCGTACGATTTGGGAAGAAGGTTCGCTCGATTATAAGGTGATGAATAGGTGATGAGTAAAGCCCCGCCCTTCGCACCTTTGGCGCTTCGGGCAGGGGCTCTTCGCAGGCGGGGCATTAACCCCGCCCTTGACCAAAGGGGTTTACAACCCCTTTGGAAACCCCTTTCAAGGGGATTGCATCCCCTTGAGAACCCCGCTCGCCATTCATCCCCGCCCCAAGTGGCGGGGTATTCTGGCGGGTTTTTATAAAGGCCTTTGATGAGACACCACGCTATAACAGGGAAAACAGTATGATTAGATTGGCCATCTTCGCCGTCATCTCAGTGGGATTCTTCACGTGGTCGTGGCCCTTTCTGCGCGACCTACGCTCTCACGGCTTCTTTCGGTTCTTTGCCTTTGAATCCATCATTGCCTTGATCCTGCTCAATATCGGGCAGTGGTTTCATAATCCCTTCTCAGCCCATCAAATCGTCTCGTGGGTCCTGTTAGGCGCCTCTCTTTTTATGGCCGTGCATGGATTCTACCTGCTTGGCGTCATCGGAAAACCGAAGGATCATAACATTGAAAATACCACGGCCCTGGTGACGGTAGGTGCGTATAAATACATCCGTCATCCCCTCTACAGCTCCCTCTTCTTTATGGGGTGGGGGGTGTTCTTCAAAGCCCCCTCTTTACTCAGCATCATCCTTGTCCTGGCGATCATGGCCTTTTTAACTGCCACAGCCAAGGTTGAGGAGATGGAGAACCTGCGTAAGTTCGGCGCCGAGTATGCCACTTACATGAAGAGGACCACAATGTTTATCCCCTTCTTTTTGTAAATGCGACGTGATGGAAAGGGAATATTGCCATAAGAGGTAAAAGGCTGTATCTTGGTAGCCTCATTATGTAAGGAAGGAGCAGATATGAAACAGACACGAGTCGCCGCCGTAGGAATCTTGCTGGCTCTGTTCATTATCCAGGTACCGTCGGCTCATGCTGATGACAAGACCGGCGACTTCTTCAAAGGCATCTTTGGTGCCTTCAAAGCAGACAAGCTCACCGACAGCAAGATCATCCGAGGTCTCAAAGAGGCCCTCGAAATCGGTACCGCTAACGCCGTCAAAGAAGCCTCCAAGCTCGACGGGTACTACAAAAACCCCGACATAAAAATCCCCCTTCCGAAGGCGGTGAAGAAGGCTGAGTTTGTCATGAAGGCCATGGGATACGGTCCTGAGGTGAACGCATTCTCTCGGAGCATGAACCGGGCTGCCGAGCGGGCAGCCCCGGAGGCCAAGGCCCTGTTCTGGGACGCCCTCAAAAAAATGACCTTTGATGATGCCCGTAAAATCCTCAATGGCAGGGACGATGAGGCCACCCTCTATTTTGAGGGTAAAACTCGCGGCACACTCCATCAGCTCTTCATGCCCATCGTCCATGCAGCCATGCAGGAGATAGGGGTCACCCGAACGTACCAGGAAGTGCACACCGCACTCAGCGCCATCCCCAAGTCCGACCTCCTGAACCTCGATCTGGATGAATACGTGACCGAGAAGGCCCTCGACGGTCTCTTTTACCTGGTGGCCGAGGAGGAACGCAAGATCCGTAAAGACCCCGCAGCCCGCGTGACCGGGTTGCTCAAGGATGTGTTTGGCAGCGAAGAGCAGTAATCTCATAATGTTCTACGTTGGCACACCTTGATAAGCTTTACTTGTGGAGCTACATGTGGACATTCTTTCACTAGTACCGTTTATTATTGTGTTATTAATCGCCGGCAGCCTGGTGTGGTGGTTGTTGAGAGGTCATAAAAAAATAGGTCAAAGATTTAAAAAAATAGCTAATACTATTAATGGCACGGTGAAAACCTCACTCCTTCGTTTCCCTGAAATCCAAGGGGACTATCAAACTATACCATTCAAGATTAAATATAGAGGACGAGGTCAATATTCGCCTCCTCAGATACGATTAGTAATGCTTAGAAAGCCACCTTTTAAATTATCCCTCACAAAAGAAAACCTTGGTACCAAAGTCAGCAAGAAAATCGGATTAGCAAAAGAACTTCAAACAGGCATATCAGATTTTGATGAAGAGTTTTTCATTCAGAGCGATAATAAATCGAGAGTTTTAAGCTATCTTTCCAGGGATAACATTCAGGAAACTATCAAAAATATATACGATAAAGGATGGCGCCTGAGTTTTACCAAGAAACACTTTGAACTCGAAAAGGATCTGGACAAAGACTATTCATTCCAAATAGGAGGCGAAGAAATAGCCACTCTTTTAAAAGCAATGGATCTCTTGATAAGAAACTTAGAATGATATGATTATCTGTTATAAGTTGTCGCTGACGACAAATATGATACCGAGAGGGTAAGAAAAGGTGGCACAATGAACAGCATGACCCCAATGGTAATTCTAATAGAAAGTGGGGGAATCAATGGTAACATCTTCCTCGTGTAGTAGCGTCCGTCTATGGCGTATGTTGACGGTGCTTCTTGTGGTGCTGGGGTTCATACTCATCACCCCTCCATCGGTCAGGGCTCAAGCCGATAATCCGAACCCTCCAGCTAAAAAGGTCAAGCTCATCTTTATCCACCATTCCTGCGGCGAAAATTGGCTGGCCGACAACCACGGAGGATTGGGTCGGGTACTGGCCCAGAACAACTACTTTGTCAGCGATACGAACTATGGCTGGGGACCGGATGGTATTGGGGATCGGACAGACATCACCAACTGGCCTGAATGGTTCACTGGGTCGAACAGCAGTCGATATCTGAAGGCGCTTTACAAAGAGAACGAGAAACACTCCCCGTATACGCGGACGCTCACCGATCCGGGTGGCGAGAATCAGATTATCATGTTCAAGTCGTGCTTCCCCAACTCGAACATCGAAGGGAGGCCCACCGATCCGCCGGCACGGGGCGATGGACTTACCGTGGGTAATGCAAAGGCGATTTATAATAAGCTGCTCACCTATTTTGCCACCCGGCCGGATAAACTTTTTATCGTCATCACTGCGCCGCCGGTTCAGGAGCGACAGTTCGCGGCCAACGCGCGCGCCTTCAACACCTGGCTCGCGACAAAGTGGTTGGACAACTACAAGGGCAACAACGTGGCTGTCTTTGATTTCTACAACGTGCTGACCGGCCCGAACAACCATCACCGCTTTAGAAAGGGTTCGATCGAGTACATAATGAACCGCAGCGGTAATACCCTGTACTATCCCACGAATGGTGACGACCATCCATCACCGGCCGGCAACCGAAAGGCTACCGGTGAATTTATATCACTCCTCAATGTCTACTACCATCGTTGGTACCAAGACATGCGTACTGCTTCACCGCCTCCGTCTCCATTGAAGCCTGCACCCACACCCCAACCGAAGCCTGTCCCCGAGCCAAAAACCGCAAAGGTAACACCAAAACCCCCTCCCGCCACAGTACCGGTTGGCAATGTGATTGACAATTTCGAGAAAGGGGTCTCTGACTGGACCGCCTTTATTGACGAAGGAAAGGATACGCGACTGACCTTCAACCGGGATACGGCCCACGCCCACAGCGGGAAAGCCGGGATGCGCATTGAATACGCTATCGCCTCTGACAGTTGGGCCACGTGCAGCCTGGTCTACCCCTCCCCGCGCGATTGGAGTAAAGCACGCGGGTTGACCTTCTACCTGCACGCCGAGCGCAGCGGACAAGAGGTAGTCATCGTTGCCTATGGAGGAAGCTCTTCCGACAGCCTGTCACACTTCGAGTTAACCGTGGAGACCACCAAGGAGGCGGTGAGCGGATGGCAACGCGTGGACATCCCCTGGAAAAAACTCGTTCAGCCGTCCTGGGAGGGAGACGGTACGGCCCGTTTTGATCCCAGCCGGGCCATGGGAATGGCATTTGCCTTTAATGCACCCGATGGCGGACGGAACGCTGGAAAGCTCTGGGTGGATGATGTGAGCTTTTTACCCTCATCTCCGTAATCTCGCTCCACCCACATGAATATAGTGCAGAGTGCTGTAACAGAACTTGATTCTTTATCAGGCTCCTAAAAACAGGATTATGGGAATTACTGCAGGCGTATTATGCATATACTAGTGTTATGATAACAACCTGTTAAATCCCACCCTACACATCTAATAATATTCTTCCCCTCGACATCAAAACACATTTCCCTTATACTGCCCTCTTTGCTTGAAAGGGGAAAGGAGATCATGCAGGCTTTAAAAAAGCGCTGGAAGCAGAAGGGGGGCTACCGGGAGGTTCTCGTCATCGCTACCCCCCTTGTTTTGAGCACGGGGGCCTGGTCTGTCCAGCACTTTGTCGACCGGATGTTTCTCTCCTGGTACTCGCCCGAGGCCATCGCGGCTGCCATGCCGGCAGGAATGATGAGCTTCGCCGTCATGAGCCTCTTTCTCGGCACGGCCACCTATGTGAGCACCTTTGTCGCCCAGTACTGTGGTGCGAAACGGTTCAACCGAGTAGGTCCGATCCTTTGGCAGGGGGTGTATGTATCTCTGCTCGGCGGGATCGTCCTCATCTGTCTCATCCCCTTCGCAGACGCCATCTTCAGCTTTGTGGGGCATGATCCGCTCGTGCAGCGCTATGAGGTGCCGTACTTTCAAATCCTCTGTCTCGGGGGCGGTACATTCGTTGCGGCATCCGCCCTCTCGGGATTTTTCTCCGGCCGGGGCAGGCCCTGGCCGGTGATGTGGGTGAGCACCAGCGCGACCGTCGTGAACCTCGTCTTGGATTATGCCTTGATATTCGGCGCGTGGGGTTTCCCGGAATTGGGCATCAAGGGTGCGGCCATCGCCACCGTGCTCTCCGGCATCTTCTCCTTTTGCGTCTACCTGGCCCTCATATCCACAAAGGCCCATAATGAACAATACCACACCCTCAAGGGCTGGCGGCCGGAGGGGGAGCTCTTTGTGCGGCTCCTGCGCTTTGGGCTTCCATCAGGGGTGCAATTCTTTTTGGAGATGGTGGGTTTTACCGTCTTTGTCCTCCTGGTGGGGCGACTTGGAATCAACAGTCTGGCGGCCACGAACATCGCCTTCAATATCAACACGCTGGCCTTTATGCCTATGATCGGGTGCGGGATAGCCGTATCGGTGCTGGTGGGCCAGTATCTGGGTGCGAACAAACCTGCCCTTGCACAGCGGAGCGCCTATTCCGGATTCCACATGACCTTTGTCTATATGGCGACTATTGCCGCGGCCTACGTGCTCGTGCCGGAGATCTTTGTGGCCCCCTTTGCCGCGAAGGCAGATCACGAAGGCATGGCCGAGATCTACCATCTGGCCGTAATGCTGCTGAGATTCGTGGCCGTCTACTCCGTCTTTGATACCATGAACATCATCTTCGCCTCGGCCATCAAGGGGGCCGGGGATACACGCTTTGTCATGTTTATGATCCTGATCATCTCGGCCCTGGTGCTCGTCCTTCCCGCCTACGTCGCTATCGTCATACTCGGGTACGGCCTGACGATCGCCTGGGGCATTGGGGCTACCTATGTCATCGCACTCGGGTTTGTGTTCTATCTGCGCTTTCGCGGCGGCAGGTGGAAGAGCATGCGGGTAATCGAGCAGCCGGTAATGGACGGAGAACGTGCATAAGCCGATAATCCAATGCCATAAGCGGTCACGATCAGCAATCCAGGGATCAGGGATCACCAGGGCATCTACCTCGTCGCCGCCCACCGAAGAAAAACGGATTCTTTTGGAAACAAGCCAAGCGGATCACGGAAAAAAGATGACGTAGTAATCAGAACGCCTTTCCATCCATTTACCATAGCAACCGTTCATCCTTCTATTTTCCCCTTTATCGCTTTCCAGTTGCAGAGGAGAGGGACGTTTTATATTATTTGTCACGAACGATGGTGGTATCGATAGGCTAGGATGATTTCATGAACACGTCGAGTGTGTGGAGGTAGACAATGCTATCAGCCGAACAATGGTGGGAAATCATAGGGGCATATGGCGCCGGGATTTGGCCCGCTCAGGCGATCTTTTTTGTAGTCGCGGCTGCACTTGTTCTGTTCCTGATCTTCAAACCCGGCAAGGTCGCAACCGCGCTGATGAAGCTGTATTTTTGCCTTTCCTTCGGCTGGAATGGGACGGTCTTTTTTATGATCCTCGGCAAAGACCTGGTAGGGAACTACTTCTTTGGATCGCTCTTTACACTCGTCGCCATTCTGTTCGCCGTAGATCTTTTTCGAGGCAGAATCCAGTTTTGCCGTCCCGAGCCCAATTGGCAGAAGTACCTGACGTTAGCACTCGTACTGATCGTTTTCTGCTATCCTTTAATCAGCCTGGTATTCGGACACTATTTTCCGAGAGTGCTGGTTCCGGGAACATTTCCCTGCCCGACCACAGCCCTTGCATTGCTTCTACTGACCACGGCTCTGCCCCGCGTGGACAGGATCATGTATGCCGTCCTCCTGTTCTGGGCCATTCCATTCCCGCCTCTCATCCAGATTCCCAAGTATGGTGTCTTTGAAGATACCATTATGTTTATAGTCGGAATCTATAGCCTCATTATGTTGGTGCGGAATTGGAAAAGACGATAGTACGGTCCAGGCGTTGGACCGTGATATGGGAAATGATAAAAAGAGCTGGCCGAAGTAATAGACCATAGAGGAGAACCATAACAATGGAGGCTTTCATTCTCGGATTAAGCAACGGTACCACCTGTGTGGCCTACTGCGCCCCCGTGCTTGTCCCGTATCTGCTTGGAGAAGGGAAAGGTATACTCCAGAACTCGGTGCTCACTGCTCAATTTCTCCTGGGGAGGCTTTTGGGATATCTCTTATTTGCCGTTCTTGCCTGGGGGATCAACAGATCAATCCTACAAGGAGTGAGTAAGCCCGACCTCGTTATTGGCCCGGCCTATGTTGTTTTTTCGCTGCTCCTGATCTATTACGGTTTTTTCAAAACCAGAACTTCCTGTAAAACGACGTGCACACATGGACTCCGCCACAAATTAATGACGATATTGCCGGTTTCCATCCCTATGATTGCAGGATTCGTCACGGGCCTGAGTCTTTGTCCTCCTTTTCTTCTTGCTTTTACCGGCGCCGTGGAGAAAACGACTGTAATACAAAGTATGTTCTTCTTCTTTGCATTTTTCCTCGGGACTTCGATCTTTTTCATTCCTCTGCCTTTTTCCGGGTTATTCCGGGGTTTCTCTGCCCTGAGAATTATAGGCAGAATGGCTGCCGGATTAATAGGGGTTTATTACCTCTATTCCGGCATAATGATGCTCATAGGAGGGTATACGATATGAAGAAAAATACCACGGAAGCTTCTGCAACAACAAGGCGGAGTTTGTTCAAGACATTTCTCTTATGTCTTCCCATGATGCTTTTGACGTTCATGATGCTTACGGGAGGGTCTATGCCGACTGGCGGGGAGCGCTTATTCGCCCTTGCAGCAACCTTCCTCTTTTTCAATCTTCTTTTTTTCCTCATGGTGCGCACGGGAAAGACAGACCGATTCAGATCGATACTCTTTATCACCCTTGCCGTGTGTTTTGTCTTCTCCTTCATTTCCAACCTTATCGCAGTCAGAGGAAGCATGGCACTGAGCCGGGCCACCATGATCGAGGGAGGAGCTCCTTTTTGCCATCTCGTGATCCCCATGACCCTCATCCCTGCAGTGCTTACGAAAACAATCATTTTTCCGGGAAAGATATTGGGTAGCTATTCTATTGCAGGTATGTTCGTCATCTGGATAGGGGTGTCTCTGGCGCTGGGGCGTGGTTTGTGCAGCTGGTTCTGTTTTTTCGGTGGATTGGAAGACGGATTCTCACGGATTCTCAAAAAACCCATCATAAAGAATATCAGCAAAAAGTGGACGTATCTCCCGTATGCAGTCCTCCTCGTGGTGGTTCTGATGTCTGCCCTTACGCTCTCACCCACCTATTGTCAATGGTTGTGTCCTTTCAAAACGGTTACTGAGTTTGTGGAAATCACTTCCGTCAAAGTTCTTATTCAAACGATTATTTTTGTCTCCCTTTTTATCGGTCTCGTCGTGGTACTGCCGATTCTGACAAAACGGAGGACCCAATGCGGGCTCTTCTGCCCATTGGGTGCGCTTCAGTCCGTTACCAATAAAACAAATGTCTTCGAGATACGCATCGATCAGGATAAATGTGTTCAATGCAATAAGTGCATCCGGGTTTGCCCGACATTTTCCATCGACGAAGAGAGCCTCGGCCGGGGAAGAGTCAAGGCCTCCTGCACAAAATGCGGTAAATGTGTCGATGCCTGCCCCCAAAAGGCCCTGTTCTATCATGTAAAAGGTACGTCTTTAAGCAGTAAACTCGATAGATACAGACTGCTCTTTCTCTATCCGGCCTTTCTCGTCCTTGCAATTATAGCAGGTCGTTTTGTGCAGGACGCAATGGTAAAGGCGATCAACCTGATTACTACGGGAACCATGATTTAATGCGAAAGGAGGATTTATGAAAAAACTAAAAGGAATGCTGGGCTATATCTGGGCCTTTCTCACCGTCATCATCGTACTCGCTACCTTTATGGGAAACGATTATTTCAGTGAACAGTTGGCATCCGCAACGGGCATTACCATTTCCCCCTGGTTTTCAGGGGGAGAGATCGTGAAGACACTCGATCATGGCACGTACAAAACATACATACATCGCCCCGTGTTCGATGCCCTCATCGGTGAAAAAAGAAAAGGGTTCATACAACTCAACTGGGAACCATATGCGGGGTTACCACCCGTGGTCCAGGAAACGATCGATTACAACGGCGACAACAGGGCAGATTTTCTCATCACACTGAATACGAAAACAGGGGATGCGTCCCTTACCGCACATAGTCCTACTGTTCTCTTCATCGAAAGATCGTACGGATTGAAAAAGGGGTGGGCAGTGAGGGTCCATCTCCAAAAACGATCCTGATTCGCGCTTTTCACTATGGAGAGATGACTGAGTCTCTCTTTTATTTTTTAACTATATGTTGTAAAATCTTAAAATAACGCGCGCTTGTGTTTTCCCATTATTCGTCTCTTAGCTGAGAAACAGTTTTTTTGGCGAAATGACAGGTTGTACAAGACACCGTAAGAAAAAGGCCCTGAAAAATAAAAGGATGCTCATCAGATAATAAATGGAACCAAAATTACCAGAAGTGACCCTGAAGAAGTTCCTTCGATCACTTTTCATCACTGTGGTGTTTTGCACCTTGGTCGCCCTATTTCTGACAAGCGTAAAATTCGGGGATGAAAGGTTCCTCAGCAATTTCATTTTTTCGCTCTGTATAGGGATCTTAACCTTTTTGTGCGTCTTTACGGTTCATCATGTCTTCAGGCCGACTAATCCGTTTATACGATTGGCCACTATCGTCATTGCCATGACCATCGGATCAATTACTGGCAGTCTGGTGGGTCTTGTTATCATAGGAGAAAGGCCTTCCCTGTTTATCCGCGAGTACGCTTTTTTTATCCATATAGTACTCATCGGCCTCCTGTTTGGATCGATAATAATCTACTATTTCTTCTCTAGAGAGCGAATCACTTCTACAGAAGCCCAGATGCAGGAAGAAAAGATCAAGCGGTTGACCAGTGAGAAAAAGGCTGTTGAGACCAACCTGAAGCTTCTCCAGGCACAGATCGAGCCCCATTTTCTGTTCAACACCCTGTCCAATATCCTCAGCCTGCTCGACTCCGATCTGAACAAGGGGAAATCCATGCTGATAGATCTCATCCACTATCTGAGAACTTCCCTCGCCAAGACACGCGCGGAGGCAACCACTCTCGGGCAAGAAATGGAGCTGATCAAGGCCTATCTCAACATCTTTAAGGTCCGCATGGAAGGTAGACTGCGCTACAGGATTGATGTACCGGATAACATCAAGGATGTTCCCTTCCCCCCCATGCTGGTGCAGCCATTAGTGGAAAATGCCATCAAGCACGGGATCGAACCGAAGATTGAGGGAGGAGAGGTAACCATACGGGCGCGGAAAAACGGAGATATAATTAGAGTAGAGCTTGCGGATACCGGTACTGGGCTCCTTGAAGATGGCGATATGGGTTTTGGGCTCGCCAACGTCAGGGAACGTCTCCAATTCCTGTATGGTGACAGAGGGCGGTTGATCCTTGAAGAGAATCGGCCTTCCGGACTCAAGGCCATTATTGAGGTACCCCATGGAACAGATCAAGGCGATCATTGCCGATGATGAAGACCAATTACGGAGGTATCTGCGATCACAGCTCGCCGATTGCTGGCCCGATCTCATCATATGCGGCGAGGCAAGGAACGGCCTGGAGGCCCTGGAGCTGATAAAACGGGACCGACCAGAGATCGCCTTCCTCGATATCCGGATGCCGGGCTTGTCCGGGATCGAAGTCGCCAAAGAGATCGCCGGATCATGCTGGGTTGTCTTTGTCACCGCCTATGACCAGTATGCAGTGGAGGCCTTCGAGCATGCGGCCATCGACTACCTCTTGAAGCCGGTGACTTCTGAGCGCCTTGAGAAAACTGTTAAGCGTTTAAAAGACCAGATCACCTCCTCGCATAAGCCTCCGCGGGAGATTTCGGAAATTGTGGAGCGATTGATGACCAGTGTGCCACAGCGGCAAGCACCGGCGTATTTGCAGTTTGTGCGAGTCCAACAGGGGGATGGTGTACGGCTTATTCCCGTAGAGGAGGTGTACTACTTCAAGGCCAGCGATAGATACACCATGGTCATAACGAAGGCGGGTGAATCACTTATCAGGAAGCCTATCAAGGAACTGGCCGATGAACTGAATCCCCAACGTTTTTGGCGCATCCACCGGGGAACGATTGTCAACGTACGGTGCGTTGATCAAGTAAGCCGTTCTGTGACCGGCAGGGGGGTTGTCAGGCTCAAAGGCCGGTCGGAATCGCTTGCAGTCAGCAGGCAGTACATCCATCTCTTCAAGCAGATGTAGCGATCTACACGGCATCATGTAAAAAGATACCTTATTTATTCAGGTGTTTTCCCTTTTGATGAGGGCATGGGCCCAGTCCAGGATAGGCTGCACCCGCGGCGCAAGGAGTTCACGGGCCTCCTTATAGCTCATCCAGCGGTACTCATGGTGCTCCGGTCTGCCCAGTTCCGGGCTGATTGGCAATACGACCTCGATTTGGCCAGTCTCTGCCACGTAGTAACGGGCCACCTTGCCCGGACCGTACGGCGGGGTCTCGCGAAAGTCATGCCCCCAAGCAAATACGAGGTTTGTAAGACCGGTCTCCTCCTCAACTTCACGGCGGGCAGCCTCAAGGGGCTTCTCTCCGGCCTCCACAATGCCCTTGGGAAAATCCCAATACTGAAAGGCGCGCAACAAGAGGTATTGCCACGTGTCCCCATCGCGCCGCACCACGATCACCCCTGCCGACAAGGTCTTTTGTTCCATATCAGCGCTCAAGAAGGGGATGTCCCACGATGCTCTCTATCTCGTTTATGCACTGATCCTCATCCAGAAACAGCACTGCTGTGAGTCCCCGCGAATGCGCCCGCTCCACATTGCCCGGATCGTCGTCCACAAACACTACCTGCTGGGGGACAAGGCCGAGATCGGCCACGACATCATCGAATAGCGAGGGGTCACGTTTCCCCTTTCCCAGGTGGTAGCTGTTGTAGACCTTGTCAAAATCCTTGAAGAAGTGGAATTCCGCATCCAGGTAATCGAGCCACTCGGTTTGATCGCTGAGGATGGCGGTGATATACCCCTGCCGGCGCAAGGTGCGGACCATGGCACGCATGCGGGGGCGCGGCGCGAACCGCGTTGCGGTGGCAAGAAAGAGGGAGTCTAAATCACCGCTCAAGCCGGTTTTGCTGCGTAGGATGTGCCAGAAGTCTTCGGCGGTTCCCTGACCAAGGACATAACCGGATTCATAGATCGCATCATAGGCCGCCTGATGGACGGTCTGCGGGTCGAGTCCTTGTTGGCGGGCGAGATCATAGAGCCCCTCGCGAAACCCTTCTTCCACCAGAACACCGCCGAAGTCAAATAGAACCGCACGGATGGAGCCTTCTTTCATGTTGTTGTTATAGTTCAAAAGCGCAAAAATCTCAACCCCAAGGCGTCATTTTCCATGTGTTATCACCACGGGAGAGGACCATCCTTTACAAAGGGGCCTTGCGATGGTAGCATGGATCATACAAAAAACACTCTCTACAAGGATTGAGTCATGGCTAAAACCAAGAAAGGGGCCACCCTGTGCCCCAACTGTAAAAGCCTAATCAGCGCAGACGCATCTCACTGTCCCTACTGTGGCGTAAGCCATCCAGGATCGTGGTGGAAGAATAATCGCTGGACCCGTGGATTCCAGGATACTGATCAACTCCTCAAGGCCGTCATCTACACCAACGTCGGCATCTACGTGCTCTCTCTCCTGCTCTATCCCAAGGGATGGAGTATCTCCATGAATCCCTTTACTATGTTATCACCTACCTGGGAAAGCCTTGAGCTTTTAGGAATGACTGGAACCAGGCATATCTACAATGGACATGGGTGGTGGACCCTCATTTCCGCCAACTACCTCCACGGGGGAATCCTCCACATCCTGTTCAACATGTTCGCCTTGAGGCAGATAGGGTATCTCGTTATTGAGGAATATGGAACCTATCGGATGTTTGTCATCTACACCCTCGGCGGCATCTTCGGTTTTTTGGTCTCCTATCTGTTCGGTGTACCTAGTACCATCGGTGCCTCTGCCGCTGTCTGTAGTCTGATCGGTGCGGTCCTCTACTACGGTAAGAGCCGAGGAGGCGCCTATGGGCAGATCATCTTTAGACAGATTGGCGGCTGGGCAGTAGGAATATTTATCTTCGGTTTTCTGGTGCCGGGCATCGACAACTGGGGGCATGGAGGGGGGATGCTCGGGGGTGCAATCCTCGGCTACCTGTTGGGGTATCACGAGCGGAGGAGGGAAAACCTCTCTCATAAGCTCCTTGCCGGTGTATGTATGATCGTGACAGCGGGGGTGTTGGTGTGGGTGATTGCCTCCGGCTTCTATGAGCGCATTGTGGGGTAACAGGGAGGGTTGCCGTGCAAGAAGAGATGGATCAGGCGGTCAAAGAGGCAATCTATCGCGCAGTGCAGCAGGAACCCTTTGCGCAGGCCTTAAAGATGGAATTGGTTGCCCTGGAACACGGCTATTCCGCGGTGGAGATGACCTACGACCCTGCGGCCATGGACAATATCTACGCACGGGCCCACGGCGGTGCCATCTTTGCTCTTATCGACGAGGCCTTTGAGACAGCCAGCCAAACGCACGGGACCATTGCGGTGGCCTTAAACGTAAATGTCAACTATGTGTCCAGCCCCGAAGCGGGGGTGCGTTTGCGGGCCGAGGCGCAGGAGGTCAGCCGAACCAAGAAGACGGCTACCTATGACATCAAGGTCACAGATAAAGATGGACAGATAATCGCTACGTGCCAGGCCCTGGCCTTCCGCACCGGCAAGCCCATCCCCTTCCTCTGAAAACCCTTATGTATACTGCTATGTCTATTACTCAATGCACGTCAGACAATTTCAATCGATAGATCGGAAAATGTTTTTTGTAACTCTTCGGTGAGATTTTTTAGTGTCGTTGAGAGGAGAAGAGAACCTATGATTGTGCAACAGCTGTGGTTAGGATTGATGGAATTTACGAAAACGCGCAGGTTTTTATTTTCTGCACTGTAACTGATCCTTTCTACCAGTCCCAGTTGTGCTATGGAGAGTAGACTTTCCGGTTCCTTAACCTTATCCAAAACTGCTTCGATTTTTCGAGTCATTTCTAAGTCCATACGTTAACACTAAGTTAGTGTGCTCAGCTTGTCAAGTTGACGAGCGTACGAGGGAAACCCCTTGGCATTTGACAAACTCCATGGTTGCCGTTACATTAAATTGTGAGGTTCAACCCGTCAAAGCAACAGATGCAGTGAACAGCGCTGCTGATCTCAGCGTTAGGTGACAAGGAGGTGGTTGAGATGGAGGGAAAGAAAAAAGCGGTTGTGGTGGCATCGGAGACCATCCCGAGGAACATTGTTGAAGCTGGCTCTGGTACCTCTATTCAGGTCCTCATCAGCCCTGTTAGTGCTCCCAACTTCGCGATGAGATGCTTCACCATGGAGCCTGGCGGCGGCATTCCTAAACACACAAACACTGTGGAACACGAGCAGTATGTGTTGGGCGGACGTGCTCAGGTTGGCATAGGAGATCAGGTGTACGAGGTTAAGAAGGACGATGTTTTGTTCATTCCCGCAGGTGTGCCTCACTGGTACAAAACCGATGGGGATGAAGCTTTTAGATTCTTGTGCCTTGTGCCGAATCAGCCGGACAAGCTCGAAATTATTGAGGACAGTTAATAAGAACTGTACAGCAGTCACCTCACAATCCCTTCCAGTGGAACGAGTACTTCCCCTGAAAAAGTGGACAGTGTAGACTAACTTTTTCGGGGGAAGATCAACGCCGCTCTGCGGCGTCCCCTGAGCGTTGCCGTTATAAAGGCTCCAAGGCCACTTAGCTCTTCAAAAAACTCATCATCCGCAACTGCCTACTACCACATATAAGAAATATTCAAACGTCTTTACAACACCCTCTGACCGCGATATAATACCCTCTACCATAGCCGGGGTGATTTTTTTTCGCTCTGCGGGAGAATGAGAGGTACAAGAAATTCTCATTGCCGCGCAGAGAATTTTTATCTCAACTGGATAACGCATGTATGGGTGACCTACGGGGGCAATCCTGGAGCGATCAACTTTTGGGAGGAAAGGCACACTGCACCATCCTGAGGCCAGGACCCATCCATTGATCCATTACCGCCATCGAATAACACCCGGGAGACTATGACCACAAGACTCTGACCAAGGAGATTATGACCAGGAGATGATGAAAGGAAAAACACAGTATGGGTAAAAGAGTATTGAAAACAAAACTATGCGATATGTTGGGCATCGAATACCCCATCCTGAGCGCGGGAATGGGCCCCACCATGATTGGGGAAACGACCGGCGCTCCCGTAGAACTGGTGGTGGCCGTGTCCGAGGCCGGGGGCCTCGGCGTGCTGGGAGGAAGCGGTTTTACCGTGGATGAGCTTCGCGATGCCATCCGGGAGATCAAGGCGCAGACGGACAAGCCCTACGGGGTGGACCTCCTCCTGCCCCCGCGCGTGGACAGGAGAAGTCCGTTGAAATCAGAGGGGCCGCAAGAGATCTCTCTCAACGAGGTCCTCACAACCCTCCCCGAGCCCTACCAGGATTGGCTCAACAAGGTGAAGAAAGATCTTGATCTGCCGGACACGGACATCATGCTGAAGCTCAATAGCACCACTATGTGTCCTCAGGAGGCCATCCAGGTCTGTATAGAGGAAAAAATCCCGCTCTTTTGTGCTGGCCTGGGCAATCCGGGCTTCATGGTGGAGGATGCCCATGCCGTGGGAATGAAGGTTCTGGGCATCACGGGAAACACGAAAAACGCCAAGCGGATGACCGATGCGGGCATCGATCTTCTGGTGGCTCAGGGCCACGAAGGGGGCGGACACACGGGCAGGATAGGGACCATGGCCCTTTTGCCGGCGGCCATCGATGCTGCCGGTTCCGTTCCGGTCCTGGCCGCCGGCGGCATCGGCGACGGCCGGGGGTTGGCTGCGGCCTTGGCCATGGGCTGTGTGGGCGTCTGGGTTGGCACCCGTTTTCTGACCACGGATGAAGGGGGTGCCCTGGATCTCAACAAACAGCGTATCCTTGACTCCATGGACGAGGGCACCCGGGTCAGCACGGCCTATACGGGCAAGACGCTCAGGGCCAGTCTGAACAAGTATCACGGGCTCTGGGAAGAATCGGGTCTCGGCCCACTCCCATTCCCCACGCAGGTCGTAATTTCTTCGGCACTCCTCTGGCGCTTTGTTGAGGCCAATAAGGTCGACTACGTAGGGGGGGCTTGCCGGACAGATCTCTGGCATCATCCATGAGATCAAACCGGCCCGCCAGGTCCTTGAGGAGATGGTTGAGGAGGCGGTTGACATCCTCACCAAAAAGCTGCCGGCCAGTGTGGTTGCAAAATAGATCTCTCGCTACCACGCGCATCTCCGGCAGAGTGCTTAAGGGATCAGTCCGCGTATTCCCTCGGGCCGGAGATGTGGAGGTGTCAACAAGCGTAAGGAGACATGCATGATTGATTTGGGTCTGATTGGTAAAGAGTGCGGGCCGATTTCCTTCGAGTACACATGGAAGGATGTGGTCCGCTATGCTCTGAGTATCGGTGCGCAGACGGATGAGCTCCCCTTTATCTACGAAAAGGCCAAAGGCGGGCTCAAGGTCTTCCCCAGCTTTTGCACCGTGATGGGCTATGATCTTTTTGGTGAACTCTTTAAGGGTACGAAGGTGGACTTTTCCAGATTCATTCACGGGGAAGAGGGCATCACGCTCCATCACCCGCTTCCGCCTGGGGGGAAGGCCCTCATTGAAGGAGGGATTAAAAATATTTATGACAAAGGCAAAGGGGCGCTGATTGTCCGCTGGACGCGGATCATGACAGAGGAGGGTGAGCCCCTGGGTGAGATCGAGAACAAGATTTTTTATGTAGGTGAAGGAGGCTTCGGCGGGGACCCGGGTCCCAAGGCCGAGGCCCTTGAACCTCCCGAAGGGGCCGAGCCGGATTTCACCGTCTCCTCTTATTATATCCCCGAAAACCAGGCAGCCCTCTATCGCCTCAACGGCGACCTCAACCCGCTGCACCTGGACCCCGATTTCGCCAAGCGGGGTGGGTTCCCACGCCCCATCCTCCACGGCCTGTGCACGTACGGCTACGCCGTGAGGGCCGTTGTACACCAGGCCTGTAATGGAGAGGTGGAACGATTCAAGGAGTTCAGGGCCCGTTTCTCCGGAGTGGTCTATCCCGGCGACACACTCGTGACCGAGGGATGGAAGGATAAGGATGGGCGTTACCTGATCCAATCCCGCACCGACCGCGGGGTGGTCCTCAGCCACGCCTACGCCAAGGTTGCGTAAGAAAAGATAACAGGGAAAACAATGATGGATCCTACACGTATTGGGACTGTTCTGGTGGTTGGGGCCGGGGTGATGGGGCATTCCATTGCCCAGGTCTTTGCCCAGGCCGGCATCGATGTGGATCTCGTGGATCTGGATGAACGGGCACTCACGCACGCCATGACCCTCATGCAATCAAACCTCGCAACGTTGGCCGAGTTTGGACACGTGCCGAGCAATAAGATACCGGAGATCGTGGCCCGCATTCACCCATCCACGGATCTGGCAACTGCGGCCAAAGATACGGACTTTGTCATGGAGGCCGTCAGTGAGGTGCCGCAGATAAAGGAAAAGGTATTCTCACAACTCGATGAGCTCTGCCCCCCCGATACGATTCTGGCGAGCAATACCTCATCGCTGAACATCTTCAAGATCGCCCGCCTCAAGCGGCCCGAGCGCTTCATTGTCGCGCACTGGTTCGCCCCGCCGCATATTATTCCCTTGGTCGAGGTGGTACCCGGCCCTGACACCTCTCCCACGGTGGTCACCGTTACGGCGGAATTGATGCAAAGGCTCGGGAAAAACCCCCTGGTAATGAAACAGTTCATACCTGCCTTTATTGTCAATCGGATTCAAAATGGTATCGCGCGGGCGGTGTGGGAGATGTTGGCAAAGGGTTGGGCGACACCCGAGCAAATCGATCTCGCCGTCAAGACCAGTCTGGGGATCAGACTGCCAATCGTAGGGGTGGTTCAAACCGTGGATTTCACGGGCCTTGATGTGGCTGCCGATATCATGAGAAGTTATGGGCCCGTAACCCCTGTGATAGAGGAAAAAGTCAAACAGGGGTACCTTGGCGCAAAGACATCTCGGGGCATGTACGATTACGGCGGCCGGAGCGAGGAAGAAATTCTCAGCAAGCGAGATAAACAGTACCTCAAGATGCTGGAGCACCTGGAACGGATACAGGCCTTTGATCCGGTCTGACAGCTGCGGAACATGCTCCGCGGTAAGCCACGGGGCATTCGTGGCGCAGTAAGGCCTCTATAAGAACCCGTAAGGCCCTCGGTTAATAATGGGGATGTTCCGCCTTCCCTCTAACCCCCTCGGCAAGGCATGCACTGATCCCATGCGGCAAGCCGTGGAATATCCTGCAACGGATTGTGATGATATGGAAGGGAATTTATTAATGGACCCAAAGAGAGTTCACTCAAAAACTGATACAACTTTTTCCGGTATGTAGCTATGGTATTGACACGAGGATTGTTATGGATGCATTTTTTAACCCCGGCTCTATCGCGGTTGTCGGAGCCAGCAAAACGAATTTAGGATACTCTGTGCTCATGAATCTGGTTAACGGATTCACGGGAGGGATTTATCCGGTCAACCGCAATTACAAGGAGATCGAGGGTCTGCCCTGTTTTTCCACCTTAGAGGCAATCCCTCATCCTGTCGATCTGGCAATCATCATTGTGCCGGCAGCATCGGTTCCCGCGGTATTGGAGGCATGTGTTGCAAAAAACATCCGGAGCGTTATCATCGAGAGCGCGGGATTCGCTGAAAGCGGCGCGGATGGTTTGGCACTGCAAGATCAGTGTGTCGCTATTGCGAAAGGGGCGGGCATCAGAATGTGGGGGCCGAACTGCATGGGACTCGTCGATGTTCTTCGCAAACATTTCTTTACGTTTATGCATCCGGCCATTCGTGCGGAAGGCCTGCTTCCCGGTCGGATCTCTCTGATCGTCCAGAGCGGGATGATGTCGGCCATTTTTCTTGTCGAGGTGGGGCGCAGGGGCATTGGCGTCGCCAAGGCCTGCTCTATTGGGAACAGGGCGGATGTGGACGAATGTGACGTCCTTGAATACCTGCTTGCTGATCCCGACACCGAGGTGATCGCCTTGTATTCTGAATCCATTCTCCGCGGAAGGTTCTTTGCCCAGATGGCTCAAAGCTCGACTAAGCCCATCGTGCTGTTGAAGGGGGGCAGCAGTAAAGCCGGGGCTCAGGCGGCTAAGAGCCATACATACAGTCTTTCAGGGAACTCACGTCTTTTGAATAGCGTCTTGGAACTATCAGGGGTCACCGTGGCCGATGAGATCTATCAAATGATGGATCTGGCCAATGCCCTGGCTACGATCCCCCACGTCAATCCTGCCTGTCGTACAGCCGTCGTTACTTTGAGTGGCGGGGCTGGGGTTCTCGCCTGCGATGCACTGGAACGGCACAGGATTCCCGTGGCACAACTTTCAGGGCAGACCAAAAAGACACTGGGAGAACTCTTTCCTGTCTGGATGCCTGTCGCTAATCCTATAGACCTCTTCCCGACCGTGGGATTGCATGGCCGGGATGTCGCCTTTGGCCGTGCTATTTCTGCCGTCTTGGAGGATTCAAACGTGGATGTGCTCCTCATCCATGTTGTAGTGGGACTGGGTGAAGATATTGAGGACCTTGCTGCCTTGAAGAAAAAGGCCGATCAATTGGGAAAGGTGGTCTTGTTTTGGCTCATGGGGCGTCAAGAAGCAGCCGCGCGATTCCATCAGAGGGCCCGCACGCTCGGCATACCGGTGCATGCGGATATCTCCAGGGCAGCGGAGTGTCTCAGGGCGGTATCCCGCTTCATGGGTTACAAGGCCGGTCCGAGGGCGGTCGATGCGAGCGCTGCGCCATCATCGGCATCCGTTTCCGAGAAACCACCTCTTCCCTCGATGGAAACAATATGGGATGAGTTTGACAGTAAACAATTCCTTGCCGGCTGGAAGATCCCGGTGGTGGAAGAAAAACTGGTCCACGACCTCAATGAGGCGTGGGAGACCACCCAGCAGATAGGTTTGCCCGTTGTCGTAAAGGGGTTGATGCCCGGCGAGGTGCACAAGACCGAGCATGGCCTGGTACAGCTGGGGATCACGGACAAATTTTTGTTGGAGGCCGCATTTCATCATATTCAGGAGAAACTTGATCACCGAGGCAAAATCCTGATCCAGAAGCAGGTCCAATCAGACTATGAACTGATTGCCGGCTTTATCCGGGACGATCAATTCGGGCCCTGTGTGATGTTCGGCCTGGGAGGAATCCTTTCAGAACTTGAGCCGGACGTGGTGTTTGCCATGGCCCCGCTGGACCGGGAGAGCGCGTTGGAGCTCATCCAGCGGATTCGCAGCAGGCGCCTCGTGCAGGGTTTTCGTGGGATGCCGCCCCTTGATGAAGAGGCCATGGCGGATATCTTGGTCAATCTAGGCACGGTGGGTGTTGCCTATCCACAGATCGAGCAGATCGATATTAATCCCTTGGCAATCAGCACAGGAGCTCCGGTGGCCGTGGATGCCACGGTCATACTGAAACCTGAGTAGCCCGGTCAGGGACAGCACCCCCATTTCCTTTTTTCGAAAGATCAGAGTAATAGTCAGAGATGGTTAAAGACAATCCTTTCCCTTGGTCGCGAGGAACAATAAAGGAGGGGAACATGCTGTCCTGCAAAAAAGAGCTTACCCTGCTATGGTGTGCAGTGCTGATCTTCTACGGTTGCGCCACCGGTGCACAGAACAAAAAGCACGGCATGGAAACCTACTACCAAGCACTACAGGATACCGAACCACATAAAAACGAGATACGACAACCTGGATCTGAAAAGGAACGAGCGGCGATTGAACTCTTTATTTCCCTCTATACTACCTATACCGAAGATAACGTTAGAAGACATGTCCGCGATCTCTATGCGCACAATGCGTACTACCGTGACAGCTTTACAGAGCTGGAAGGGATAGAAAACATTGAATCATATCTCATACAAGGCACGCACATAATGCATATCATTGCTTTTGATCTTCAGGACGTTGCGGCACATGACGGGGATTATTATTTCCGATGGGTTACGAGATTTTTCCTGAAACGGAAGAAGGAAGAAATCATTCATCTTCCCGGGATGTCCCATGTTCGCTTTAACGAAGAGGGGAGGATTGTCTTCCAGCAGGATTTTTGGGACGCAGGGGTCATCTGGGTCATCTATGAAAGGCTGCCGATCGTTGGTTTCTTCATCAGATGGCTGAAAGAGAGAAGGTAACTGTCGATACCAATGCTTTTGTGCGGTGATACGAACTACCCTTCTATCCGACACAACGATTTTATGCTACAGTAGACGTTCGACGCAACGATACGTTAAAGAGGTACTTTCAATGATTAGACATCCAATAAAGACCGGTCTCAGTTTTGGTTTGACCTCCGCCGTTATAACGACCCTCGGGCTGATGGTTGGTCTGCACTCCGGTACCAAATCAAAGCTCGTGGTGATCAGCGGTATATTGATCATCGCCATAGCCGACGCCTTTTCCGATGCCCTGGGCATCCATATATCCGAAGAATCGGAAAACAAGCATACGACTGGTGAGATATGGGAGGCGACCATCACCACCTTTTTTGCGAAATTTATCTTCGCATCGACATTTATCATTCCCCTGCTCCTGTTCCCGCTTAATACAGCAATTGTCGTCAGCGTCTTGTACGGCCTGACTTTGTTGAGCATCTTTAGCCTCTACATGGCTAAGGGGCAAGGGGAGCGACCGTGGAAGGTGATTGCAGAGCACCTCCTTATTGCAGTAGTTGTTATTGTTCTAACGCATTATGTGGGTGATTGGATTGGGAAGCTCTGTAGTTAGTCCCCTCCTAGAGAAACAAACAATGGGCATCAAGACAAAATTTTTCATTACAGACGTATTTGGTGATAGAAAATATTCCGGAAATCAGCTTGCGACATTCCTAGATTGTGCCTCCTTCTCTGATGAGGAAATGCAGCAGATTGCCAGAGAAATAAATTTTTCAGAGACCACCTTTGTTATCTCCAGTAATCCCATCGAAGGTGGCTATGAGGTACGCATTTTTACACCGGGAAGTGAAATCGACTTCGCAGGTCATCCGACATTAGGTACTGCCTATATCATTCAAAGACATATCGTAAGGCAACCTGTAGATAAAATTGTTTTAAATCTCAAAGTAGGGCAAGTCCCCGTTCTCTTTCCAACTGAAGAGGGAAATAATGAAATTTTATGGATGCAGCAGGTCAAACCTACCTTTGGGGAAACTCTGGACGCCACATTTATTGCTTCCGTTTTGAGCCTAACGGAAAGTGATATAGATACTCACCGGCCCATTGAACAGGTATCAACAGGCCTCCCTTTTATTATCGTGCCCTTAAAAACCCTTGCTGCTTTAAAACGAGCCTCGGTGGTGAACGAATTATACCAGGAACTCGTCGGTACATCATGGGCTAAAGCCATCTTAGTTTTTAGCCCAGAGGGCTACACGAAAGAGCAACGTATCAGCGTTCGAGTATTTGTGGACTTCTATGGAATTCCCGAAGACCCTGCATCCGGGAGCGGTAATGGATGCTTGGCTGGATACCTAATAAAAAATCGTTATTTTTCATCCACTTCCATTGATATTAAAACAGGGCAAGGGTATGAGATTGGTAGACCTTCTGTTTTGTCATTACGTGCAAGCGAGCAAAATGGCAATATAAGTATTTCTGTCGGGGGTCAGGTAATTCCTATTGCTGAAGGTTATTGGGGCTCATAAGTCAGTCACGCTGCTAGTAAGGGCTTTTGTCCTCAGGCAGCTTACGTGCAACGTTAGACGCCCGCTGAATGCCCCGCGCAAATCGGCTTGATTAATGATCCAGGGGGGATATAATAACACAACAAGCTATACGATACGAGAAGGAGGGGATTATGGAAAAGAAAGCGTTGATCGATCTCATGAATAGGGACCTTGGCGATGAGCATGCCGCCGCCTTACGCTACGTCATCCACGGCTATCTGGAGGGGGAAAATACCCCTATCGGGGCGAGCCTCCTCTCACGCGCGAGGGAGGAGATGTGGCACATGCACTGGCTGGGGATGGCCATCGGCCAATTAGGCGGGGAACCCAATCTCGCCCCTGCGCCTTACCCATACGATCCAACCAATCGGGCCACAATATTCAAGTCGTATGTCGAATACGAGGAGAAGTTGATACCCCATTATAATGGTGAGGCGGACAAGGTGGACGATCCCCACATCAAGCGCGTCCTGCAAAGAGAGGCCTGGGAATCAGCCATCCATGCCAGAAAGTTCCAGAGGCTACTGGGAAAACTCACCCCTGAAGAAGCAGGGACTCCCCCTGGTGGAGAGGCTGAATTGCCCAAGGAGTTTTTGGAAGCGCTGCAGAATGAGATCGCTGCCAAATATACGGAGATGCTCCAGCACATCCGCTATTCCTGGGTCTTCCAAAAAGACGGAAGATTGGGTTGGCAGCTCATGGATCAGGCCATGGAGAAGATGAAGCACCTAGCCCACTTTGCCGAGGATGTGGCGGAAAATGGCCTGGAACCCCGATTCAAGGTGGGAAAGGGAAAGATCGACATGAGCACGGCCATAGGACAGGCCCTGCAAAAGGCCCTGGAGGATGTCCAGGGCGGGCTCGCACGGCACCAGAAATTACAAAAAGACAGCGAGGCGCAAAAACACGGGGGGTTTGTCATCAACCTCGAATTTACTGTTCAGCAAGAGGAGTACCAGGCAGCAGAGATCGGGGACTGGAAGAAAAGCACGTAGCGACGCATGCAAACTGGTTTTACTGGGGGAAAGAAACGAGGCGCCTCATCTCATGCACTGAGATTCTGAGGCGCTCGCTTTTTCGAAGGCGGAGGATTCTATGGACATGACATTGCAAGAACAGTTTCGCGAACGATGGCAGAGATATTTAGACGGCTCAGAACTTCCAATCTGCTTCTATTACACCGATCAGGAGGGTTGTGGCGACATGGCAAAGCCTGCTACGGGGCGTCAGTGTTTTATCGGCGCCCTTGCCAAGGTGCGCAAAGGCCAATCGTTGTGTTTCGACGTCAATGCCATCGGATGCTTTGGGGGGAAGCGGTATCTCGGATTTACCGAAAGGGTCATGCCGCGGTTCGAATACTTTCTCTCGTGCGGTATCCCCGGAAGGCTCGAGGGCGAGCGCTATAAAAAATCCCCTGAGTTGGTCAAGGAGATGATGAAGCACATGCCTGCGTTTAAGGCACCGGGACGCTTCATCGTCTTTAAGCGCTGGGATATGCTCGAGGCAGCGGACGACCCGGCAGTCGTGATCTTCTTTGCGAAGGCTGATGAGCTCTCCGGCCTTTTTACCCTGGCGAACTACGATGAGGTCGAGCAGAACGGCGTTATCACACCCTTTGGCGCCGGCTGCAGCACCATCGTTATGTACCCCTACCTCGAACAGGACGCCGATCGCCCCTGCGCAGTGCTGGGGATGTTGGACGTCTCAGCCAGGCCCTTTGTCCCGAAGGAGATGCTCACCTTTGCAGTGCCCATGAATAAGTTCACCCGTATGGTTGAGAATATGGATGAGAGCTTCCTCATCACACCTTCGTGGGATAGGGTGAAAAAAAGAATATCTAGACCTTGATCATCTGAAGGTTCAGATCGGTCACCCACAAACAATGAAAATACCATCAATTCCTTCTCCCCCAAAGAGGAGAGGAAGGGTTTTTGCTACGTAATACGGACTTCATACACACGCTAACCGACGCCAGGCCCCTCCCTTCCACTTTTGCACTTCTCCCGAGTGCCGTCCAGGGGAGTTTGTAATCTCTCACGTGCGAGATACAAAAGCCGGGAACTTTTTCAGGGGTCCTTTGTCTAATAGAGACAGAGAATAGACTATGGAGGTGGAATCATGAAAAAGCTATCCTTTGTTATCGGACTTCTCATCTGTATCCTCCCCTTTACCCCTTCGTATGGAGCGGAGGAGGGGAAGGTCCTTTCCCCCTACTTCTTCGTCCAAAGCGAGGACCCTACAGTCGATCCCTTTCCTCTCCTAGAGACGAAGGCAAAGGTGGACATCGCCGGGGTGATCGCTGCAATAGAGCTCACCCAGGTCTATAAGAACGAAGGCAAGAGGACCATCGAGGCGATCTATGTGTTCCCCCTGGGGACCAAATCGGCCATCCATGCCATGAGAATGAAGATAGGCAACAGGATCATCGAGGCGAAGATAGAAGAGCGGGCAGCTGCCAAGCGGATCTATGAGCAGGCCAAACAGGACGGCAAGGTGGCTTCTCTTTTGGAACAGGAACGGCCTAATGTATTTCAGATGAAGGTGGCGAACATCATGCCAGGTGACCGCATCGAGGTGCGGGTCAACTATACTGAGCTCTTGGTCCCTGAAAAGGGGATCTACGAGTTCGTCTTCCCCACGGTGGTGGGGCCGCGCTATAGCAACAAGCAAGAGGGGGATGCAAAAGACCCAGATAGATGGCTAAAGACCCCCTATCTGCACGAAGGGGAAGAACCCCCTTATGCATTTGATATAGTTGCCCGTCTCAGGACAGGCATCCCTCTGAGCGCAGTATGGGTCCCCTCCCATAAGGTGACGGTACAAAAGGAGAGAGATAGGGCAGAGATACACCTTGCCCCTGAGGAAAAGAGGGGGGGTAATAAGGATTTCATCCTGCGCTATACGCTCCAGGGAGAGCGGATACAGAGCGGTCTCCTGCTCTACCCAGGGGAAGAGGAGAACTTTTTTCTCCTGATGCTGCAGCCTCCCACAAGGGTAAAGCCCAGCGCTGTTCCCCCCCGGGAATATGTATTCATCGTCGATTGCTCCGGCTCCATGCACGGGTTCCCCCTGGAGGTCTCCAAGGCCCTGATCACGGGGATCATCCAGGGCCTGCGGAGGAAAGACTACTTCAATATCCTCTTCTTTGCCGGTGGGTCCCAGGTCCTTTCCCCTCATCCCCTCCCCGCCACTGCTAAAAATAGGCGCAAGGCCATCGTTATGCTGGAAGGACAGCAAGGGGGTGGAGGGACAGAGATCCTCCCCGCGCTCCAACGGGCCCTGGCCTTGGAGAAAAAGGAGGGGCTCTCGCGCATCATCGTGACGGCTACTGATGGGTATGTTGCGGTGGAAAAGGAGGCCTTCGACCTGATCCGGGAAAACCTCAACAAGGCGAACTTTTTCGCCTTCGGCATAGGATCAAGCGTCAATCGCTACCTCATCGAGGGGATGGCCAGGGCAGGGAAGGGGGAGCCCTTTGTGGTTACCAATCAAGGGGAGGCATCCCAGGCAGCGAAACAATTTGCCGAGTACATCAAGTCCCCCCTCCTTACCGATATCGAGGTCGCCTTCCAGGGATTTGACGCCTATGATGTCGAACCCCCTCTGCTCCCAGACCTCTTTGCCCAACGCCCCCTCATCCTCTTTGGAAAATACAGGGATGCCAGGGGAAAGACCGTGGTAAGGGGTAAGACCGTTTGGGGTGATTATAAAAAGGTCATCGCCGTAAGTGCCCAGTTGGAGGATGCGGGCAATGCTGCCCTGCAGTACCTCTGGGCTAGAGAACGGATTGCCCGGCTTGACGATTATGGGAAGGTCGGGGCAGAGGTAAAAGAGGAGGTGACGGAACTCGGCCTCCGATACCACTTGATGACCCAGTATACGTCCTTTGTCGCCGTTGATACCATCGTCCGTGAAAAACCGGAGAGGTCGTGACGGTCAAGCAGCCGCTGCCGTTACCTGAAGGAGTAAGCGATTATGCTGTCGGCGGTGAGACCCGGTTCCAGCTTGCCGCACCCATGTCTTCTCTGGTGAAAGGGCGAGTGATGAAAGAGGCAGCGGATTACTCTGCCTCGGAGGAGAAAAGCGTGCCTCCCCAGATCTACCTCATGGGTGGGAAGCTTCCCTCGGGCATGACGATGGGAGAGGCGGAACAGGCGCTGTCCCCTGTGAAGGGTGAGTTGGAGCAGTTGTTTCAGCAATGGGGTCTTACGAAGACAATTGTACTTTTAACAGTTGAGCAGGGCAAAGTAAGGAGCATCCAGGTCAAGAGCTACCAAGGAAAGGGGTATAAGAAAGAGGCCTTGGAGCAGGTGTTTCGAAAGATTACTTTCTCACCTTCTGTAAAAGGCACTATAGAGCTGGAACTCGTGTACCTGTAACACAACCCAGTCAAAGACTCTGAAAGAGGCGCAGGGGTAAGGATAACCTCTGCGCCTCTCTGCACTTTGTCTTTTTCCCCCCCGGCTATTTTATGATAGAATAAACAAATGGAGGCCCACGCGTCTCACAGACAGAGTAGATCCATAGACAGCTATCAGAGACCCCTCCTCATTGCCCTGGGGATCACTTCAGTCGTGATGATTGCCGAGTTTTGGGGCGGTTTGCTGGCGAACAGCCTTGCCCTCTTGAGCGATGCCGGCCACATGCTGGCCGATTGCCTCGCCCTGCTGTTGAGCATCGTTGCGTTCAGGTTTTCGTCCAGGCCCCCCACCAATAGAAACACCTTTGGCTTTTATCGTCTGGAAATCTTTGCCGCCCAGATCAATGGGGGCATCCTGGTTTTTTTGGCGCTCTTCATCTTTTATGAGGCCTATCACCGTTTGCTTAATCCGGAACCGGTCAAGAGTCTGCTCATGATGGGCATCGCCGGAGTGGGCCTGCTGGCAAATATGGCGAGTGCCCTTGTCCTCCACAAAACGAGCAGGAAAAATCTCAATGTAAAAGCGGCCTTTCTCCACATTGTAGGAGACCTGCTCTCATCAATCGGCGTGATCATCGGAGGGATCATTATTTATTTCACCGGATGGTTTGTTGTCGATCCCATTCTCAGCCTCATGATCGGCCTGATAATCCTCAAAGGGGCGTACGGCGTGGTCAAGGAGACAGCCGCAGTCCTGCTCGGGGCCGTCCCCAAGCACGTCGATCTCGAGAAACTGATCCGAGAGGTCGAGGCCATAAAGGGGGTTGAATCATTTCACGATGTCCATGTGTGGACCATCACCTCCGGTCTCTATGCCCTGAGTGGGCACGTCCAGATACAGGACCAACGGATCAGCGAGAGCGCACAGATCATGGAAGACATTAAGGAATATCTCACGCAGCGTTACCACATAGGCCATACGACCCTCCAATTGGAATGCGAGGCCTGCGAACCTGATCAAGTATGCAGCTTGGTGACAAGGCCATCATCCAAATAAGGATTAAAGTCGGCACCCGCGACTCGCTCATTTTCAAAAAATGCATACCTTGAATCCTCTCTGAGGGCGTGCCCTCAGAAAAGAGGAGGGGGACATCGAGGTGACCCTTGTGAACGTCTTTTTCCTAAAATTTCCCTTGACTTTTTCCAATAAATTAGGTACGTTTATAAAATATTAAAGGACTTTATTTAAACGAGCCAGCCAAATAATATAATCTATAACCTTTTGAAGGGAATCTTGAGGGGAGATTCCAGAAGGTACCGATATAAGGTCTTTGGAGAGGGAGCAACTGTCTTCAGTGGGGGCAGACTTTATCCTCAGATAAAACTCACGTTTATACAATCACCGCATAGAAATGCGTCGGTGGAGGTTTGTATCGCGGTGTAGATCGAGGTGGTAATCCCTCAATAGGTGGGGGATGTATCATATAACTTTTCAATTAACAGCAATGAGAGGAGGATGACGATGGATTTTGTGAGCTTTCTCATTTTGTTGATTATCAGTGTTGTGGTTGGCGGGATCTTGCATTTCGGTTTTAAGTATTACGTCGTGCCGGGGCTTTGGTCTTTTCTGTCCAAGGTCGTTATCGGGTGGGTCGGCGCTTGGTTGGGCCCCCAGGTATTCGGCGCATGGTGGGAAGGCGTGGCTATTGAAGGAGTCTACATCGTCCCTGCAATCCTGGGTTGTTTATTTCTCCTGATCTTTGCGGTGGACTATGTGCAGACGACCAAGGGTGGTGGTGCCAAGGCTCCTGCTAAGCGCAAACGTAAAAGATAATCCATCTTGATTAAGGGGCCAGGTCTTGGAGACCTGGCCCCGTTTTTTTATTTTTTTGATACGTGGTAGATTAGGTCGTCAAGGGTGCTTAGTTAATAACGAAGGAAATACCATTCTTAATATTTAACCTCTACCAAAAACAGCCCACGGGACGGGGCGGTCATGCCGGCACGGCGTCGGTCATGGGCCCCGAAGATTTCCTTGAATTCGGAGAACGGAGTTTTTCCCCTTCCCACATCCACCAGGGTCCCCACGATGTTGCGGACCATCTCCCGCAGGAAGGCGTTGGCCTCGATCACTATAACAATGATATTGCCCTCCCGCCGCTCGATCTCCAGACGGATGACCTCTCTGATAGAATGGCGGCTCTCATCCCCCGAGGCCCGGAAGGAGGAGAAGTCGTGGCTTCCAATAAGCAGTTTTCCACATTTTTTCATGGAGGGGAGATCGAGCTTGTGATGGATGAACCAGGCGTAATTCCTCCGGATGGCCGAGGGATAGGGTTGGTTCAGGATATGATATTCATATATCTTGCTGCGGGCGCTGAAGCGGGCATGAAATCCCTCCTTCACCTCCTCCGCCGCCGTGATCACGATATCAGGGGACAGGAGGCTGTTCAACCCCCGCTGCAGGGCGCTGAGATCAATGGCACTTTCGGTCTGGAAATTGGCCACCTGCGCCAGGGCATGTACTCCGGCATCGGTCCTGCCCGCGCCTATAAGATTTACCTCTTGTTGGGTGATCTGGGCAATCTGCTCTTTTATCTCCCCCTGGATGGTCCGGAGCTCGGGTTGGATCTGCCAGCCGTGATAAGCGGTCCCATCGTACTCGATAGTCAGCTTGATGTTTCTCACGAGGCAAGCCTTCTCACCCACCCCTCCTGAAGGCGCACCGCCCCCTCCGGGCACACCTCCTGACAACAGTAACAGCGGATGCACTGGCGGTAATCGATCTCAACCCTTTTATCGCTCAGGGAGATGGCTTGGGGAGGGCAGACCTCGGCACAGGCCCCGCAGGCCTTGCATAGGTCTCTATTGATGATAGGTTTTGGCGTAAAGATATTCTTGAGTGGTCTCCTGATGAAACCCGGCAGATTCCACTGGACATCGAATCTCCTCGGGAGGCGAAAGGGGGTGACCTTTACATCCTCTAGCTGCCCCCCTAGGACCTCTACCTGCTGCTGATTGGTCCCCACAAAGCCCCGCTCGTGGGCGGCCTGAAGGGTGAGGAGCTCCTCAGGGGGGACGCCGATGATTTGGCAGATGGTGGCATCGAGGGCATGAGGGTTTTCCCCGGCCAGGATGAGGCCGAGGGGGCGTGGATCCCCGTTGCCCGGGCCGTCACCCTCCATGCCGATGACCCCGTCCACAATAGTCAGGGCTGGTTTGATGAGCTGGCAGAGCTCTGCCAGCATCCCGGCGAAATAGGCGTGATCGGTCCCCGCCTTGAGGTGCCATTGGGCCTTGCGCATCCCCGGGATGCAGCCGAAGGTGTTCTTCACCCCCAGGGTGAGGAGGGTCTGTGAGTGGGTCTTGACCTTGGGGAGGTTGATGACCACATCGGCCTCCAACACGGCCTTTGCCAGCTCAAACCTGCGGAAGATATATGCCTCGTCCGTCTTTATCTCTGCAACATCCTTAAACTCCACGAGGGGACAGCCCAACTCATCCGCCACCTCCGCGATCCCCGCCTGGGCAGCGACGCGGCGCAAGCTCCCTATCCCCGGGCTGTCTCCAATAACAGGGATCCCCCCTGCCTCCTGGACCAGCTGGGCAACAGCTTTTACCATAGAAGGATGGGTCGTCACACAACGGTCCGGGTGCTTTCCCGAGAGGAGGTTTGGCTTGAGCAGGACCTTGTCCCTCCTCTTGACAAATGCCCCCATCCCGCCCAGGGGTTGCAGGACATCCCTGACCCCCGCCAGTACCTGCGGGTACTCGTAGGTAGTACACCTCACGATGGCAACGTGTCTCTTCATAAACTCAGGATCCCTTCAATGAGGGAGATGAAGGCGGGGATGATGGTCAGCAGCGAGGTCTTGAGCTCCCAAGACATCGCTACGATTCAAAGGCCTTGAAGAGGAGGACGCAGTTGACCCCCCCGAATCCCGCGGAGATGGAAAGCGCTGTCCGCACCTCCTTTTCACGAGGGGCATCAGGGACATAATCCAGATCGCAGTCAGGGTCTGGGAACTCGTAGTTGAGGGTAGGGTGGATTTTTCCACGTTCAATAGTGAGGGTTGAGGCGATGGCCTCCACCCCGCCAGCCGCTCCGATGAGGTGTCCGACCATCGACTTGGTGGCGCTGATGGGTATCTGATAGGCGTGGTCTCCAAAAGCCTTCTTGATGGCCTTGGTCTCGGTGGCATCGTTCAACTTGGTAGATGTCCCATGGGGGTTGATGTAGTCGACTGCCTCAGGCGCAACCTCTGCCATGGTCAGGGCCTGCTCGATTGCCTTGCTCAACGAGTCGGCTGTGGGGTCTGGTTCGGCGATATGGAAGGCATCGGCGGTCATACCGTAGCCGATGAGCTCGGTATAGATGGGGGCGCCTCTGTTGAGGGCATGGGTCAGTTCCTCCAAGATGATTATCCCCGCCCCCTCACCCATAACGAAGCCGTCCCGGTGCAGATCAAAGGGACGGCAGGCCTTTTGAGGCTCGTCGTTGCGGGTGGACATGGCCCGCAAGGCGATAAACCCCCCGAAAGAGAGAGGGGTGATACAGGCATCAGCGCCGCCCGTGAGCATCATCTCTTCAGGACCATCCTGAAGCCTCGTGTAGCTGGTGGCGATGGCGTGGCTCGCCGAGGCACAGGCCGAGGAGACCACGTAGGTGGTCCCGCGGATGCCGAATCTCTCAGTGATGTTGGAGACTACGGAACTGGTATAGACATGGGGGAGGGCAAAGGGGGTAATCCTCCGTGGGCCTCCGTGTTTCACCAAATTGTCGTAGGCGCCCTCCAAGATGTCCATATTCTCAGCCGCCACCCCCAGGATCGCCCCGATCTTAAAGGGATCGGAATGGTTGAGTTCATACCGTCCCTCCACACCCTCTCGGTGCAGGAGCTCTATCTCTGCATCTTCCAGGGCCAGTTTGGCTCCCACGAGGGCAAATTGGGAGGCCCGACCCATGTATCGGTCACCTTTATGAAAGGGAAGGTAATCATCAAGGGAGAAGTCTTTTAGCTGGGCCCCGATTCTGGTCTTGAACTGCTCCATATCAAAATTGGGAAAATCGATCAAATCCACCCCTGTTTTCCCATCCATGAGGGCCCGCCAAAATGGCTCCTTTCCTATTCCTATAGGGGTGACCGGACCTAACCCCGTGACGACAATTCTCTTTTTTCGCATAGAAGAAGATCCTTTTTTAGTAGTGAAGGATAAATTACCCATAAAGATAAAGGTATCGAGAAAATTTTTCAAGAAAAAAATTGATCTGAAACTTGACTATTGTGCGCATCTATGATCATTTGTTAACGTAAATCCACAAGGGGTTGCGATGATTGATCGCGAGCAGGCCTTTGATCTGCTGAAGGAACATTGCGGCGAGGAGGGCCTCATCAAACACTCTCTGGCTACGGAGGCGGTGATGCGGGCCCTGGCAAAGCGGTTGGGCCATGACCCCGATAGATGGGGGATGATGGGCCTCCTCCACGATTTGGACTATGATGAGACCAAGGGAGACCCTGCCCGTCATACCCTGAGAACCGAAGAGATCCTTCGGGAGAGGGGAGTGGAGGAGGAGGTTATAGATGCCATCAAGGCCCACAACGCCGAGGCCTTACATATGAAACGGGACAAACCAGCCCATTTTGCCATCACCTGTGCGGAGTCCATCACCGGTTTGATTGTGGCCACCACCCTGGTCTATCCCGACAAGAGAATAGCCGGCGTAAAACCCTCCTCAATCGTAAAGAGGATGAAGGAAAAGGGCTTTGCCCGTAGGGTACGCAGAGACGCCATCAGAGAGTGCGAACAGCTCGGCCTGAGCCTGGAGGAATTCGCCGAGCTGAGCCTCACGGCCATGCAGGGGATCAGTGACCAGTTGGGTTTATAAGGTTGACGGAGAGGGCATTTTTATATATGATTGAGCACTTATATTGAAGGGGGATTATGTCATGAAGGCCAAATATCTTCAGTTGATCGGCATAGCGCTGATAGTTTCCTTGTTGATGATCGGCTGTGCCGGCAAGAAGAAAACGCAATCGGCTCCCAAGGACCCCGCGGTACTCTACACCCAGGGGATGGTTCTCTTCAACAAAGGAGCATACGCAAAAGCCACAGAAATCTTCACACGATTGAAGGACTACTTTCCCTCTGATGAGCTCTATGCCCCTAAGGCGGACATCCGAATCGCGGACTGCTCCTTCTTTCTTAAGGAATATCCAGAAGCCATCACCAGATATATGGAGTTCAAAAAACAACACCCCTTTCACCCTGACATCCCCTACGTGGAGTATCAAGTAGGACTTTGTCATTACCGAGGGGTATTATCGAAGGATCGAGACCAGAAGGCCACGGTGAGGGCCCTGACAGCCTTTCAAAATGTGGTAGCGAATTACCCTGACACCATCTTCGCCCCGAAGGCCCAGGAGAAGATCATATTTTGTCACCGGAGGCTGGCAGAGAACGAGCTCTATGTCGCCCGCTTTTATCTCCGCAAGCGTCAATACGCTGCAGCAGCGAAGAGATCAGCCGCGACGTTGGCGAAGTACCCCGCTTCCGGCGTAGATGACCAGGCCCTCTACTACCTTGCTTTTGCCCTGCACAAGCAGGAGAGGGATCCTGAGGCCCTCACCCCTCTGACGCAACTGGTAGGGGATTATCCTCAAAGCTCCTTCGCCAAACCGGGGAGGAAGCTCCTGGCCAGCCTGAAGGCACAAGGGGTGGTTGCAGCCTCTCCTGCGGGCGAGGAGTTAGGTATGAGAGAGGCCAAACCGCTTGTAGAGGCGGGAGAGAACCTCCCCTTCCGCATCACCGCCAACCGTACTAAAAACATCCTTGAGAAGAATGCCGTCTTATACACAGGCAACGTGGTAGCCTTTGGCGAAGAGGTCACCATTCGCGCCGAGTCCCTTCTGTTGACCATGGGTGAGGATAATGTCCCCACAGAGATGGTTGTCAGGGATGAGGTGGTGGTAACGAGGGGAGAAGATGAGCTCTATAGCCAGAAGGCTGTCTGGTCTCCAACGCACAAGACTATCGTAATGACAGGAGATGCCAAGATAAAGGAAACTGGGGAGTGGATCATAGCGGAGGAGATCGTCCTCCACTTAGATACCGGCAGGATAGAGATGAAGGGAAAGAAGGTTAAAACAGGCGAGGGGGGAGGGATAGAGGGTATGTGATAAGATCGTTCAAGATGAACGTACCTTCTCAGAGGGGGGGGATATGCCCCCCTCTTTTTGTTGTCTTACCGTATAACAATGAAAAAGGTTTTTCTGATCAGTTTGGGCTGTTCCAAGAACCACGTGGATTCCGAGGTGATCTTAGGCCTCTTGGCGAATGATGGCTTCGAGCCTACCCCCTCGCTGGATGAGGCTGACGTGGTTATCATTAATACCTGTGCCTTTATCCAAGAGGCCGTACAGGAATCCATCGAGGCGATTGTGGAAGTAGCCCAGGCAAAGGAAAAAGGGACAGGCAACAAGCTAATCGTCACCGGATGTCTCCCCCAACGATATGGTGAGGAGTTGGCGCGTGAGATCCCTGAGGTCGATCTCTGGATAGGGACGGGTGAGTTCCCGCGGATACCCCAGTTGTTAAAGGACGATAAAACCAAAGTATTGATCGGGACACCCCGTTATCTCTATGATCACCACACCCCCCGGCTTATCACCAACACCCCCCATTCAGCCTATGTAAAGATAGCGGAGGGGTGCTCTCACCCGTGCACCTTTTGCCTCATCCCTCGGCTTCGGGGCAGATATAGGAGCAGGCAGATGAATTCAGTCATCCGGGAGGTCGAACATTTGGTCGCCAGAGGGATCGTGGAGATAAATCTCGTAGCCCAGGATACTACGGCGTATGGGGCAGACATCAGAGAGGAGAGAGGGCTCTATCGGCTCTTGAAGGAATTGATTAAGATCCGAGGATTGCGGTGGATCAGGGTCCTCTATTCGTATCCCCATCCGACTCATTTCCACCCTTCATTCTTAGAGATGGTCGCCGGGGAAGAAAAAATATGTCCTTATCTCGATATCCCCATCCAGCATATCGACGCAAAGATCTTGCAACGAATGGGAAGGAGCTTTTCGGAAAAGGAGACCAGGGCATTAATCAACTACATAAAAAAAGAGGGTAAAGTCCCATTTAAGCCACTAAGAATTTATGGTAATTGTGTTGTTTCAGTAACGTCATAATTTTATTTGTTTGATCTTTAATCGAAAGAGATCTATGGTT
>Ga0307437_1000162_pt1 | contig 54607 bp, 35 predicted proteins | sample SalMarWE160390MG_FD_202146 | JGI IMG/M metagenome (GOLD analysis project Ga0307437, IMG submission 202146) | Salt marsh sediment microbial communities from the Plum Island Ecosystem LTER, Massachusetts, United States - WE1603-90 | ecosystem: Environmental > Aquatic > Marine > Intertidal zone >...
TGGTCTGCATGGTGGTGTGCTTGTAGAGCTGGTTCAGAACGATGTCTGCCTGGTGATCGCGCTTGAGCTCAATGACGATGCGCATGCCGTCACGGTCGGACTCATCGCGCAGGTCGGATATCCCCTCAACCTTTTTATCGCGTACCAGATCGGCGATTTTCTCCAGCAGGTGGGATTTGTTGACCTGATATGGAATCTCCGTTATGACGATTGCTTCCTTGCCGTTTTTTATCCGCTCGATAACGGCCTTGGCGCGCACTGGAATATGCCCCTTGCCGGTCGTGTAGGCTTTGTGGATACCCTCCCGGCCGTTGATGATGCCGCCGGTGGGAAAATCCGGACCCGGGACAAGCTCAATAAGATCCTCATTGGCAAATTCCGGGTCATCGATCACTCGTATAATTGCCTGCGAAATCTCACTGAGGTTATGCGGCGGGATATTCGTGGCCATGCCGACGGCGATCCCGGAGCTGCCATTGCACAGAAGGTCCGGGAACTTGCCCGGCAGCACCTTTGGCTCCCGCCGGGTAGCGTCATAGTTTGGCATGAAATCAACCGTCTCCTTCTCAAGGTCAGCCAGCATCTCCACCGCGATGTTGGTCAACCGCGCCTCGGTGTACCGCATGGCCGCCGCCGCGTCGCCGTCAACCGAACCAAAATTCCCCTGCCCATCGATGAGCGGATAGCGCATGCTGAAATCCTGCGCCATACGAACCAGCGTTGGGTAGACCACCTGTTCGCCGTGCGGGTGGTAGTTACCGGATGTATCACCGGCAATCTTGGCGCACTTGCGGTGCGATTTCCCCGGCGTGAGGTGCAGGTCGTTCATCGCCACCAGGATGCGTCGGTTGGAGGGTTTAAGGCCGTCGCGGATGTCCGGCAGAGCCCGGTTGGTGATAACTGACATGGAGTAATCGAGGTAGGAGGATTTCATTTCCTCCTCAAGGAAGATAGTTTCGATCTTTTCTCGTTCCAGCGCCATAAGGGGCAAGTCCCTTCTGTATTCTATGTTGTGTTACTCATTTCTAATAAACTTAAAGTACTTTTTTTATAGTCTTAAAGCAACAAAAAAACCAGGCGAGGGCGGATTTATTCCATTGTGTAACAGTGGGTTACATGAAGGCTCAGACGCTTAACAGACTCAAACCTGTAAGCTTAAGACTACTGTTTGCGAGTCCAAGAAAACTGCCAATCGACCTCAAGACGACGTAGATGTGAACGTGCAGTATCGACCCAAGCAGGCCGAGAAGTCTCTAATCCGTCTTGGTAAACAGCTAAAGATCGAAATGCGACGGCTTGTCCAAATTGTCCCATTACCCATTGGAAGTATTCTTCATCTTCGAGGCATTCTGCATGTTTCCCCAGATAGAAAGCTGAGTCGGTGCTGATCAGAAAATAGTAATAGGTAAAGTATATATCCGGAGCACAAAAATCCTGAAAGAAGTACTTTACAACGACGCTGTCTTCGGACCGCACAAAATGTGGCCATTCGAATATCTCCATTGCAATCCCTTTGGTAGTGATGTGATTGACACCGGGAAAGCCGATGAAAGCTTCTGCCAGGCGATATAAATGAAACTTATCACTGAAAAATAGTGCTACCATATAGTTCTCCGTCAACCACTCGTGTGGGTAACGTACTGAGGTCATTTTCAATTCCTTGGTAAGGCTGTCCCAAGCTAGGTTATTCCCTGCCTTTACACTTTCAAAGGTAGTGTCGTCGAGCCAGATATTCAAAGCGGTATCCGGTGTCCAGGGTAAATAAAACTGCCTCTTAACCACCGGCACTGAATCCTGCCAAGCATCTCTAATCAGCTTCAGTTCACGACTGATCCGCTTAGTGAGTTCGTGCGGTGCCCTCAGTTCACCGGAGAAATACATGGCCATTTTCTCAGCTTCATCCTGATAAGGGAGGACCGATGATTCCTCGTGCTCCGATTGTGAATCAGCTTCCCCTCTCATATTGCCAACAGAGATTACGAACAATGAGAGGAGGAGAATTTTGAGTAAGTTGAATGCCCGGTGAGACCAACCCACAGTAAACTCAAATTGTTTTCGATTACTCACTATTTGCACTTTCGGTAAAGCTCGCAATCTTTTCTACCAACTAGGAACATGTTCCGATCCATGTTTTTCAAGCGTAATGATATGTCCTATCCCAGTTAATGTTCAAACGGATGTTCCCGCTTGAAATCCGGCTGATAATGGTGCGGGCTGGAGAGTTCCTGTGTAAACCCCCGATGGAAGCCGAGATTCTCAAACTCTTCGATGATCTCTTCATACTCATCCGGGGTCAAACATCGGCCCAGCGTGGGGTGATCAGCCACTGCCGGCGTAGGGTAGTATTGTGACATCAGCGAGACGTGTACATCGGGTGACAGTTCTTCGGCAATGAAGCGCAGCACCACCTTGCTGTTTTCCACGTGGCCGGGAAGCACAAGATGTCGGATGATAAGACCGGACTCAATGAGTCCTTCATTATCCAGTCGGATGTCAGCTCCCTTCTGGCGAAACATCTCTTTGATGGCTTTCGTGGCAACTTTCGGATAATCCGGTGTGTCAGAATAGTCACCGGCGAGTTGTGCATCCATGTATTTCAGGTCGGGCAGGTAGACGTCGATTGTGCTCTCAAGGGACTGGATGGTCTCTCGTTTGTCATACCCATTGGTGTTGTACAGGAAAACGGGGCTTCGCCCGCGCGCTTTGAGAGCGGTTATAATCGCCTTCACCTGGGGAAGAACGTGCGAGGGGGAAACAAACCCCACCGACTTGCAGCCGGAGTCAAGGTGCGTCTCGATCCGATCTACTAGTTGACCAAGCTCCATCTTGTACTCGACAATCGCGGTGGTAGTGCGGCTGATGTCATAGTTCTGGCAGAAAAGGCACTGCATATTGCAGCGGGTAAAAAAGACGTTGCAAATCCCGCGACTACCCGAAATCACCGGCTCTTCACCCCGGTGGGCGCAAATTGATCCGATCGAGAAACCGACGCCGGTCTTGCAAAAGCCCAGTTTGTCGGCGCTCCGATCGGCATGGCACTCACGCGGGCAGCAAACGCAGTCTCTCAGTTCAGCGAACGTCTTCGGCGCGTTATCCCGGTGAGGGGCGTGCTCACGCGGATGTTTTCTCTCTGCGGCACTCATAATCTGCTCTACAATATAATATACCCAATGGATGCTTCCACAGTTTGTTATAGGTTTGGATATTCTCCATGTTGACCTGCAGAATCGTACGAACAGTAGGTCGGGTTTCAAATGGAATGAAGTAGAATGAGAAACCCGACAATGGATTAAGCACCACTTACGGGCCAGCGTAGCACATCATTTCCAATCAGTAACATCCTGACGGCTGCCAGCGGCACCACGGGTAGGAAATACTTTTCCCAGCACATATAGGAAAACGGCAGAATGATAAGAAAAGCGAGAATTAACATATCAAGAAGGAGAAGCAATCCGAAATCTCGGCGCTTCACTCTTTGATAGCAATCTTTAACAAGAAAGAAAAGAATCGGCAGTGCCAGCAGGAATGCGGCATAAAAAACAGCTTGCTCAAAGAAGCCACCCGGCCAGATCCATTGCAGAAGGCGATGAAACAGCCCGACCGTGTGAACGTCAATTGCTATGGCATCCTTCAACGGACCAACCGGAAACAGCCAGTAGAGCCATGAGATGATAAAACTCCCGATAAGGATTCGACTATCACCATAGATCCAGCGCCACCTGACGGCTACAATCGGGATGAGATAAACGAAAAGCAGGCAGACATAAAGCGTGAGATAGTTTGGATGGAAATAGAATCCGTCCCCCAGATACGACTCCTTCCTCTCGTTGTCGGGGCTGAACCCCTGCCAGATAAGAAAGAGCAATCCAAGTGGCACCAGTGACAGGATGCTTGCCAGCAACATCCGTCGGGTGCCCCACCCCTTGGTGAGGCTTTGTTTTCTGTCTCTCAGGAAGCTGAGCAGATAGAACAGACCGGCTGCCACCGGCAAAAAGACAAAATGCTGACGGCACAACAGCGTGCCTGCGGCGGCAAGCGCGAATACGACGGCTTTTTGTTTGACGACGGCGATACAGGCGACAATGAGAAAGAGGATGGGCAGCATATCGGTGAAAACAAAGATGCTGAAGCCGACCATGTACGGATGCACGGCCAGGAACACGGCGGTCAAAAAGGCGATCTTTGGCTCTCGAAAGAGCAAGAAGAGAAATCTGTGAAAAAGCAGATACGTCAGCAGGGCAATGATGACCGAAAGGATGCGCAGGACATGCGTTTCAAAGCCGAAGATGCGCCCCCAGAGAGCGTAGGTGACAAACGGCAGCGGTGTTGACATTTCATTGTAATGTTTGAGCGTGTTGAGGCTGATTTCTTCGCCAAAGAGACGTACCGTCTCGATGAAATGCTCTTCATCTCCCCAGTGCGGGCGCTTCAAACCGGCGACACTGATGACGACAGATTGTAACAGTATCAGGAAAATGACAAAGGCTATGAGTGATCTGAAGTACCTGGTCATCGGTCAATCGCCGTGTCGCCGGGTGGCCCACAGCTTGCTGTGGGTGCCTTGCATTTCAAAAAACACGGGTACCCCACAGCTCTGCTGTGGGTTCCTTTGACATGGGGCAGATGTGGAGAGGCTGTCTCATAAGTCTGATCTGACCGCATTTGAGCCTCTGCTCTCATAAGTGCTTTTGCCGTAACTTCGCGTAGCGGCAGGGCTTGTCCCTGCCGTTGGGATGGTGGGAGACAAGCTCCCACCCTACGCGAGTCTGTGCTTTTGACATTCATACAAAGAAAAAAGTCGAAACCACAGGGGTTTCGACCTACTCAAAAAACATCTTCACAAAAACGGTACAGTATTTCAAGATTGCCTTTTACCACTGCATGAGGTTCGGGTAACTCTTCCGTATAAATCTTCAGCGCTTCTTCATAAGCTGTCTTAGCCTTTCGACAGTTATCCGTCTTATCCTCCACATCTGCCAGGGTATGGTATGCAGTACCAAAATTAAGCTGCATGGTAGCATACTGCATCGGGAAGCGCTCAAGGGTATAAACCTTCAGCGCTTCTTGAAAGGCCGTGATGGCTTGGTGACAGCTGTCCGCCTTGTCCTCGACCTCGGCCAGCGTTCGATAGGCATTCCCTAAATTGTTCTGCGTAGCAGCATACTGCATCGGGAAGCGCTCCAGGGTTCTTACCTTCAGAGCTTCTTGTAAAGCAATGATCGCACGCTTGCAGTTGTCTGATTTGTCCTCAACCTCCGCAAGTACCCGGTAGGTATCACCCAGATTGTTCTGCGTCATGGCATAGTCCATCGGGAAACGGTCAAGGGTTCTTACCTTCAGCGCTTCTTGGTAGGCAGCGATGGCTTTGTGGCAGTTGCCCGCCTTGTTTTCCACCTCGGCCAGCGTGCCAAAGGCATTCCCTAAGTTGTTCTGCGTGGTACCATACTGCATCGGGAACCGCTCCAGGGTTCTTACCTTCAGAGCTTCTTGGTAGGCAGCGATGGCTTGGTGGCAGTTGTCGGCCTTGTTTTCCATCTCGGCCAGCGTCTGGTAAGCAGCGCCCAGATTGTTCTGCGTCATGGCATAGTCCATCGAGAAGCGCTCAAGGGTTCTTACCTTCAGCGCCTCTTGATAGGCCGTGATGGCGAGCCGGCAGTTGTCGGCCTTGTTTTCTACCTCGGCCAGCGTGCCAAAGGCAGTCCCTAAATTGTTCTGCGTGGCAACATATTGCATCGGGAAGCGCTCAAGGGTATAAACCTTCAGCGCCTCTTGATAGGCAGCAATGGCGCGCCGGCAGTTGTCGGCCTTGCCTTCCACCTCGGCCAGATACGTGTAGGCAATGCCCAAGCCGTTGTGAGTCATGGCGTAATTATCTGAGAAGCTGTCAATATTCCAGACTTCAAGAGCTTTGTGGCAGGCTTCGATTGAAACCTTCATGTAACCTGCCTTCTGAAGGTCAACGAGACCGATCTCCCTGGCCTTGCGCCCAATATCATTTAGCGCATCAGGGTCATTGGAAAAGATTGACAGCATCTCCTTTAAGTTGGCCAGAGGGGAGAAATCATCTTCAATAACTTGTTCAAGGTAGGTTTCTTCAGTTTGCATCTGCTCTTCGACTTTTTCCATAAAGGCAGGTCTCTCCGAGACCTTCCCCACAAAACCGTTTTTTGTCAGACTATCAATCAAAGCGTGCCATTCATACTTTTCCTTTTTTATCCCTTCCAGCTTATCACACGCAAGTTTCAGCCTTTCAAGAGAGAAAAGTTCCCTTCCCTTGTAGATCCCGGCAGCATGAAGGCGCTTGAGAGAGCGCAGAATGCCCTTTTCTTCAGCGGTGCAAGCATTGAATCGGTCGCGCATCGTTTTTATGTCAACGAAAATCGAACCGATGTTGCCATCAAATCTTTCCGGCAGAGCTTTGCCAAGTTGCTGCTCAACCTGCTGTTTTTCTTCTTTTGACAGTTTAGAGATTTCTACAGGTTTTCCAAACCATTCGAGCTCACGCTCAAGTGAATGGCACAACATTTCATATTCGGTTCCCATCCGGCAGGTGGCAAGGATGATGACGTTTTTCTTAATAAATTCCCCAAGGAATGAGGTGAAGCCCTGCTTAGCTGCAAACTTGTCGATGTCATCAAGAACCAGCACACGTTTTCTCCACCGGGTGAATTGAGAGGGGATATGAATGTCGAGCGGATTGTATACGTCAAGCAGTTTAGGAATTACTACGTCGTATTTCTTTTTCGATGAAATCAGCGCCTGATAAATCGCCCTGGTCTTACCAGCCAACGGGTTGCCGATGACAAGCACGTGATTGCCACGAGCAAGTCTTTGCTCAATTTGACGATCTTGCTGCCTCAGATGATAGAACTTATGAAAACCATGATCTTCAGTTCCTCGCCACGGCAGTAGATCCTTGGGTTTTAGCTTCGAGGACTTTTCCCACATAATCTCATAGTGCTTCTTAAGCTCCTGACGGCGCTTCTTAAGCTTGTGAATAAGCTTTGGGAGGAATGTCAAGATGGCGACAATAACTACAACCAGAATTCCAACGAGGAATCCAATGAGAATTTCATCCTTGTGTAGCTCAAGAAATGAAATGATTTGTTGGATAATTTCCTGCATAGCGTACCCTGTTATCCGCCTCCTATCGAATAGCCGGATGTATCAAAACTTTCTTCTCAAACGATACTCGCTGCCGACTTGCCTGTCAAGAGAATAGACAGGAGTCAAAAAGCAACTGGATTAAATATTTTGAACTTGTTAACTTTATAACAGTAAGTGACCAACTTTAGGTGAGACAATATGGTGTGGTGTGACGCGGTCAATATGAAGTTGTTCCGGAGAGTGGTCCTGTCGGCTCTGATCGTTTTTGCTATCAGCGGTCAGGAGCAGGTAGATGCCAAAGGGAAAAAGGCGCCTAAAGAAATCTGCATCACTTTCGATGAGCTGCCCGTCGCCGAGTCGTTTGACACCGTCGATTGTTCGGCGGTTATCAAGCAGATCCTCGAGGCTCTGAAGAAGCATGAGGTCAAAGCAGCCGGCTTTGTGGTGGGGAAAAACATCGGCAGCAGTTTTGACCTGCTTGGCCAGTGGTTGAACGAAGGACATCTGCTGGGGAATCTTACCTACTCACACCAGCATCTGAACGAAATGGGCATCGAGCAATTCATCAAGGATATTGCCACCGGCAGCGAAAGGTTGGAACCAATGCTCTCCGGTTTCGGGCAGAAAAGACGCTACTTTCGCTATCCGTACCTCCATTATGGCAGCACCGTGGAAACAAAACGTCAGGTCAAGCTGTACCTTGACGAGCACGGCATCGTTGTTGCCCACGCCACGGTAGTTGTCGAAGACTACTTGTACAACCTGTCACTGGAGAAGATGGGCGCCAGGCGCGATTCAGCAGAGTATCGCGCGCTGCGATACGAGTACGTTACTCATGTCCTTGAGGAAATCGAGCGTTGTGAACAGTTGGCCAAGGAGATACTCAAGCGCCCCGCCCGTCACATTCTGCACCTTCGAGCCAACCGGCTCAACGCCCTGTTTCTTGATGCTCTGCTGACTGCAATAAGAGACATGGGCTACAAGTTCATCACGCTCGACCACGCTCTGGAGGACAAGCTGTACTCGGCTCCTGAAGCCTATTTCGATCTGCGCGGGGTCGGCTACCTCGACATGCTCAAACAGAGCGATCCCGATCTGCTGCCGGCGGAGTAGGTAAGCAGATAGTGATCGGCATTCCGCTAATTTAGCAGCAGGAGGCAGATTTGAACCGCCGATCCGCTTGATGGATTATAAGACTGACGAGTTACCCCCCTGGGGAATATCAGGCTCCCTCCTGTTTGACCAGTTGGAATTCTTTTTAGGGTCGGTCGGAAAAAAGGGAGGAGATGAAGCTGACGACAGGCTTGTCACACGCTCTCCAGAGTCCCCGTTTCCTCAGTTCATTCCGTTGGATAACAATAAGTTATGTGGCCCATGCGCAATAAATGCACAGGCAGGCACTCCCTTTGCAGGCACTGTCAACAGGAGAAAAACGGACTTGTTAATCAGGGAATGAAAGACAACCTCCGCCTGCTTGAGAGACAGCCGGGAAAAATCAACCGCTCGCGGAGGAGGTGCTAATTCCCCAAGTGGAAAGGTCAGAAACATGATGTTGTCGAACGCAATGACCAGCGTAGGAGTCGATGACCTGACGGCCCTGGTGGCTAAGAAGACCATGTCGACAAGAACAACGATTTTGCCGTTTGTCGACTTTACGGTCTTTATGGCAGAGCTGCTGAAAACTTTCTACAAGCCAGGTTCCCACCTTATCGCTGGCGGGCACGTCACGCCTGAAATCGAGCTTGCAGCCAACCGCGCTGAAATAGAACTGCTCGAGACCCTGGGTCACTCTTCGTTTTCGTCGGACGTAGATAGCGTCCTGGCGTCAGTAAGATCGGCCCAGGACCTGATCTATGTAGCCAACCCCAACCGGCTCACAGGAGCTAATTTTTCCATCTCCGATCTGGAAAAGCTGGCGCGAGCCATACCTCAGGGGGCGCTATTCATTGATGAGTACTATTTTGATTATTTCGGTATTTCAGGCCTTCCTCTTCTGGACCTTTTGACCAACGTGGTCATTTTTAGGTCGTTTACGGCTTCCTTCAGTATATCCTCATCCGATGCCGGCTACATCCTGGCTAATACCGAGACGATCAATATCATCAAAGACTCCTGTCTGTTAGAACCGATCTCATCTGCCGTGCGCAAGACCATTATTGCGACTCTGACCAACGGGGAAGCGCTATCCTCGCATATTCACCTGGTCCACGAGGAGTCGTTGCGCCTTGCCACTGCCCTCAGCCATCAGAAGGTGCAATGCCGGATTACGACCACCGACTTTTTACTTATTCTGGTGGCCGATCCTAAGAACGTGGGAAATTACCTGGCCCGTTACAAGGCCCCGGTGGACAATCTTGACGGTTACCCCCAGTTGGAAAATTACCTCCGGTACCGTATACAGTCGCCCTTTTCCAACGACCGGTTGATTGAGGCCTTCAAGAGAATGCCGGCCGACTATTACCGGATGAAACCAATTGACCTCCGTGCCGTCACGCTACGCCGACGCCCAAGCGCCTACGAGGAGCAGGCAGCCGAAAGAGACGTCTTCGATGTATTCTCACAAGACCCCATCCCAGGGCAGCGCTCTCGACGGGTAAAGAACAGAGGAGTAGTGGCCGAAAAAGAATACTAAGAATAAAAGGGAGGCAATATCAATGGAAGCAGGTGAAAAGGCGGGTAAAAGGTATCAGAACGCCGACGAAGCAGAGGTTGAGGGTACCCAAAGAAAAGAAAAAATGAATGTCCAGGTTGGGATTCAGATCGTATCTGACGACAACGGTGGAATCGCTACTGACACTTTGTCGACAGAGGCAGTTGCCGAGCGTGTTGACAGGGATGCTGATTCAGAACGAAACAAAGCTGTTGCTTGTTCTTCAATCCCTTTCAACAGAAACCAGGATAGGAGGCGTAATCAGACCAGCCGCTCCTCTGGGGAGTTGCCCGTAGACTGGTACTGTGGCTCTCTGAGCGGCCATGTTAGAAAACTGTTGCTGCTTCTGTTGGGGAATACGGGCGCAACTGTCGTATCGACGGCGGCTCTGTGGGTGGCTCTACTCATTGTCGGCAATTCGGGGCCTCATCTGTATGCATTGCCGGCCCTACTCGTTCTGATCCGTGCCATTTACAGTATCATACGTGATCCCGGACAGATCCTATCGCCACTTTGGATTCGGAAACGCATCCGGCATGTTGTCAGCGATGAAATACAAATCGTCATCATGCTGATAGCGGCGGCTTATGTCCTGGAATGGCCATTCTCGCGCACGACGGCAGGCATTTTCCTCCTTGGGAATTTGATCCTTCAGTGGGGAACCCTGTTTTTCACCCGGCCGATCCTTCGGATCCTAGCACGAGACGCAGCAACTCACAGAAATCAACCCGGTGAAAAACAAGTCATAATTGTTGGGACGGGGAAAAGAGCCCGGAGTGTGGCCGATGCGATCCTGGACTCGCCGGAGCTGGAGACCTCGATTAAGGGGTTTATAGACTACTATAAGAACAGCATGTGGCGCTACCGGGACATCCCCTTGATGGGACATCCGGACATGCTCAGTCAGGTCGTTGCGACCGAGCAGGTCGATGCAGTATTCGTAGCCGTAGATACAAAAGATCTGCCACGTACCCGCCGGCTCTTCAATACAGCCGAAAAGATGGGAGTGGCGGTCTGTTTCATGCCCAACATCTACAGGCCTCGTCTGGCTACAGCCAGACCGACCTGGGTAAACGGAACCCCAGCACTAGTCTACCGAGCCGTCCCGGACGGACGCTCGTCGCAGTTGGTCAAGAGCATCGTTGATAAGGTTGGTGCCCTTGTCGGCCTTATCGTTGCTGGTCCGCTGATGCTGCTGAGTGCCCTGGCAATCAAAATTGACAGCCCCGGGCCGGTTCTCTTCAAGCAGAAACGGTGCGGCCTCAGCGGGAAGCAGTTCTCCTTTTACAAGTTCCGCACGATGGGCTGCGATGCAGACAAAGAAAAGCACCTGCTGGAGGGCCTGAACGTCATGTCCGGACCGGTCTTTAAAGCCAAGAACGACCCCCGGGTGACAAGGGTGGGACGAATCTTACGAAAGTGCTCAATTGACGAAATTCCTCAATTCTTCAACGTCCTGCGCGGTGAGATGTCGCTGGTGGGACCGCGGCCACCCCTCCCCAAGGAGGTAGCGCAGTATGAACCGTGGCAGCGCCGCAGGCTTTCGGTCAAGCCGGGTGTGACATGCCTGTGGCAGGTAAACGGACGCAACAATATCGACTTCGATCAGTGGATGCGTCTCGATTTGCAGTACATCGACAGCTGGTCACTTTGGCTCGACGCAAAAATCCTGGTCCGGACCTTGCCGGCAGTAATCAAGGGTACCGGAGCATCATAGCGATCATCTCTATGAAACAGAGTGAGAGGCGAAATACAGCCAACAGCCCTGCAATCATTCTGTGGTTGGCGTGTGTCCTGAGGCTGTCGCAGAAGTCGGTTCTCAAGCCTATGTATAGGACTGGTCGTGACGCACCTTGCGATGAAGTGTGTCATTCCCGCGAAAGTGGGAATCCAGAAGAACCAACTATAAGTGCACAAACACTATATGAATAGTCAGGTTAAAATGACAGGGCAATGGATTCCTGTTTTCACAGGAATAACGAAATTGCTTTCATTCCCTTATCCGGCGCTCATGAGACAACCACTCCTCGGGCGCAGACTCAGTAGTGGAAGGGGCAGATGTCGACATCTGCCGCTCACGAGAATGCATGGGAGGCAGATATGAACTGGAAAGTAGTGAGAATAACACTGACATTGCACCTCTTGCTGTTCATCGGGTCAAATGGATTTGCCGCCGGAGTGCTCCCGGTAGGCAGAACCGAGTACGAGTTTATCTACGATCGGCTGGAAAGGGTTGATGCCCTTTCTACGGATTATTTTACCTACCAACTCGGTCCGTATTCATTTGAAAAGACCGAGTTTGCTCTGGGTCCTTTCGAGAATCTGAAACGCATTCGGCAAAAGAGCGTGCAGTTGTTCAGCTTCATTAACGAGGATTTCCGCGCTGCCAAAGAAGCGATGGGCCGAGGGTTTGAATCCTTCAGAGGCGGGCTGGCGGCAGCACCGTCAGAGAAGCTGTTTGCTTACGCCAACTTTGTTCTTGACGAGCGAAAAGCTCAGGATGCCGCCTACCACGGCAAGAAATGGCGCGGTCTGGCCGGCGACGTCGAGCAAGCCTTTGTTTACTATCAATCAGGGCTGCTGGCCCTTACCGTAGGTCGCTTTTCCTCCTTCTGGGGACCGCGAAGCTCCCTGCTTCTTTCGCCACGAGCGGCAGTGGACGGATTCGGCTACACCTTCCGCTGGGGAAGGCTGGTTCTTTCGTATCGTCTAGCGCGGCTGGACGGTCTCGACCCCGACCGCGACAGTGTAGCACAGTTTGAAAACCGCTACTTTGCTGGTCACCGGCTCGATATCCTGTTGAGCAAGCGGCTGCAGGTCGGTCTTTTTGAAACGGTCATCTTCGGAGGCCCCGGTCGTCAGATAGACCTGTTTTACCTCAACCCAATTATTTTCTACCACGGCGCCCAGTTAAACGAAGGGATGGACGACAACACCTTCCTCGGCTTTGATTTCAGCGTTAAACCGAAGGCAGGTGTCAAGCTGTACGGGCAATTGCTGGTCGATGACTTTCAGATCGATCGCAAAACGCAAGGGGATCAGGAACCTAATGAAATCGCTTATTTGGCTGGCGCCTACCTTGCGAATCTTCTACCAACCCTCGATCTCAAAGCAGAATACAGTCGAGTCACCAACTGGACATTCAACCAGGCGCATAAGCGCAACCGGTACCTCTTTAAGAATCAACTCATCGGCGGCGCTCTTGGAAATGACTACGATCTGACAGAGGTGTCACTTATCAAATGGTTCGAAAAAGATTTGGCGACGTCGCTTAATTTTGCCTATGCTCGCCAGGGGGAAGGTTGCACGACCTACGAGTGGACGGCCCCATGGCTGCTGGCCACAGGCGATTACAGCGAGCCGTTTCCAACCGGCGTTGTCCAGAAGACTACCTCCACCGTGTTCAACGTTAAGGGTTTCTTCAAGGATCATTTCTATTTCGACGTTGATGTCGGAGTCGACTGGGTGAGCAATTTTAACCATAGGCCAGGTGACAAGCGGTCGATACCGTTTCTCAACCTGAGAATCTCTTCATTCTTTTCCACGCCGGTCAGTGTTGAATAAAGAAGATATTGTCGGGTTTCTCCCCGCCCGCCCCTGACGGGTGGCCCACCATTTATGGTGGGTTGACCAATTTGACAGCAAGCAAATCTACCTTTAGCTTTCCGTCAATGACGCGTCTCCGACACTTAGACAATCTCAATACGGCACGATTTGTGACCTTTACTTGTTTTCACGGCCTCCCACTTTTAGACAAGAAAGAAGCCAGAGACATCTTTCTGAATCATCTACAGTCGTTTCGAGAGAAGACCGGGGTCAAACTGTTGGGGTACGTAGTCATGCCTGAGCATGTTCATCTTGTGTTGTTTCCTCCGTCAGGCGTCCTGTTGGGAAGAGAGGTAGGCAAGCTCAAAGCGTATTCAGTAATGGATCTCATGAAGTTACTGGGTTCTGATTCTGATATAAGTTTTTGGTTGAGACAACTCATATCTCAATCGCGTAGCGGCGGGGCTTGTCCCCGCCGATGGTGAGCACCCATTTGACGGGGCGACACAAGGCCGCCCCCTTCGCGGGAGAAACGGTTTGTATTGCTACAACCCAAGAATGATATGAGTACGTTCTTCAAAGACAACGCTCTGATGTCAAAGCGGGGAAATCACGAGCCATCCGGCAACGTCGCTGTTATGACCACAATTGTCGAACTCGGGAAACGACCATGGAGAAGATCAATTATTGCCATAACAATCCAGTGAAGCGTGGATTGGTAACTGAGCCGGTGGATTGGCCGTGGTCAAGTTACCGGTGGTATCATGGTTTTGATTCTCTGTTGCCAATGGACTTGATTGAGTGAAGAAGATAGGGAACCCACCATAAATGGTGGGCCACCCCGCCGTTTTTTTGCTGCGGGCGTCCGCTTTTTGTCTTGGACAGGATATGTCCGTAATATCAGTGTATCATCCACAGGGACACTGCGAGAGCGTGTCGAGCCAAAAACATCCCCAAACAAGTTTGGGGATGCTACCCTTTAATACATGCCATTCTCTTGGTCTTTGTAGATGCTGACGCACTGAGACGACAGATAGTACCTTTGGGGACAGCCTCTGGTCGTATGACAGAGCCGCAAAACAGACACAACGATCAGTACCCACCTGCAACACCTCGCTTCCGTGGATCCGAAGCGGCGGTCATCGACCCGCTTTCGTCTATGAAGACCGCCTGCAGATCGCTGAATGTCTCGCATTCTTTCATGGTGTGGCCATACCTGATCAGCTCCTGGGTGACGTTGATATCGAATCCTCCCTGCTCAAGGTAGATCAGATCCGGCAGCCATTGATGATGAAAGCGCGGCTGGTTAACCGTTGCGTTCAGGCTCAGGTCGAAGCGTGTGAAGTTTATAAGGGCCTGCGCCACCACGGTAATGATTCGTGAACCACCCGGCGCACCCAGGATCAGGAATGGCTGATTGTTCTTGAGCACCAGGGTGGGTGACATCGATGAAAGCATTCTCTTGCCCGGTTCGATCTTGTTGGCCTCGCCGCCGATAAGGCCGTAGACATTTGGGTGCCCGGGTTTGATGGAGAAGTCATCCATCTCGTTGTTCAACAGGAACCCGGCGCCGTCGACCACCAGCTTGCATCCATAGGCAGTGTTCAGTGTGTAGGTGACTGCCACCATGTTGCCCTCGCCATCGCAGATCGAGTAATGGGTTGTCTGCTGAGACTCCTCGTTGGGTGGCGTACCAGAGTGAATGAGTTCCGACGAGGTGGCATGCTTTTCTTTAATTAAGCTCCGCCGACGGACGAGGTAGGCGCTGTCAAGCAGTCCTGCGGGCACGTTGTAAAAGTCAGGATCGCCAAGGTGAGCGGAACGATCAGCAAAAGCCAACCGGGCGGCTTCGCAAAAAAGGTGGATGTACTCAGGTGAGTCCGGTGAAAATATGGAAAAGTCATATCCCTCCAGCAGTTTCAATATCTGACCGACGGCAATTCCACCAGAGCTGGGGGGAGGCATGGAATAGATTTCCAGGGAGTCGAAGGAAAAACGAACCGGCTCTCGCCATACCGATGCGTAGGACGCCAAATCGGATTTGCTGATTAAGCCTCCATGCTTTTCCATGCACTCGACAATCTTCTGGGCGACCGGCCCGTTGTAGAAACCGTCGTGCCCCATTGCCGCTATGGAATAGAGCGTTGCCGCCAGGTCCTTTTGGACCAGTCGGTCGCCAACTTTCAGGCTTTTCCCTTCCGGGAAGAATATGCTGGCCGTTTCTTCAAAGCTGCTCAGTTCCTCTTTGTGCCTTTCAAGCGAGCCAGCGAGGTACTCATCGACGACAAACCCGGTGTCGGCCAGAACGGCGGCCATACCGATCAACTGTTCCCAGGGCTGGGAACCGTACGTTTTCCACAGCTCATGCAGTCCCGCTACGGTTCCCGGCACACCACAGGCCAGGGCGCCAAAGGTGGATGAATTGGGTATGACTTCACCCTGCTCATCCAGATACATAGCCTCGAAGGCTTGCTGGGGAGCCGTTTCCCTGAAATCTAATGCCCGGATCATTTCGGTTTTTCCATCCCGGGTAAGAGCAAAACCCCCGCCTCCGAGATTGCCAGCTTCAGGATGCACTACTGCCAGCACAAACCCCACCGCCACGGCCGCATCAAAGGCATTGCCTCCCTGCTGGAAGACCTCCTCGCCAACTGCCGTCGCGATAGGCGCCGCCGTCGCCAGCGCTCCAGTGTCGTAGTAACGGGAAACCTCAACACCGGTACACCCGACAAGGAGACTAATACTAAGTACAGCTGTCGCCAAAAGCAGCAGCGAATGTCGGGTTTCTCGTCCGCCAAAGGCGGACTTGGAACTCGACCTACAAGGGCTGAAGGAGCCCCTCTTCCCATGTGCCATCATACAGTCTCAGATATGCTTAACGTCTTTCCACCAGGAAAACGATCCCGTCCGGGATGCTGATAGGCAGCGCAATCCCCTCCTCAAGCTCCCTGGCAGTCGTTTTCAGCGGCTGAGCCTCCTCGCCCCCAAATAGATCGGTCAGCTTCAGCCGGGCTGCCTTGAACCCGGCCTTCTTGAGGTTAGCTTTGATGATTATCTCTTTCTTCGTAGCTTCGAAACCGTCGGACAGCTCTCCCGGTGGAGGCGCCACAATAAACAGAAGGCCCTTTTTCTCCCCCATTTGAAAGGAAATATCTACCGATGGGTCGCTGCAATACAGGTGCGAGGAAATCTTTTCTCCCTTCAGGATCAATTCGACAAAGGACAGCTTATTGTGATTCCCGCCGGAGGCGATGTCAAAGGCAAAAAAGTAAAGGTTGCCCTTGAAGCGGGACGACGACACCCCGACCAGTTTAGCTCCGGATTTGGCGATCTTCTTGACCTTGGAGTCATCGGTGGAACGGATAGAACCATAGATGTGGGTGGGGAAATCACCCCGCTTATGGGTTACGGTGCCGATGTGGTAGTCCACAGTCGTTTTGATCCGGAAGTGATTCGACAGTATCTTACAATCTTTGAGGTTTTCGTCGTACTTGGGCATCAGCCCGCAGATGATAACCGTCACACCGGCCTTGACCATTTCTACGATCGCTTCCTGGTCGCGCCGCGACATGATCTCCGCTGAAGGAATAAACAGCAGCTTGTACTGTTTAAGCGAGTCATAATCGTGGTTCTCTCGCACGCCGAAATTGAGCTTCAGGCGCATCAAATCCCGGCAGAACCCGCCCGTGGATTCATCGAGGAGCCTTCCGATGTAAGTGAAGACCTTGTTACTGGAGGTCAGCCGCAGCCAGGAGTATAAACGGTTGCCGACAACGGCGATATCCGTCTTCGATTCCATCTCTTCCAGGCCGATGGAGGAAATGGCGAGGTTGAACTTCTTAATAACATCGTAGCCATCCGAGATTGTACCGTCATTATGAAGCGGAGCGCCATACCAGTGATCACGGTCCACGAACATGTAGTGGTTCATTCCCTTAAAGCCAGCCGACAAACCGGCGGCAAGATAAAAACGGCGGGTGTTGCTTTTGATGGGAGCAATCTGTTCTTCCCTCTGGGGATTCTCGGCCGCGGCTCCTGATGTGAAAGAAGCAGCAAAAGCAAAGCCGTACTCCGATTTCAAGAACCGGGCCTTGACTGCCAGGTCAAAGTAGCTTCCCTCCGGGAAGACGTTGCTTCCCAAAAACGGGGATCTGTCCTCGGGCACTAAGTTGAACGCCGGAAGCAAATCACCGGGCTTAAAATAAAGGGAACGGAAGATTAGAGGTTCCACCGTGTAAGACTGGAAAATATCCTCCAGCGTTTCAAGGTAGGTATTCAGTATGAACTGCCGGAACTTAAACCAGTCAATCACCCGAGGATAATCCTTAAACTCCAACTTCTTAAACTTGCGGGGTGGCTCGACCTCTTCGAAGCTTTTGTATTTCCCCTTGTACTGACTGTTGAGCTTCTTGATATCCCCGTAGAGTCCCTCAAGAAAAGGAATGTAATACTTCTGCAGGACCTCCGGGTTATAGCCGGCACTGTCTGGTTCAAGGAGGCGTCCGAAAGAGGTTTCATAATCAAGTTCGACCATAAAAACAGGACCGCGCGGGTGAATGTAGTTTTTGGTGGTTTCAATGACGGCTTTGAAATAGTTTCTGAGTTGGAATTGGAAATTTTGGTGCAGATAGCTGGGCAGATAGCCGCCAACCACACCATATTCGTCCTTCAGCCGTTTCTCCTGACCGGAGGCATCGCGGGCGAATACCTTCAGATCGCTGTATAACGTCTTCGGTAAGCCTCCGTTTTCCAGTTGCCCCGCCACCCAGGGACCGGGGCGCAGAATCACTTTGAAACCGAATTCCCGCGCCAATTCAAGATAAACGATCAGGTCTTTTCGAGGATCAGTCATCCCCGAAAAATCAAGGAACTTGCCCTCATCCTGATGCACATTCCAGGGTACCGCCGTGGCGATGATTTTGAAACCGGCTCGCTTGATTCTTTCGAAGCAGATCGACCAGTACCGCTTATCAATTCTGAAATAGTGCAATTCCGCCGAGAAGGGGTGATAGGTTTCCCTACCTATCGAAAACTTGTTACCGATAACACCTAACATATAACGCCTTGCACCTCAATAGGTTACCTGCATTTCCGAACTTCTGTCACAGCTTTCAACATACGAAACATCAGCCAAAAAGTCAAGAATAAAGATGTAATCTATTCTCTTATAACAAGTTAACATCCGCCAAGACAATCCGGCTGTTTCCGGCGACCTCCTGATCTACCATTGGTTTGCGACTGCGCTTTTCTCAGGGCTGATCTCGAGTATGAAGAAGCTCTTGCCACGACATCGCCAGGTTGGTAGATTGCCGACAATGAGATACTAACCGGCACCGAAGGGACATAATGACAGATAAGCAGTTGTCGGGACCGGCGATCGAGATTGTTGAGTTTCAGCCGCACTATGCTCGGTACTTCCGCGATCTCAATTACGAATGGCTGGAGGAGTACTTCGAGGTTGAACCGTATGACAGGATAGTCCTGAACGATCCCCAGAAGCAGATCATCAAGCTGGGCGGATATGTCTTTTTCGCGCTGGCAGATGCGGAGGTTGTCGGGGCCTGCGCCCTTCTGAAGCATACTGAAAAGAAGTACGAGCTGGCCAAGATGGGTGTCACCGAGCGGTTTCGTGGTCGTGGTGTCGGCCGCCGTCTCGCCCAGGCGGCCATCGACAAAGCCCGTGCCCATGGGGCGGGTACGCTGGTTCTGGCAACCAGCAGGCTTCTCCCGGTGGCTAACCATCTCTACGAGAGCCTGGGCTTCCAATACGCCGACCTGTCCGTCATCGGCCCGTTGCCGTACAAGCGGGAGACGATTGTCATGGCGATGAAGTTATAGGTAACCGCAGGGAAGCTGAATCGACGCGTGCCGGTTCTCATCCCGGATTCTCCGTAGACAAGTCCGTTTTTTGCGCTTCGCATCCTTACAGCCGAAGCTCACGGCTCAAGAATCAGAGTTCGAATCCCGCCTTCCCCCCGTTTTTCTTTAACCCTCCTTTTGCAAATCCCTTCGTACTAGACTATATTCTACACGATAAATACCCACCATAAATGGTGGGGCACCCGGCTTGCACGTCCCAGGTCAGTGGTACGTTCTTTCGGCGAGGGACAAGCCCTCGCCCTACGCGTGAGTGGAAGTCAGGCTACGCTCCTTACAGAGCCGGGAGTAAAATCATTCGTAACACGAAATCATTCCTTTCTTTTTCATTGCCTTCAAGGCAGATTTGTATAAACGTTATAAAGATGAATACAAGCGGTTTCAGATTCATACCCACCCTGTTAGCTTCCCTCCTGGCGGCCTTTTCGATAGCCCACGGCGGAAGTCAGAGTCGCGCTGATATAACCACGCCACCCGCTGATTCGGCCGAGGCCGAAAGGGTACGTATCTGGCTGCCAATCGAACGACAGAGCCGATGTCGCGTCACTATCGGTATCCTAAACGACTCAAACCAGGTTATTCGCCATCTGGTAGACTTGCTTATGTCCAGTGGCTACTACAACTTCTACTGGGATAAAAAGGACGACTCCGGAAGGTTCGTCAAAGTGGGCCAATACGCCTATCTGGTCAATGACTGCGGCCGAAAGAGCTACGGGCAGGTGGCGGCCGAGTTCAAAAAGTGGGAGAGGGCAAGCCGCGTTTATCCTCCGGAGGAAATATGGTCGACAAACATCAGATTCGAGCTGCTGGAAGATTCCGCCCTTGTATCGATACACATCTACAACCGCCGCGATAGGCTGGTAGACAGTCCGGTTGTTGACTCCTTGATGAATAGAGGGCAGTATGAATTCGAATGGCCCCCTGCGGAAAATATCCCACGAGGGTTTTATACCCTCAAATTGTCCATTGGAGATTTCACGCACATCGTTGAGATCGGCTATCGCCCATGACCTGTATGAGATGTATTTCATATTCATGCCTTCTGCTGGCCTTAGTTGTCTTCGGATGCGGCAAGCGTCAGATGTTTGACCGGTTCGGGACTGAGATTTCCGCGGGTGGTCATTATGAGACAGCGTGGGTCGACCCACAGATCGTCATTTCCGATTCGCTCTTTACCCTCATAAGAGCAAAGCGGGTTGATTCTTTCTATGTAAACCGTCCCGCGTACCCCGTGTCGGCTACGATCACATCGTTGACGTTCCACGTGGACGAGCAATCATGTCTTACATCAGTAAATCTGCTCAACGACACGGGAGAGGTGGTCAAACCTCTCCTTGTAAGGAATCTGAGCCCAGGGTATTACAAACTGACTGTTGATTTGAGCCGTCTTTCACCGGAGCGCTACCCGAACACCCAGTTTTACCTCAAGGCCGACTACTGCGGTTCGTCCGTCACGCAACCCACTGGACAGAAGAATAACTCCCGCTAATAAAACAGGCTCCGCCAGATAAAACAGGCTATGCCTGTGTCCAATAATTGCGCACCCGGGTTTCTTTACTCTGGATGGATTCAGCCGATAGAGGAAATAGTATACTCTTATCCGTTTAAGAGGCTGGGCCGCAACGATTCGTGCTTGAGGAGTAAAGATGCCCACTATTCTTGTCGTCGACGATAAGGATTCCATGCGCAACATGCTGACTGAAACGCTGGTTGAAGAGGGCTACCGGGTCGACTGTGCCCCCGACGGTCGTCGGGCGCTGGAGCTGGTGCGCAATAAATCCTACGACCTGGTGCTGACTGACCTGAAGATGCCGGATGTCGACGGGCTGGAAGTGCTCGGTGGCGTGAAAGAGAGCGACAGCGATACTTCGGTAATAGTTATGACGGCTTACGGCACAATCGAGGATGCCGTGGCGGCTATGAAGAAGGGGGCGTACGACTTTATCACCAAGCCGTTCGACACCGATCATCTGTGCGTTTTGATCAGCCGCGCTCTTGAAAACCGTCGTCTGGTTGCAGAAAACACGCTGCTTCGCCAGGAGCTGCTGGCCGGTCATGGTTTTTCAGATATCATTGGCCAGAATGAGAAGATGGTGGAGATATCCAACCTGATCCAGAAAGTCGCCAAATCCGACGCCACCGTCCTGCTGCAGGGTGAATCGGGCACCGGCAAGGAGCTGTTTGCGCGAGCGATTCATTCCCTCTCCTTGAGAAAAGACCGCCCTTATATTGCCATCAACTGCGCCGCTATTCCCCATGAGTTATTGGAAAACGAGCTGTTCGGGTCGGAAAAGGGAGCCTTCACGGGCGCCCACATGCGCAAGATGGGTAAATTTGAGATTGCCAATTCCGGCACCGTCTTCCTCGATGAAATCGGCGACATGGGCATCGCCCTGCAGGCAAAACTGTTGCGCGTGCTCCAGCAGAGAAACTTCGAGCGGCTCGGCGGCGCCAAGCCGATTGACGTGGACGTCCGCGTCATTGCCGCCACCAACATGGACCTCAACGAGCAAATCAAGGCCAAGCGTTTCCGCGAGGATTTGTATTATCGTTTGTCAGTTTTTCCAATCACTATCCCGCCGCTTCGCGAGCGTCGCGACGACGTTCCACGTCTGACCGAATACTTCATAGAGAAATACTGCCGTGAAATGAAAAAGGTGACCAAGTCGCTTTCAAAGGACGGCATCAGCCTTTTAGAGAAATACCATTGGCCCGGCAATGTGCGGGAGCTGGAGAACACCATCGAACGCGCGGTGATCCTTGCCGAAGGCAAAAAGATCACGCCCGATCACTTAGCGATCCGCTTGCAGCGCACCGATGAAATCCAGTTGCGCGAAGGGGCCGGACTTAAAGAGATAGGCGCCCACGCCCAGATGCAAGCGGAAAAGGCGACGATCGTTCGGGTTCTCAGACAGGTGCGCGGCAACAAACGCAAGTGTGCCCAAATTTTAAGAATCGACTACACCACTCTCTTTGACAAAATCAAAAAGTACGACATCGAAAAGGCAATGCATGAAGGGTAAGGTCGTTTATTAGCTTTCCTAAATCATATTGCGCCATGCTTCGACTCCGCTCAGCATGACATAATGGAAAATACTTTGTCCGATGTGCTCAGACAATAGGTTAGGCAGTGCTTATTTCATTACAATTAGATAATAATACAATGCCTCATTTTTGGGGTGCTGTCAAGCGACTCCGCATGACAGCTGCATCGCCAATCAGCGTGCCCTCGATTGTCAGAGCTTTTGACCGACGATACTATGTTGGGACGATTGTGATCGCGACACTTGCAGAAACTCAGCCAACCGACTCAGTGCATGGAAGAGCGTATACTCTCGGTACACGCGGCGCATACCTTTGCGAATGTATGGGAGGCGTTTATCCGGATTGGTCAGGAAGTAGTCGAACATCTCTTGAAACTCACGCGGTGAGTTTGCCACTGCCATTTCATCATCGTTGAACAATTCACGCATAGCCACTGGATTGTCTACCAGCTCAAAGCCGCCACAGGCGGGAATAATGAAAGTGCGTTCGTTCAGCTCGTTAAACTCCTCCATCTGTCGGTGAACATGATAGTTGGGGTAAACGCGCGCAAAGTTGTACAGCCGGGCCGCTTCCTCCACTTGCAACTCGCCAACGCCTCTGCCCCAGTTTGTGCCGGCCAGTATGCCATGTCTGTTGCGTACGATCGGCAACAGATAACTTTCCGTCTCTGTCGCCTTGAACGGCGAGTGCGTACCCACAAAGAAATAGTCCCATATCTCAGTACCCGGCCTCATATAATGCTGCAGGGGATTAATCGCAAAGGGTAATGACAACAGTGGCAGGTCCGCATTTGACATAACCGGATCGCGGCGGGGATCGAGATGGAACGTGATCAGGAAGTCGCATGGCTCGTAACGATGCTCAAAGATCGAAATGTGACCGATCTGAAGCTCGCGCTCTTGGTGATAGCGCTTGAGATAGTCGACATCGAGTTGGCCGATATAAGACGGGTCGGCAACTGTTATGAAAACGGTCGGCTGGAAACTCTCACATTTTGCTTGCGTCTTCTCTCCCCAGTTAATGACAGCCGTTTTAATGCCCAGGTAGTTGAGCACCTCACACCAACTGTCCATCAGGTACTTAAGCGCTCCGTTACCGGGACGGTGTAAAAGAATCCTTGTCTCAGCGCTTTGATAAGCACCATCGTACTGCCGTAGGAGGGTCTCCCGCAGTTGTCTATTCTCACTTAAGAGCTTGTCACGGCTGCCATCAGCGGCATGCTCCGAAATCCACTGCAGCGTACGCAAAAGATCCCTTTTCCTGGTCGGGTCCGGCGGCGTTGTTGGCCATACCTCTCCCCAGAGCTCGCAGATATTAAAGTAGGCATCGGCAGAATTCGGGTCAGCCGACAACGCCCTGCGAAACGCTGTTTCAGCCCTGGAATAGTTCCTCCCGGCATGCAGGATGACGCCGGCGTTGTTCAGCGTCTGTGGGTCATCGGGAGCCAGTTTCAAGGCCGATGCAAAATACCTTTCAGCCTGGTCCAGATCACTCTGCGCATAGCACACCTCCCCCAACCCGCACAACGCCTCGACAGAGTTGGGGCTCTCGCGCAGAGCGGTCTCAAACGCCGCTTTCGCTTGTCCAAAATCACCAAATCTGAGCTTTCTCCGCCCTTCGGCAACCAGACTGGCTGCTCTCTCGGTAACAGCTCCGGCAGGGATATCTCTTGCTTCAAGCGCCTTGATAATTTGCTTTAGCTCATACCCATAAGTAACTGCGTGATGGAGTGATAGCTCGGCATACTTTTGTACTGGCTCATCAAACAACAACAAGCTGTCTCGTATTTCATGTTGGGTTTTTTCTCCCTCAAAGAGCGCCGGAATTCGGAAATTCTTTTTCGCATTGAAAAAATCAGATGCTATCAAGTAATACTTCAGAGCCAGGTATTCATCGCTGAAGTATTCCAGCTTCAGAAACTGCGGGTGAAACAGGTAGACCATTTCGTTGAAGTGCTGGATGTAGTATTCCTTCAAGTCGATCACCATCTTCACGCGCTCAGCGACCTTAGCGCTCATGTTTTCGCCATGCACGCGGTAGTTCACAAGGTAGTCGGGAATCAGCTTGATCTTCGGGTTGCATTCCAGATACTTTATACAAGTATAGGCATCCTCACCCTGAGCTGTATGGGGCAGTTGGTACCATGATAGGTTGTTCTTCCTTATAAACGAAAGTTTGAACAGCCCGTTTTTCGGTACCGGTACCGACGCAGTATGGAATCCCCGATAGAGACCCTGCATCGGATCAATCGGAAAGTCCTTGTAATCCCACTTGTCAACTATCTCGCCGTGTTCATTGACCACGTTTAGATTGCTCGCCACCCAGTCCAATTGCGGATCGTTTCGAAATTCCTCCACCAAATGAGACGCAAATTCCGGCTGGAGAAAGTCATCGGCGTCCAGGTGGTGAACGTACTCCCCGGAGGCAGCCGCGATGACATCTTTTCTGCCCTGCATGAGCCCGCCGCTGTTTGTTTCGTGCCGGATCAGTTTAATCCTATCATCATACTGTGCGAGAATTAAAACGGACTTGTCTGTAGAGCAGTCGTCAACAACGATGATTTCGATGTTTTTGTAGGTTTGATTGAGAATGGAGTCGATGCAGGTCTTGACATATTCTTCGTTGTTATAGCATGTCACTCCGATTGTTACCAGCTGGTCTTTCATTTTGCATCCCATGGGCCTTAACTTAATATCGACCCTGCTGTTCAAAAGTTGAGCACATTTGAATGGGGAAATGGACAAACCTGTTCCCTTGCTCCGTTCAGTCTTCGTAGGGCAGAACCCCTTACGCTTCTATCGCTTTTTCCTCGGCAGAACGGCAGTGGGTTATCGTGAAAACTGTATACCAAAAAAAGTTGAACTAATTGCCTTAATAAAGATTATTTTATAATATAATTAGTTAGCTGTGTTCACTATTGATTGGGCTATAGTATAGTATGAAGAACTTGATCGAAAAGATGTTCGGCACCAAGCATGAGCGCGACGTCAAGAAGATGCAGCCGCTCGTGGCGGAAATCAATAACTACTTCGAGAAGCTCAAGTCGTTAAGCGACGAGGAGCTTCAGGCTAAGACCGATGAGTTCAAAGCCAGGTTAGCCGAAGGGAAAACGGTTGACGACATAATGACCGAAGCCTTTGCCGTCGTCAAGGAGACCTGCCGCCGTCACCTTGGCCAGACGTGGGATGTGGTGAACCAGCCCACGGAATGGAATATGGTTCCTTTCGATGTCCAACTGATCGGCGCCGTGGCTCTTCATCAGGGGAAAATTGCCGAGATGGCCACCGGTGAAGGAAAAACGCTCGTGGCCACAATGCCCACCTACCTTAACGCCCTGACCGGCAAAGGGGTCCATATTGTCACCGTCAACGATTACCTTGCCCGCCGCGACCGCGAGTGGATGGGCAAGATTTACGAGTTCCTCGGCCTGTCGCTTGGTGTCATCCAGAACCAGATGACCAACGAGGAACGCCGCGAGATGTACAAATGTGACATCACCTTCGGCACCGCCAACGAGTTTGGCTTCGACTACCTGCGGGACAACATGGCCCAGCGGGCTGAAGACCGTGTCCACCGTAACCGCTACTATGCTATCATCGACGAGGTCGATTCCATCCTGATCGACGAAGCGCGCACGCCGTTGATTATTTCCGGGCAGGTGGAATCGAGTGTGCATGATCGCTACCGGCAGATGAAACCTACTGTCGACGTTCTTTTCCGAAAGCAGACCATGCTTGTCAACGACATGATTGCCAAAGCAGAGAAGCTGCTGGCCTCGGGCAATGCCGACGATGAGTTTGAGGCCGGGACTCTTCTTCTGGCCGCCACCCGAGGCTCTCCCAAGAACAAACGGCTGCTGAAGGTCCTCAAAGAGACGGGGATGAAGAAGCTGGTCACCGACGTGGAGTCAGCCTACATGCGTGACAAGAAGCTTCACGAAGTCGATGACCGGCTCTATTTCTTCATCGATGAACGGGAGCATTCGATTGCCTTGACTGACCAGGGTACCGCCCAGTTGAGCCCGGAAGAGCAAAAGCTCTTTGAGATCCCTGACATATCGACCATGCTTTCTGAGATTGAGGGGGACGAGTCCCTTTCGCCGGAGGAACGCCAGAAAAAGACGGACGAGATCTATCGTGTTCACGGCGAACTTTCCGAAAAGGTCCATGCCATAAACCAGCTTTTACGCGCCTGGACCCTATATGAAAAGGACGTCGAGTACGTTTTGCAGGACGGCAAGGTAATGATTGTCGATGAGTTCACCGGACGCATTCTCCCCGGACGGCGCTATTCCGACGGTCTGCACCAGGCGATTGAGGCCAAAGAGGGCGTCACTATTGAAGCCGAGTCCCAGACGCTGGCGACCATTACCCTGCAGAATTACTTCCGCATGTATGACAAACTGGCCGGCATGACCGGTACGGCTGAGACCGAAGCCGGTGAGTTCTGGGATATCTACAAGCTCGATGTTGCAGTGATCCCGACCAATGAATCGTGCATCCGTGATGACAATGAAGATCAAATCTATCGCACTCGCCGCGAAAAGTACAAGGCGATCATCAATGAGATTGTCGAAAAGCACAACAATGGGCAGCCGGTCCTGGTGGGGACGGTGTCGGTCGACGTATCCGAGACGCTTTCCCGAATGCTCAAGCGGTCGGGCATACCGCACAACGTTCTCAATGCCAAGCAGCACCAGCGGGAGGCGGAGATTGTCACCCACGCCGGCGAGCAAGGAGCGGTAACGATCGCCACCAACATGGCCGGCCGCGGTACCGACATACGACTCGGCGATGGGATTGTTGAACGTGGTGGGTTGCACATCATCGGCACCGAACGGCATGAAGCGCGCCGCATCGACCGTCAGCTTCGCGGCCGCTCTGGTCGTCAGGGAGACCCCGGTTCCTCAATCTTCTACCTCTCTCTCGAAGATGACCTGATGCGCCTCTTCGGCGGTGAACGGCTCGGCAGCGTCATGGACAGGCTCGGCGTTAAGGACGATGAGGTCATCACGCACAAGATGGTGACCAAGGCCATCGAACGGGCGCAGAAAAAGGTCGAACTACAGAACTTCGCCATCCGCAAGCACACCCTCGACTACGACGACGTAATGAACGTCCAGCGCAACTGGATTTATGAACGACGCCTGGCCGCGCTGGAGCGGGAATCGATCAAAGAAGAAGTTGTCGAGCTTATTGAAGATGTCCTAGAGGGGCTTATCGACGACCATTGTCCTGAAAAAGTCTACCCCGAAAACTGGAACCTAACCGGCTTCACTGACGAGCTGCGCAAGATTTACCTGCTTAACCTTCAGTTCAAAGAGGAAGACATTCCCGATCTGACGCGTGAAAAGCTCAAAGAGCAGGTGCACGGGGCGGTCATGCATATTTACAACCAGAAAGAGGCGGCCTACGGCGAGGAGATCATGCGCCAGCTTGAGCGCTATGCGGTGCTCTCGACCATCGACCGCCACTGGCGCGACCACCTGGCCGAGATGGATGAGCTTCGCACCGGAATCGGCCTGCGTGCTTACCACGGTGGTATGGGCAAGCCGATAGACATCTACAAGGTCGAAGCCTTCAAGATGCTGGAGGCAACGAGCGTCGCTATCGACCGGGAGATCGTCAACCTCGTTTACAAGTTGCAGATCAGCATGCCGGAGAAATCCCGCGCCGAACGACGCCGAGAAGCGGAAGCTGTCGCTTCGCATGCCGACACCACTGGCATGGGGTACGCCTCGGCGGTGCAGGCGCCGGCCGGCGCACCGCAGGAGAAAAATCCGATGGCTGAAGCTTCTCAAGCAGGCAGGCAGCAGCGCACCTACCGCCGCAAAGTCCCCAAAGTCGGCCGCAACGACCCCTGCCCCTGCGGCAGCGGGAAGAAGTATAAAAAGTGCCACGGGGCGATGGAGTGAAATAGAAGTTTTGGGAGCGCTGAGCAGCCGTGAAACAAAACTTCACACAGCAGAGCTGTGGGCTACCTGGCTTCGAGACCTGCCCTACAAATTTTATACCTACAAAAAAGATCAAGTAGCAGAGCAGTAAGGAGAATATAAAGATGAAGCCTATCTACTTAGACTACAACGCCACTACGCCTATCGACCCGGTTGTAGTCGAAGCTATGCGCCCTTACTTGGAGGAGTACTTCGGCAACCCCTCGAGCACGCACTGGTACGGCGTACAAGCCAAGCTGGCGGTTGAAAAAGCTCGCAAGCAGGTAGCGGAACTGCTGAACTGCCACGCCGATGAGATTATCTTCACCAGCAGCGGCAGCGAGTCAAACAACCACGCCATCAAGGGTGTGGCATTTGCCAACCGTGACAAAGGCAATCATATTATTACATCTTCAATCGAACATCCTGCGGTCTCCGAAGTCTGTCAATATCTCGAACACCACGGCTTTCAAGTTACCTACGTTACGGTGGATGAGTTTGGCGTGGTGGATTTGGAAGCTCTGGAAAATGCTATTTCACCGCAGACTATCCTGGTAACAGTCATGCACGCCAATAACGAAGTCGGCACCATCCAGCCGGTCGCAGAAATTGTCAGGATCGCGAAAAAACATGGTGTTCTCATGCACACGGACGCGGCCCAGTCCGTAGGAAAGATCCCGACTGATGTAAAAGAGTTGGGGGTCGATCTGCTGACGGTGGCAGGCCATAAGCTGTATGCGCCAAAGGGCATTGGAGCGTTGTACATTCGGCACGGTGTAAAACTCGAAAAGCTGGTGCATGGAGCCGACCATGAGCAAAATCTGCGTGCTGGAACGGAAAACGTTCTGGAGATCGTCGGATTGGGCAAGGCGTGCGAGGTTGCCAAGCAAGGCATGGAGAAAAACATGGCTCATATGCAGAAGTTGCGCGACCGGTTGTATAGCGGCCTAAGAAAGCGCTTCCCGGCGGTCAAACTCAACGGTCACCCTGAACAGCGTCTACCAAATACGCTCAGCTTGAGTTTTCCCAACATCGAAGCCAACATACTGCTTGATGAATTAGACGGCGTGGCGGCGTCAGCGGGTGCGGCCTGCCATTCCGATTCCATCGAGGTCTCACCGACTTTAGCTGCCATGGCTATACCTGATGAGTATGCCATGGGTACGATCAGGTTCTCCACCGGCAAGTTTACAACTGAAGACGATATTGAGCGCGCAATCGGTTTCATATCTGAAGCAGTAGCGCGACTGCAGCCGACTGAGGCTGGAATAGCACAGGCGAGCCTGGATTTCCGTGATATCAAACTGACCCATTTCACGCAGGGTTTAGGCTGCGCCTGCAAGCTGAGGCCGCAGGCACTGGAGCGGGTTTTGGCCGATCTGCCTGTGCCGGATGACGCACAAGTCCTGGTCGGTCTTGACACTGCCGATGATGCGGCGGTGTACAAACTTCAGGACGACACTGCCATCGTGCAAACGGTGGATTTCTTTACGCCAATTGTTGATGACCCATATCATTTTGGCGCCATTGCCGCCGCCAACGCGTTCAGCGATGTTTACGCTATGGGTGGAAGACCCGTTTTCGCCCTAAACATTGTCGGCTTTCCTTCCAATCGCCTACCAATGGAAATCTTGCGAGAGATTCTGAAAGGCGCGCAGGACAAGGCAAAGGAAGCCGGGGTCAGTATCATTGGCGGTCATACTATAGACGACACCGAACCTAAGTTCGGCCTGGCGGTAACAGGCTTGATTCATCCTGAGAAGATCCTGACCAACGCAACCGCCAAACCGGGAGATGTGCTAATCCTGACAAAACCACTCGGCCTGGGTATTCTCACCACTGCGATCAAACGCGGCATGGTCGACGAGCGAACAGTAGAAGAAGCGATCAGCCTTATGAGTACGCTTAACCGTAAGGCAGCTGACACAATGTCCGAATTCAAGGTCAACGCCTGCACCGACATTACCGGCTTTGGCTTGCTGGGTCATCTCAAAGAAATGGTCAAAGCCAGTAGCGTCGATGCAGAAGTTTATGCGGAAAAAGTACCCGTGATCGAACACGTAAAAGACTTCATAACGGCCAACGTTATCCCGGGCGGCACGCTCAACAATTTGGATTTTGTCTCCGACTGCGTGGAATGGCCACAGGAAATATCAAGAACCATAAAAATTATACTGTGTGACGCACAAACCTCTGGCGGATTATTGATATCGATTCCCTCTAATGCCGGTACAAGATTGGAGCAGGCGCTGCGCGCCAACGACGTTGCCAGCGCCAGCATTGTTGGTCAGATAACCTCTGTAGGTGACGGAAAGATCGTCGTTCGACAAGGTTGAAGACGTACGCGGAATCATGTTGTCTATCTTAGTTCAGAGAATGCTATTACTGAATTCCATTGACTGGTCTATATCGTGGGGTGCCCCACCGCTTGCGGTGGGTTGTACACACGCTACGCACAGGAATGGGACAGATGTGGACATCTGTCGGCCATCTAACCTTTCAATCTGCCCTTTGCCTTACTCGCTGCTTTTCTTCTCCAGATACGTTCTTACCACACTCAGCAGGTCAATCGGTACCGGGAATATAAGCGTGGAGTTGCGCTCGGTGGCCACTTCGGTCAGGGTCTGAAGGAAACGAAGCTGCATGGCATTGGGCGCTGAGGCGATCACAGTAGCAGCATCGGCGAGCTTCTGGGATGCCTGGAATTCACCGTCGGCATGGATGACCTTGGCGCGGCGCTCACGCTCGGCCTCGGCCTGCTTGGCGATAGCGCGCTGCATCTCAGGCGGCAGGTCAACGTTCTTGACCTCGACTACGGAGACTTTGATTCCCCACGGCTCAGTCTGGTCGTCAATAATCCGCTGCAACTCGGCGTTGATCTTCTCCCGGTTGGTCAGGAGGTCATCCAGCTCCACCTGACCGAGAACCGAACGCAGAGTCGTCTGAGCGATCTGTGAAGTTGCCTCAAAAAAGTTCGCCACGCTCACAATCGCCTTGTTGGCATCGACCACCTGGAAGTACACCACGGCGTTTACCTTGACCGAGACGTTGTCCCTGGTGATGACGTCCTGCGACGGGACGTCGTAAGTAATCACTCGCAGGTCGACCCGGACCATCTTATCGATGATCGGGATCAGGATAATCAACCCCGGCCCCTTGGCGCCGATCAAACGACCCAACCGGAATATAACGCCACGCTCATACTCCCTGAGGACTTTGATCATGTTGACCAGGAGAATGAAACCGAAAAAGACAATTACCGCTATAATTGGTAAACTCATGGAATCCCTCCGTTCTTATGAATCCATTCTTTTCACTTTTAACGTCAGCTTGTCCACTGACACGATCTTCACATTAGTGCCGACTTCAAGCTCCTCGTCGGAGATGGCTTTCCACAGGGCGCCGTCGACGTAGACAAATCCGTTTGGCCGCACCTCGGCAATTTTGTCGACCATCCCTTCCTGCCCGATGAACGGCCTGTGACGGGCGGCTTTCCACACCAGCCAGGCGGCTAACATTACGGCCAATCCGACACAGATAACCACGGTGATCAGCACTGACTTGGAGATTTGCAGCGAAGGATCAACAGTATCAACGAGCATCATGCCTCCCAGGAAAAATGAGATTAACCCCCCGATTGTTAACAGCCCATGGCTGATGATTTTTATCTCTGCTATGAACAATAACATGGCCAGTATGATCAGAGCCAAGCCGGCGTAGTTGATCGGCAGTGTCTGGAAGGCGTAGAAGGCCAAAATCAGCGAAATGGCGCCGACCACACCCGGCAGGATGGAGCCAGGGTTGTACAGCTCCAGCACAATTCCCAACCCGCCTATGGAGAAGAGAATAAGGGCGATATCCGGCTGCGTAATGACCTCGAGAACCTTATGAATAAAGGAGGTTTTGATCTCCTTCGTTCTGGCACCTTTTGTCGCAACCGTCTTCTTGCCGAAGGGGAGCTCAGCCACCCGACCGTCGAGTTGATTGAGCAAGTCTTCGAGGTTCTCCGCTCTGATGTCAATTACATTCAGCTCCAGCGCGTCTTTGTCAGTAATTGAAACTGACTCCCGCACCGCTTTTTCAGCCCACTCGGCGTTTCTTCCCCTCTTCTGGGCGGCGGCTCTGATTTGAGCCACGGCGTCGTTGGTCACCTTCTCGTTCATAACCGAATCGACCTTGTCGCCCATTCCTGAGACTGGGTGTGCGGCCCCGATATTGGTCGAATGCGCCATGGCGGCAAAGTGGGCGGAATAAGTCATATAGACTCCGGCCGAACCGGCCCGTGCCCCTGACGGCGCAATGTAGATGCAAACCGGTATCCGTGCGTTCAGAATGTTCTTGCAAATGGACCACGTCGGTTTCGTGAATCCGCCCGGCGTGTCAAGGAATATGACCAGCAGTTCTGCGCCGTCATCTTCAGCCATTTCGATAGCATCGGCAATGCGGTCATTAGTGACAGTGCCGATTGCACCATCGATAGTCATGGTATAAACCAGACCAGGCCGAATAGGCGCTTCTTCAACCACCGAATCCTCTTCGGTACGAGCGACTTGCTCGGCGAGAGAATCCTCCAATACTGTCGGCGGCTCATCCGGCTCAGCTTTCGACTCTGCCCAGCGAGGCATCAGAAACGCAGCTAAGATAAACGGTATCCACAACTTGAGGGCTCCAGTACCCATGATGGCTATAATATGCCTCATTTTTATTATGATGTCAAACCAAATTGGCTAGCGGTAATAGCAATTATTGACAGGACCGCAACTTGTAGCGTAATAGGTCGGGTTCCTCGTCAGCCAGGGGCGGACGAGAAACCCGACATTCGCTGATTTACGTTACATCGCTCCCGGTTTCAAGTGTTTGTCGAAAAACTCCACCATCTTGCGATATTCCGTAATGACATTAACCCGCTTCGAGGCGCCGTGGCCTTCATCGGGGAAAATAAGTGAATCAACCACTCCGCCTCGTGAGCTGACGGACTCAATAATCTGGCGCGCCTCACCAACCGGCACGCGGGGATCGTTCTCACCGTGGATGACCAGCAGCGGTGTTTTGATCAAATGCGCCTTGTGGATGGGGGAGACCTCGGCAAGGAAATCGGGGTCGGTGAGCGGGCCGTACTCGGACTCTCGGTAAGCCCGGCGGTAGGGCTTGGTATTCTCAAGGAAAGTCTTGAAATTGGCTATACCCACTGCGTTTGAAGCGGCAGAGAAGAGATCAGGGTACTCGGTTATCATGCCCAGCACCACATAGCCGCCGTAAGAACCGCCGCGAATACCGATCATGCCCTGTTTCGTATAGTTGTTCTCAATCAGCCAGTCCACTGCTGCTTTGTAGTCTTTCAACGAGTTCTTACGGTTCTTGTAGTTGTCGAGGCTCATATACTCGCGGCCATAGCCGGAGGAGCCGCGCGGATTGGGCGCCAGAAGGCCATAGCCGTTGAGAATCAGGTACTGCACGTTGCGAAGGAAATGGGGTTGGAACTGACCTTCGGGACCGCCATGGGCGTGAACGATAAAGGGAATCGGCTCTCCCTTCTTGTAATCCGACGGCAGGTACAGGAAAGCCGGGATTTCCAGGCCGTCAAAGCTCTTGTAGCGGATAAGCTGGGGTTCGGTGAACATGGTGCGGTCTATACCGGCATAAATCGAGAAAGTAAGCTGTCTCAGTTCTGTATTCCTAGGATTCCATATCCATACGTCAGGGGCGCGGGTGGGGCCGGCAAAAGATATGAGGCAGCCGCCGTTTTTGTCAAAAAATCCGCCGCCAAGCATGCCGGCAAGAGGCGGGCTGGGCAGTTCCTTTTTGGTCTCGACTTCACGCATTCTCAAACGGTTGTATCCATCCTCATTGACTATCGCCACCATATACTTGTAGTCCCTGGAAAAACCCAGACCTTCGATCTCCCACCGGGGATCAATCCAGCCGTCGTCGGCATACTCAACCTCGGGCGAACCAACGGTCATCTTTACCAGACGCGCGATACCATCTTCGTTGTCGTTGCAGGTCAGCCAGATCGTCTTGTTGTCCGGCATGAGAGTGGGAGACAGGTACATTACGGTGTCTTGGTTCTCGTTGATCTGATGGTATTCTCCCGTTTCCAGATCAAGAAGCAGCAGGTTGTTGTTGGCGTTGGAGGTAAACTGGTATATGATCATTTTAGAGTCGTCCTGGGAGATGTCGGCGATGCCCACGTATACGCCCGTAGTGTCCCCAAAGACCTTCTCGTATTCCCCGGTGGCGATCTCCATCCGGTAGATGAAAAAGTCACGACCGTTTTCTTCGTTGGAACGGAAGAATATCGATTTGTCATCTCTGGCCCAGGTTACCGATCCATACTGGACGTCTTCAACGTGGGTCAGCTGAAGCACCCGACCGGTCTTGGTGTCCATCAGGTACAATTGGGACTGCTCCGAGCCGCCGATTGAAGCGCCGATAATGGCCATCTTGCCGTTGTAGGAGAGGGTGAAAAAGTCGATCCCATCTTCGAACGCCGTCAACTGGTACGGCCAACCCTGTTCGTTGATGCGATAGACCTGTGAAACTCCGGACATCGACGACCTGAAATAAACATCCTTGCCGTCCCAGGTGTAACCGGCCGGGCTGCAGCCGCCGATTTGCAGGAAGGTGGCAATGTCCGGGACATACCTGCCGGTGTCAAGAAGTGTTTGTGCTTGGCCGCCCTCCTGACCGAATGCAACGCCGACAACGAGCAGCACGAGCGTAAGGGATAGGATTAAGCGGGTGAACATCTGGTGACACATCTTTTTGGTCCTCCATGTTTTGGTAATTTGCTTCTCGAATCGAAGATAGCTTGAAAGAATCAGTCTGGCAAGAAAAATGAACCGGCAGCCACCAAGGGCGCTGTTCGCCGGAGGCCGAAAAGTGACCTCTGACAAGCTCGGTGATTGACCATCTTTGTGAGCTATACTCTACTTTTAAAAGCAACTTAGTATCAATTCCTCTTGACAAACGGCACGCTTTCTGAGATGACAAACTACGGGTATCTTATCTGGCATACAATAGTTTCGATATATACCTGATCATACAATGCCGCCGGTGAACTCGACGGCTCACCGGCGGTTTTGGGAAGGCAAGAACGGTACTGAGATGGTTAATCTGCTGTTACCCTACAACTTGGAGATGATATAAACCGACGTCAAAACACCAGTTGTCGCGGTCAAGGCAGTGGTGACGGTTTTCAACCAGTTGCGTTCCTTTTCAATTTTGGCCGGAACTATTATCACATCCCCCAGTTCGACTTTTTTCCCCAGGGTCCCCCTGCCTGAGATCACTTCCCCTCCTGCTCTCATCAGGCGTACCTCCCCCTTGTCTGACTGGCGGGTGAAATTGCCCGCTCGCTTGATGTAATACTTTACATTCTTGTCTTTGGCAAACTTTATGGTGCCGTTAGCACCCACGGCGCCCATCACGGAAATTCCCGAAGGCACCGACGGCACATAAATGCGGTCGCCCGGTTCCAGGATCATATCCCCTTCGCGCCCCTCAGTGAAAATAATCTTGTCAATATCTATGATGACGCGGCTCATTTGCCGGAAATCATACTGGAAGACATCCCGTTGGACCAGGTACCCCAGCGTGTCCGCAACCAGAGGACGGGATTTTTGCAGAACCTCGGGCACGTTTAGCAGTGCAAGTTGCTTCTCAATTGTCCCCCGTTCAAAAATTATCCCTTTCGGGAAGGCATTTCTTGTGAAACCGTCGGTTCGCTGCAAGAGCTGGTAGAGCGTTTCCTCTCTGTTGGAAAGGGTATACTTGCCCGGATAGTTCACCTCCCCCTCGATTGTCACCGAGCGGTCAAGCTGCCACTCCGGTATCTGCCGGATGTACAGATGATCATCCTCATATATGTACGTCGCTTGGCCGGCATTGTCAGCCAAATCGACATATATCAGGGAAACGTCGCCTAAGGAATCTATCCGCGCGATTTCTGCTTGGTGACGATAGGCGCCGCGTGTAAACGATCCCGACAAAAAGATCAGGTCCTCGACGGTCATACTGTCGTAAAGGGGATACCGCCCCGGCGACTTGACCTCTCCCTCGATATATACAGATTTATCACACTCCACCTCGTCGATCGCATAAATGCGAAGCGAGTCGCGGTTTTGCAGGAGGATGTTGTCGTTGCTGGTACCTGTCAGAATCCCCTCCAGGTTGATCGGTATGACTTCGATGCGGCGGTCGGGATAGCGACGGAACAGATCAGCCCGCTCATAGTAGACATCGTACGGCTGAAGTTGACCCTGGCGCACCAAATCGGAAACGCGAGTGGAATCATTCCTCTCGTAGTAGCCTGGATGTTTGACGTGTCCAAATATCGCTGCCACGTTCATCTTGAAGTCAAAGATGGAAAAGACTGTGAGCCGGTCGCCGTCCCTCAGGGCAACGTTGTCGATTGAGTCACTTTTCTCGGCGTCAAGATTGAGATCCAACACTTCCCACTCGCTGCTGTCAGATATTCTTTCCAGCATCACCCGGTCCAGATGGGCCTCTGGGGTGGGATTTCCCGCTAGAGCGAGAAGCTCTAAAGCCGTTTCCCCACCTTTCAACTCATAAAGGGCTGACCTGTTGATTTCTCCTCTGATAGCCACCCTGGCGCCAGTGACAGGAACAAAGACAACGTCTCCCGTTTGTAGTCTTACGTCCGTTGAGTTGTCACCCGCGAGCAGCAGGTTGTACAGATCTACTACTTCTTTCGGTTTGCCGCTGCGCATCAGCTTTATGTTGCGCATCGAACCACGTTCGTTCGGTCCTCCTGCCATGTATATAGCGTTGAAAAGTGAAGTAAGCGACGACACCGTGAATGCGCCCGGCTTTCTCACTTCACCAGTCACGTAAATCCTGATAGAGCGGACCTTGCCGAGGGAAACGGTAAGATCAAACTCCGAATACGCCCTGGAAAACTGTTTTTTTACCCTCTGCGTGAATTGCTCAAGAGTCAACCCCCATCCGATGACTTCTCCGACTCGGGGAATAAATACCTTCCCCTCGCGATCCAGCGTGAGGTTGTATTCTCTTTCCACCCGCCCCCAGAGATAGATAATGATATTGTCTCCCGGCCCAAGAATATAATCGGCGGCGGAAGCAATATCAGCAGGAGGGTCGTTTTCCTGTGGAGTATCGAACAATTCCGTTCCAAAAGGGCGGAGCTGCCGAAATTCCGGCATACGACCGCTGATCAACAACGTACTGGCGGTAGAGGATGTTGTCACCACATCGCTCTCCTTGGAAGCCTTATCCTGAGAAGACTTATCCTGATAGAGCTTGGTCAATGTTTCCGGGCTCTGATAGTAGTAAGATTCGGGTCCCAGAGCCTGCTGTTTGCGATATTTCTCCAGAAGTTGGGATTTCTCTTCGTTGCTCAACAAGTCTAAGTCCTGTGCTATCAGTACCTTAAACCAGTTTAGCGAAACGAGTACTATTACGATCAGCAGCAGGACAATAATTCTTAACTTCATTTCTACCTTCCCATGGCAAAGTCTACGGTTGCCTTACCCCGATCATGCGGGTCTATCGTTTTTAAACCAGAGCAAGCTCAATGCCGAACGGCTGCGCTCTCGTAACCTCTTGTAAAATAAGAGGATGGGCGGTGCGTGATAATGTAAGGGCACATCATGTTGACTCTGTCAAGAAATGGATTCCAGCAAGTGGGGGAATAATTTTCCCGAGCAGGGGAAACTGGTCCTGAAGGCAATTGAGATTATTGCCAAGTCAGAGGCAGCTCAATACGTGTGGGGAGTTGATTATCGTCCGGGCTCTCTATGCTACCGGTAAAAGAGCGTTGCGCTCATAGAGAATAAATACTTCACATTTCGAACTGTTTATTCGTCATTTGATAACGATCGTCGGGCAGTCCTTAGAGGCGGCACCGGCAAATTTCGGGGTATTGAAAAAAAAGCATACCCCTTGACAATGAATAGCGGTTGTTATACCTTGATCGCCAACTTTGAGAAGAGTTGCCAACGTAGAACGAGAAGGCTGTGAAGGTATACAGCGACAAACTGTTCGGTGGGGAACCAGGTCAGGTGGCTGAAGTTGCTCCCGCCAAACTCACAAGGCAAAGCAATGAACGTTTTGTTGATAATTGATAAATTTACGGAGATGAGAATGGGAATTGTTAGATTTTCTGCCCTTCTTCTGGCCGTAGTGGCCGTGCTTTCATCGGGGTTATCCGCCAGCGGATTTGAGAATTCCGGTGTCGGTACCAAAGCAAGAGGGATGGCAGGCGCTTTTCGAGCCATTGCTGACGATTGGACAGCGGCGTACTATAACCCGGCTGGTTATGCCTATGCCTACGACAATCAGCTCGGCGGCAATATGGCCTTTGTCCATTTGCGTCACGAGCTTGTGCCCAACTACAGGTGGGGCAACCCCGACGACATGTGCATAGACATCGAAAGGGGAATCTTCAACGATCAAACCAACTACAACACCCATGAGATTCTTTCTCTCCCCTCTGCCGGTTTTATCGTTCGGCTACCCGTTTGGGGGGAAACGGTGTTCGGGTTGTCAGCCTACCAACCGTTTGATTACAACATTACCTGGAAGCTTTACGAGCCTTTGAGGGCCTACAACAATCAGGTTTCCGCTCCGCCTGACCAGTTCCGAAACAATCTCGACGTAGTCGCGTTCCAGTTGACGGCGGCGCGAGAATTCGTTGAGGACGAGTTTTCACTCGGCGTCGGCCTGCAGGTTTTGCGTGGGGATCTTTTGTTCAACAACATAATCTTCCGCGACAATCCCATGAAAGCAAAAGGGGATACCAATCGTGACCTTTGGGTCAGGCCGCTTGATAAGATCGATGAGTTTAACCACAATGACGGAAAGGGATGGGGGTTTGGTTTCACAGCCGGAGGTTTGTGGAAGGTTAACGAGAAGCTGAATCTGGCGGCGACTTTCCGCATCCCCTTCAACTTGGCCATAAGCGGCGCCACTGTGTCACAGTTCTACATGCCCGATGACAGCACCCTGTGGATCTTCAATGACTCGGCTGCCGTGGGAGATCTCGGGACCGTCGGACAGCTTTTCATCTCGGGAGCCAAGATCATCGACTACGCCGACTTCGAAACAACGCTCAAACTGCCCCCATCGATTGCCCTGGGCCTCTCGTATGCCGCCAGTGAAAAGCTGACGATTGCACTTGATGCCGAGTATACTTTCTGGTCCAGGTTTAAAGGATTAGACTTTACGTACACCAATCACCATGGTCTGTCGGGGCCGGCCGATTCCTCGGCTTTTGCCAGAGACTTTTTCACGGCAGACCTCTCTTACCCGATCGATTGGGAGAACACCGGCAAAGTAATGGTCGGGGTAAGCTATGACTACGCCGACTTTCTGACCCTTTTGGCGGGACTGTCGGCAGACCAATCTCCCGCTCGAAAAGGGAAACAGTTTTCCCCGCTATTTGTCGATACGGGCGATAAGTACGGCTTCAACGCGGGATTTGTCATTCATATTGAGAGGTGGGATCTAGGGCTGGTCAGCAGCTACCTGTACCACCCCGATCTGACTGTTGCCACGCCCAGCACCTTCGGCCAGGAGGAAGAGTTTGTCTACTTCCCGGGCGACTACAAGGCCGCTACCTACGAAACCATCTTATCGTTTAACTACCGGTTCTAAGGAGGAAGTCAGAGATGTTAAGATATATGAAGCGCTTGCTAATTGTTACGGTTCTGACTCTCGTGTTGTCGGCAGGATGTACGGATCGCGGCCCCAACGTACCGGACAGACCAGTGAGCGAAGGAGGGATTATGGAAGAGCTTGACCATGACTTTTTCCAGGAGCTCTTCCTACAGATAGGCAGGAATGCGAGTGCGAAAGGGCCGCGTGTGCCTCTGCAGATCAAGATGTACACCCCGGAAGGCTCGATCCCGTGGATTCACGGCGGCCAGCCTAAGCCGGTGCCGTTGCTGGTGCTATTGCCTCCGCAGGACGGGAGAGCTTATTACTTCTTCAACCACGGTCTGAAGCAATTGGCCGACGAACTCATTGCCGAGGGGGCTATCAAGCCGATGGCTATCGCCTGCGTGGAAAATGACCCCATTTTCGGAGGATATTTCTATGCCGGCCACAGCCCGGCAGCCGGTGATTATGATGCCCTTATCGGTGACGCTCTGATTGATGTGCTTTACAACGAAAAGGAATTGCCGTTAATCGATTCACTTTCGAAAAGAGGTATCGGCGGCGTGGGTATGGGTGCCTATGGCGCTTTCCGCGCGGCCCTGATGCACAAGGGTGTGTTTAGCTCAATATCCGCCACCGACGGCCCTCTGGATTTCGATGGTCCCGACGGAGACGGTGGCTTCGTTGAGCTGTTCAATGACGCTCTCATTGAACAGGGTTTGCTGGGCGATCCCGAGTGGCGCACCGAGTTTGACAGCTCCGGCGCCTGGCATCTTTCCCGGCTGTTTATTGGTGGGGCGCTGGCTTTTTCCCCCCATGACACCATGGTCGATAAAACGGAGATCTATCACATCATCGATACTCTGGAGGGCAGGTACCGCATCACCATACCGGACTCCCAGAGGTTTGTAATAGACGATACCATGACGTTAATAACAGAGGTCGTCAAATCAGACCAGTTCAACTTCGATTTCCACCTCCCCTTCGACAACACCGGTAAACCCTATTCGCCGATCTGGAATATGTGGCTGGAGAACAACCTTGAACAGATTATGCTTGACAATCCCAGCCCTGGAAGCCAGTTTCGTGACGTCAGGATTTGGATTGGTTCATCCTCGGAATTCGAATTTGGAAACTATCGACAACAGACGCTCTCCTGGATTGATTGGTTGCGCCACAGCGCGTTGGATCCTCGGCAGATCGAGGTCAAGGAGTATTCCGGCTATCCCGGCAATCCCGCTACGAACGACCAGTACATATATGACCTTATGCGGGATATATTGATTTTTCACTCAAAAGCCTTTGAAGAGGATTAGTGGTACAGTACACAGCCCGGCCCGGAGGAATGTTTCTTCCGGGCCTTTTTGATGTGCAACAGCGATGACACAACAACACTACGACCTGCTTTCCATCGGAGTCCACCTCGACGATATCGAGGTCGGTAGCGAGAGGGTTCTGATCGATCTGTTAAAAAGGGGCCACAAGTGCGGCATCGTCATATTAACCCAGGGGAGTTGGGCACCGGCGGCACGTCGGAGATAAGAGCCAATGAGGTTCAAAAAGCAGCCGGGATCTTAGGCGCCGACATCATCCGGACTTTTGACTGGGGAGATACTAAACTCGAAGACAGCTATAACAAACGGCTTGAGCTGGCCAGAATCATCCGCGCCACCTGCCCGAAAATCATCCTGGCACCGTACCCACACGTTGGGCATGGGCGCCGTCAATCGCATCCGGACCACGTCGCGGCCGGCATGGTAGCAATTAACGCCGCTTCGCTGGCCTCTCTCAAAAAGGTCGACCTGCCGGGTGAGCCGCACCTTGTAGAAAGAATCTTCCATTTCTTTTTGCCGCCCGGAGTAACTCCCAACCTTGTAGTGGATATTACACTCCACTTCGAGCACTGGATAAAAGCTCTTTCCACACACGAATCCCAGTTCCTCAATCCGGAGAAAACGAAAGATTATATCGAGAGCATATCGGCCATGTCCCGTTCTTTTGGTCTGCAGGCCCGGTGCCAATACGGCCAGGGATTTTATGCCGTGGAGCCGATCCTGGTCAGGGATATTATATCGCTGGCCCAAAGCTGGGAGGATTGAATCCCCTCGCAAAGATGAAAGGCATGGCAACCATAGGGCAGAACTCGTGTGCGGCGGACGTCTCGTGTCTGTCTCACAAGTGATGTGGAGCCGCGTAGGTGGCGACCTTGTGTCGCCACAAGCCTCTGCTCTGGGCGGAGACAAGCCCCGCCCCTACGTGAGTCTATCGTCTCTTGGGACAATCTCAGGACGTACGCCGACCACGGAATGAGAATATGATGAACGAGAAAACGTCAAAACTGCAAGAGTTTTAACCCGCTGTCTGCAAGAGTGCTGTGCTTTCGTGCTATGGCTGGGTGGTCCACAGCTTGCTGTGGGTTCTATTGAACATCGAAACCCATCCGCTGGGGCGGGGTACCAGTTGTCAGTCCATGGTAGGCACGCTTTAACCGCCAGCACCGTCCACTCCGAGGATGCGACCGGCGGAACCCACTCAACCACCCATGAACGGATAGCGATAGTCATTCGGCGGGAGGAAGTTCTCCTTGATTGAGCGCGGCGAGGTCCAGCGCAGCATATTTTGGATGCCGCCCGCCTTGTCGTTGGTACCCGAGGCTCGGCCGCCGCCAAACGGCTGCTGCCCTACTACCGCTCCGGTCGGCTTGTCATTGATGTAGAAATTGCCGGCGGCATTGCGCAGAGTCCGCTCCGCCAGGGCAACGGCATTGCGGTCGGTAGCGAAGATCGCACCGGTCAAAGCATACGGCGAGGTGCTGTCCACCAGATGAAGCGTGTTAGCGTACTCATTGTCTTTGTAGACGTAGATCGTTACCACCGGACCGAATATCTCCTCCTCCATCAGCTTGAAATGCGGGTCAGTGGTGACGACCACGGTCGGTTTAATAAACCAGCCTTTGGAATCCTCGTACTCGCCGCCGCAGATTATTTCACAGTCGCTGGACTGTTTGGCATAGTCGATATATGCGACAATCGACCAGTACGCCGATTCATCGATTACTGCGTTGACGAAGTTCGTATAGTCCTCCGGGTCGCCCATCTTGAGTTCGTTCGTTTGTGAAACAAGTTTCTCTTTGATTTCGGGCCACAGGGACTTCGGAAGGTAGCTTCGCGATGACGCTGAGCATTTCTGCCCCTGAAATTCAAAAGAGCCGCGCACGATTGCAGTCACCAGAGCGTCCACGTCGCACGAGTTGTGGGCGATGATAAAGTCCTTGCCGCCGGTCTCGCCGACGATTCGGGGATAGCAGCGGTAATTGGCGATATTCTCACCGACCGTTTTCCACATCGACTGGAAGGTGACTGTGGAACCGGTAAAATGAATTCCAGCCAGATGCTTGTTTCTAAGCACCGTATCACCAATCGCGGCTCCGCGCGCGAAAATAAGATTGATGACGCCCTTAGGTAAGCCTGCCTCCCGGAGGACCTTCATAATGAAATGCGATGTATAGGCAGCGGTTGAGGCCGGTTTCCATAACGTCACATTGCCCATGATAGCTGGAGCGGTGGGAAGGTTGCCGTTAATGGAGATAAAGTTAAACGGCGTTACGGCGAAAATGAAACCCTCCAGGGGACGGTGGTCGAGGCGATTCCAGATGTTAGGAGCGTTGATGGGTTGGATGTCGTAAATCTGCTGCGCGAAATTGCAGTTGAACCGCCAGAAATCAACCAGTTCGCAGACGGCGTCAATCTCCGCCTGGAAGATTGTCTTGGAGTGGGCCAGCATGCTGGCGGCGTTAAAGATGTGACGATAGGGACCGGCTATCAGATCAGCCGCCTTCAGGAAGATGGCCGCTCGCTGCTCCCAGGGTGTGTGCGCCCAGGTTTTCTGAGCTTCAACGGCGGTTTCCACCGCCCTCGCAACTTCGCTCTCACCACCCTGGAAATAGTGCCCAAGTAATTGCGAGTGTTTGTGCGGGGAGCGGATTTCCACTTTGGCATCAGTTCGAACTTCTTCGCCGTTGATGACCATCGGTATCTCAAGCCTCTGGCTCTTCAACTCAGCCAGCGCCTTTTCCAACTCGGCCCGTTCAGGTGAGCCGAGGGTATAGTTGAGAACCGGTTCATTCTTGGGGATAGGGACGCGATACATATCTACCTCCTAAGAGACTCTGTACTGTTTCGTCGTATCTTTTAACTCAGCTTATCACAAACGGGATGATGATAATCAGAAACGGGCCGAGGGGCAAGGCGATATTGTCACAAGAGAATCAAGCCGGCAGTTGCCAAAATACTGCCGATCGATAGTTGCCAAACAAGCTGGTTGGTGTTATACTTGAGTGACGTGGAGTGCGACGGCGGGATATCAAACAGCATGGGAAGTAATTCGCTCCTCGATGCCGCACGCCGTTGGCAGGTCGGAAAGAGGTGAATCCTGATGGCAACGAAAAGGTTCAAGCTCAACAAACCGGTGTTAAAGACCCTGGCCCGGCTGTATGTCGCGTTTGGAGCCATACTGCTTTTCTTTGTGATAGCTTTCAGTACCGACGCCATCCACGAGGCCGTGGTGGTGCCGTTTACCTCGCTTGTCGCGGCGGCCTCAGGCGTGATGATGAACCTGTTCGGCGCCGGCGCCCGTGTCTTTGGTAACCACCTGTCAACGGCAAGGTACAGCATTAACGTGGTCGACGGCTGCAACGGGATCTACGCTACCGCCATATTGATTTCTGGGGTCATTGCCTACCCGTCGAAACTGATCCACAAAGCCTGGGGGATTGTCTTAGGGTTTCTGGCCGTGTTTATTCTAAACCTCGGGCGGGTGATAAGTCTGTTCTACCTGGGGCAGTACTATCCTGACATTTTTAATGAGGTCCATGTATATGTCTGGCAGCCGATCATCATCCTCTGGGCGATCTTCGTCTGGGACTTCTGGTCGCGCCAAATCGAAGGCCGCAAAAAAGTCTACGAAGCGGCCCGCTAAGCGGGTCACGAGGTGGCGTTTTCTTTTACGGTTTGTGATTTTCTTCCTCGTTGCCTTTGGGTTATGGTTTCTTACCGCACCCATTGTGAACGCAGCGCTCACGTTTTGTGGGGAGAAGATTGTATTTCTGTTTGACAGCTATGACCTGACCAAAGCGATAGATTCAGCCGGCAAGAACATCATTGTCCACTATGCCCCCTCGCCCGACGGCAAGCCTTACGTCTTTAACTACCGAAACATCACGTTCAACACCGTGTTTTTGCTGGCGCTGATCATGGCGGTGCCAAGTGTAAACCATAGGCTACGGCTTAAAATAATAATAATAGGAATGATATTCCTGTTTCCGGTTCAGGTCTTCCGGCTCGTAATTACCGTTTTCAACTATTACGGCCAGCACATGCAGGTGAGCGGCGAGTCGTTGTATCCGGTCGTTTACCGCAAGGGGTTGTGGTACACCGAGAGGACACTGGCCCGACTGGATGGTCAGTTGATCCCGGTTGTTATCTGGGCCGGGTTGTTTTTCTACTACCAGTGGTACTATAAGTATTTCAAAAAGAGAACGGGTTGAACCGTTGGGGTCGAAAGGGTAACAAGTCGCGTAGCGGCGGGGCTTGTCCCCGCCGATCTACAAAGTAGAAAGAGGGACCGGACAAACCGGCCCCTCTGTATGCACGTAGCGCTCTGACTTGCTCAATGCGTGTTAAATGCTAGCAGTCACCCTCCTTCTCCGGCGCACAATCACCCACGCCATCCAGCCGAACAGCAACGCGCAGAAGATGATCATCCCCCATTCGGTGAGGGTGGGGATGCGCCAAGATACAAGACTCGCTGAAGCTTGTAGCATATCCATTTCTGAACCCGAAATTACAGCATTGAAAGTAGCAATTGAAGGGAACGTTCCACCATTCATTTCCATACATCTGCAAGTTACGGCATCCTCGTACGGCTCCAGCATTGTTAATTCACCTGTACTAGAATTGTAAGTTGCAAATGCATCGGCCGAGGTTAGAACGAAATCTACCCAGCCGAACTCTGTAGTCTTAAGGCTGTAACTGAATGATATAACTTTTACTTCAATGGCCTGGGGATCAGAAATGTCTCCCCATTCGAAGAGGATGTCTCCTCGGAGATCCGAAGCAGGGATCGCCTCAAAGCTGTCTACTGGCATACCTTCTACATCGAACACTGTATGCATGTTGTACCAGTGCAGCTCAGTGTTGGAGGCAAGGGTATCAAGTCTGAAGGAGAACTGGTCACCTGGGGAGGGTTCTAAGCTACCACCGTCAAACTGCCACCTTGTTCTCCCGGCATCTTGCCTTATTCCTTTCTTCTTAGTGTTTCGACATAAGCAATCTGTCCATTTCACAAACCCCGAGACACCTGTGACATCTCGACAATCACCTTCTAATACCCATGTGTTTCCACCCGCGTCCTTGTTCTCTAGCCTGCACTCTGCTCCTGGGTTTGCACATTTCTGATATAACAAGGGCTCATTTGGCTTCTTCTTGCACGGTTTTTCGGCAGCACCCACCAACGAGGGAAATGCCAAAAATGCAATCGAAATCACGACTGCTAAAACTACAAATCCTGAAATAACGCGTTTCATTGGTATCTCTTAAATCAATGGTTACCCTATGTTGAAACCTCTGTGGTTTCGACACGCTTTGTTAGGCAGGTCAAGCCCGCGAGGGGCTTGACCTACCGTTTTCACTTGCTCAACGAGAGTTAAATGCTAGCCGTTACCCTCCTTCTCCGGCGCACAATCACCCACGCCATCCAGCCGAACAGCAGCACGCAGAAGATGATCATACCCCATTCGGTGAGGGTGGGGATGGGGGTGGGCACGACAGATACTAAATAGATCGTTGGATTGAACGGGCACCCTGCTTCAGTCACCTCACAATCCGGATCCCCACCGGCAGGACCCACAGACAAATCAATCTTGTTCCAGCCCGAAGTGATCGTGAAGCAACACGGATCACTTGGATCAATGGCTGCGGAACCTTGTCCTTCTATTAAAGTATTATTGATGCAGTCAACGAACGCCTGGGCCAGCGCTGCACAACCCGCGCCCTCAGTCACCCCGGCACATTCGCCAGTTGAGCCCACCCATCCACCGGCTGGAGGATTCCAAGTGGCCACTTCAATACTCCAACCGGCCCCGGTGGAATTGCCTGATATACAATATGTATTCGTGGTTGCAACCGCACTTGAAGGAGTTGCAAAGAAGATTGCCACAGGCAGGATTGCCAAAGTAAAGACAATCTTGAAAGCAGTAGATCGAGTTAATCTTTTCGACAGCAACATGATAGGTATCTCCTTATCAGTTCAATGTTATGAGAGCAAATCAAGCCCGTGTGTGGCTTGACTTATTCTGTCGGGACCAGGTATGGCGGGGCGCGGGGGGTTGGGAAATAATACCAACGCCGTTCAATTATTACTTCATCTATGAGCGGATAAGCCTCTTTATCGCCTGCAGTTAGTAAATCCTTGCCTAAGAGTATCCATCGTCTAACATATCTGAGGATGAGCAGGAGCAGAGAATTGCCCAGGACAATGGCCAATGAGCCCAGCAGGATGCCAAACAGGGAGCAAAAGCCAATTATGAGGCTGGAGCCGCTGCTTGATATAGAAAATATGGTTCCCAGGCCGGCATAGTGAATCAGGACATATTCCATCGGGAACCACAACAGGGCGACGAAAAGAGGATCAAACCCCAGAGACTTCTTCACCCTGCTTATGACAAGACCAAAGAGGGCAAAGGCTATATTGAGCGATAACAGCTTGAGCAGGAATATCTTGGGGGCAAATATGAGGTCACTTACACTGGTCGCACAAACAAAGAATGTGGCCAGCATTACCCCCAGGGAGACAGCCCCTCTGAGGCTCACATGACAAAGCCGCCACAGGAAAGGAACCAGCGCGAAGAATGAGATGAACCAGAGTTCGCCAAATACATGGGCGAAGGACATCAGTATCGCCGAGCTTGCCGCGCAGAGAAAGCTGAGCGAAAGGTCTTCGTTATGTTCCTTGTATCCGGTGTTTAGAGGCATTCAACTACCTTCGTATCGTCCAACTCGAGCCAGAGTAGGGCAGGAGTCAGGGACTCCTGACCTACCTCTACTCACTCTCTTCAAGTTGTATTGATGTGAGGGTAAATGTTGAAAGACGGGTAAACTGAAAACTCCCTGGTGCACATCCCCCCGTCCCCCATCCCTCGCAATCAAGTGATCTTTATTATTACGTCATGACCTCAACCCTAATATCGCCACAAAGAGAAGTATTTCTCCGTGGATAGTATTTAATTATGTCAAAGATTCCTCAACGGTAGAAAATATAACAAACCAGGGCTTGCTTGTCAAGCGAAAACTTGGGAAAATCGTCCAATCTAAACTGTTTTACTCGCATTTAGGCCCAAGGCTCTGTCATACATAGGACATTGCGAGTCTTCTTTCCCACAATGCGTTATGCCGCTTTATCTTCTCTAAGTTATTTTGTATCTTCGCTTTCTTTGGAGAGTGTATGACGGACGATGTTGGGAAAAAGCGAGCGGACTACACCGAGGGTTCCATATTCTATTCCATCATGAAGATGGGGCTGCCCTCCATGTTCGGCTTTTTGGCCCAGCATATCTATTCCATGGTGGATATGTACTGGGTGTCGCGATTGGCTCAACAGGAAGCGGGCGTGGCAGCGATCACGTTCTTCAGTAATATCCTGTGGTTATTTTTCTCGTTCAACCAGCTCGTAGGTCCCGGCTCGGTGGCCATAATCTCGCGGCGTTACGGCGAAAAAGAGTACAACAAGGCCGAAAAGGCAATCAAGGAAACTTTGATTTTGAAACTTGCTTTCGGGGGCCTCTTCGGACTGGTCGGATTCTTCTTTGTTGGGTGGATGCTGCAACTGATCGGCGCCGAAGGGGAAGTGCTGGCGCTGGGCGTCGACTACGGACGCATCATGTTCATAGGCATGGCGATCATGTATGCCACCTACTCGATTTTCACCGGCATGCGCGGCGTAGCCAACCCTAATATGGCAATGTTCCTGATGCTGGGTTCCAATGTTCTGAACATGGTGCTTGATCCAATTTTCATCTTCGGCTATCTGGGGCTCCCTGCCTGGGGTATTAAAGGCGCCGCGTATGCGTCGGTGCTATCGTATATACTGACACTTTCTGTGGGGCTGTTTCTGTTTTATGGCGGTCGTACAAACGTGAGACTGCACCTTCGCGGAAAAGAGCGGTTGTCTGTCGCTTCGATGTGGAAGATTATCAAGATCGGCGTTCCTGCCTGGCTTGGTAGCATGTCATTCTCCGGGGCGCGGCTGGTGATCATGGGCATGGTGGCGCCGTTTGGAACAGCGGTGGTGGCGGCATACGGAGTGGGGAACCAGGTGACCGCTTTCGGCATCATGCTTCTGGTTGGCATCGGGCTGGGGCTTTCATCCTTGATCGGACACAATATCGGAGCCTCAAAACCCGACCGGGCCAAAAAGACGGCTGACCAGGCCATCCTGCTGGGGGCGGGTATCATGCTCGTGTTCGCCTTGGTGACGTTCATCTTCGCACGGGAGATCATGGGCCTCTTTTTTGATACCAGCAGCACTATTGCTCTTGGTCATCTCATGCTCAAGATATTCGCTGTTGGCTTTCCGTTTATCGGTGCTTTTATCATGATTGAGGAAATCCACGTAGGCGTGGGATTGAATACCCCGACCATGATTATGAATATCATTCATTCCTGGGCGCTGGAGACGCTTCCGATCTATTTTCTAACCGTTCCGTTAGCTCTGGGCCAGACCACCGTGTGGTGGACGATCTCAGCCGCCGGTGTCGTTAGTACAGCCGCCTTTTACGTCTACTACCGGCGGGGAAGATGGCTGACCGTCAAGGTATAGCGGGTCACATTTAGCTTGCGTTCTGGCCCCTGCGCACATAAATTTGTTACGTGAATAAATCACGCGATGCGTGGCTGGGTGGCCCACCCGCCTTTGGCGGGCTGTGGGTTCCCTTCGCCGCTGGCTAAGAGGCCTCCGCAAAAACTCCCTTGCGCACCTTCCTGACAGTGCCTAACTTTCACATAAGCATAAAACAGGCTTGCCTGTGCCGGAGTGGTGGAATGGTAGACACCAGGGACTTAAAATCCCTTGGTCTGTTAAAGGCCGTGCCGGTTCGAGTCCGGCCTCCGGCATTATTTTACCGGCAAAAGTCTCATCCTTGGTTTCCGGTAGGGGAATCCTATACAAATAGCAAGTCGCTCGCCGCTGGCCACCGTCGACCTCGATCTTCTCAACAAAATGGCTTAGTAACTGTTTGAGGCTCCTACAATTGCCTTGAGCCATGACTGACGGTAAGTCCTGAGCGAGATGCATGATCTTACGCACTACCTCGTCCAGGTTTTGTGGTTGGGTTTGCCACGCGGAGGCTTCAAGTTTTGTCTCCAAGGTCTGTCGCTCCCTCTGTAGTCGCTCGATGCGCTCTCTTATGAATCCTGCGTCAGCACCTTGTTAAATGGAGTCCTTGATATTCTCCAGTTTTCGGGAATTCTCTCCAAGTTCCGCCCGAAGGCGGTCACTGTCGATGTTGGGCTGTGATTTTTGCTTCAGACGCTGCCTAATCTCCTTCATCAGTCTGGTCTTGTCGATACCTGGAAGAATGCGATCGGTGATGGCATTCAGTACAAACTGCTCTAATCCGTCCTTTGCTATGAGGCTACGTTGACAGACCAACTTGCCGTGAAGATTGAAGCCACTGTCCTCATAGTAATGGTACAAGGTATTACGGCGTTTGTGGGTATGCCCGTGAAATTTGTAACCGCAGTTTTTGCATTGGATTAAGCCTGACAGAAGATAAGGTGACTCTTTCCAGCTTCTGCCCTTGCGCGGCCGTTTGTCCTGACTTAGCGAAGCCTGAACCGTCAAGAATAGATCCCTGCTGACAATGCCCTCATGACTATCCGTGACCATCACTAAATCTTCAGCGTTTCGTCGGTTCAGACCTGGCTCATCCAGTCTAGCCCAGTTACCGCGGACTTGCTTGTTGTAGACCGTGTCCCCACAGTACACCGGATTGGTCAGAATCACATAAACGGCGTTGATCCCCCATCGGCCAGGTGCGTTTCGGCTGGTCGTAAGCCTGTCACGTGATGGTGCCGGTACCCGGTTGGAGTTAAGCCATTCAAGGACGTCTCTAATGCTACTTCCACCGGCTTTCATGGAAAACATCTGGCAGACCACTTTGATTTCTCTCGGGTCACCAGGGGTGAGGAGGACTCTGTGATGCTTCTCATACTTCCTTTCGCCATGTTCCAGCACTCGGATCGGTGTTCGATCAGCCATCACAAGGAGTCTCTTGAACCCGTATGGTGCAAAACCACCCACTCGAAATCCTTCCGCTGCCCGCATCTTCGACCGCTCCCTGACCCGCAGAGACTGCTTTTGGCTCTCCTCGGTAGCCAGTTCCTGCTTGATCTTCTTGGTCAGACGCCCAGCAAGTGAATTGTCGTTGATGGACTCATCAGAGCTGTAGGTTACCTGAACACCTAATCGCTTGAAGTGATACTCCCAATAGACCGACTCATCAGGATCTATCGGCCTGCCCCAGCGATCAACGTCATATACCAGGATCTGCGAGAAGTCGTTTCTTCCGGATTCCACATCGCCGACCATCCTCATGAAATCAGGTCGCTTCTCAAAGCTGGTTCCGGATATTCCCTCATCCTTGTCATACCAAGCTGTGATAGTCAGGTCGTGACTCTGGGCATACTCCATCAGGACTCTGCGCTGGTCGGCAATGGAGCGATCCTGCTTGTCTGTGCTGCATCGGAAGTAAACTGCCACCTTGGTCTTCACGCCCTACCTTGCTCCTTTCTTTTGCACTCTAAGAGCACGTTCAATCAGCGAGACGACCCATTCCTGAATTGTGGTATCCAGTTCAGCCACACGGATTCTCATTCCTTTGTGAGTATCTTCTGTTAGCCGAATGTGTATCTTCCTTCCAGCGATCGGTTCAGTCTGTCTCTTCACCATTTCTTACTTCACCTTTCAAAAGATAGTGTTATCTTGGTACTATTATACTTTAGGTACATTCCGCTGTCAAGTCTTTTTTGCCCGATCTTGGCATTCAGCGTTGCCATATGAGCCTATATTGATGGTGTGCTCGATCCTTTGAGCTATCCTATTGGCCTGGTAGCGGGAAAAACGCTGTTTTATCCGGGCGAATCCAACTACAACCCATAGCGCCTCATCAAAATCGTCAAACAGTCGGGTATCTGTCAGGTCAAACGGGAAATTCACCCATTATTGTCTTACTTTCCTACCATCGGGCCACGCCTCTCTTTTGAACACGAGGATTCCCAGTCGCTCCAAATCTCTGACGATTCGCGTAGTATTCGACGCAAAAGGCGTCCCAAGCCGTCGCAGGTGCCACTTACCCAAGTCTACAAAGAGATGTAAATTTCGTGCCCCATTTGGTATGTCTTCAGCCTTGTTAAAAACCGTGCCCCATTTGTTGGTACCACCCCCTGTACTCAAAGAGCACCAATCATCCGTGACCTGGCGGTAAAGTTTGGCCTTTGCGAAGGACAAGATTTTGAAAGCTCCGCGAAGACCCTTGAAATTGCCAGGATAATCGAGCAGACGTTTCAGTTATGCTTTACCCAAGCCCATTCTTTTAATCTGACGGCCGTGCCCTGCAGGGAAAGCACGCAAACCCACGATTATTCGGTCAATCTGGTTGTAGATATCCTGGATACTCCCGTTGTTAATCCTGATTGAATAGTCGTTGTGGCCTTGAGATATCCAGTTTCTGAGAAATGTTCTCAGTTGCTCATTGTCCATTCTCTGTTCTACCCTGCCGTACCAGGCCAGTTTCTGTAGGCATTCGTTGGTCGAGACGTCTGGCGGCAAACCGTTTTTGAGACAGGTGTCGACTAACTGCTTGTAATCATCTGAATGTCCTCTGTACGTTGAAGGGAGATCGTGGCAGTCGAATTCGGGACTCACTGCGAACCACTGACAGTGGTTCTGAGCAATCTCTAAGGTCTCTGACAGTGTGAGGTGGTAGTGCGGCTCAAAAGTCAGCGAGTCCAGCAGCATGCTGTGGTAGCCAAATGGAAGCCTGTCAGGTGCAGTTCCCAATTGGATCTCACAGATTCCAGGTCGAACAACAAGTTTGTTCTCCAGGAGCTTGGATTTGGTCCACTGATGGAGATATTGGCGTTGCGTTTTGCCTTGAAGAAACCAAATCAGTCGTATCCCGCCAGAAGGCGAGCTCTGGTACACCAGCGGCTCGACTAGCAGGGCTTGAATGGAGGCTCGCGCTGTTTTTTCTACATCAGTCCACGCCCTCTGTCCCTTGTAGTCAATATCCAGTACAATCTGATCTACGCTATCCATGAACGGAATCGCAACGTCCGTTTCCCCACACAAGTGTCTGAGGATGAGCGGTGCTGGATGAGCGGTAACCTCCGACGAAGGCTCGGCTGCTCATTCGCCGATAGATTGTATAGTCGGGGTTGTAGTTCAGTTGGTTAGAACGCCTGCCTGTCGAGCAGGAGGCCGCGAGTTCGAGTCTCGTTAACCCCGCTTTTATTGATAAGCCGATGCAATGCAACGATTTATGTCATTATGGAACCCGCTAAAAGGGTGGACTACCATGCCACAAGGATATGGAAACCGTTAGGCGTTCCACCCGTATACCGTCGTGAAAGCTGCTCAGCTTAGAATGGGCAAACGGGCAAAGAAAGAATGCCAATGGGAAGGAGGATAGCGCTTTGACCGAATTCACGTTGGACAAGTTACCAAGGGGCGTGCTTTCCAGAATAGACCTTCAGACCGCCTTTATGATGTCCAGATGTGTTGTAGCCGCCGAGAGACTGCAGGTATTCCGTAAGCTGAAGGGTAAGAAACTGTCTCCGACCGCCATTGGCAGGATGATCGGTGTACATGGTTGGCGTGCAGAAGCCTTCTTGGCCGCTCTCAATTCCATAGGGCTACTGAAGAAAACGGGAAAGCTATATAGCAATACCGCTTTGGCCAACAAGTTCTTTGTTCGTGAGCGATCCATCTATTGGACTCGACTATTCTCGCGAGCGTGTGTCCGGGAGTACCGCGCCTTCTCTGTTCTGGAAGAAATGCTCACTACCGGACAGAGCTATGCGGCAATTCTCGGGACGGATAGTCACGATTATATTGAAGAGATGAAGCGAGACCGACAATGGGCGCATGATTTTACGCACATGTTGTACTATGACCACCTACCGCACGCAGAAGCGCTGGCAGATAACCTCGAGTTGTCCGCCTATCACTCGGTGCTGGATGTTGGGGGTGGCTCGGGGGTGATGTCTATGGCCCTGGTGCGCAGGCACAAGCACCTTAAGGCGTGTGTGCTGGACATTGAGCCGGTAATCAGGGTTGCGAGGAAGATCATCTCAAGAGAGAGACTGACCAGACGTATCAGTACCATGGTTGGCGACATGACCAAACACATCCCTGTCGGGTATGATGTCGTTATGTTGTGTGACGCTGAGTTGGGCGGGGTAGAAATGCTGAAGATGGTTTATGACAGTCTGCCTGAGGGCGGTCTCGTGGTTCTTGTAGATGACTTTAGCTCGGACGACTGGACGGTGCCACTTTACAGGTTGATGTGGCAACTCAGGTCGAATTCATTCTGGATAAAGAATAAGCAACAGATGAAAGCGATGCTTCGTGAAAGTGGCTTCAGGGCTATCAGGAGCCGCCGGATATATAACTATACATGGTTACTCACCGGTCGCAAAGGTTTGACACGCAATCCTCGCGCATCGAGGACATGATTCCAGGCGTGAAGCCATCGC
>Ga0307437_1000169_pt1 | contig 53584 bp, 54 predicted proteins | sample SalMarWE160390MG_FD_202146 | JGI IMG/M metagenome (GOLD analysis project Ga0307437, IMG submission 202146) | Salt marsh sediment microbial communities from the Plum Island Ecosystem LTER, Massachusetts, United States - WE1603-90 | ecosystem: Environmental > Aquatic > Marine > Intertidal zone >...
AAGTATAGAAAGCAAAAGGAGGAAAGTTCTATTTGATATCCCAATCACCCTATATGAATAAAATTTACCCCTTGACTGGATTACATTAGTTTCGTGTTTCGAGTTAAAAAAACAGAAAAGAAACCTGTGGAATCCTGTGGCTATATTGGGGTTGCGGAGTGGTAGCTCTGCGTTCTTTGCATCTTCTCTGTAAATAATCTTTTAGAGAACCAAAAAACCTTTAAAAATCTTGACATATAAGCTTAAAAAAATATAATAAGTACAATATAAACCTTATAAAAGGAGGTTATATGAAAAAATTAGCGCTGTGTTCATTACTGTTGATTGTTAGCATTCCTACTTTCGGGATAGGTACAGGTATCGGAATAGGCATAGGCGGCGGCATCGATGTATTGGACCAGGAAGGCACGCGAAGTGAAACTTACCCTCAAATAGCTGGACTAGTCGATTTCTCTTTCCCCGGCATGCCCATGGGTCTTAGAGCGGGCTTAGAATACGCTTGGAAGTATTATGATTTTTCTATTTTAGGGGAGTATAAAACGACATGGATGGTAATACTTTTAGCAGGGCAGTATAATGTTGCTCTTCCGGAAACTCCTATGAACCTTTACCTTGGAGCAGGCGGAGAGATGGCATTAGTCGGCGTCAGCGGCGGAAATGGAATTATAGGACCTATAGACGAATCTGATAGCCATTTCGGTATAATCGTTTATACGGGAGCGAACTACAATATGTGTAAAATGGGAATATTTGCGGAAATCGGATTTGGAATAGTATTCGCAAAAGACGAAGAATCAGAAACTGGCAATTATTACCATATACCCATCAGAGGTGGAATAAAGTTTAATCTATAATAAGAAAAAGTTTTAGTTAGATGAAAAAGCGTGTATTTTAAGAAATACACGCTTTTTTTATTTGCGTTTCATTGTCTCCGTTTGAAATATTTGTTTTAAAATCTTGAGTTAATCTGTGGGATCTGTGGTTTCTTTTGGGTAATGTTATGGGACTCTGCTTCTTCATTTCCCGTTAAGTATCTTTTTATTATTTTGGTGGTAACCGGAGCTGCGTGAGAACTCCCATGACCGGCATTTTCTATTACCGTAAAAACAACAATTTCAGGATCTCCAAACGGAGCAAATCCCACAAAAAGAGAATGATCCTCTCCCTGCGGATTCTGGGCTGTGCCTGTCTTGCCTGCAACCGTTATGTCGTTTAAGCGGGACCAGTACGCAGTACCTTTAAGTGTGTTAACGACATTTTTCATTGCCTCTCTCACAAATTCCAAATTTTTCTCCGAAACAGGTAAATTTATCTTTTTAGACCGGAGCTTCTTGATTGTATTTCCCTCATGGTTAGTTATTTCTTCCAGCACATGAGGTTCGTAAGTCCATCCGCCATTGGCAACCGCGGAGAAAAAAGTAGCTCCTTGTAGAGGTGTGATAAGTATCTCTCCCTGACCTATTGCAAGATTGGCAAGAACTCCCCTAGCCCAACCTCGCTTACCATACTTTTTATCATACCATTCCTTTGACGGCAGAAAACCGGATCTTTCGCCAGGCACATCGATTCCGCATTCCTTGCTGAAACCTAATTTCTTTGCGTTGTCTACAACTAACTCGAGAGTCATCGACATACCCACCTGGTAGAAATATATGTCGCAGGACTGAATTATAGCGTCCATGAGTTTCAAAGACCCGTGTCTCTTCCAGCATCCAAAATAACGGTTCCCAATCCAGTACAAACTGTCGCAGCGATTAAATCTTGTTTCTTCTTTTATCAGGTTATTTTCCAGACCCATAATAGTAGTCCATATTTTTGCGATTGAACCCGGAGGATACTCTCCTGCTATAACTCTATCCCATAGTGGTGAATTTTCATCATTACGCAGCGAATCCCATTCGATATTGGAGATTCCTTCTGTCAGTTTATTTGATTTATACCCGGGTTTTGAATAATATAGAATAATTTCCCCGTTTTTAGGGTTCATAGCTACACACGCGCCGCTCTCAAACTCGGAGAAAAGAGAATCCGCGTAAAGAGTTAGCTCTTTTGATACAGTAAGATGAACATTGAAACCTATTTCCGGAAATTTACCATAAGAATCGTCAAATCGCCTTACAACTACACCTCTCGCATCTACTTCATAAATGGAAGCACCTTTTTTACCTCTAAGGAAAGATTCATATTCTAATTCAACACCTTTCTTTCCAACAATATCTCCCATAATATAATCACCGGCAAATTTTTCCAATTCTTCTCTGGTAATCTCCCCAGCGTAACCTATTAGATGAGAAAATATTTTATCATTCTCATAAAAACGTACAGGCTCGGTAATCAACCTAACTGAAGGAAAGTCTTCCTGCTTCTCTATTATTTTTGATGTAGCTTCAAAAGAAAGTCTTCTTATCCTGCAGGTTCTAAAATTCGGATTTATCCTCTTTAGCAACTCATTTCTTTTTATTCCAAGCGCCCCACACAATCCTTTAACTTCGAGCGAATCAAGATAGTAAGGATATATAATTAACGAATAAGAAGGTCGGGATTCCGCTAAGACCTCCCCTTCATTTGACAAAATTTTTCCTCTCGGAGGAATAACCAAATCTCTTCTTATTCTATTTCTTTCTGATAAACCTCTGTAATAATTTTTTCTGATTAATTGAAGCTGAAATAGTCGTAAAGTAAGAGTCAATAAAATTAATAAAATTAGTATTACCGGAGCTCTTTTCATTGTGATTTTTTTATAAAATATAAAATTACCAAACCAACTGCACTATTCAATATGGCTTCAGGGATCAAGTGGGTAAAAATTATATAGAACATTGAACTTATTTTATCAACTTCAATTATAACCTGCACAAGATTAATAAATAAGACCGTACAAAATAACAAAATAAGAGAATTATATCTAAACTTAAATATTTTCTTTTCGATTAAACTTAAGCCAAACGCCATGGAAGTAAAAATTAAAGGATAAGTGCCTGTAAAAACCGGCAAATAAATTTCATAGAGAAATCCAAGAAAAAAACCTGTTGCTAGGCCGTACAGCGGCTTCCAGTACAAAGTCGTAAAATATAGCAAAATAATTATAGGCTTTAATGAAATATTTCCAATTAAAATAAATTTTTCAATATTTATAGAAAAGAAAAACGCCAGTAAAGATATAAAAATCAAAGCAAAAATTCTCATTTTTCTATAACGAAAACCACGCTAATCTTGTTCAAATCTTCAAAAGGTTCAATCTCAATTTCTAATGAGTAATCATCTGGTTTTTTCCTGGCATAAGTAACTATACCCACTGGTAACCCTTTCGGGAAAACCGAACCTTTTCCTGAAGTCACAAGAGTATCGCCTTTCTTTAAATCCGCGTATTGCGGAACACCCTCAATAAAAAACTTTTTGTTCCATTTAAGAATCCCTTCTATACTACTCCTTGTGTCTTTTACAGAAATCGCAGAATTGTAATTCTTTAATGTTTGTACAACAGAAGTATTTTTACCTGATTTTAAAACTTTGCCAACAATGCCTTTAAAGCTTATAACGGCAGCGTTTCTCTCTATCCCTTCGGAGGCACCTTTACCGATTTGATAAGAAAGATTAATTTCTTCGGGTGTTCTTCTTTCAATCTCGGCGGGGATTATTCCTTTCGGATAATTAAATTTAAATTCTATAATTTCCTTTAACTCCTGATTTTCTTTTTTCAACTCATTATATGTCTGTTTTTCGTACGAAAGTGCCGCAATTTTCTCAAGTAGTCTTGCATTTTCTTCTTTCAAGTCATTATTTTGTAAAAACTTAGAAAAAAAATTATGAAAATCAAGAGAGAAAAAACTATAACATTTATTACCCAGTTTAATATCAGTAAATCCGTCAAACACCAAAAGCGACAAAGAGATACAAACAAATAAAAGATAAACTCGCAAGACCTTCTTTTCCACTATAAAGATTCCATCAATAAATTTCTATTTTCCTCAATATTATCAAGAATAATACCAGCGCCTAAAACTACGGATCGTAAAGGATCCTCTGCGATTTTCACTTTTAAATCCGTTTCTTCCTGTATCATTTTATCTATTTCTCTCACCAATGCCCCTCCGCCTGTAAGGAATACGCCTTTTTCTACTATATCGGAAGCCAACTCAGGAGGTGTCTCAGATAAAGCCTTTTTTATTGCATTTTTTATAAGACCAAGAGCTTCTTTCATCGCTTCATAAACTTCATTTGTCTTTATTTTAATCGATTTTGGCAGACCATCAACAAGATCACGCCCGCTTATTTCCATTTCCCTATCTTCCGCTGTGGTTACAGCCGCACCTATATCTTTCTTCACTTTCTCGGCAAGGGCTTTTCCTATTGCCATATTATATTCATCATATAAGTAGGTTTGAATAGAATCGGTAAGTTCATTGCCAGCTATTTTAATCGAAACTTGATTTACAATTCCCGATAAAGCAATTACTGCGATTTCCGTGGTTCCTCCGCCAATATCAATAACCATATGCCCTGTGGGTTCCTTTACAGGTAAGTGCATGCCCACGGCTCCCGCTATTGGCTCGGAAACGAGCATAACTTCCCGTGCGCCTGCTTCCTGAACAGTATTGATAACAGCTTTTTTCTCAACCGGAGTTATTCCGGATGGGACAGCAACCAAAACTTTTGGTCTGATAAATAATTTCTTCTTTTGTACCCTTTCAATAAAAAACCTCAGCATATCCTCAACAACCTTGAAGTCAGCTATAACACCATCTTCAAGAGGTTCGGAAATAATTATATCCTCAGGTGTACGACCAAGCATTGGAATAACTTCCTTTCCTGCTGCAATCAATTCTCTTGTTTCTTTGTGAAGCGCAACCATTGAGTTTTCATCAAGAACAACACCATTTGCTTTTGTGTAAATTAACGTATTAGTTGTTCCAAGATCAATAGCCATGTTTGAACTTTCCAGTGACAACCATCTAAACAAACGATTCAATTTCATCCCTCCTCCTTTCTCCGCTATATTTCTTAATTATGCTAATACTAAGAGACGCTTATGTCAAGGGTTCTTATAGTATTACCAATCAATTTTTTGTTTTTTTTGCTAAAAAATATCCTATTTAATTTTACCGCCTTTTTTAGGCAAATAAAATATCAAAAATTAAAAAGCAAAATGAATAAAAACACACAGAGCCCACCTCTCTATACCCCGGATTTTTTTAACCACACAGAGCACCCTGGTACAGTCGTTCCTCCCTACAGGACAAGCAGAGTTTTTATTTATTCTTTTCTCTGTGTTTTCAGTGTTTTTCTCTTTTGCAACATAATTATTCCTCTGTATCCTCTGTGGTAAATATTTTTTTCTTTTTGAATTTTGCTTTGTATTTTTTCATTTTTATATTTGATTTTTACATTATTAGCGGCTTTGCCGTGTTATGTAAATCCTAAAGATTTGTATATCTTCATTGTTTTCTTTATCATTTTTTTATAGCAAAAAAAATTCTTAACTCTTTCTCTTCCCTCTTTTCCCATTTTTTTTCTTTTCTTCTCATTTCTAATTAACTCGCTTAACTTCTCCACATAACCTTCTAAATCACAAGGAGGCAACAAATAACCAGTAACCGAATTAAGAACCGCTTCGCTTGTTCCGTCTACAGAAGAAGCGACCACCGGAAGACCCGAAGCCATTGCTTCTAAAACAGTTCTGGGCAATCCTTCCCATTTGGAAGGCAAGAAGAAAATGTCTATACCCTGTAGTATTTTTGGTATATTTTCTTTCCAACCAAGAAATTTTATTCTTTTAGAATCACCTATTAGCTCTTCTGTTTTCTTTTTTAACGGACCCTCTCCTACATAAATAAATTTCACTTCTGGATATTTGTATGAGACTTTTCTAGCTACTTCTGCCCAGATAAATGGATTTTTTTGAGGTTTGAAATTAGCAACAGTTCCTACGATAATGTCTGATTTTCCGCAACGCTCCGAAGGAAGTTCATAATCGGAATAGTTTATCGAATTTGCAATCCAGAAAAGCCTATTTTTTTTGCCTATTCCCCATTCTTTTAACCTATCAATATGTACCTTTGCCTGAGTTATAATAATATCACCGAACAGAGCTGAAATTCTCTCAGCATTCAAATATATAAATCTTTTAAAACCGTTAACATAGGGACTTATTGCAAAACCGTGAACCGTGTGTACAGAGTAAACGAAAGGCAGAGTTCCCGAAACCAGCCTACCGATTACACCCGCTTTAGATCCATGCGTATGTAGAATTATTTGATTACTGTTTCTATATATTTTAATAAGAAGATTCCTTAACTTAAAAAAACAAATAATATCATGGAAAGGACTTACTTCTCTTTTTAAACAAGGTAATGTTATATGCCTATTCCCCAATTTCTTTTTTACTTCATAATAAAGTCTACCGCCTTCGCCTGTTATTAAAAGTCCACTCTCCCCGAGTTCTTTCATTAATTCTATAACTCTTTTCTGTGCACCACCTAATTCTAATTTCGCTATACATTGAACAACTATTACAGACATAATTCTAAAGATACCTTCTTGCCTTCCAGAATCGATTCTTCCATATAGGAATATTTCCAACTACCAAATCTTCCCGCAAGAATTATATTATGTTTTTTCAAGAAACTTTGGATTTCTTTAATAATATTTTCCCTATTTTTATCATAAATGGGGTACGCATACGGAATATTAAGCTTGGAAATGTGTTCTATTGCTTCCTTTTTTAATAAACCTATTTGCTCTAAATTTTTTATAATAACATCGACTATACTTTTATCCGGTTTATTTTTTCTGTAAGAAATTTCTATCCATATTGACGAGTTATTTTCCGGAGCCAAGCGGTACGAAATATTGGAAAGTGAACCAATACGGTAAAACGGAATTTTTCTGTCCGGAAAATATATCCAGTGAAATTTCGAAGGATTTAAATTATTGTTCTTAAATTCTTTTATTGAATTGCCAAAGGAAAGTTTCCCTTTAATTCCCATATTTATACACAATACGGAACTCCAGATAAAATTTCTTTTTTTTATTTCGAACTTTTCTCCATTTATATATAAAATTTTTAAAAGTTCCGGAAGGGGAATTGTCGATATAAGATTTTCGTATTCTATTTTCTTTCCATCGAAATAAACGTAATCTTTTTCAACCCTTTTTACTTCTCCGTGGGAAATTTTAATATCTTTAGCTATAGAAGAGACGAGAGCTCCAATTCCTTTTTCAGGATAAAGGAATTCTGCGTTGTACTCGCCTGTTTTTTCGGAATAAACGTAAGAATTTTTAGGAATATATCTTTTTAGAAAATCAGGAGAAATTTCTTTTAACGGATATTTCCATAGTTTTTCATTATAAGGCAAAAAGAAGTGCTTAAACATTTCTCGTCCAAAGTTATGAATAAACCACTCTTCAAGATTTTCGGGTCTTTTTTTGTTTCTTAAAAGGTAAGATATGGATGATTTTATTCTTAAACCAGGAGATAAATATCTTCTGTTTGATTGGATGGGATATGGGATAACTTTTTTGTTTAAGTATACGTATGAATTTCGTTTAATTGTTTTAATATCGGGTATGAGTTTTCTCGCCAGGTTTTGAACGTATGAAGTTTTACAGTGAAGAAAATGTCCGGTATAATTAAAAGTATAACCGTCAACATTTATGTTGCGGCAAAGACCGCCGGGGAATTTCTCTTTCTCGATAATAATAAAATCTTTGTTTTTTTCTTTAAGATGATACGCAATGGATAATCCCGTGATACCCGCACCGAGAATTATTGTCAAGTCTTACTCCTGAAGATTATACCAAAGAAAATGAATATTAAGGCTGCAATTGAATACAAAATCACCGCGCCCATAACAGTTAAACGCGTAATAATAAAAGCCGCTTCACAAAGAGCTATTGTAGCCAGATATATTATAGCAATTATAGAAGGGATTGGCAAACCACTTGCCTTAAGCTTTAAAACGAAATGATCATGAGAACCTTTTAGAGGATTTTGTCTCTTCACAATCCTCAGAATAACCACATAAGTCGTATCAAATATCGGTATAAATAGAATAAGCAGAGGAACAAATAACGCGATAGGGTTTGCAGCCGTATATCTGGTTAAAATAGCTAAAACGGAAAGCATATAACCTAAAAAAAGGCTGCCTGAATCCCCCATAAATATTTTCGCTTTTGGTAAATTAAAAGGTAAAAAACCAAGACAACTCCCAGCCAGCGTCATAGCAACAATAGGATATGTGCCATTCCCGGAAACAGAAATAAAAATAAAACCGAAAGCGGCAAAAAAACCGACCCCCGCAGATATACCATCCATTACGTCTATTATATTAAAAGCGTTGGTTATTCCTATTATCCAAATAATAGATAAAATAATATTAAGATATTCGGGCAAAATTTTAATATTTATTTTTATTCCCAGCCAAATAGTAAACACGGCTATCAAAGACTGCAAAAAAAGCTTTAAATATCTAGAATACGGACGTATATCGTCCAAAAAACCAAGAAGAAATACGGAAAAACCGAGGATCAATATTCTCCAATCACTCCCCCAAAAAACACTTATTAAAGTTCCTAGGAAAAGCGCGATTCCGCCGCCATAAGGTGTTGGCTTTGGATGGTCTTTAATCCCCTTAGGTTTATCAATCAAACCTATTTTTGGAGCTATTTTTGAAATGATAAATGATAAAAAAAGACTAAAAGTAAAAGCAATCGCAAAATAAATCAATTTTTACTCACTTGATTTGATTTTAGAGTAAGGGAATTTTTTTTCATCTTCGTTAACCCCATAATTTTTCTACCTAAATTTATGAGTTTATGGAAATTAGTCAAGGTAAACACATATCACATTTAAAATGTAAAAATCAAACATCAAGATGTAAAAATACAAATCAAAGTTCAAAAACAAAATTAAAAACAACGAAACAACTAATCACACAAATAGCACAAATAAGTTTTTTTGTTTCTTTTGCTAAATCCTAAATCCCAAATCTTAATTATTAATGTGAAATACTAAATTTGAAGCCCAAAACTATCTGTTACTACTAACTACTAGCTACTTACTACTATCTATTAAAATATCTTGACAACTCAATTATTAATCATTAAAATAATATAAACATAAAAGGAAAGCTTATATTTCTAATGTTTTACTTATTTTTAAAAGTGTCAAAGAAGGATAATTGATTATGAAGCTGCTGAGAATATTGATATTATGTATTTTATCTGCAGAAGGTGTTTTTGCGCAATACAGCTATATACCTGTCTCTATTCCTATGCGCGATGGCAAATACCTGGCAGCCGATATATACACAATCGACACTCTAACACCAAAACCTACTATTCTAATACAAACACCCTATAATAAATTATGGTATCGTCTCATTATTGGGTCTACGGAGGGACAAGTCCCGTTTGACAGTATAAATTACAATTATTTAATCGTTGACTGGCGGGGATTTCATGCTTCTGCAGCGGCTGATTCTGTAAGTTACGACCGGGGCCTTGACGGTTATGACCTTGTAGAATGGATAGCAACTCAAAGCTGGTCAAACGGTCGTATAGGCACATGGGGAGCATCCGCGCTCGGAATAATACAGTTCATGACCGCCAAACACCAGCCGCCCCATTTGACGTGCTGCGTACCGGTGGTTTCATCTGCCAAAACCGCGTATACTGATTACTACTACGGCGGTGACTATCTCCAGGAATTTACTGCGATGCGCGATTCGCTTGGTTTTACACCCGAAAATCTCATCCTCGCACACTACAAGCATGATTGGTTCTGGACACTCGCAGAGACGCTTACCAATTATCCGGAGTTAATCAGTGTTCCCATGCTCATTATCACCGGCTGGTATGACCATAACGATGATGCGCCGCTTAATATGTTCTATGCACTGCGGGACAGCAGCGAGCCTCTGGTCCGCGATAAGCATAAGTTCGTAGTTGGTCCATGGACGCATTCAGGCGTAGGAAGGCTCGAACAGGGCGAATTGACCTATCCTGACGGGGTCGACTCGCTTCGAAGTATATCATTCAGGATTTTTGACTTCTATCTCCGTCAGATTAATAATGGTTACGAAACGGAACCTGTAATTAGGTACTACATGATGGGCGAAAATCAATGGCGAACAACCGAAGACTGGTATACTGAGAGCGACCGTACCGATACGCTTTATCTTTCCCAGAATGGCATACTCTCTAACGACTTTCCCACTTTAGCCAATCCGCCTGATTCGTTTTATTATGATCCGAAAAATCCCTGTCCTTCTATAGGGGGAAATCGTTTCAATCCTTTTAATTCTTCCGTCATTGTAGGACCACGCGACCAGCGCGATTCAGTCGAAAACCGCAGCGACGTCCTGCTTTACAGCACACCGGTCCTTACCGAACCTATCACAATCACAGGTAATAGCCAGGTAAAACTATCAGTATCATCAGACTGCAAAGACACAGATTTCAGCGTACGGCTCACTGATATCTATCCAGATGGGCGTTCAATGTTAATCTGCGGAGGAATCAGGAGAATGAGATTCCGAAATTCTTTCACAGGTGAAGTACTAATGGTCCCGGGTGATACCTGCGAGGTAACGATAGAGCTCAAAAATATTGCCTATACTTTTCTTCCCGGACACAGTATGCGCATAATCATAAGTTCATCGGACTATCCTATCTTTCATGCCAATTTAAACAATAGCGATTCTCTGTACGCACCCGGTGACACGGTTGTTGCACTTAACAAGGTCTACCATTCACCTGGTGCATTATCGATGCTTATCACCAAAACGCAAAGCAACAGCGGTATTGCCGAGAATTTAAAAGAGAATGAAGATAAAATAAGGAGTGAAGTTGTCCTGCCTGGATGCGTGGTAAAACTAGGCTCCGCAGGCTCGACTGTTTACGATATAACAGGAAGAGAGATATCCAAATTAACCGGCGATAGCTGGGATTTGAAAGATGCACAGGGCGAAAAAGTTAACTGCGGAATATACTTCCTTGTAAACGAAAAGACTGGAGAGAGGGTAAAAATCTTAATACCAATAAAATAGATTGAGTTTAAATCAAGATAACAAAATGGAGGGTAGGTTTTACCCTCCATTTTTATTTAAATTTCGACTCCTGATTTCTCTTTTAAACTTTCACATCATGAATTTTTAGCGAAACTTTCCCATCCCACTGGTCAATAAACGGCGAATAAGCAATACTAAACTTTCCTGCATTTCTCAATAAATCGATTTTATCTCCGAGAGAAAAACCAATACATGGCATATATTTATTAGCATCTTTAACAGTAAATTTCAAATGATTTTTTCCAACAATACTTGGAATATCTGCCAACTCTATATCCAAAGCGGCAAAAACCGGGGTTGGATTACCCACACCGAAAGGAGCCAAAGATTCAAGACTTTTTACTAAAGTCTCATCAACAAAACTAATAGAAAGCGGAAAATCTACTAAAAGCTCTTTCTCCGAAACTCTATCTTTTAGAATTTTCATAACTTTCTTGTTAAAAGCCTCTTTAAAAACACCTATATTTTCCCTTCTTATAGATATTCCGCAAGCCTGGGCATGACCTCCAAATTCTTCCAAAAATACTGATAACTCCTTTAAAGAATCCGTAATATTAAAACCGGGGATACTTCTACCCGAACCCCGGCAAATCCCATCTTTTTCCACTATAAGAATTGTAGGTATATTAAATTCTTCAACAATTTTTGAAGCTACAATGCCAATTACACCTTCATGCCAATCTTCACTCGACAGAACAATTCCTGTGTTTTCTTTTATACTACGTACCTTTAAAAAATCCAAAGCCTCTTTGTAAATCTTCTCTTGTATCTTTTTTCTCTTAATATTATGTTTCTCTAATTTTGCTGCAATCGAACTTGCCTCGGACTTATTATAGGTACATAACAAATCAACCGCCTCCCTTGCTTCCTCCAATCTCCCTAATGCATTGATACGGGGAGCAATCAAAAAAGCGATATGCCATGATTGTATTTCACCTTTTTTAAAACGAGAATTATTCAATAAAGATAGAATACCAGGTCTCCTATTTTTATTCATAATTTTAAGACCCAATGCGGTTATAATCCTGTTTTCACCTGTAAGAGGCATAATATCCGCTACCGTACCAAGGGCTACAAGGTCAAGATTCCAGAAAAGAAAATTCTCGGAAAGAGAAGCCTTCTTAGCCAATCCATGACATAACTTGAAAACAACTCCAACACCGGCAAGTTCTTTATATGGATAAGTCTTTGATATATGAGGATTTATTTTAATTCTTGCGGGATTTTCTTTTTCCGGTAGATGATGATCCGTAACAATAACCTCCATTCCTAGTTCTCGAGCATATTCGATCTCGTCTACTCCATTTATACCACAATCGACGGTAATTATGAGGTCTGTCCCTTTTTTCTTTAATTCAGTAATTCCCGATTTATTTAAACCGTAACCGTCTTCCAAACGATGCGGTATATAAAAATCAATATTACCACCAAGTTTTCGCAAGACAATCAACAGCAAAGCAGTTGAAGCTATACCATCTACATCAAAATCGCCAAATATGGAAATTCTTTTATTATCTTCTATTGCCTCTAAAATTTTCCCGCAACCTTCCTCAACACCCTCCAGCATAAAAGGATCATGCAGACCTTCAACCGTGGGATTCAAAAACATATCAACATCCGAAACCCCTCTAATATCTAACAATGTTTTCACGACAGAATTAGAACTGACATCATCACGGAATTTATCAGAACTAAATTTCCACTTCATCTTCTTTGACTTATTATCTTGTATAACAAAATCTTATCTTTGTAAATATAAAGCTGGTCATTATATTAATCGAGGACTATTTCGCCAGCAACATCAGAACCCAGAACATCCGAGATTAAAGTCCGGTAAATCTTCCCTGACGCAGGGTTTTTGTTGCAGGGTAAGATCCAAACAACGGGGTCGATTTCCGGCGCCGAAGCTTTCGTCCTCCCGAAATATTCTCCTTCTTCAATTCCGTCGATAAGTACCTCTATCGTATCACCGATAAATTTTTCGTTTCTTTTCCTAACTTTTTCTTCGATTAACGATGAAATTACTTCAATCCGGCGCATAATTAACTTTTCTGAAAAGTTAGGCATAGAAAACGACACGCTTCCTTCTTCATGGGAATAGCTAAAAATTCCGATATGGTCAATATCATTCTTTTCTACAAAAGAACAAAGCTCTTCGAAATCTTTCTCTGTTTCGGATGGAAAACCTACAATAAAAGTAGTCCTCAGTGTAAAATTCCCTACAGCATTAATCATCCGCAGCAGTTTTTCTATTTCTTTCTTACCATATCCGCGATTCATATCCGAAAGCACCGAATCAGATACATGCTGTAAGGGAAAATCAAGGTAATTTATTACATTAGGAAAATTTTGCATTGTTTTCAAAAGATCTTCGGAAATAGAAAGTGGATGAAAATAAAGAAATCTTATCCAACCGGGAAAAATAGGAGCAATTTCCTTAATAACATCAGAAAGAGAAGAATTATCACGTAAATCCTTACCCCAGGAAGTTGTATTTTGTCCGATAAGAACAATTTCTTTAACACTCTCGGGTAAATTTGAAATTTCTTCTTTTATAGCCAGGAGTTCCTTTGAATGTGATTTCCCTTTTAAAAAAGGAATTACACAAAAAGAACATCTAAAATCACAACCTTCCTGAATCTTTATATATCTGTAATGCGGAGGTGTAATATGTGGTTTATTGTAGAGATTTTTACCTAAAAACCCATAATTAGAATTAACTTCAGATTTACCGGTAACAATTATTTCGGGAATCTTTGAATATGACCCTGTACCCACCAGTATATCTACTTCATTCATAGTTTTCAGTAAATCTAGCCCGTATCTTTGCGCAAGACAACCAACAACAACCAAAATTGCTTTTTTGTTTATATTTCTAAGGGTAAGGATCGAATTTATAGATTCCGACACCGCATCACTTACGAAAGCACAACCGTTAACAATTATAACATCTGCTTTTTCCGGCGATCTTATAAACTTAAAGCCCGAAGCTATTAGTATATTTATAATAGCTTCACTATCAGTTTCGTTTCTGGGGCAGCCAAGCGTTTCTAAATAGAAAGTTTTCCAAATACGGTTCACCGCTTTTTAACTGAAAAAACATCTGTGGGGACTTTGGCTTCTTCAATTATACCTAAAGCAGCCTGAATATGCTCATCATCCGGAAGAGACGTTTCATACCTTCCTTTAAGACCTTTTTTATTATAAGCAAGCCTGATTTTAAGACCTCTTTTTATTTCATCCAGAGCGTTATTCCAATCCTTTTCCGAAAATCCTACCGTTTTTTCCGAACCGCTCTTTACGTATTCCTTAATTTTACTTATGAATTCTTCTCTCATTTCTGGTGTCAAAGGCGCAGATTCAGGATAATCTTCAAAAGATTCAATAACTTCCATTATATCTGTAGAATCTTCTTCTAAGGATTTTCTAACTTTATTTTTAAATGCCATTATCATGTCGGGGGTTACAGTCTCAACATTCTGATGCTCCGCAAGATAATCAATTATAAAGTCAAAGCCGTAACTATATATCTTTTCGTAAAAAGGCGAGTATTTAACCTTTAGTATTGAATCAGGTATTATTCCCCCTCCCCCTTTGACTTCTCTATGCAGGGAACCTCTCGTATGAAAAACTTCGGTAGTATCCTCTACTAATTCTCTATCGATACATCTACCTGAAGGAGTATGATACCTTGCTATAGTCAATTTAATGGCTCTACCCCCCGGCAAAGGGTACACTCTCTGAACGGAACCTTTACCAAAGGTTCGGGAACCAATTAAAAATCCGCGATCCCAGTCCTGAACCGCTCCTGCCACAATTTCAGCGCCACTGGCAGAAAACGGACTGACTAAAACAACAAGAGGATAATTAGAATAAGATCCATCTTCAGAACGATAAGAATCTCGTGAGGTCTTTGATTTGCCTTCAGTGTAAACAATTTCTTTTCCTTTCTCGATAAAAAACGAAGCCACCTCTGCTGCTCCGTCAAGAACACCTCCGGAATTATTCCTCAAATCCAAAATAAATTTTCCGGCTCCCTCAGAAATAAGTGAATCCAAAGCCACTTTAACCTCTTCAGTCGTGCTCCTGCTAAAAGAATTAAGAACTATATAACCTACATTGTTTTTTACCATACCAGCATATGGGACCGACTTAATTTTGATTATTGCTCTTGTTATTGTAAAATCAACTTCTTTATTTAAACCTTTTCTTGAAACAGTTATAGTCACATCTGTCCCGGGTTTTCCTCGCATCATCGAAACCGCTTTATCCAATTTCATATCCTTAGTAGAATTTTCCTCTATTTTAATAATTTTATCACCCTGCATCAATCCCGCATCGTAAGCCGGAGTACCCTCAATTGGCGAAATAATTGTTATATATTCTCCTCTTTTCGATATTTGTATACCCAACCCTCCGAATTCACCTTCGGTATGAACCATCAAATCTTCATAATCCCGCTCTCTTAAGTACGTTGTGTGAACATCGAGACTATCCGTTATAGCCTCGATTGCATAATCCAATAACTCAGTTATATTCACTTCATTCACATAGTTGTCATTTATAATTCTTAAAGTTTTGTCAACAGACTTTAAAGCAGTAATAACACTCAACGACGAGTAAACAAAACTCCCAAAAGCGAGTAAAACGAAAAAAAATAAAAAACTATATTTCTTTTTTAAACTCATTAAACCCCTCCTCTATCTAACAAAAACGAAATTTCTTTTTTTATCTTTCCGTGAATCTCTTCTATAGTTTTCCGTGAATCGATCACAATAACTCTATCCCTATGCTTTTTAGCTAAATCAAGATATGCTTTCCGGACCCTTCGATGAAAATCAATATTTTCTCTTTCAATCCTATCGGGATTTTTAATTCTATTTCTAACTATTTCAGGATCAACATCAAGCAAGAAGGTAATATCCGGTTCCCTGTTACTAAATAATTTAAGGTTTTTAAGCAAATTCATCTCTTCTTCTTTTATTCCCCTTCCCGCCATTTGATATGCAATCGTTGAATCAAAATGCCGATCCGAAATAACGATCTTATCTTTTTCAAGATTCGGATTAACAACCTTAGCTAAATGCTCTGCTCTATCTGCAAGATATAAAAGAAGTTCTGTATATGCATCTATGTCCTCGTTACTTTCAAGTAGAATATCCCGTATCTTCTCCCCAACCATAGTGCCGCCAGGTTCTTTGGTTATTAAAACATCACATTTTTTTGATAGTAAATATTTGTAAAGCAATTCGCATTGAACCGTCTTACCGGAACCCTCAACACCCTCGAAAGTTATAAAAAGACCGTGTTTTTTTTTATCATTTTTGTATGATGTTATTTTAGACCTTTCCTATTTCTTGTTTTTTTGTTTTTTCTATACTTTTTAATAAATTCCTCTGTTTTATCTTTTGCAACGGAGTCAGGAAACTGTTCAGGTGGAGATTTCATGAGATAAGAAGAAGGCTCTATCAAAGTTCCTGAAAGATTATTATCTAACGCTAACTTCATTAGTCTGATTGCGTCAATTATTACGCCTGCCGAATTAGGTGAATCCCATACCTCGAGCTTCACCTCAACATTTAAAGGCACATCACCAAAAGTTTGCCCTTCCATTCTCATATACGCCCATTTTCTATCCGTCAACCATTCAATATAATCCGAAGGACCTATGTGAATATTCTCTTTTCCAATATCGAAGGGCAAAAGAGAAGTAACTGCCTGAGTTTTAGATTTTCCTTTAGAGGCAAGACGTTCTCTTTCCAACATATTAAGAAAATCAGTATTTCCGCCAACATTTAATTGAAAGGTACGTTTTAATCTAACTCCGCGGTCAAGAAAAAGTTGAGCCAATACTCTATGAGTAATTGTTGCTCCTACCTGGGACTTAATATCATCCCCTATTATCGGAAGTCCTTTCTCTTTAAACCTGTCCGACCAATATTTTGAAGAAGCTATAAAAACAGGTATTGCGTTTATAAAACCAACTTCAGCTTGAAGGGCCTGTTCTACGTACCACTTTGTCGCTTCCTCACTGCCCACTGGCAAATAACTTATCATCATATCGGCTTTAGCATCCTTCAGTACCTTTACAATATCAACTGTTGAACCGGGAGCTTTCTTAATAATATCGACAAGATATTTACCAATACCATCATGTGTCATACCTCTTTGCACTTTCACTCCAAGCTCCGGAACGTCGCAAAATTTATAAGTATTGTTGGGATGAGCAAAAATTGCCTTAGATATATCCTTCCCAACCTTAGTTCTATTAATATCAAAAGCGGCTACAAACTCAATATCCTTAATATGATAACCACCTAAATCAACATGCATTAATCCAGGTATAGATTTCTTTGGGTCCGCGTTACGGTAAAAATGCACCCCCTGAACCAGCGAAGAAGCACAGTTACCCACACCAACTATTGCAACTCTTACCTTATTATCCATTAATTACCTCCGTTTTCCAGTCGTTTGTATGCAATTAATATCCTTTGAATAGCTGTTAAATTAGTTCCTATTGCCAAAATAGCCATAATGTAAATCATGTGTTCCGGCAAAATAACTAAACCAATAATTATAATAATAATCCTCTCAACACGTGTAATAAACCCTTCCTTAATATCAATCCCTAGAGAGTCTGCTCTTGCGCGCGTATAACTTGTCAGAAACGCTCCTAAAACTGCCGCAAAACACAAGGAAGTTAAAAAAAATCGCTTTTCTGCAAAAGCTATAGCAAAAAATATAAAGAACTCTCCGTATCTGTCAAGTGTTGAATCAAAAAAAGCTCCGAATTTTGATGTTTTTCCTTTCACTCTCGCAATTTGCCCGTCGATAGCATCAAAAATTGAACCTACAATCAAAACAAAACCGCCGATTCTAAATCTACCGAAAAGAATTATTACAGCAGCAATGATAACGATCAAAAATCCACCAAAAGTTATAAAATTTGGCGGTACAGAGGAAAATGCTTTAACCAATGGTAAAAGAATTAATCTTCCTTTATCCTTCAGTTTACTCCAGGTCAATTCGCACCCCTAATTAAAACCACAAATTCTCCTTTCAATTTCGGCATATTATCAAGAATTTCACTTGAAGTTCCTCTTATTACTTCTTCATAAATCTTAGTCATTTCTCTTGTTAAAACAATCTCCCTTTCAGGTAAAATTTCTTCGATTTCACCCAGTAATCGCTGCACTCTTTTAGGTGATTCAAAAATTATAAAAGTTCTATCTTCGCACTTGAGGGACTCTAAAATTTTTTTTCTCTTCCCCTTTTTTTTAGGAAGATACCCATAAAAAATAAACTTATCCGGAGGAAGCCCGGATATAATTAGCGAATTTATTACAGACGAAGGCCCCGGAAGACTTGTAAAGCTTTCCTTTTCTTTTATGAGATTTTTTACAAGGAAAAATCCGGGATCGGATATAAGAGGAGAACCGGCTGAAGTTACAAAAATAAATTTCTTTCCCTCTTTCAATTTATGCAAAATCCATTCCGTCATCTTTTCCTTATTAAAGTCATTATAAGATTTCAAAGGCTTTTTTATGCCATAATGATCCATTAAAATCTTAGTCTTTTTTCTACTCTCACATATAATACAATCCACTTCTTTCATTATTCTTATAACTCTATACGTAATATCTTCAAGATTTCCAATTGGAGTTGCCGCAAAATAGATCAAACTTACTCTATATCTAACCGAGATAGTTTCGAATATTCAAAGAAGCCGGATCTTTTTAAAGCGAACCTATAATCCTTAAGTGAACTATGAATAATTTCATCCGTTTTTCTTCCTAAAACAACAAAAATAGCATCGGAAAACTGATCAATCCAGGCGGCAAAAGCTTTTGTTATTTCCTCATCAGTTGCAATAAAAGGCTTATAAACAATTTTAAGATCGTCTTCAATTGTAAAGCTTTTCAAAATTTCCAGGTTTTGACAGGCATTTTCATAAGAAGGAATAAGCGTCTTCCTAACTAAAGATACTCCAACAACCTCAATAAAAGATTTTATCAAAGAATTAAAAAACTTCAAAAACAACTCAATTAAAGCAGGATGTACTTGCTCCCTCATTTCCTTTCCTTTGTAAGCGCTTATAAGCATATCTTCACTTTCAAGTAAAGAACGTAAAGTTTCTTTGTTTATCTTTCTTTTATTTTTCCTGAGCGGATATATTATTTGAGGACTGCCTTCTTTAAATTTCACAAAAGAATATTTGTTTGACTTATTCAATGAAAGAAAACCACTAAATTTAAGAGTTTCCAACTTATTAAAAAGCACGTTCAAATCAACGTCTACTATTTTTTTATCTGAAAAGAGTGGTTTTTCCTTAAACAGCGCTATTATAATATTAAGAAGTTCTTCGTCAATCATGTAAATATTAACAACCCCCTGATGGGCTTTCTTAGCCTTATCCAATACCTGTGCTAAAGGATGTTCTTTTAATTGATTTTCTCTGCAAATACCTGCGCTGATTGTTTCTCCGTTTTTAAAGAAAAGATATTCATTACTTTCCGGATACCTTATTTCTATATACCCCATAAGATGACCCTCTCTGGTCTTCTTAGACTGGTTTAGAATATTATCAAAATTCACATACTGTACAGGAGCATTATTTAAGATTAAATTACCCTTTGGAAAAACCATTTTTCACCCTTTTCATTATAATTAATTATACATTATCGCCTTGAAAAGTCAAGAGAATCCAGATGCGGCAAAGCAATTAAACAAAGAAGCCCGAATCCAGGAGTCAGAAGCCAAAAGCCCACCCAAATCCCAAGTAATGGGACACAGATTTAAAAGGATTTTTTTAACAAGGACCCGGAAGCGGGTATCTGGTATCTAAGTTTATTATTATAACTCTTGACAAAGAAGGCAAAACAAGTAATTATTCAAAAACAGGAGACAAATAAATATGAAAATAAACGATGACATATTCAGAAAATACGATATAAGAGGAATAGCAGACGAAGATCTGACTGACGAGTTTGCCTATCACCTCGGCAAAGCGTTCGGAACGTACTTAAAAAGAAAAAAGCTCATGAATATTGCGGTAGGGAGAGACGTCAGGAAAAGCTCTCCAAGATTATTCGAGAATATATCAAAAGGTATCACTGACACAGGTTGCGACGTAACAAATATAGGAACGGGCCCAAGCCCTATATTATACTTCACTGTTTTCCACTACAATCTTGATGGCGGTTTAATGATTACAGGAAGCCACAACCCTATTGAATACAATGGATTTAAGATGATGAGAGGTAAGGATACCTTATACGACGATCAAATACAAGAAATAAAAGAAATAATAAAGAAAGAAGATTATGAGGAAGGAAAAGGAAAAATATGCGAGAAAGAAGTCGTAAAGGATTACTTAGAATACACATCTTCTTTGATTTCTCCCGAAAAATCTTTAAAAATAGTGCTGGATCCGGGAAACGGCACTGCAGGACCTATTGCTACCGAACTATTTAAAATTCTTGGAGCAGACTTTGAATGTATTAATTGCGAACCGGATGGAAATTTTCCCAATCACTTGCCGGACCCAACCGTGGTCAAATATACCAAACAGTTATCAGATAAAGTAATTGAAAGAAAAGCAACCATGGGAATAGGATACGATGGCGACACCGACCGCGTCGGCTTAATCGATGAGAACGGCAAGCTAGTGTATGGAGATCAACTATTGGGGGCTCTTGCCAAACCCATAATTACCAGAAACCCCGGGACTGAGGTAATTTTCGACGTAAAATGCAGCCAGGGACTTGTTGAATGGATCGAAGAATTAGGAGGCAAACCCTTAATGTGGAAAACCGGACATTCTTTATTGAAGGTAAAAATGAAAGAAACCGGCAGTTTGATAGCGGGAGAAATGAGCGGACATATATTTATAGCCGATAACTACTATGGTTTCGACGATGCCCTTTTTGTATCTGCAAGATTCTACGAGATTGCATCAAAATCAGATAAAGCTGTTTCCGAAATAATTAATGAAATGCCGTATTATGAAAGTACTCCCGAAATAAGAACCGAAGTGGGAGAAAAAGCCAAATGGAAAATAGTCGAAGCCGTAAAAGAGGAATTCCGGAAAAAATATAAAATTATTGAAATAGACGGAGCCCGGATTCTTTTTGGCGATGGCTGGGGATTGGTAAGAGCTTCTAACACACAACCAATAGTGGTAACACGCTTTGAAGCAAAAACGAAAGAAAGATTAGAAGAAATAAAAAACATTGTAACAGAATTCATAGAGCGGCAAGCCGCTAAAATGTAAAAATTAAATATTAAAATGCAAAATTATAAAAAAGAATTCAGAAGCCAGAAGCCAGAATTAAGAATCCCTTCACCACTCCAAACAAGAAAAACGATGAATCACATGAATAAATTTTTTTGTTTTTATAACTCGAAACTCGAAATACGCAAACTCTCTGCTCTCTGTGGTTAATAATTTATGGTTAGATAAATGAAAAAAAGAGAAATTTTAGCTGAACTAACTAGAATAGCTTGCAAAATCGGAATCAAAATCATAGAAGATAAATTATTAAAAAAAGGCGGTTATTGCCGTGTTTTTAAGAATAAATATATAATAATGGACAAAAGGATTTCCGAAGAAGACAAACTGAATATTTTAATAAAAGCTCTGAAAAGAAATAATCTCGAAAATATTTATTTAACGCCAAAAATAAGGGAGTTATGCTCTGAAAAAGAGTAAACTTGGTCTTGCTTTAGGTGGTGGGGCTGGACGAGGTGTCGCTCACCTTGGAGTAATAAAATGCCTTGAAGAAGAGAATATAAAGCCCGATTTAATATTCGGAACTTCGATTGGAAGTCTACTAGGCGCCCTCTACGCACTTGGTTATAAATTTACTGAATTAGTCGAAAAAGCGGAGGAAGTAATTAAGTCTCCAGAGTTTAAGCAGTTAGGCTTTGAATTCTTTAAGGACCACAAGGACTCTTTTCCTCTAAAAAAGCTAAGTTGTTATCTTCGGGAAAGATTAACTTTTGCAAAAATGGCAGTAACTCCATATATAACAGAAAGAGAAACCCTGGAAAAAGTAATTGATAAGTTCTTTCCAGATATAAACATTGAGGATTTAAAAATCAAATTTGGCTGCACTACACTTGATCTTGTTTCCGGAGAAGACATATATATTGATAAAGGTCCTCTAAAAGACGCAATAATAAAATCTATTTCAATAGCGGGTATCTTCCCCGCATGGGAAGATGAAAAAAGAATTCTAATAGACGCAGGACCGACCGCAAAAGTCCCTGTAGACGGCTGTAAATACCTTGGCGCAAATAAAATAATAGCTGTTAATCTGGGATCTAAACTTGAGAAGTATGACAGAATTGGTTCCGGTATCTTTACGAACTTGCGCGCTGACGAAATAGCAAAATTCCGGTATAATAAACTACAGGCAGAAAAAGCTGACATACTTATCGAACCAAAAGTAGAAAAGATTCATTGGGCAGACTTTACCAAAATAAACTTAGGAATAAGAGTAGGCTACGAAGCAACAAAAGCAAAACTTCCAGAAATAAAAAGGCTCTTAAAACCATCTTTCTTTTCTATTCTTAAAAAACCGTTCTCCAGTACGAAGTAGGCACGAAGACACTATATACTTCGCTATTCGCCATTCGCCTTTTGCTCTTAGCTTATCACCTATCTCCAAAAAAATAAAAGATTTATTATGTTTTTTGCTAACATCGAAAATCGAAAAGCCAAAAACTAAGTTCTAAAATATATAAAAAAGAGGAAAATTCCAGACAATTCTAAGTTCAACGAGAGAGAACCCTCACCGAACTTAGAACTGATTTAATATAAAGAAAAAACTGACGTATCCGAGTGTTCAACGTAAAACGGTACAAAGAAGCAGGAATTTACGTTTAAGTTTGCAGAGTTATTTTTACAAAGACTCAAAATCCTATAGAAAGATTTATCTCCTCCGCAAATTGTGTCAGGAACAGTGATCAACAGATGAATATTGAACGAGTAATCATAAACAAGATCTCCCTCCAACAACAACCCATCTATATCGATCGTGAAAGATTTTCCTAAACTCCCCTTCAACTCAAATGGGGTATTAAGCCTATTATCATTATTACTTAGTCTTGACATTGTAACCTCCTCTAAAACTAACATATTAGAGAGAGCAAATATTATCTAGGTAACCACCTTAAACCACCGTTCTACTAAATTTTTAAAGAGCTATTAACCTAATGTACAAGAACCGTTCCAGAAATTAAAGCCTTGATAATCAGTCGCTTGTATATAAAATTTTTTGCAAAATAAGAAAAGATTTCGCACAACGCAAGAAAAAATTTAGGATTTCGGATATCGGATATAGGATTCAGTCAAAACAAATAAAAATTTTTTTATTAGTGTTATTCGTACAACTTATTGTTACTATTCTTTTAATTAATTTTTGAATTTTAATATGTCATTTTACTTTTTGATATTTGATTTTTAAATTTCAGCGACTTTGATTACCAACAATAAAACGCTTATTAGCAATTAAAGATAAATCAATTGAATGCTCCAGCTTATCCTATCTCTTATACAATCCTACAATTTCTCCCTTAGCCAGAATATGACCTTCCATCTTTTCAAGCAACCTATATTTGTCTATATTGTTTTCCGATTCCAACATTTCATCCAGAGCATAAAGCTTAAAATGATAATGGTGATAACCGGAAGGCGGACAGGGTCCTCCGTAACCACTGCGACCAAAATCAGTTATACCCAAATCAGCTATGTCACTTATTTCAGCATTTTCTTTGAAACCATCTGTGTCCGCCGGAATGTTATAAACAACCCAATGTACGAAATCCCCGCTCGGAGCATCCGGATCATCGCATATCAAAGCAAGTGACTTTGCTCCTGCGGGTAGTTCTCCCCAACTAATTGCAGGTGAAATATCTTCACCATCGCAGGTAAACTTATCCGGGATCATTTCTCCGTCTTTAAAAGAGGAAGAAAAAACTTTTAAATTATCCATTTACACCTCCATGTTTTAATAAATTAAAAAAACACATTTGAATTCTTTTGATTTTATATTTTCTATTAAGGCTTACTCCTTTTATCCAAATAACTCTCCATACCTCTAAGGTAACCTTCCTTTAATTCGCAATTAAACCGTTTATGTAACCAGTCAAAATCGTTCATCTTTTCCACTGCCTTTTCATTACCAATATTCTCCATACCATATCTCCTACCAGCACGGGAACCTTTAACACACCATTCTCCAAACGGACGACTGGCTCCTTTATTGCACCATATATTTAGAAGATATATTCTTGTTTGCTCTTTTATTATTTCAGAATGTTGACTTGCTAATTGGACACATTCCCTGAACCCGGCACGCCAGGAGTAAAAAGGAGAGGAATTGAACCTACTTAAAGAAGCAACCTGATAGATTTGTTTATGGGGCAAATGAACAAATAAATCTACACCATACTCCTCAATTCCTTCAAAAATTCTTTTGGGAAATAATTTAACTCCACCATTTCCATATACTAAATCGTTTACAGCATTTCTGCTCATCCACATATAGAAATGATCATCCGAAATATCAGATGGGGCATCTTCTAAGCCAAAACTATCAAGAATATATGCATCTCCATCAAAAACGAAGAAATAATCAGTTCTTGCTAGCTTAGCGCATTTCTTGTGCGCTTTTAGAATTCCCTTCACACCGTGAACCCTCTGCGCGTAAGGGAAACGTTTTTTTAATCTTTTCCAGTGTTCCTCCGCGAATGGTTCATCATATGAAAGAAAAATTATATCAAAATTTATTTCCTTTTTCTTAGTCATTTTAAAATACCGGAAATACAGTAGTTTATCTCTTCGGCTGCTTCTCTTTGACCTCTTCCGTACATGATTTTTCTACAAGCCTTTGAAATATTTATTTTCCTGCTCTTTGAATAGAAAATTTTTCTCATATTTTCAAGCAGAACGGACTTATTTAATTTACGAGGATCAATTCTAAAGGTAAGATTATATTTTTCCATTCTGTTCACATGTATCTGATCGATGGGATTATTTATATCCGGTATAGATATAGAAGGGACACCTAAATATGCAAGTTCCCATGTCGTGGAGAAAGTCCCCTTACAAATAACGAGGTCACTTGCAACCATTAATCTATCCATTTTCCAGTCAAAATCTTTAACAATTATCCTACTTTCATCAGCAAATTTCTTCTTATACTCTTCACGAAGTTCCCCTGCCAAAAGTATCAATTTCATATCTTTTCTATTTAACTCTTTAAAAGCTTCCAAACTCACTTCCAATAATTTGTTCCTATCTTTGTGTCTTCCACCGGGTGTTACAAGAATAATCTTATCTTTTTTATTTAGACCTAATTCATTCCTTGCTCTCACTTTATCACTTAACCTGTATTCAAACTCTCTGATTACAGGTCCTACAAACGTAAGAAGAACATTAAAATCCGGAGGAATATTATGAAATTCAGGTGTATCCACAAAAATGACATGATTTGCTTTCTTTACTGCCGGAACTACCGGATGTTTCTTATGGTACGATTCAAAAAACCAGTGTGTTATTAAGATAGAAGGGATTTTAAGTCCCCTGGTTATATGCAGAACAATAAAAACTTCATCGCTAACTACTAAATCCGGTTTGAATTTACGTATAAGAGACCACATCCTTAGACCCGCTTTTAAAGTTAATTCATCGTTTTGCCTTAAACCAAGATTATAAGGTTCAAACCCATTTTTAAGAAAATAAGTATATCCTTTATCGTAAGAAGCAACAAGTATAGACAAATCTTTATTTATACTTTTAAGTTCTTTAAGGATTAGTAAGTCATTCATCGCATGACTAAAACCACGTCCGCGAGACAAATACAATATTTTAGGATTTTTGATTTTAGAAATCCTCATAAACTAAATTTATTTACTAATAAAAATTTTTCAACCCTTAGTCGAAAACTTTTCATTAATTATATCGCTGTATAAAAAAACAAGCAAGGGCCCGAAGGCCCCTGCTTGTAGAGGTGTACGAAAAAATAGAATCTTGTGTTATCGCTTTATGTGTTTTTCTCCTTTAAAACTGATTGAGCTGCGGCAAGCCTTGCAACCGGAACTCTAAAAGGAGAACAGCTAACATAATCGAGACCCACTTTGTGACAAAATTCAATCGATGCAGGGTCTCCCCCATGTTCACCGCATATACCTACTTCTAAATCGGAATTTGTTTTTTTGCCTTTCTTTAAACCCATCTCAACCAACTGACCAACACCTTCTTGGTCTAATGTCTGAAAAGGATCCGCGGGTAAAATACCTTTTTCGATATAGTCGGGAGTATATTTCCCAACGTCGTCTCTTGAAAAACCAAAAGTTGTCTGCGTAAGGTCATTTGTCCCGTAAGAGAAAAAATCAGCCACTTCCGCTATTTTATCAGCAGTCAAAGCAGCTCTAGGAAGCTCTATCATTGTTCCTATTTGATAATCAACAGTCTTTCCTTTTTCTTTAAAAACCTTCTCTGCCACTTTCTCAATAAGTTCTCTCTGAGAAGCAACTTCTTCTTTCCTTCCGGCAAGAGGTATCATAATCTTTGGAATAACTTTAACGTTCTCATTTGCTACGTTAACAGCAGCTTCAATAATCGCTCTTGCCTGCATTTCAGTTATTTCGGGAATAAGAATACCGAGCCTGCATCCGCGAAGACCCAGCATTGGATTAACTTCCGCAAGACTTGCTATCTTTTCTTCTACCTTTTCCGCTGAAACACCCATATTTTTAGCAAGCTCTTCAATCGCCTTCTTATCCTCAGGTAAAAATTCATGTAAGGGCGGATCAAGAAGTCTTATTATAACGGGATATCCATCCATGGCTTTGAAAAGACCCTCAAAGTCGCCTCTCTGCATCGGAAGTATCTTATCGAGAGCTTTCTTTCTTTCCTCATGAGTCTCAGACAATATCATTTCTCTCATAGCTGGAATTCTATCTTCACCGAAGAACATATGCTCTGTTCGCGCAAGACCAATACCTTCAGCACCAAAATCCCTTGCTTTTTTTGCATCATCAGGAGTATCGGCATTAGCCCTTACCCCAAGTCTTCTTATCTCATCTGCCCACTCCATTATTTCTTCAAAATTACCTGAAATCTCAGGTTCTATGGTCGGGACATCGCCAAGAATAACCCTACCTGTCGTTCCGTCAATGGTTACTGACTCACCCTCTTTAACAGTAATATTACCAACCGTAAAAGTTTTATTTTTATAATCTATTGCGATATCTTCAGCTCCAACAATACAGGGAGCGCCCATACCTCTTGCAACAACAGCCGCATGTGAAGTCATTCCTCCTCGTGAAGTCAAGATACCTTCAGCCGCGTGCATTCCTCCAATATCCTCAGGAGAAGTCACATGACGCACAAGAAGAACTTTTTTCCCGGCATTAGCTTTCTCTACTGCATCCTCCGCCGTAAATACAACCTCACCTGAAGCAGCTCCGGGAGAAGCAGGAAGACCTTTAGCAATAACTTCAACTTCTGCTTCAGGGTCTATCATCGGATGCAGCAATTGATCGACCTGATCCGGGCTAACTCTCATAACTGCCTCTTTATTATCAATTAATCCTTCTTCAACCATATCCACAGCTATTTTTACAGCAGCCATTGCAGTTCTTTTACCGGTTCTTGTTTGTAGAATCCATAATTTGTTTTCTTCAACCGTAAATTCGAGATCCTGCATATCCTTAAAATGTTCTTCAAGCTTTTTTCTTACATCCTCAAGTTCATTATACATATCCGGAAGAACATCTTCAAAAGCGTCGATTTCTGATCCGGATTCTTCTTTTTGTTTATGGGTAATTGGCCCTGGAGTTCTAATACCCGCTACAACATCTTCGCCCTGCGCATCCATCAAATATTCTCCGTAAAAAGTATTTTCTCCTGTCGCAGGATTACGCGTGAAAGCTACTCCGGTTCCACAGCCTTCTCCTCTATTACCAAAAACCATCGCCTGTACATTTACAGCGGTTCCAAGATCCCCGGGAATATTATTTATCCTTCTGTATTCTTTGGCTCTTTTGTTATCCCAGGACGAAAAAACAGCATTAACAGCACCCAATAATTGATCTTTTGGATTCTCCGGAAAATCTTTTCCGGTTTTTTCTTTAATCAGTTTCTTAAAATTACGGGCAACCTCCTTCCAGTCATCCGCGGTTAGTCCGGCATCTTCTTTTACACCCTTTTTGTCTTTAGTGTCCTGGATTATTTTTTCGAAATCCTCATGTTCTACGCCCATTACAACATCACCGTACATCTGAACTAAACGTCTAAAACTATCATAAACAAAGCGAGAATTTGCATCATTTGCGAGATTATTTACTATTTCTTCGTTTAATCCGAGATTTAAAATCGTATCCATCATACCAGGCATCGAAATAGCTGCTCCGGAACGTACCGAAACCAAAAGAGGCGTATCTGACGAGCCAAACTTCTGCCCCATTGCATTTTCTAATTTCTTTAAATTCTCATCTATTTGGTCTTCAAGACCTTCCGGATATTTCTTATGCTTTTCATAATATAAACAACACTGAGAAGTAATGGTAAAACCCGGAGGAACAGGAATGCCAATATTCGTCATCTCTGCCAATCCAGCGCCTTTACCACCTAAAGTTTTTTTCATCGTAATATTTCCTTCTGCCTTACCTTCACCAAAGAAGTACACCATTTTTTCCATTGCCGTTCCTCCTTTTTTCATTTGGAAAAACACTTAAGTTCATCATTTGGTTTACTTATATTATGTTCACTGCTCACAAAATATAAATACTTTCAAGAAATGCAAGGGGGGAATTTTTAAAAAATCCTTTTAAATTTATAGGGTTTTGCTAGTGTGTTAGTGCGTGGGTGTGTTGGTGTGTTTTTTACAGTCCAACTGACTAACCGACCAACAGACCAACCAATCTATTTATAACTTGAACTCGAAGGTTGAAAAATAGTTTCGATTGGAGAACCTGTATGGACAAAAAGTCTTATCCCGCAGAGATAAAATTGTTCTTCTTTCAAACAGAGCTCAACTTTATGCAGGCTTGAATCTCTCTTTAAGTGAAAACCAATTCGTCCGGAATAAATACCAACAGAATCCGAGTCCAAAGGTTTACCATTATCAAAAACATTGATCCCTGATACAAACGAACTCATATAAAAGGATAATAAATACTTTTCCTTGTCCACTTCCGCTAACACACTATCTACTGCAAAGTCAGCCTCATCCGCAAAATTCTGAGTAACCTTATGAATCTTTCCATTCGCAACAGAACCTACTCCCACATGTGAAAAATCGGGATTTAAAATATTCTTTCTATGCGAAGGACTTTCCATCCATTTTCTCATAACTAACTTTACAAGAGAATCGGGATTATCCTTTAAAAGGAATGAAACCGCATCTCCAATATTCTCCGCTACATTTTCACCCACACCGAGGACAGGCAATCCTGAATTGTATATTCTCTGCAATGGAGTCTTATTAATTTCCAATAAAGAAGTATGCGATAAATATTTTTTCTTTAACATATCATTTGAATGTTGCCTCGCGGCTATTTTTAGTCTTTTATCCAACTTTAAAGTTTTCAAACCTCTTATCTTCCGTTCTTTATTAGTTAACTTTAATATCAAAACTTCTATAGTATCATTACCCTCAATTTCAGGATAAATAGAAACCATCTTAGCTACAGTATCATTTAGAGAATTAATCCTAATTTCCGCTAGAGAAGCACCGACAACGAACAAAAGAAAAGGCATATTATCCTCTTATTACATCCTTTATTATCATCAATCTTGAATTCTTTTCTCGTTCTCTTTCTTCAAGCTTCATATATATTTTCCGAACTGTACTTTCTATTTCGGGAATCAGTATATATTCAAGGGCATTTACTCTACGCCTTGTTTTATCCATTTCTTTTGCCAAAAGTGTGATTCTTTTTTCTAACTGCGCCATTTCAATTAATCGCTCAAAAACTTTCATCAAACTCGACAATGCAACGTCAAGAGTAGGAGAAGTCATCGCAAATCCATACGAAACTATCTCACCCTTCAAACTTTTTTGATATTTGGGGAGGGGAACATTCATAACTTTTTCCTTCTCCATCGATAACTCAATATCGGCGTCAAGCAACAAAAAAGAACCTTCAAATATATTTTTATCCTGATATGCTTGAGCGAGAAAAAACTGCCTCAAAGCTTTAATCAACTCCTCTTCCACTTCTTTTCTCATAGAAGCAAGCAAATTGATTGTTTTTTGAATTACTCTAAGAAGCTCATCTTGCTTCTGTTTCAACAACTTGTGGCCTCTTTTAGCAATATTGAGCCTCTTCTTAAGGCTAAGCAGCACCATTCTTGTTGCGTTAACTTGCATCGCCATATCAAGTACACTCCTTACACTTTAATCGACCTAACATACTGGTATTGAAACACATAGTGACTAAATACTTTGCGGGAAATAAAAAATCAAAATTTAAAAAGCAAAATGACATATTAAAATTCAAAATTATCCCCTTCCCTAACAAAAAAGATGAAAGAAGGCTAGTGGTATTTGTTGTTTCTTTTTTTGTTCATTTTTGAACTTTGATTTGTCATTTTCCATTTTGATATTTAATATTTGCATTTCAGCAATTACGCCAACTCAGTATCGTTGTAGTTATTTTTTTTCACTTGCGGTTTCATTAGCCTGAGAACCTTCAGTATCTTCCTTCCCACCAAATTTTGCAAAATACTTATCCAAATATTCATCCCTAATTCTTTTCAACTCTTTCTTGGGGAATATAGAGAGAAGTTTCCATCCTAAATCCAGGGTTTCTTCTACACTTCTGTTTTCATATTCGCCCTGACTGACATATTCACTTTCAAACCTGTTCATAAATTCAAGATATTTTTTATCCATTTCCGAAAGGGCTGCTTCACCAAGAATTACAGAAAGTTCTTCAGCTTCTTTACCTCTTGAATATGCAGCATAGAGCTGATTATACAAATCAGCGTGATCCTCCCTGGTTTTCTCCTTACCTATTCCCTTATCTTTCAATCTTGAAAGTGAAGGTAAAACATCGATGGGAGGTGAAATACCTTTTCTTTCGAGAGGACGCGAAAAAATAATTTGTCCCTCAGTAATATAACCTGTAAGGTCAGGAATCGGGTGTGTTTTGTCGTCTTCAGGCATAGAAAGAACAGGCATCATGGTTATAGAGCCTTTGTTTCCCTTTATTCTTCCAGCTCTTTCGTAAATTGTGGAGAGGTCAGTATAAAGATAACCTGGGTATCCCCTTCTTCCCGGAACTTCCTTTCTTGCAGCCGAAATTTCCCGCAGGGCTTCGCAGTAATTTGTCATATCGGTAATAATTACAAGCACATGCATTTCAAGGTCGAAAGCAAGATATTCAGCCGCGGTTAATGCGGCTCGCGGTGTGGATATTCGTTCGATTGCGGGGTCATCTGCAAGATTTAAAAACATAACAACTCTTTCAAGAGCACCCGTTTGCTCAAAATCATTTCTGAAAAACTCCGCTTCCTCAAAGGTAATTCCCATAGCAGCAAACACAACGGCAAAACTTTCCTCCGAACTAAGAACCTTCGCCTGCCGAACTATCTGTGCAGCTGCTTTATTATGGGGTAACCCGGAACCGGAGAAAAAGGGCAGTTTTTGTCCTCTGACAAGCGGATTTAAACCGTCTATAGTCGATATCCCTGTTTGGATAAACTCATTAGGATATTCTCTCGCACATGGATTAATCGGCTCTCCGTTAATATCTCTTCTCTTTTCGGGCAAAATAGGAGAACCACCATCAATGACTCTACCCATACCGTCAAAAACCCTACCCAATATATCCGGAGAAAGATCCAACTGAATAGTTCTGCCCTGAAAAATAACCGTAGATTTCGGAATATCTATGCCTCTGGTACCCTCAAAAACCTGCAGCATAGCCGTATCTCGATTAACTTCGAGCACTTTACCCGTTCTTTCCTCGCCATCAGGCAGTCTAATTGTGCATAGTTCACCATAACTAACACCACTAACGCCTTCCACAAAAAGAAGAGGACCGGAAATATCCGAAACAGCCTGGTATTCTACTCTCATGCTCCTACCTCCTCTTTAACGGTCGCAATTTTACCCACCGCATCTTTAATCTTACTCTGTAAAGCCTCAATTTTCTTTATTTCTTCTTCTTTAATATATTTCATACGTGCGATCTCTTCGAGAATATCAAGATTCTCCAATTTTTCAGGTTCAGCGTCATTTTTTTCGGACGCCCTATAAAAAGTTATAATTGCCTTAAGCATAAGATACTGTTTCTTTATTGAAGTATACGTATCAACCTCGTGAAACGCGTTTTGATGCAGGAAATCTTCTCTTATGATTCTCGCAGTTATAAGTATTCTCTTCTCCCTGGGAGAAAGCGCATCTATACCAACGAGTCTCACCATTTCTTGTAGCTCATCCTCTTCTTCAAGCAATTTCATTGCCTCTTGTTCTATTTCAAGAAAATCCTCGGCTACTTCCTCATTCATATAATCTTTAACGTTATCCGGATAAAGAGAATAAGAAGTCAACCAATCGATTGCGGGAAAATGCCTTGCATAAGCCAATTCGGCTTTCAAACTCCAAAAAACTTTTACAACTCGCAGGGTATTTTGAACAACCGGGTCAGATAAATCTCCACCGGGAGGGGAAACAGCTCCGATAACGGAAATAGCTCCTTCTCTATCATCATTCCCCAGACATTTAACTCTTCCTGCCCTTTCATAAAATTCGGCAATTTTACTACCGAGATAAGCGGGATAACCCTCCTCACCGGGCATCTCTTCAAGTCTTCCGGAAATTTCCCTCAAAGCCTCAGCCCACCTTGAAGTAGAATCAGCCATCAAGGCTACAGAATATCCCATATCTCTAAAGTATTCGGCAATAGTTATTCCCGTGTAAATGGAAGCTTCTCTGGCTGCAACCGGCATATTGGAAGTATTTGCAAGCAGAATAGTTCTTTTCATCAAAGGTTCGCCGGATTTCGGATCTTCAAGTTTAGGAAATTCGTTAAGAACATCGGTCATTTCGTTTCCTCTTTCCCCACATCCGATATAAACAACCACTTCAGCCTCAGCCCACTTTGCGAGCTGATGTTGAATAACGGTTTTACCGGAACCAAAAGGTCCCGGAACACTGGCTGTACCGCCTTTGGCAACGGGAAAGAAAGTATCTATAACTCTCTGTCCTGTAAAAAGAGGCATCACCGGCGCAAGTCTTTTCTTTACAGGTCTCCCTTTTCTCACTCCCCACCTCTGCTCCATTGTGATTTTTTTTCTCCCTTCTTCTGTCTTAATTATTGCCACAGCATCTTTTATTGTAAATTTTCCTTTGTTGATTTTCTCAATAGTCCCCTCCACACCCGGAGGTACCATTATTTTGTGCTCTATTAAAACTGTTTCCTTCACTGTACCAATAATATCACCACCAACAATTTTATCTCCCTCTTTTTTTACAGGATTAAAATTCCACTTCTTTTCGGGATCAATTGCAGGCATGGATATTCCTCTTGAAATAAAATTACCCGTTTTAGCCTTAATTTTATCAAGAGGACGCTGAATTCCATCATAGATAGATTCAATTAGTCCAGGGCCAAGACTCACGGAAAGAGGTTCTCCCGTAAGAAAGACCGGCTGACCTACTCCAATGCCCTCTGTCTCCTCATACACCTGAATGGAAGCTAAATCCTTTTCCAATTCAATAATTTCGCCAACAAGCTTCTCTTCTCCCACTTTGACGACATCATACATTCTCGATCCTTTCATATTTTCCGCAACAACAAGAGGTCCTGAAACTCTGATTATTTTTCCCTCACTCATTAAAGCCTCCTAAATCCATTCCAACAGCTTTCTTTACTATCTCTCGTATTCGCACCTGCCCGAATCTTTTACTTCCTTCAATCCCTGGTATAGGGACGACATTAATTTTAGGACTGGACATGAGATCCTCAAATTTTAATAAATCTTTAAAAACACTCTCAAAAACAAAAACAATGGCGAAATCAGAACTTTCAATTTCATTTTTAAGTTCCTCTATATTTTTATCTTCGGTATTGATTATTTCCGCGCCTAAAGATTTAAAAGGAGAAACCAAATCATAAGGACCGGCAAAAGCAATTTTCATATTATCAACCTCTCCTTGATTAAATCCTCCCCTACTCCATTCATTTTACCTATAAATATAATACGTAAATTCCTTATTTCATTCTCTTTTATAAACAAATAAACAATAACCGGTTCGACACCGATTGCTTCAAAAGCAACCGAATTAAGATATGAAATAAGCATTTTTTCTGATTCCTTTTCCAAAAGCGAAAAAGAATCCTTCCACTCCAAAAGCGAATTATAAATTGTTCCCCTGTAAAGGTCATCAAGAAAGTCAGAATTTTCGATTTTCGCTTTTTTTATTGTATCTTCTCCGATATTTCCACCCGGAAGGACTGCAAAATCAATTAGTTCCTGGTATCTTTCAAGGAATAAAAGGCGCAGGATTATCTTCATATTTGTTAAATCCACCCAAAATTTGTAATATTTAACAAGAAAAGGATTTTCCGTATATGAGGTCAAGGTATCGGCCATAATAGAATCTACGGTAAAACTCAACCTCTGGGGATTATGGTCGTTTGAATAGTAAGCGTTGATTCCTTTTTCTACCGCCACTCGTAGATACTCGGGAAGATGCCCATATTTTTCTTCTTGAACTATCTGTGCCAATTTAGAAACAGGTATGGACCCAAGAGAAGAACACTTATCGGTAAAATCTTCTTCCGCAATCTTCCCTTTTAAAAGAACCTTTATATTATGAAAATCGTATTTCGCTCTTAAAATCCTCATTATTTCAAAGTCGTCAATGAGTTTTTCAACATCATAGTAAAGAGCGATTTTAGCCGCATGTAAAGCCTGTTCCGCTTCATATTTTCCAACATTTCTAAGATGCTCCCCGTAATCCGTATCATGAAGAGCTGACATCAATTCTCCTACATCTTCCGAAGACAACAATTCATCGAATCTCTTTTCCGTTAGTAATTTTACTTCACGTGCGCGGATTACGCCTAAAGCATAAGTATACTTTGTATCCAGCACTCTTATTGTTTCGAATCTATTCACTTCTAAATAAAGTACCTACTATCTCCTCTTGCATTTCATTAAAAGTTTCTTCCAGTAATACGGAAAGAATAGCATTAACTTTCCTCTTCCCTTTGGATAAGACTACCCCCACTTCAAAATTTCCCTTTTCTTTTGAGACTTTAAAATCATGTTTTTCTTCTTTGTTCAGCTCCTCAATCAATTCCTTAACTTTATCCAAATGTAAAGCACCGGGAGTAACCTCCTCGTCTCCGTCTTCTGAAGCTGAAAGAATAAGACCTTTAACCAGTTCCTTGTATTCATCCCACTTCAAATTTTCCATTTCTTCCGCAACTCTTGCTCTTAGATCATCCATTATTTTATTTTTCTTATCCAACTTTCTATTTGACAGATCCATCCTGACTCTACTCAGGATTCTTTCCATCTCAACCTTTTCCGCTTCTTTAGCTCTAATCGCACCCTTTTTCTCTATATCACTGGCTTCTTTCTTTGCTTCTTCCTTAATTTCTTTGATTCGCGCTTCCGCTTCTTTCTCTATTTTCTTCTTGCTCTCTTTAGCTTCTTTTAAAATTTTATCTTTTACTTTACCCATTTTTTAACCAATAGCATTAACCATTAAAAAACTGGTAACAAAACCGAGAATAGCATAAGTTTCAACCATAACCGCGAAAATAACGACTCTCATCGTTGCCTCAGGTTGTTTTGCCGCAAGCTCAACACCTGCCGCAGAAACAAGACCTTGGTGAATTCCGGATATCAATCCAACAATACCAACGGGAAGACCGGCAACAAGATATCTTAATCCCTCAATAGCGGTCATATCAAAATTCATATCGGCTCCAAACATACCTAATTTCATCATCATAAACATAGCCGCGATAAAACCGTAAAAGCCCTGCGTTGACGGGAGAACAACCAGAATGAAAATTCTTCCGAACTTATCCGGCTGCTCGGAAAGTACACCTGCTGCTGCTCTTGAAGGTATTTGAACTCCGATAGAAGAACCGATTCCTGCAAGAAAGACAGCCACAGCCACTCCTGACATTGCTAACCAAAAACCACTAATCACTTAAACCTCCTTTTTTTCAATTCTTGTATATTTACCATCTAACCCAAAAGGTTTAAACATTTCGCCACCACCTTCATAGAAGTAAGGGAAAAATTCTGCAAATTGGAGACGCATAGTATGGACAAAACCACTTAAAGCATTTATTGCTATGGAGAAAATATGACCTCCGATGAATACAATAATTGCCAGAACTACTCCGAAACCCGGAATCAATTCTCTCACTATTTTCGCCAAAATATTGACAGACATAGCAAGACCTGCGGTCACAAGACCCAGAGCCATAATACGACTGTAAGAAAGTATATTACCAAGAAAACTTATAAGACCATTAAACGCCGTAAATCCCCCCTTTGCCAATCTCATCACAAGGGATTTACTTTGACTCGAAAACAATACAATTATAAAAATCGGAACAAACATAAAAAACTTAAACACATTTGATTTTGTAACTACAAATGAACCCAGGAAAATAAAGAATAAAATCCAGGATACCTCATTCGCAAAAGCATTGAGATATCTTTTCTTTCTTACTTTTTCTTTAATAGAAACAGCTAAACCTGTAAAAATCTGAATAGCTCCGAAAACCAGCGAAAGGTAAAGAAAATTAAGGGGATTCTCAAATGGATCGAATACAGTGAGTTTTTCTCTGAATATACGAATACCTGAAAGTTCCGGAAAAGCCATTTCGATATTGTTGCCGAACCAACTGCCTGTTATAGCTCCAGCAAAAATCGTCAGCACGCCTCCCCCCACAAATATCCATAAGTATTTTTTCCCTTCCGGTAATTTCGGCATCAAGTAAAAAGAAATCGCAACCAGCACAATTCCATAAGCGGCATCAGTCATACAGAAACCAAAGAAAACAGCAAAGAACATCGCTATATAAGGAGTAGGATCTACCTCCCCCGTCTTCGGGAGTGCATATAAACCGGTAATAGCTTCATAAGGACTGCTTAACGGATTATTTCTTAGTTTAACCGGAATCTTATCGCCTTTCTGAGGCTTTATCCAGGTAAGTTCGACACCGTCATATGAATCAGCGAGGTTTTGCAGTATAGTCTGATTCCCTTTTTCAACCCAGCCTTCAAGTAAGAAAACTTTTCTTGTCGAAAGACTTTTATTCAGAACCTCGGACCGATGCATCCTGGAAAGAAAATAATCATATAAAACGATGTATCTTTCATATCCTGAACCCTTTTTCGATATTTTCTCAGAAATCTCGGAAATTTTCTTACCCAACCTTTTTATTTCTTTCTCACAATCGCTAACTATATCCGCAGGTTTTCCTTCTTCTTCCTTGAAATCCACTATTTCAACATCATAATCGGCAAGAGCTTTCTTAAATTCTTCTTCAAATCCTTTATAAATAAAGAAAACTACACCCAATTTCTTTTGCTTTTCAAAAACTATGTTAAAATCTACAGGAATATCCTTTAATTTCTTTTTTAACTCATCCTTATCTATAGTTAACTTATATACTTTGACAGAAACGTCTTTCATTTTTTCAAATTCAGAAATTTCAGATTTCAACCCTCTCCATTCTTCACAAAATTCAATCTTATCGATGTGTTCGTTTAATTTATTTTTTAAATGATAAAGTTCACTCTCCCACTCGTAAATTTCATTAATTTCGTTAATATCGAAACTTTCTACAATTTCTCTGTATTTTTTCGGAGAAATTCCGGTTTTCAAATCGATAAATTGACCAAGAACACCTTTACTTTCCGCGTGGTCTTTTAGTAAATCTACAACATTTTGAAGTTTTTTAAAAATCTCCCCAGCTTCTTCATCGGTAAATTTCTCATCCGGTATTAAATCCGGATTTTCTTCTGCGAGAGTCGAAAAACGGGAATTTGTAATATGAAATATACCTCTTTCCTGAAGGTCAGCTAAGAATTTTTCCTTATCATCTTCATATATAAAGAAATTAGCTTTTTTTAGATCTTCTTTAGGCATTTAGTCCTTTTTTAAAATACTTTTTATAACCAAATCTTTGGTTTCTTTTATCTTTTTTGAAGCCCTTTTTTCAATTTCTTCTATTTCCTTGCTCATCTTTTTTTCTAAATTTTCTTTCTCTTTTTCCGCTTTCCGAGCGCCTTCTTTTTTCTTATCCGCGATTAATTTCTTCACTTTATCATTAGCGTTCTCTATTATTATCTCGGCTTCTTTTTTCGCTTCCTCGATATCTTTTTGAGCTTTTTCTTTTGCTTTAGCAATGATTTTATCCGCTTCTTTCTCGGTTTCTTTTATCTCCTTTATAAGACCCTCGGGCATCTAACCTCCTTTGTTTCTAATAAATATCCAGCCGAATATACTTAGAATTAATTGAGTGTCAAGGGTAACTGACACAAGCTATTAGATATTTTTTTTGCTTTTGGATCCCCCCACATTACCCTCATGATTACTACAAGTTTTTCTTGCTAATAGCTAAAGGCTAAAGGCCAAGAGCTATTTTTAACAACAAATATCACGAATCTTTTCTTTTGTTTTTTTGACTCGTGACTCATGACTTAAGACACAAGACTAGAGTAGCTCTCACCACTCTTCCACTCCTTTTTTACTCGGCAACTAGACTAGATAAACTTCGTCGTGAGGATGTACTTTCTCTATAACTTTTATACCTACCTCATCTCCTTTATCTGCCGATTCAACAGACTCGCGCTCGATTTGCATAGAATCCACGCTCTGAGTAATATCATCATGAGCACCTCTAATATGAATCGTATCTCCAACTTTCAAAGGAGCATCCAGTTTAATAATCCCCACAGAGATATTGCCAAAATAATGAGTTATAACGCCTATCTTTTTCTCTTCCATCTTAACACCTCACTTTAAAAGTTTTAAATCTTTCAATTATTTTATGGTAAAAAAATAAAAAGTCAAGCACCACACCACCCCATTTTTACCACAGAGAACACAGAGAAAAAAAAGAAAACACAGAGACCACAGAGGAAACAAAAAAAAACACAGAGAAAACAGAAGGATTAGAAGCAGTGTAATTTGGTGGTAAGTGATACGTGATAGGTGGTATGTGATATGTGGTAAGTGTTTTTTCTTAATACTTGCTTTTCTTAGAGGTTTCTTATCTAATCCTTAATCCTAGCTTGTCTTCCTGCTTATCTGCTAATCCTAGATTCACTCACTGCTCCCTATAGAATCACTCATTTCCCCAATAATTATGAGAGTAAATGATTTTGGGCTTTGAAGAGCCTCTCTTCATTGATATATCCTCTGGTACCAAAAATCCATTCTTATCACCACCGATAATCTTATATCTTACCCCATCAGTATATATAAATATTCTGCATGGTAAAGCTCTACGAGGAATAGTATCAATCAAGGGTTTAAAATTTACTACTTTTGGGAAAAATCTTTTTTTTGTTGGACTGTACCAATTTTCCTTCATAAGTAATGACCATTTCTTAGTTGGATTATACCTATCTTTCCACAAAGGAAGAACCGGAGGCTCATACCAATCTTCTCTAGAAAGAAAATCCGAAAACGTTTCATTCGTTTCTTCGGTTCTTTCATCAAGGGACTGAGGATATCTTCCGTATGATTCTTTGCTCCAACTGTTTAACGCATGTTCAACTTTCTCCATATTAATTGCTATCATAATAACATCTCCTTCCCTTAAGTAATATCTTGCCTTTGGTGTTATTAATGCTACTATTACAACGAAAATTACAAATACCAAGATTATTATTTTTATTTGTTTTTTCATATATTACCTTCCTTCTTATTATTAATCATAATAGGAGAAACTACTATGTCAAGATGAACAGGGAATAAAGAAGCTGGGAGGTGAGAAAATTAGTTAAATAGTTAAATGATCAAATTGGTTTTTCACACCCTTTCTTTTCAATTATTTGAAAATTTTTTAATTTCGCGATTTGACCTGGATTCGAATAATCGACATATTTTAACGACAAAGTGTACAGAAATCGTGTAAAACAACAAAAAAATATATTTTTTTTGTTTATAATTCAACCTACAACTTCACGTATCGGTTTTAGGTGCAAGAATAAAAAGCGAATTTTTCCCTTGACATTTCAAGGAGATGCAGTATGTTTTTTTTTATGACGTATATAATGGGCTTTCATTTTACAAAATTTAGGTATCGCAATGCGATTTGGCTTCAGGTATTAAGCCCATAGCCGCTATAAACATAAAGAAGGCCTATGAGTATTACACAAACGACTGATATAAATCCGGAATCTAAAATTTTTCTTACCGATATTCACAATACCTATCTCTGCATCACCGCTTTGGTAACTGATCCCAATGCGGATCCTATTCACATAGCAGAAACTATTTACGATCGAGTGACTAAAATCCTGGCCAAAGCGGAAGCACAGATTATCCATGAACGGATATTCGGAAATATTGAAATTTATAAAAACCTACTCGAAGTGCGAAATCAAAAGGTCCGCCGTAGTTTCAACGAAGATCCGGGGCTGGTGACCTATATAGAGGGAGAATCCTGTTACGGCAATCCACTTGCAGGGATTCAACTTCGCGCTTTCCATCCCTCTCAAGATGAAGAAATGGTAAAAATCATCCGGGAGGGGAATATTCCACGAGGACGAATGTGGAGTCGAAACGGTGCTAAGTTTTTACAATTCCAAAACCTCCACGGGGGCGATTTATCCAACGGAGGTAATCGCCGAAAACAAGCAGAAACCATGTTTCGTAAAGCAGAAAACCTTCTAAAATCTGAAGGCGCTTCCTTCCGGGATGTGGTCCGAACATGGATTTATGTGGAGGACATCCTGGACTGGTATAATGAATTCAATTCGGCAAGAAATACATCCTACACCGATTTTGGATTACTTCATAACGGAGATCTCGCTCATGCGGAAGAGATTTTTTTACCTGCCAGTACAGGTATTGCAGGTAAAAATCCGGAAGGTGTTTCTACGATTATGGATCTGTTGGCAGTCACTCAAAGATCTAATACCGGAATACAAATTCAACCTCTTTATGGGATTCGTCAACGTTCGCCCTATCGATACGGCTCTGCATTCTCCCGAGCCATGCGTCTGGTGGAACCCGAGGGAAAATGGATATTTGTTTCGGGAACTGCTTCTATAAATGAAAAAGGGGAAACCATATACATTGGAGACATTTCTTCTCAAGTGAAACATACTGTAGAAGTGGTGGATTCGCTCATTCATCCAGAAGGAGCTTCTTTTTCAGATCTTTGTGAAGCCACCGTATTTCTCAAACGAAAAAGTGATTTACCCCTGTATCAAGAAACCGCAGAATCTCTCGGACTCTCCAATATTCCTGCAGTGTATTTGGTGGCGGATGTATGCTGGGACGAGCTTTTATTTGAATTAGACGCAGCGTTTGTGACTAACCAATAATTTCTCTCAAATTCGCTCGCGGTTTCGATAAGCCAGAAACGATAGTGCAATCCATATCCCTATAATCCAAAATACTATAAAAGGAAACTGGCTACCTGCTTTCCCGCCGTATGTATGCATTCCTGAAAAAAATATGTTCACTCCTAAATACGTCATGAGCAAGGTTCCAAATGCAGGGAATACCCAGACATTGAACCAATAGCACCAATGGGAACGAAGAACAAAGCGCAAATGCAACACCAACGCATAAGAAAGAATTACGATTAAGGTCCACGCTTCTTTCGGATCCCATCCCCAATATTGACCCCAAGTCTCATTGGCCCATATTGACCCCAATATACTCCCTATAGTGATGAGAAGAAGCCCTATCCAAAGTGCCTGTTCTGTGATTTTACTCCATGCGGACACTCTTCGCAGGAAACGATTTTCTTTCCCGGAAAGGGTAAAAGCCAATGCTGAAAGACTTAAAAAAGCCAACGCAGTCCCTACTGCAAAAAAACCATAACTGACTATCGCAGTAGATACGTGAAAAATAAACCATTTGGATTTCAAAATAGGGGGCAGAGGAGAAACTGCGGAATTTATAGAAGCCGTATGGGAAATAATTAAAACAATCCCTGAAAGCAAACTCCCGAATATCATGGGTAAACGGGAATGACGGCTCAAAGCAATCCCCGCCAAAAGACTGGCCCAGGCTGCAAATACCATGGATTCGTATTTGATGCTCCACGAAGCATGACCCGCCGAAATCCATCGAATCCCTAATCCTATGGCAAATACTAAAAATCCAAGCCATACTGCCCATTGAAAGAGTTTTTCTGCAACGGGAAATATTTTCTTAAATCGATCTTGAAATATAAATCGCATCACACTAATCAACACAAAAACACCTGTAACTAATACAAGCCACTTGCCCAAATGCTCGAAAACACTGAAATTTTGATATAATTTTTCGATTTGAACATGAAAAGCCAAAGAAACCAAACACATTATCCCTACAAGGCTTAAAAGTACACCATTGGAACTAGACTTCCCGGACTCCTGAATCCCGGTTTCAAGCTCCTGGATTCGGCCTTTCGGATGGAGAAATGCGAACGCTATCATTCCGATAAGAAGCAAAAAACCCGCATATGCCACAGGAGTTCCGGGATCTCGAGAAACAAAAAAGATGGAACCCTTTTCATCACTGTCAAAGGAATATTGATAAACACGATAGCCTCGATACCGAAGGATGTGATTCATGTAAATGGAATAAGGTTTTTCGATACTATGTTTGGTGTCTTCAATCACCACATCACTTCGAAATTGAGAAGGTTCATTCGAATCCTTATACCGTTCAATGCTGAAATCCACTAAACGGAGGGAAAATGGGAAATGAAAGGGCTTGGCGCCGAATTGGTTAGATGATTCTCCTTCGCGAAGGTAAAGAAAACCCTCTACAGCAAAATGTTTAGTCAGTATAGTCCCCAATAAAATGGTAAAAAAAGCAAAAGGGAACAAAACCAGGTCCCATTTCTTCCTCTGCCATAATTTGAAATGAATAAGATTCACAAAGAGGGTGACCGAAAACCAGATCCATAAAATTTCAAACCAGGGGGCATTATACACCAAAACCCTTGCCGTAGAACTCCCGTATGTCCGTTCGAGTAAAGTGGCAATTATAATACTCACGATAAGTCCCATGACAAGCACGAGCATGGTGGTCATCGAGAAAAAAAGTTTTCGTATCATTTCAAAACTTCCGAACACAAAACTCTTAACCCGCAACACGTAACTTTAAAATCGCCATCTATTCCGGCTACCGGATTCTTTATAAATTATAGCCTTTCTTCAAACTTAATCTCTTGGCTTATTTCGCTCTGCTGATAAGCAGCTATCGCCTGGGCGAGTTTCATGTCCGAGGGATAAGTGATTTTTATATTAAAAGGATCTCCTTCCACCCATCTAATATCATAATTCAATTTCTCGGCAAAAGCCAATTCATCGGTAAAACTATAAGTAGAAAATAAGCTTACAACGTGCTCTAATATTTTCCTTCTAAAACCCTGAGGTGTCTGTACTTGAAGCAAATTACTTCTAGCCCTGGTCCATAAAATTTCGTCATTTTTATAAACCTTCAGGGTATCTCTTACCGGTATTCCGGGGGCGCAAATGCCAAATTCTTTAACGCCTTTTACTATTCTGTCGATCAGTTCGACACTGATAAAGGGTCGAACTGCATCATGAATCAGTACTATTTCCTCTGAAGTTTCCTTGAATCCATTATAAACGGAGTCTTGTCTCCTTTTCCCTCCGGAGACTACTTTAATCTTTTTTTTAAGTTTAGCGGTTTTTTCTTTAATGTTGGAAAGTTTTTCCTCCGGAACTACAAGGATAACTCTCTTAACTCCATATTCCAAAAATTTCTCTACCGGAAAAAAAAACAGCTCCCTACCGGCTAAGATAGAAAATTGTTTATAAATATCACCCATCCTCTTTCCCTTCCCTCCGGCAACTATTACAGCTTCAATCATGTTTTTGCAACTCTTGCCCAAACTTTCCTGTTAAATTTACTTTCAATAATGGCTTCAACAAAACATTCAAGAGAAACCGGCTGATTTTCGGGTACATCACCCTCAATCTCTACAAGAGTTCCGTCAGCCAAAAAACCTTGAGCTTTATCATATCCGTAATCTATATGATTTACAATAATTTTTTCTCCTCTTATCAAATTAGACTTGCCTACCATATCGAGGTCTTTTAAGTTGATACACTCGATGCCCTGAATTTCTAATTCCTCTTTATCATTTCCGGCAGTTATTGCCGGACAGTTCAGGGTCTTACAAATCTCTGATAAATCTTTTTTAATTACCCTTAAATCTAATTCCTTTAAAGTTCGAAGATCATCCTTAAAACCCTCCGGAATTTCATTGGATTCTAAGTATTTCGATATTTTTTTCATATCTTCTTCCGAAATCACAGGTATCCCCTGTATTATTCCGGATTTAAATAATTTTCCTACTCTTCCATCCCTAATCGCGGAAGAATGAATCGCTTTGTAATCTTTTTCCTCTTCTACTTTAATGTTTCTATATATCAATAATAGAGCGATGATCCATCCTACTAACCCAAGAATAATAACCGATGTAATCATAATTCACAAAGCTCCTTTGCCTGCGCTACATTTGAAACTTTTAAAACTTTAATATCAGATTTAGAATCGCTTGCTTTTTCGGGAACAATAATTCTCTTAAATCCAATTTTGCTAGCCTCTTTAACTCTGCTTGTAATAAAAGGAACTGCTCTAACCTCTCCGGAAAGCCCTACTTCACCCACTATACAAAGATCATCCTTGATGGGCTTTTCAAGCAAACTGGACAATATCGCTAAAATCACACCGAGATCGATAGATGGCTCAAAAACGTTCATACCTCCGGCTATATTACAGTAAACATCATAACCGCTCATATCCATCATAAGCCTTTTTTGAAAAACAGCCATCAAAAGATCAAGTTTCCTTTCGTTAAATCCTCTTGCAACTCTCTGAGGATAAGAAAATCTTGTCGGAATTACAAGAGCTTGAATCTCAACCATAAGAGGTCTAGTCCCTTCAATGGTAGGGGTAATTACAGAACCGGAAGATTTCTTTTCTTTCCCGGAAATAAGATAGAGAGAGGGATTCGAAACCTCCTTCAATCCTTTTTCATCCATATCAAATATACCAACTTCATTTGTAGACCCGAACCTATTCTTTTTTGACCTTAACAAACGAAAAGAATGAGTATTGTCACCTTCCATAAAAAGCACAACATCCACCATATGTTCTAAAGTCATCGGACCGGCAATATTTCCCGCCTTGGTAATATGACCGACAATAAACACCGTAATATTGTCCTTCTTGGCTATTTCCATCAATTCCGAAGTTATTTCCCTGACTAAAGAAACCGAACCCGGTATTCCGCTTCTATCGGATAATGCCATAGCCTGTATGGAATCAACTACAACCATTTCGGGTTTTTCCGCTTTAATTAAAGACAAAATACTCTCAATTTCGGTTTCAGATACAGTCAACAATTTTTCCTCTCCCAATCCAAGCCTACTCGCCCTCATTTTAATCTGATTTAAAGATTCTTCACCAGATACATAAAGAACCTTAAAAGACCTGGAAAGAACTCCGGATACCATAAGAAGTAAAGTCGATTTACCAATACCCGGATCACCCGAAATCAAAACCAAAGAGCCGGAAACAATACCTCCACCCATAACTCTATCGAATTCAGAAATACCCGTCTTAAAACGTCCATCTTCTTTTACAGAAACTTCGTTTAAATATTTTGGTTTTAAGACTTTTCCTTTCTTAGACTTAGACTTTTTTTTCTCGATTACTTCTTCGAATGAGTCCCAGCTTTTGCAGTCGGGACACCTGCCCATCCATTTAAGAGTTTTGTATCCGCAGTTACCGCAAATAAACATCTTATTTAAACCCTTAAAGAACTGCTTTTTATAAACATATTCATAAAAGTATTATCCGTCTTCAATGCTTCCTTGGGAGTTCCGTCGAAAACGATCTCTCCGTCTGCAAGCATCGCAATTCTATCTGCAACCCTAAAAGCTGAATTAAGATCATGAGTTACCATAATTGTAGTTTTTTCAAGCTTTTCTTTCAGATGAAGCATAAGCTCGTTCATTTTTTCGCACATTATTGGATCGAGTCCGGTGGTAGGTTCATCGTATATAATATATTCAGGATCGAGGCTAACCGCCCTCGCGATAGCAACCCGCTTTTTCATGCCTCCGGAGATTTCCTGCGGTTTTTTAGTAAAAGAAGATTCATCGAGACCAACCAGAGCCAACTTCTCCTTTCCTATAAGTTCCATTTTCTCTCTGCCCATATCAGGGAAATGTTCTCTTAAACCAATAATGACATTTTCAATTACATTTAGAGAATCAAAAAGAGCAGAACTTTGAAATACCATTCCGAATTTTTTTCTAACCTCAAAAAGAAGAGCGGAATCTTTGCTGATATCAACTCCGTCGACTAAAATTTTTCCCCTATCAGGCTCAAGTAAACCGAGTATATGCTTTAATAGAACAGTTTTACCGCAACCGCTTGAACCGACAATAGCAATAGTCTCTCCTTTACCGATATTAAGACTTAAATCACGAAGAACTTCGTTGTCATCAAAATTTTTCCAGACATTTTTTATCTCAATCATTCTTCTGTCTCCAACTTTTTAAGATTATCGAACCGTGCATATTTTCTGCTGAAAGCCACCTCAAAATCACCTATAGGTCCGTTTCGCTGCTTTGATATAATAAGCTCTGCTTTCTCCTCGGTAGCTTCACTACTCTTCTTAAATTGATCGGGACGGTGAATAAACATAACAAAATCCGCATCCTGTTCAATGGCTCCGGATTCCCTTAAATCGGAAAGAATCGGCTTGGAATCTTTACCTCTTCTTTCGGGTTGTCGAGAAAGCTGCGAAAGAGCAACAACAGGCAAATTCAACTCCATGGCAATCGATTTAAGAGCTCTGCTTATAGCGGCGACTTCCTGTTCTCTTGTCTGAAATTGAGGTCCTTTAATTAACTGAAGGTAATCCGCAAATATAATCCCTATATTGTATTTCTTTTTCGTTCTTCTTGCTTTTGCCCTGAGTTCAAAAATTGTCATGGACGGCGACGCATCTATGTAGAAAGGTGCTTCGGTTAATCTGGAAACCGCAGAAGTCAACCCAACCCATTCATCTTCTTTTATATACCCACCTCTTATTCTGTTTCCTTCAATGCGCGACTCAGCTGAAAGTAATCTGAAAATAAGACTTTCCCAGTGCATTTCAAGTGAAAAGAAAAGCACAGGAATATTTTGCTTAATGGAAATATGCGAAGCGAGATTGAGCGCCAGAGCTGTTTTCCCCACAGAAGGTCTGGCAGCCAATATTACAAGCTCAGCATTTTGAAAACCACAACTCATTCTATCCAATTCCATAATTCCGGTAGAAATACCTGTAAGCATACTCTTTTTCTCCGCCCTCTCTTCAATGATTTTCATAACTTCCTTAAGCAGCGGAGTTATGGGCTTAACCCTCTCGTAGCTCTTTTTCTTCCTGACGTCAAAAATTAAATTTTCGGCCTCATCAAGGACAACTTCTACTTCCTCTTTTGCGGAACTCGCCTTATCGATTATCGACTTACTTTTTTTTATAAGATCTCTTAAGATAGATTTTTCACTTACAATGTCGGCATAGTATACAATGTTTTCAGCAGAAATGTTACCTTTAACAAAAGAAGCCACAAAAGATGAACCACCAACTTTTTCAAGTAAATCATTTTTTTTCAATCTCTCAACAACTGTAACGATATCGACTTTTTGACCCCTGTTGTAGACATCAAGAATTGCGCTATATATAATACTGTGTGCCGGAAAATAAAAATCATCCGGACTTAATGTAGTGCTAACCTCAGCAGTGGCTCCCATATCCATTAGCATACTGGATATTACAGCGACTTCTGCTTCTTCAGAATAAGGCATTCCAACTTTTTCTGTCAAGCTATACTCCTTATAGCTTTTTTAAAATCTTCTATAACTATTTTCTCACTGCCGGGATTCCTAATTACATAAGCGGGATGAAATGTGGGGATAGCAGGATATGACATATATTCCAACGTTTTTCCTCTCATTTTAGTGATACCGCTCGGCTCTCCCGTAACAAGAGAAAGCGCTATATTACCAAGCAGAACAATAACTTTAGGACAAATTACCTGTACCTGCTTAACTAAATAAGGATTGCATTTCATCATTTCGAGACTTTGCGGGTTTCTGTTTCCAGGAGGTCGACATTTAACAACATTTGTGATAAAGACTTCATCTATTTCAATATCTGCCGCAGAAAGCATACTATCTAATTCCCTACCTGCCTTACCAACGAAAGGTGTTCCTTGAAGATCTTCTTCCCTCCCCGGAGCTTCACCAATAATCATAATTTTTGCATCGATCGGACCTTTTCCGAAAACCGGATTTGTTCTGTTCTTATATAGGTCGCATTTCTTGCAGTTCCGGACTTCTTCCTTCAAATCCCGAAAAGGTGAAATGGTCAAAAGAGAGCGATCTATTTGCTCGAAACCCATGTATTTGAAAAGTTTTAAAACCTCTACGATTTTATCTTTTTGATAATTTTCCATGCCAATTCATCTTTAGAACAACTAAACTCTTCTTCTCCAGAAGCCGATACAATCACACCGGCAATATTTTCGCTTCCAATAGAATCCGGACTGTTTCCTATCATTAAATCACATCCCTTTTCTTTCATTTTTTTCAAAGTCAGAGTCTTAAGATTCTCGGATTCCAGAGAAAAACCAACAACAAACTGTTTCTTTTTTTTCTTTTTAAGCTCTGTAAGAATATCTATATTACTTTTTAACTTTAAATTCAACTCACTCGTTTTCTTTATTTTTTTCGTAAACGAATTAACGGTAAAATCAGCCACGGCTGCACTCATAAAAAGATAATCAACATCTTTCCATCTATCCATAATTCCTTCAAACATATCCTGTGCCGTTTCCACTCTGGTAATCCCATATGGAATATCAGCGTCAGGAATAATAGTATTTCTTCCTAAAATTAAGTCTACCCTACCACCTGCCAGATAACAGTTTCTTGCGAGAGAATAAGCCATTTTACCTGAAGAACCGTTCGTTAAATATCTTACAGGGTCGATTTTTTCAGATGTTCCGCCACCTGTTACAAGACAAAAAGCATTATTAAAAAGATCAGGTGAAAGAGCTCTTTCTGTTTCAAGAACAAGACGAGAAATCGAAGGAAGCCTCCCTTTTCCATCTTTTCCGCATGCTAAGGGTCCAAAAGTCGGATCGACAACTAAATGACCACAACTCCTTAGATAATCTATATTTTTTTGAAAAATCGGATTTTCAAACATCCGGCTATTCATAGAGGGAAAGAACAGCAATTTCTTATTGTAAGCTGCGATTGAGGAAGAAAGAAGATCATCGGCAATACCAGAGGAAGCTTTTCCTATAATGTTATAATCTGCAGGCAAAATAACAAAAAGGGTTGCTTCTTCTGTTAACGATATATGAGGAATGCTCTCTTCCCACAGAGAATCAAAAACACCATCGCTTAAAACAGATAAAACTTCCTTCGAGGCAAATTTTTTTGCGTTCTCCGTTAAAAGCACCTTAACAATTGCGCCTTTCTCCTTAAGCTCTCTCAGGAAGAAAGGAACTTTATAAGCAGCAATACCTCCTGTAACGCCAACAAGAATGACTTTTCCTGAAAGGGGGTTCAAAATTTAGCCTTCCTCTTCTTCTTTAATTACCTCGTATTCAATATTCCCTTCTATAAATTCCTCAACAGACTTATATATGGGTTTTTCGATCGTTGTTCTCTTAAATGTACTAAACCACTGTGCGCTTTTGCCCATAATCACTACAGCTTTATAAATATTTTTCTCTCTCTTTTTAACATCTTCTAACGAAAAAATCATTTCTTACCTCCGATTTTATTCTTTACTCTATGTCTCTCCGCTACAATTATAGACTTAATAACTTTAACAGTTTCTTTTAAGTCTTCATTTACAACCAGATAGTTAAAATTTTTGATCTCTTTTATTTCATGAGAAGCGGTCTCCATCCTTTTTTTTATTTCAATTTCTTTTTCAATATTACGTCCTTTAATTCTTTTTACTGCTTCCGTCATAGTTGGCGGCAATAAGAATATCGAAATGGCATTTTTTATTTTTTTGCAAATACTTATCTTGCCTTTTACATCAACATCCATCAAAATTCCCTTTTCTTCGTTATCCGCTTTAGCAACAAAATCCTTCAAGGTTCCATAAAAATAACCATGTACCTTTGCAGTTTCTAAAAACCTGCCTTCCTTTTCCCAGCTTTTGAATTTCTTCTCATTGATAAAATAATAATTAATTCCATTTCTTTCACCCCTTCTTTTTTCACGAGTAGTAGCGGAAATTGAGTATAAAAGCTTATCATCATCCTTAACCAATAACTTACATACAGTGGTCTTACCAGCTCCGGAAGGACCTGCTATAATTATAATCATTCTATATTTTCAACTTGCTCCCGCAACTCATCAATGAGTTCCTTCAAATCAATAACTTTGTGAACCACGGCAGCAGTATAAGCTTTTGAACCTATTGTGTTTGCCTCTCTTGCCATCTCCTGCAATAAAAATTTCAATCTCTTTCCAATGGGACCATTTTCTTTGATTAACTTCCCAAAATAATCGATATGGCTATTCAACCTGACTAATTCTTCATTAATATCACCTTTAAAAGCAAAAAGATTAATATCTTCCCGGGAAATTTGTATGTCAAGGTCATTTAATCGCTTAATTTCCTTCATAATTTTTTCTTTTTTCTCTTCTGAATCTGTATCTATTTTACTTAATATAAAATCAAGAATTTCTTCGAAACTTCTTATTTTGTTCTCAAGATCTTTTTTTATAAAATTTCCTTCTCTCTTTTTAACTTCATTAAGTTCAAAAAGAAGATCATCCAAAAAAGAATCAATTTCTTTCCATTCCAGATCAAAATTTGTAAGATCTCCCCCCAAGTTCGTGAAATTCATAATAACAGAAACATCGATATCTCCCTTTAGCCCGAACTTCTTTTTCAATTTTCTTAATCTTTCTACATCTTTCTCAATATTTTTCTGGTATATTGGAGAATCAACAAAATTACCATCTTCAAGATAAACTTGCATTTCTATTCTGCCTCGTGCTATTTTATCTTTAATTTTATCGTATATATTTACCTGATAAGGCAATAAAAATTCCGGTAAAGTAAGGTTTATATCAATAAATCTACTATTATATGAAGCAATATTAACCCTGATAGTTAATCCTGAAATCTCCTTAATAGCAGAAGCGAAAGCTGTCATTGACTTCATTTTTCCACCATTAAAGTAACCGGACCATCATTAACTAACTCTACTTCCATTTTTTCACCGAAAAAACCCTTTTTACATGAAAGAAAATTACCTACCCTCTCGCAGAAAAACTCAAACAAAATTTTTGCGCGCTCCGGCTTCTCCGCCTCAGTAAATTCTGGTCTTCTGCCCTTTTCAGTATTTCCGTATAAAGTAAATTGGGGCACAGCCAGAACCTCACCCTTAATATCAGACAGGGATAAATCAAACTTCCCTTTTTTCTCAAAAACTCTGAGATTATATATTTTCTTTACCAAAAAATCCACGGTATCCTGACTGTCATTCTTTCCTATTCCAACAAAAAGCAAAAGCCCCTTGCCTATTGAAGCTTCTTCCTTGACATTTCCTTCTTTAATTAAACGAACCGAAGCAGAAAGTACTCTTTGTATTAGAACTCTCAAGATCACATCCTGAACTTTCCGAATTCTTCCGGCTTAATGTCCTCCATATATTTTCTAATATCCTGGACCCTTTTATTATCATCAAGATCCAGTCTTATACCGCCCTTTTCCATTACTTCATCCTGTACATAAATGGGAATATGGTTTTTAGAAGCTAAAGCAAGGGAATCACTTGGTCTCGAATCTATCTTGAAAATTTCGTTGTCTTTTTTTAGATAAATCTCCGCGAAATAAGTATCATCTTTTAGTTCCGATACCACAACTTTAGAGATATTTACTTTTAACCCCTTTAGTACATTTAACAGCAGATCATGCGTGAGAGGGCGATTAAACTTTTCATTTTTTAATCCCTGAGATATAGCCTCAGCTTCAGGAGCTCCAATCCATATGGGAAGAACCTTTTTCCTTTCCTCCACTTCTCTTAAAAGAACCACCGGAGTATTTGAAGTCCTATCAATTGCAATACCGGCAATCTTAACTTCCTTCACTTTCTTCCTCCTCAGAAGACTTCTCTTCCACCTCAGGTGATTTTTCCTCAAGAGAAGGCTTTTCTTCATTCACAGAAAACTCTTCTTCCGACTCAGGTGATTTTTCTTCCTTAGAAGGCTTTTCCTCTTCCTCAGAAGATTCACCTTCTACTGTAAGATTAATATGGGCTTTTACATCTTCAAATAGATTTAACTGTATTTCATATGAGCCAGCTTCTTTTATATGGTCTTCTATATCCATTATTTTTTTATCAATATTATATCCTTCTTTCTCCAAGAGCTCAACAATATCCTGCTTGGTTATAGAACCATATAGCTTACCTTCTTTGCCCACTTTAGCTATGATGTGGAACTCTTTGCCGTCAATTTTCGCTTTGATTTCTTCTGCCGCAGCTTTCCCTTTCTTCTCTTTAATTTCTTCAAATTGTAATTCTGCTTTAACAGCAGATTTATTACCGGAGACATTCATCATCGCCAGATTTCTTGGAATTAAATAATTTCTGGCATAGCCATCAGCCACTTTTACAACTTGACCCTTTTTTCCCAAATGTGGATAATCTTCTTTAAGTATAACTTCCATATTTTGCTACCACTCTAAAGACTTCACATAAGGCATTAATGCAATTTCTCTGGATTGCATTATCGCTCTTTTTAATTTTCTCTGATGTTTTGGACAAACCCGTGTTATCCGGGAAGGAAGAATTTTCCCGCTCGGAGTTACGAATTTACTCAATAATCCAACATTTAGATAATCAATTTCCTCAGTATCATTCTTACAAAAGTAACAATTTCTCTTTCTTCTCGAAGTTGACACTTATCTCCTCCTATTTTGTCGTTTTAAATAAAACTTACCACAATTACAACTACTGTATTTAATTTATACAGATTGATAATATAGTCAAGCCCTTACTTATACTTGACAAACAAAAATGTAATAATATATTCGAGTGATTGGCGAAAATTTGTTAAAATCAACGTGGTTTTCACCTAAAAAACAATAGATATGATTGCGCCCGTAGCTCAACTGGACAGAGTAGCGGACTTCGGATCCGCTGGTTGAAGGTTCGAATCCTTCCGGGCGTATGTAAAAATTAAGGAGGAAAAATTTCAATGAGAATA